>Ga0307380_10013190_pt1 | contig 10227 bp, 8 predicted proteins | sample UN3MG_FD_202239 | JGI IMG/M metagenome (GOLD analysis project Ga0307380, IMG submission 202239) | Soil microbial communities from Risofladan, Vaasa, Finland - UN-3 | ecosystem: Environmental > Terrestrial > Soil > Coastal area > Acid sulfate soil | place: Finland: Risofladan, Vaasa | collected...
CCTGATCAATGTATTAAACCTTGAGGATTACTTAAAAGGCGTTGTTCCGAGCGAGCTTTCTCCCTATACATACGGCGAACTTGAAGCCCATAAAGCTCAAGCTGTAGCTGCCAGAACCTATGCAATTAGAAGCTTAGGACTGAATAAAGAACTGGGTTTTGATCTTGGTGCTTCGCCGAAAGCTCAATTTTACCAAGGAATGAGCGCTGAGCATCCTCTGAGCAGCAAGGCTGTAGAGCTAACGTATGGAGAGGTTGCCCTTTACAGAGGGAGGGTAATCAATGCTCTTTATACAAGTACTTGTGGAGGAATGACAGAAGATGTGGAAAACATCTTCACCGGTCCTGCTCTGCCCTATTTGAGAAGCACAGAGTGTGTTTATGAAAAGAAGAATGAGTGGTTGCTGAAGAGCAGAAATATAATAGAGCCTATTAATATGAGCGGAAAAAATATCAGTCCAGAAATTGCGCTTCTCATAAGTTTAAAAGTGATTCCTCCAGAAATAGATCCTGATTATTACAGAGAGGAGGGTTCCTTCACAGAGGCGACAGGCTGGATCAGGAATGCCCTGGATTTACTGGGAAGAAAGAATGAAAAGTTCACTCCAGAAGCTTCTCCCTTGAATTTTGTAACTCTTGGAAATCTTATTATTGATGCCTTTGATTGGCATAACAGAGTGGAAAATTTGTTGTACGACACAGAAAAAGATTACATCATGAAAGGTTTTAAAAACCTGAAAAGCAAGGAAAGAGATAGTCTGGCTTATCTCATTCAGGCAGGAATATTCCCGTCCTCGGAGGCAATCCTAAATTTGGAAAGACTCCTTTCAAGAGGAGAGCTGGCTTTTTGCCTGGGGAAGGTCATCCAGAATTATCAAAATATAGCTCACCGGGGAACTTTCAAATCGCTCAACAAAGATACGATTGAATTGGAGGAGGAGAAAGAAAAGAAACAATTCATACTCTCCCCCGACCTTTTTATATTGAGAAATGACGGAAGCGATTACTTTTTTGCTTCTCATGTTTATATCCTGGCAGGGGATGAGGTAAGGATAATCGAAAGGGAGGGAGAAGTCCGGTTGTTGGAAGTTATCTATCCTTCTCATTCAAATATCATGGACAGGAGTTCGCCTTTCAACCGCTGGGAGTTAAGAATATCACAGGAGGCATTGGAGAAAAGAATAAAGCAGTATTATCCGGTTGGCGAGCTTGAGGATATTATTCCTCAAAGGAGAGGAAGTTCCCAGAGAGTTGTTGAGGTTTTAATCAAGGGAGGGGAGACTCAGGCTGTTGTCAAAGGCTTAAGAATTCGGAGAGTTTTGGGCCTCAAGGAAACACTTTTTGTCATAGACAGAGAATATGATACGGAAGGCCGTATTACGCATTTCACATTTTATGGAAGAGGATTTGGACACGGAGTTGGCCTCTGTCAGGTAGGGGCTTTTGGAATGGCGCAGGCTGGAGCTGGTTATAAGGAGATATTGAAAAAGTATTACCGGGGTATTAAAATAAGCAAAAAATATTAGTCTGGGATGAGGAGTAAACGATTGGATAAAAAAAATTTGAAAGAAGATCTTATTGAATTGGTCAAAGATAAGTCGTTAACAACAGGTGTTGTGCGGGTCCTTACTTCTGGAAGAACGAGTAATTATTATATCGATGCCAAAATGACAACTCTTGACCCAAAGGGAGCTTTTCTTACCGCGCGGATGATTCTGGATATACTCAAACCTTTTGATATCGACGCTATCGGCGGTTACACTTTGGGAGCAGATCCTATTGTTAGCGCTGTTGCTGTACTGAGTGCTGAGACAGAAAGGCCTTTGCCCGCCTTTATCGTTCGTAAAGAGCCAAAAAAACACGGAGAGCGGAAAATGATAGAAGGCCCTTTCGAGAAAGGCTGGAAAGTGGCTGTGGTTGATGATGTGGTGACAAGCGGAGGATCAACACTAAAAGCATGTCAAGCAGTGGAAGAAGAAGGAGGGAAGGTAGTTTTGACTTTGACTTTAGTAGATCGTCTTGAGGGAGGAAGGGAAAACTTAGAAGAGAAAGGTTACGAGTTTATTTCCCTTCTTACCCGGGATGATCTCCTGAAATAACGGTCTCCAGCAGCACGTCTCTTCGGGATCAGGCCCTATCATGGGGAAGCTCAGATAATCGAGGGTAGCAAATTTTCTCTTCTCAATGGCAAGATCTGATCCGGAAGCATCTCCAAAACCTTTGTCCTGAACATAGCAACCAGTTATTATGGAAATAAGGATGCTTACATCTGATCCCAGCTATTTGCTTTTTTCTATCTTTTCGCTTAAAATTTCTTAACTTTACCTGAGAGTATTAAGGCATGACAGATAAAAGGAAGAGAATAAGGCTAGGAACTGCCCTTATTCCTGTTGTTTTCTTAATCGTTGTTTTAGCCTTGACAATCGGTGTTTTCAAACAACCGCCTCACATCCCGTTAATCGGGGCAGCGGCTGTAGCTGCCTGCGTTGCCATTATCTTAAAACATCCCTGGAAAGAAATTCATGAGGGGATAGTTCATGGGATTATGCTGGCCATGGGGGCAATTCTGATCCTGATGGTTGTCGGCACGATGATCGGCACCTGGATTATGGGAGGGATTGTCCCATCAATGATTTATTACGGCTTAAAGGTTCTCTCTCCAGGAATATTTCTTGTAGCTACTCTAATCATCTGTTCGATCGTTTCTCTGGGAACAGGATCTTCTTGGTCGACAGCGGGAACGGTCGGAGTTGCACTAGTCGGTGTGGGTCAAGGCCTGGGAGTTCCGGTTGCTATGGTAGCCGGAGCAATTATTTCAGGAGCTTACTTTGGTGATAAAATGTCACCTCTCTCAGATACAACCAATCTTGCTCCTGCTGTGGCAGGAACGGATCTGTTTTCCCACATAAGGCACATGGTCTACACTACTGGTCCAGGATATCTTATTTCAATTATTCTATATGGATTGCTCGGAACTAGATTTTCGGGAGGGGGTATGAAGGCAGGAAATATCGAGGTAATTCTTTCTACCATCAAATCAAATTTTTTCATTCACCCCATTCTTTTGCTTCCTCCCCTTTTGGTTATTGTGATGGTCGTAAAAAAGATTCCTCCTCTACCTGCCCTGCTGGGAGGAACTGCCTTGGGCGGAATTTTTGCTATGTTCGCCCAATCAAAGCCTTTAGCCGAAGTAATCCAGGCTGCTCAATCTGGGTATGTTTCTCAGTCAGGAGTGAAGATGGTTGATGACTTGCTGACCAGAGGCGGTCTTGAGAGTATGATGCCAACAGTGGCCTTGATTATCTGCGCCCTTTCTTTTGGCGGCATAATGGAGAAAACAGGGATGTTAGAAACTTTAGCCAGATCCCTGCTTCAAAGAGTAAAAAGAACAGGGTCGCTTGTGGCAATTACTATTTTCAGCTGTATCGGGATGAATGTAATTGCCTCAGACCAGTACATGGCCATTGTTATTCCGGGAAGGATGTACAAAAAAGCATTCGATGAGCGAGGCCTGCATCCAAAAAATCTTTCTCGCTGTTTGGAAGATTCGGGAACTCTTACTTCTCCTCTCATTCCCTGGAATAGCTGTGGTGCTTTTATGCATGCGACCTTAGGAGTAAACCCTCTTCTCTATCTTCCTTATGCTTTTTTGAATCTTTCGAATCCACTCATTTCTTTGTTTTATGGCTACACCGGGATCACTATGGAAAAGGTAAAAGAGTCAGACAAGGTATAATAAAAACGGGGATAGGCCCCTTTTTTGGAGGGGTCAGGTCTTGCTTTTTGCCTTTACTCATACAAACGCAATTTACATTAATGCATCACATCGCGGGCGATTCCACTCTATTTATAAATGGGCAGGGGAGCGTGGCAATCTCATCCTGAAGATAGGAGATATCTATGCCGCCTTCATCCTTGCAGTGAGATTTTAAGGCGTTTGTATGAGATTTTTGAGACAAGCAAAAAGCAAGACCTGACCCCAGATAAGAAGCTTATCTAACTAATTTCGTACTAAGGAATAACGTTATATTTCTTTCCGACTTTGGTGAAAGCTTCTATGGCTTTATCCAGGTGGTGTTTTTCATGGCCTGCTGAGAGCTGGACTCTTATCCTGGCCTGGCCTCGAGGGACAACCGGATAGTAGAATCCGATGACATAGATTCCTTCCTCAAGGAGATCGCGGGCCATATCTTGAGAAAGCTTGGCATCATTTTCAAATTTACCGAGCATGATAGGAACAATAGGATGGACTCCTGGAGTTATTTCAAATCCAGCTTCAGTCATTTTTTCCCGGAAGTACTTTGTGTTATCTTCCAGTTTGTCCCTCAGTTCTGTAGTTTCAGTAAGGAGGTCAAAGACGGCGATCGACGCACCAACAACAACGGGAGCTAAGGTATTGCTGAAAAGATAGGGTCTTGAGCGCTGTCTGTAAAGCTCGATGAGCTCTTTTCTTCCGGAAATAAATCCACCTGAGGCACCTCCGAGGGCCTTTCCAAGAGTTCCTGTGATGATATCTATTCTGCCCATTACTCCTCTGTATTCAGGGGTTCCTCTCCCTGTTTTGCCGAGAAATCCAGTTGAATGGGCATCGTCAATCATGACCATGGCGTCGTATTTATCTGTCAGCTCACAGATTTCATCAAGTTTTGCAATATTACCATTCATGGAAAACACACCGTCAGTGGCCACCAATCTGTAACGGACTCCCTGAGTTTCCTTTAATTTCTCTTCGAGATCAGCCATGTCAGAATGCTTATAAATGAGTCTTTGGGCTTTGCAGAGGCGGATACCATCGATAATAGATGCATGGTTGAGCTGATCGGTTATTATGGCGTCTTCTGCTCCAATCAGAGGTTCAAAGGCTCCTCCGTTGGCGTCAAAACAGGCAGCATACAGGATAGTATCTTCTGTCTGGAGAAACGCAGATATCTTCTGTTCTAAAACCTTATGAATGTCTTGAGTCCCGCAGATAAAACGAACTGAACTCATTCCGTATCCCCATTCGTCAAGAGTCTTGTGAGCTGCTTCGATGACTTTGGGGTGGCTCGACAGGCCTAAATAGTTATTGGCGCAGAAATTCAGGACTTCTTTACCGCCTTTAACCTCGATCTCTGCTCCCTGGGGAGTCATTATGATTCTTTCCGATTTGTAGAGGCCTGCATCGTGAATAGATTGAATCTCTTTTGTCAAATCTTCCTTTATCTTGCCATACATTAAATACCTCCTTTAAGTTTCTAGAATATATCAAAAATCCTATATCAGGTCTATCTTTTTTAACAATTTGCCGTTTATTATTGCGTTTTACTCTTTATTTTTTACTTGTTATAATCTTTGCCATGGCAGACGAAGGATCTTATTTTTTTGAGCCGTTCACAGAATCATTTGGCAGACGGTTAAAAGTCGAAAAATTCTATTATCAAGGGAAGACAAAATATCAGTTCGTCCAGTGTCTTTACAATAAGTTTCTTGGCAAGGTTCTTTTTCTGGATGAAAAAATTCAATCGGCGCAAATAGATGAATATATCTATCATGAATCCTTGGTTCATCCGGCCCTCGTCACTCATCCTTCCCCTCGAGAGGTGCTGGTGATCGGAGGTGGAGAGGGTGCAACCCTAAGGGAAGTGCTCAGGCACAGCACGGTTGAAAAGGTGATAATGGTGGATATCGACAGAGAACTTGTGGAACTGTGCCAGAAATATTTACCCGAGTGGTCTGAAGGTGCGTTTTCTAACCCAAGAACAGATCTCATTTTTAAAGATGCCCGCCCATTTGTTGAGAAAACAAGAGAGAAATTTGATGTCATTATTTCTGATTTGACTGAGCCCATAGAGCAAGGGCGATCTGTTTTTCTTTTTACCGAAGAATTTTTTTCGAAAAGCTTCGAGGCCCTAAAGGAAGATGGCTTATTCGTTCTTCAGGCCGGGAGTGCTGATCCTTCTTACAGTCAATTTTTCTGCTCATTGGTGAAAACTTTAAAAAAAGTTTTTCCTATAGTCAGGCCGTACTGGACCTTTGTTCTGTCGTTCGGCATGCCCTGGGGCTTTGTCCTGGCTTCCAAGACAAAGGATCCTCTTGTGCTGGATGAGAAAGACATAGCTCAAAGAATGCGCGAGCGTGCAGTAAAGAAGCTAAAATATTATCACCCTGGCTTTCACCAGAGCTATTTTGCTCTGCCTCTTTATTTAGTGAAAAGTATAAAACAGGGGAAAGTTTTAACTGATAGCAACCCGTTCATCTGGAAATCATGAGCACTAAAAAAGAAAACCGGGAAGTAGACCCTTCGGAGGAAAGAGAATACCATAGCCCATCGAGTGGTATTTTTTTCAAGCTAAAAAGGCTTCTTTACAGGGATAAATCCGATTATCAAAAAATAGAGGTTATCGAGAACGAGTATTTTGGAAGAGTCTTGCTCCTTGATGATCTCGTTCAGACTTCAGAAAGAGACGAATTTTTCTATCATGAGATGCTTGTTCATCCAGCTTTTGTTTCGCATCCTTCCCCTCAGAGCATTCTTGTAATCGGTGGGGGAGATGGGGGAGCTCTTAAGGAAATTCTTCGCTACCCGATAGGGCATGCTTGCCTTGTGGAGATCGATCAGCAGGTTATAGATGTCTCCAAAGAATATTTTCCTTGGCTTTTGCCCTCTCTTGAAGATGAAAGAACTGAGCTTATAATCGCTGACGGGATCGAATTCATCGATAAAACAGATAAGAAGTTTGATATTGTTTTTATAGATTCCTCTGATCCTATAGGGCCTTCTGCTTCTCTTCATGAAAGGGATTTTTATGAGAACCTGAAAAGGTGTCTTAACCTCGAAGGCATAATAGTCTTGCAGGCCGGTTCGCCTTTTTATCACCTGGATTCGATTAAAAAGAAAGATGCTTTCCTTAAGAAACTTTTTAAAAATGTCTGTTTCTACACGGGCCCAGTTCCCACTTATCCTGGAGGAAGTTGGTGCTTTGTTTTTCTAGCAGATGAAGTCCAGCCTTTAAATATAAAAAGAGATCCTCCTCGAGGACTTAAATATTTTAATCTTGATATTCATCAGGCAGCATTTTCTCTGCCAAATTTTTTAAAAGATTTGGGATCAGGCTCTTAAGGAATTAAAATCGGTTAAGGCAGGCGGATATTTATACCGGAAACTCAATATAAAAGTGATTCGATTACTTTTTTCTTCTTCCTCCCAGCAGTTCTGATTTTCCCTATTTTTATCAGCATGAAAATTCCTTCTGAGTTAGTGATTTTTAAGCTAATTGCCTGATAATACAGATGTTATTAATAGTTCAGTTTTCCTTCTGCGTGGCGCTTACTGAGAGCTTCAAGCATATCCTTGGTCATAGTAGCTAAATCGTAGCTAGGCTCCCATCCCCATTCCTCACGGGCAGCAGAGTCGTCAAGAGAATTGGGCCATGAATCTGCGATTTCCTGCCTAAAATCGGGCTCGTACTCACAGGTGAATTCAGGAATATATTTTTTGATTTCAGCCGCTAATTCGCCAGCAGAAAAACTCATAGCAGTCACATTGAAGTCAGAGTGATGTTTCAATCGGGAAAAATCTGTTTCCATCAAATCTGCGGCAGCTTTGAGACAGTCTGGCATGTACATCATCGGGAGTCTCGTGTCTTCTTTCACAAAGCAGGTATATTTTTTATTTTTTACGGCTTCAAAATAGATAGCTACGGCGTAGTCTGTTGTTCCTCCCCCAGGCAGTGTCTCATAGCTTATGATGCCCGGGTAGCGGCAGCCTCGAATATCAAGTCCGAAGCGCTTGACATAATAATCGCAGAGAAGCTCTCCAGCAACCTTGGTCACTCCATACATCGTTTTTGGTCTTAAAATTGTTTCCTGAGGAGTATTATCAAGGGGAGTTTCAGGGCCAAAAGCAGCGATAGAACTGGGAATAAAGATTCTCGCCATTTCATGTTCCAAGGCCACTTCAAGGATGTTATAGGTTCCGTTCATGTTCACATCCCAGCAGAGTACAGGGTTTTTTTCTCCTACTGCAGAAAGAATTGCGGACAAATGATAGATGGTGTCGATGTTGTATTTTTTAACGACTTCTTCGATCGTCTCCTTTTTTGCGACATTTATAAATTCAAACGGGCCAGAATCGCGGAGCTCAGGGCTGGGTTCGGTTCTGTGGCCGGTGGCGAGGACATTATCATTGCCATATTTCTTTCTTAAAGTCATGGTTAATTCAGAGCCAATCTGGCCAACTGAGCCGGTGACCATGATTTTTTTCATTTCTTTTGCCATTTTTCCTCCAAAAATTGGAAATTTCCCTCAGTTTGAGCTAAAGAGGTTTTACTTATATATTTCCCTATAAAAGATGTCAACAAAAAAGGGTTGTGGAAACTGCGGGGCCAGACCTTTAATACTTTTATAATTTCTAGATAAATTGGGGAACGTCCCCTTGAATTCGTCCCCTTGAATTCCCTTGAAAAATTTGACATCTCTTCCTCTTCTGTCTAACATTCTTAGTTAGCTCTTTTCTTCTGAATGCTGAATTGCAGCGGGGTCAGACTTGCATAACTTAAATAACTTTCATAAGTTATAACAAAAATATAGAATAGAATGCTTAGTACCCAAATAATAATAAAAGTTATTAAAGTTTAACCTCAATGATTCAGACGGGTATCTAGTTTAAGGAGGACAAATTATGACAATTACACTTGACGGACATAGCCTCACTGTAGAAAAAGTCGTCCAAGTTGCTCGGGGAAATGAAAAAATAGCCATTCATCCTGAGGCGATGAAAAGAATTAAAAAATGCAGAGACCTTCTTGAGGAAAAAATAAAAAAAAGAGAGATCGTGTACGGTGTTAACACAGGCATCGGGGAACTTTCGGAAGTTGTTTTGACGCAGGAGCAGGTAGGAAAATACCAGAGATATTTAATTTACAGCCATGCGGCAGGATACGGAAAACCCTTCCCCATCGATGTTGTCCGAGCTGCCATCCTGAGCCGGATAAATTGCCACTGCCATGGCCATTCAGGTTTGAGGCTTGTTGTCGTAGAGACGTTGAAGGAAATGCTTAATAAAGGGGTAACACCTGTTGTCTGTGAAAAAGGTTCGGTCGGAGCATGTGGCGATCTTTCTCCTATGGCACAGATGGCTCTTGTACCCATGGGAGAAGGTGAAGCTTTTTATAAAGGAGAACGGTTGCCTGGGAAGGAAGCGATGGGCAGAGCTGGCATTCCGGTTATCGTCTATGAAGCCCGCGACGGTTTAGCCACCATTAACGGTTCCAATGTCATCGTCGGCCTGGGAGTTCTGGAGATATACGATGCAGAACGCTGGATAAAAAACGCTGAGATTGCAGCGGCCATGACTTTAGAAGTCCTCAACGCCAACATGATGGCTTATGATGAAAAGCTGCATAAAGTTCGCGGATATCCTGGAGCACTGGAAGCGAGCGAAAACATCAGACAAATAACAGAAGGAAGCAAGCTTTTAGATCAGAAAGGTAAAAAAGTCCAGGATTGTTACAGTTTGCGGAGCACCCCTCAGGTGATGGGGGCAGCCCGGGATGCTGTCAAGTGGGCCCGCTACATGCTCGAGATCGAGCTTAACGGTGCTGCTGATAATCCAACTTTTTTTCCTGAAGATGACTTGGTCCTTACAGGAGCCAATTTTCAGGGAACTCCCATGGCTTTTGGCCTTGAACTTTTGGGAATAGCAATCACCACAGTCTGTGTTCTTTCTGAGAGGAGGACAAACAGGCTGATGAATCCCCATTTGAGTGTGGGGTTGCCAGCATTTTTAACCAAAGGAGCCGGGATGTTTTCGGGTCTGATGCTTTCTCAGTATACGGCAGGCGCACTTGTCTGTGAAAACAGAATACTCTCTCACCCGGCTGCCACGGGTTCCATTCCTGCTGCAGCCGACCAGGAAGATTTTGTCAGCATGGGAATGACCACAGCTCTTAAAACTCAACAGATTATCGACAATGCTCAGGCCGTTCTTGCTATAGAATTAATGGCCGGTGCCCAGGCCGTAGATTTTCGAAAGCCCATCAAACCAGGCAAAGGTGTACAAGCAGCTGCTCGCATCATTCGCAAGTATGTCGATCACCTTGAGGAAGATCGTCCTCTCTATGATGATATCAACAAGCTCAAGGAGGTTGTGGAATCCGGGGAGATTTTAGAGGCAGTCGAGAAAGCAATCGGACCATTAAAATAAAGTAAGATCCTTTCCGTATTGATCACATGCAGGGGGATAATAAAT
>Ga0307380_10013191_pt1 | contig 10226 bp, 6 predicted proteins | sample UN3MG_FD_202239 | JGI IMG/M metagenome (GOLD analysis project Ga0307380, IMG submission 202239) | Soil microbial communities from Risofladan, Vaasa, Finland - UN-3 | ecosystem: Environmental > Terrestrial > Soil > Coastal area > Acid sulfate soil | place: Finland: Risofladan, Vaasa | collected...
CTAATCAATTAGGTGATCAGATCACTACAATGACTCTTCCTGATTATGTTACCGCTATAGGTAATAAGATCTGTATGATGGTTGGTCAGATCTCTACTCTTGAATCTCAGGTTGCCGCTTTACAAACTCAGCAAACAGTTACTGATAATAGAGTGGTTATTCTTGAAGATGAGATTGCAGGTGCTATAGTGACTATTCCTTCCAGTGCTAGACTTGGTCCAGCGCCTCCAGGAGGATGGCCTATTGCCACAGTAGTAGAAGCAATTGATACAGATCTTTCAGAACTAGAGGCGGCTACAGGATCACCAATTGAGTTATTACAATCAATTCAACAGCAGTGTACTAATATGGACGCTCTGAAGACTTTAGCTAATCGTCAACAGACTTATTCAGGTCTTAACGGTTGGGTTACTCAAACTAATTATAACTCCGTAGCAGACGCTATAAACAATTTATGGTTAAGTTTCTGTGATATGAGATCTGCTGTAGAGAATATTCTAGCTACATGCTGCTGCACAGATTGCGATGATGTTGATATAAGCTTTACAGCAACATTAACAGGAGAGCCTGCTAGCCTTCTTAATTTATTCTTTACCGGTTCTATACCTACTGGACTAACTGATTGTTTTCCAGATGGAAATCTAGTAACTGTTACGGATGCAAACGGAGGACAACTTGTAACATTTGTACCAATTGTAAGCAATCTTAACTCATCTGTTCAAATAGATCTAACTGGAACTCCTGTTAATCCTGCAACAGATCTTACAATTACTATCCAAGGTTGTTGGAATCGTCCTGCTCCTGGATCTGATTGTGGTGGATTACGTTGTGAGAGAGTTCTTACATATATAATCATTAACACTGCACCTTGTCCGGTACTTGTACTTGTGCCTAGTACAGATGATATTGCATATAGCTTCACTAATGGAGTATCTGGTAATGTTACCTATACAATTGAACTCTATACTGCAGCCAATGTGTTTGTAAGTTCTCAGAGCTCTGTGAATCCTGTATTCCTAGCTGCTGTGGCTGGTATCTTTACTGGACTTACAGGAGGAACTAACTACTACATTCAGGTGAGTGTAAATATAAACGGAACAATTAAAATATGTCCTCAGGCCTTTATAAGTACTCTGCCTGTACCATGTATTGCTCCAACAGGTGTATCAGCGGCTAAACCTTAAAATTGAATAAAAATGGCTTGTAATAATTGCGGAAAAACAACAGTACCTTGTGGATGTAAAGATGGTCCTTTCACAACGGCTCCAGGATGTCCTTGTCCTCCAGATCTGAATTGTCCTGTTCCTCAAAAGTGTGTGGAAAAGATAGATTCTGCCTGTGTGTTCTTGAATGACTACGGTATTGTAGAATCAGGTTTTCCGGAGAATGCATCTCTAGAACAAATGATCCAGATGATTAGTCTATTTATGACTAGTCCTCTTTGTATTAATCCAGGAAGCGCATGCCAATCTGTGCCCTATATATTTCCTACTCAAATTGGTTCAAATTCGATAGCTGTAGCTTGGTATCCTTCTCCTACTGCTGCTCAATATCAGGTGGAGTATTGGCACATTAATTCAGCCATTCCTACTCTTATGCCCTTTCAATTTACACCTACTCCAAATGCGGCTGTGATAACCAACCTAGTACCAAATTCAACGTATTTTATAAAGGTCAATACTCTTTGTACAGCCGGTGGAAATTGCTACTCAGTAACATTAAGAATTAATACTAAACCATAATGGCATCACCTATCCAAGTAACCTATACACCTCAGACTACTGGGGACCATGTTATCTGTTATCAGCAGACATCCCCTGTGGATGACGGTGCAAACTTCTGCTGCTTAACTGATACTACTCCTTCTACTGTAGGTGTAATTAAGATTTTTACTATTCCTGACGTTCTTTTAAATTGTGCAGGTAATGGAGGTGTTGGTGCTGGTGGTACGCCCTGGGATGGTGCGAGTCCAACAACCTTCAATGGTTATGTGTACCCTTTGTGTAACCCTGCTCTCAAAATAGCCTGGATAGCTCAAGTACAGTTTCCTTAGTTTAAGATATGGAAGTTCAGCTTTGTTGGTTCAGGCTGACTGACAAAGAGATAGCCTCTGGAGAAATTCAGGGGTTTTTCTCTTTAAATGCTAAACTTTTCTTGTAACTTTGCAATATTTATTGTATCTTACTTTGGTATAGCATGTTTCGAACCCCTAACATAAAAGGCCCAAGATTTAGAAAATACTTCAAACGTGTTCTTACCAAAAACTTATTCGAAAATTTTAAGAAACAGCATCCTGAATATACAGATCTTACATTTAAAAAGTTTCATGATGTTATCGAAAATTGTTCTAAAAAAATGTGGAAAGTTACTCTTGATGAAAGGGATGGTATAGAACTTCCAATTGGAGGTTCAGTCTTTGTAGGATCTACTAAGATCAAAGTTAAGAATAACTATGATATTCAAGCCTCTATTAAGGCTAATGCTCCTATAAAGCACCGTAATTATGATACTGATGGTTATGTAGCAAAGATATACTATAGTCCTTATCTCTCTAAAGTGAGTGGTAGGGATCGGAGTATCTGGTCTTTTAAAGGAGCTCGGCCTTATAAGAGAGCTATATCTAAGGAGTATCCAAAGGATTGGAAAAAACATATAGTAGTAGCAGAACTTTATACTGTAGTAAATGATTTCAATAGACATAAATCAAGGAATTATCTTCAGGAGAATCAGAAAAAAGCAACTGAAAACTATAACGAATTTGATCTAACATAATGACAACTACAATTGGTGGAGCAGTATCCCGGGTAAGAAATACAATTAAAGCAGTCAATACTGATGCTTTTATTACAGATCGATTTCTATGGTCTATGATTACAAAATATGCTGCTATGTATATTAAGCAGATGCTTGAGAAGAAAGCTTATGGGGCTCTAACTCCTCTTTTTACAACTCTTCCTTGTGTAGATCTTATAGAAGTAGACAAGGTAGAAGCATGCTGTGACATTCCTTCCGGATGTACTATAATGCGCACTAAGGAAAAACTACCTAAAATAATGTCTAGTGTAGATGGAGCTCTCATAAGATCTGTTACTTCTATAGATGGTGGTACTGATGTAGAGGATACTACTCCTCTTACTTATTCTAGATATGCTAAAACTTCTGGTGCTAAATATGATAAGTCCAAGTCTTATTGGTATATGAATGATTACATGTATTTTCCTAATCTTACATGGCCTCAGATAAAAATTGATGCTCTCTTTGAGGGAGATACCGGAAGTTTCCAGTGTGAAAATAAGTGTCAAGCCATACAAGATGTACCAGCTCCTATTCCAGAACATCTTTATGCTCTTATAGAACAAGGTGTTCTTAAAGAACTAGGCTTTAGTCTACAGATACCAGCAGACCCAGAAGGTTCAGATAAACAATCACAGCAGAAACCCTAAGCCATGGATTTTAACTATACTCTTAAATATAGGACTTTTGATCAGCTGCTAGCAGATGTTCAGATGGACTTTGCTTTTTATGATCTTCAAGGACAGATTGATCCTTCTGCTATGATTAAGGTTGCTTTACGTGTTAACTACGATCTAGGTCTTAGGATTCAACAACCAAAGGATGAAGTATTAGAGATAGAGAAGGGAAAGGCTAGATTACCTGATGATTTTACAGTAATGAACTATGCTATGATTTGTGGAGATTCTATAGATACAGTGATAGTTCCTCCTCAAGGGACTCATACAGAGAGTTTAAATCCGGTAGTTCCTAAGTATACAGCTTTTCCTGATTCTACAAATTGCGGTTGTCCTAATAATCAGAAAGTATGTCTAGAGTGGAATAAAGAACAACCTGTTATAATCCAAAAGGTTAATACCGTAGCTAATACTTCAGGTGCACCTACTCCTAATACTTGGAGATCTTATAGAAATTTTCATCAAATACAATTTACTAATTCTAAATCTATACACTGTGACTGCCCTAATCTCGGATATCTGGCTTCTGATCAGGCTTATATTAAGGATAATTTTATATGGACTAACCTGGAGTGTGGTAACCTTTATATTAACTATGAAGGCGCTATGGAAGACTCTGAAGGGAACCTTCTCGTTCCAAACCACCCGCTCCTCAATGAGTACTATGAATATGCCCTTAAGCAGAGAATCCTTGAGAATCTCCTTATGGCTGGTGAGTCTGTAGGACCTATGATTCAACTTACAGAACAAAGATTCAAAGCTGCTCGTAATAATGCTTTATCTATGGTTAATACTCCAAACTTCTCAGAAATGCAGAAGTTGTGGACTGCTAATAGATTAGCTATGTATTCGAAGTATTATGATCCATTCAAATCTTATGCTGGTCAAATGTCTCCACGAGTTAATAATGCAGTTTAAGAATGGCTAAGGAACAAAGCAATTCTACCACCAATCCTTCTTCCTTTATCAAAGGGATGATAAAGGATACGGATGATTCCTACTTTCCGCAGGGATCTTGGTATCATGCTCGTAATGCTGTAAATAATTCTAAAGATGGTAATCTAGGTATCTTAGGTAACGAACCTTCTAATACATTTTGTCAACAGGCTCCTTTCCCTATTATAGGGGCAATCCATCTAAATGCAGATAGATGGGTTATTTACTCTACAAATAATACTCTTCATGAGATAGGTATATTTCTAGAAGATCAGTGTACATATACCCCACTTCAGACTGATCAGGGACAATCTATGAATCAGAATAACTGTCTTGACTTTAATCAAAATAATTTAATTGTTGGGGTAGCCAAGGAGAACTTTGATTGTACCTGGAGTGCCTACTGGGCTAATGGTAGAAGAAATCCTGATAGAATTGTAAATGTAGATAGGCCGACTTTTATACAGAAATGTGTTACAGCAAATAATTGTATAACTTGTACAGATACAACAGCTCTTGATTGCGATCGACTAAGATTATCTTCTCTACTTATTACTCCTTGTCTTACTGTATCTCGTGGTCCTAATGGTGGAAATCTTCTAAATGGTTCTTATTACGCAGTAGTAGCATATGTTCTAAACTCCCAGAGAGTAACAGATTACTTTATGCCTTCTGATACACAGGCAATCTTCGAACATGATAATGTATCAGGATCTCTTCTAGTGACAGTAGATCAGATGGATAAGGTTAATTTTGATTTTTTTGAATTGGTTATAGTACGTACTGTTAACTCTCAGACTTCAGCTAAGAAAATGGGTATCTATAGTACTAGACAGGCTCAGATATCTATTGACTATATTAATGAAGCTCTTCCTTCTATTCCAGTAGAACAGATTCCTATAAGAACTCCTAGTTATGAGAGATCTGATGCAATCTTTGAGATAGGAGACTACATGCTTCGTACTGGTCCAACTGCTAAGTTTGATTTTAACTATCAACCTTTAGCTAATCGGATTACTACTAAATGGCAGGCTGTAGCTTATCCTTCAAATTATTATGCTCAGGGTGGTCATAACACCGGTTACTTTAGAGATGAAGTCTATTCATTTTTTATTCGATGGGTGTATAATACAGGAGATAAGTCTTCTTCTTATCATATTCCAGGTAGACCTGCAGCTTTTCTTAATAATCCTCCTGACCCTCTCCATAGTGAGTTAGGAGGTTTCTATCCTTCTCCGCAATTGAATGACGGTAGTACAAATGCACTTGAGACCGTAGATCCTATAGCTCCGTTTCAGACTAAGAAGTGGATGTCTCAGAATACTGGATACGAGACAACTAAGTTTGCTCCACCTGTAATACAACCAGATGGTGGTATTTTGATTGCTGAAGGTAATATGGGTTATTGGGAATCTACAGAGTTGTATCCAGATAAGAAGCCTCTTATATTTAATGCAAGTGGATTAAAGAATTTTTCCAACCCTACTAGTAATTGGGCTGCTATTACAGTTCCTCCTTACGCAGGAACCACTGTTCTTCAGTATGATATTTGTGGACAGCCTATAAGACATCATAAGTTTCCAGATAATAAAACAGTTCCTCATTATCGAAATAAACCTGGAGTAACTATTTCTCAAGCTACAAACGGTGTTCTTACTCCAACAGATAAGCAAATAGAGATTGTAGTACTCGGAGTTGCTTTTGATAACATCCTTCCTCCTGTAGATAATGATGGAGTACTTATTCCTGGAATAATCGGATATGAAGTTCTCCGGGGATCTAGAGAAGGTAATAAAACAGTTATAGCTAAAGGCATGATTAACAATATGCGTAGTTATCCTCTTGATGACGGAAGTGTAGGACTATATCAGAACTATCCTTATAATTATTTAGGTGCGGATGAGTCACTGGCAGAAGCAGAGAATGAAGGAGAACATATTGCTTTTAATCCTGCATCATTCAAAGATAACGGTCCTCTTGCTAGCAACAACCTTGGTCCTGGGGGTTCTGCTTCACCGGTCTATTCTAAGAACCAGTTTACATTCCATTCTCCAGATACCTCGTTTAATAATCCATTCCTCTCTTCAAAAGAACTTAGGATCTATGGAGAGATGTACGGTGTGGTAAATGGTAATTTTGATGAAAGCCCAGAACATCCTAAGGAAAAGCTTATTACAGATGTAGCTTTTATGGTAGCAGCTATGATAGGAGTAGGAGCAGCAGCTGTTGCAATGAAAGGTAAAAGGAAACAGCGCTATTCTCAACCTGTTGTTGATAAGAACGCTACTCATGGAGTCCAGGCTAATCCTGGTCCAGGACTTTGGGGTATTAATGATGCACTGGTAGGAAATGCTGCATTGGCAGCTGTTCAAGCAGCTTCTGAACTTGCGTATACTACAGCAACTGCTTCATATAAGCAAGGAGTACCTATACCTCCATCAGAAAATAGTATACTAAATTTATTTGGTTTGATAGTAACAGGTGAAGATATTGCTTTAAGCACATATCGTGCATCACTAAAATCAATAGGACTTACTCCTAATGTAACACCGCCTCAGAAGATAGATGACATAGAGGAATCTGATTATGGGGCTATGCCAAAAGGACTTCAAATTCTTGGAGGTGTTCCAATCTTTTCTCACTACTGGACACTAGGAACAGATGCTGCTATGGAACTGATAACTTCTGTTGTACCTTATACTCAGTATGCCATGAGGTATACATCTCACGGATTTTCTAATCTTTTTAATCCTACTACTTCAAGTGTATTTAGATATCAGATGACTAATGCTATATACATTAATGACGGATTTCAAGATTTTGGTGAGAATAGTAATGCTAAGATTAACAATGTAAATAGAGGAAAAGGTGTAGCTATTCAGACTTTAATTGATGTACCCGATCCAACAACTCTGGTAGATAATACAGCACAAACAATAGGAAGTAGTTTATCTTTAAGACAGCTATCAACGGAATATAAGGGTGGCAATAAACGAGGATTTGATCCTCGTAATGCTGTATTACCATTTCAGACAGCTACTGTCTCACACTATGCAGCAATGAAGCAGAGGATGAGAAACCAATATGGTCAATTAGATGGTATTATCCAGATACCTGCTACCTATTGTGATATTGAGATAAACCCGCCTATAGCAGGAGCTCAGGTAACTCAGGTCGGTACTACCAGTACAGGTAGCGGAATCATCTTTAATGGAGATACCTACATAGGTAGATTTACTGAAAAGAATACATTCTTTTATTTCTGGGACTGGCTCTATGATCAACCTGATGGATTTGAGTTTAATTATCAGCAGCGGTACATGCTGAACTTCCCAAGATATTGGGCAGACTTTACCAAATTTGATGCTGGTGGATTTTTAACTGACTTCTTCGGTTCTCTTTTATCACTTAATTTTTCCGGTTTAATAAAAGCTTATCCTAGTAGTAGACATAGTCTAGATGGTCAGGATTTTCCAGGCGCACCTCTAGCATTCTTTTCTGCTATTCTTAGAATAACAGAACGATACTTCTATCTATTTCAAAGTGGTGTAAGAGATTTCTATGTAGAGTCTGAGATTAATATAGATCTAAGAGACTGGAATGAGCCTGCGCAGGAGCGCTTTTATGATCCTAGAAGAGGATACACTGATCTGAAGGCTCTCTTTGATCCTGGGATTATAAGATCCGGAAACTTCTTTAAGTACGATCAGTCTCTCTCTGTCTCTAGGGTGTTTAATAATTTCTTCGGTTGGGGCAATGTTCAAGATAGAGATTATGATCCAGAAACAGCTGAAACCTGCTTCACTTATTATAGCACTCGTGTTATTTATTCTTTGCCTCTAGGTGAGGAAGTTAAAAAAGACTTCTGGAGAGTATTCTTAGCTAATAATTATAAAGATTTTAACAGCACAGTATCAGCAGTAGAACCGATTAATAAAAATGGAGCAATGTTCTTCTTCTATCAAGAAGCTCCTATTATGTATCAAGGTGTTGATACTCTTGAAACAGAGTTGGGAACCAAGGTTACCTTAGGAGATGGCGGTTTGTTTAGTCAGCCTAAACAGAATCTAGTAAATGCTAATGAGTCCTATGAGTACGGATCTTGTCAGAATAGATTATCTGTAATGAATACTCCTGTCGGATTATATTGGATGTCTCAGAATCAAGGTAAAATTTTCAAGTATGCAGGAGGTCTTTCAGAACTTTCTAATATAAATATGAAATTTTGGTTTAGTAGATATCTTCCCTATCAGCTTACTAAAGACTTTCCTAATTTCGATCTTATTGATAATCCTGTAGTAGGTATAGGTTGCAGTACTATTTTTAATAATAGAGATTCAATACTCTATTTTGCTAAAAAGGACTATAAACTACGAACTCAATATGTTGGTCAGGTCATATATACTCCAGGTACTGGTTTTACTTTAGGAACATTGGTTATTATCCTTGGTGATCCTCAGTATTTTGAGAATGCTTCTTGGACTATAAGTTTTGATCCAAAGAATACAACTTGGCAAAGTTTCCATGATTGGCATCCGGATCTAATGCTTCCATCTAAAACACATCACCTTACCACTAATAAGCAAGCTAATGGTACTGGTGGTATCTGGAAACATACTGATAATCAAACTAGTTTTTGTAATTTCTATGGTGTAGACTATCCATGGGAGTTTGATTATGTAGCACAGACAGGAACTACCGTAAATACATTACGGTCAATTGAGTATTTTATGGAAGCTCATATTTATAACAATGATTCTGAAGACTTCTATCATGTTCTTGATTATAACTTTGATCATGCTATTATTTATAATTCAGAACAGGTTTCTGGTGTATTGATTCTTAATGATACTCCAAAGAACGATGTTGCAGGTAGGCTTCTTTATCCTATAATTAATCCTACCTCTATTGATATCTTATATGATAAAGTGGAACAGAAGTATCGATTTAATCAGTTCTGGGATATTACAGCTGATCGTGGTGAGTTCACATATCCTAATGTACAAAGACCTATATGGGAAACTAAATCTAATGGATATATTCGTTCTCTAAATCCGGCTAATTTAAACTATAATAAACTGGAGTTCCAGAGGAAAAAATTCCGGCACTTTGCAAACCATGTAGTGATGTACAAGAATGTATCCAATAATATTAAGATGTTAATGAAACTTTCACTTAATAAAAACTTAATATCTAAAAGGTAATGTCGAATTTGAGACAATATAGAAAGGATCAGAAAGTCTCTAAGAAGCCTAAAAAGCTTTCTAGACCTAAAGATATTATTACTGATCCTATGGGTCAATGGAAATATCCTGGACAAGTTACTAGAATACCAGGAGATAGTATGGCTACTCATGGTTACGGAAACATTCCTCTATGGACAGTACCTGATGTTGGTGAGGCAAAAATGGTATATCCTAATACAGGAACACAATATTTTCCAGGAGCTTCTAACTTTATTGAGTATCCTCAGATGCAAGATGGTGGTTGGTTAAATAGTCTGCCTAAAGCTCAAGTAGGTAAATGGTTAGATAAAATTCAACGTGGTACTGAATCTTGGTTAGGACATCCTATGCGAAAGGCTCAAGTTAGAGCTTCAGATATAGATGAAGATCATAATGAGGCAGGTGTTGATAATCAAAGACACGCTCTTGCTGCAATGTACACCAAGAAAGCAATAGAAAATAAGTTTCCAAACTTGATGAAATATACAGGAATCCCTCAAGTTGCTGGATTTGTAGGAGCAAATGCTATGGGTATAGGACATGAGCTTGCTGAACCTAATCGTAGTATGCCATGGCAAGGAGCTCTTAAGGAAGG
>Ga0307380_10013193_pt1 | contig 10226 bp, 9 predicted proteins | sample UN3MG_FD_202239 | JGI IMG/M metagenome (GOLD analysis project Ga0307380, IMG submission 202239) | Soil microbial communities from Risofladan, Vaasa, Finland - UN-3 | ecosystem: Environmental > Terrestrial > Soil > Coastal area > Acid sulfate soil | place: Finland: Risofladan, Vaasa | collected...
TGAGGTAAGCCACTTCGATTTTAGCTCTAGTTTTATCTAGCACCGCATCCTATTGGGCGCCGAAGGAGATTCAGTTTTTCATTAAACTGCTTCAAGTTCGAATCGAACTTGAGATATAAAGGTCTGCGAAACATTTCTAGCATTTCTGCCAGAATTTTATTTTCTTATTTATGTTATATTTTCCTTACCTGAAGTTTGGAAACTCTTGTTTTATACTTGCCCCAAAGATAGTTTAGGGAGCAACGTGCTGAGTGTTTACTTTATCCGAACGGAGCGGGCGAGGTACAGTTAAGACGAGCTCGCTTCGGAGGAAAAGTATACTCGAAGCGAAGGACGCTTCATGAATCTATCTTTGGTTGATATTGTATCTAATATTTAAATAAAATGCTCGTAACGAACATTTGTCTTATACCATAATATTTGTAATTTATAAGACTTCTCCTTTCGGATGACTATAAAACAAGTTTATATATAGTTCCAGTTATTTTGCTTAGTGATAGAAGATCTCCAACACTTGTTACACATTGAACATGACCCTGCATGTGCCAATGCTCCAGAATCACATGGACATTGTTCTTTGATTAAACGTGATTTTTCTTTTTCAACTTTTTTATCACTTGTATTGAAAAATATGTCGAAATTATACTTTTTAACCACTTCATTAAATTCATCTGCCATTCCAGTGTAAGCAAAATTTATTTTATCTCTTCTAGAGAATTTTTTGTTATCTTTGTAATTTTTTAAATTAGCTGCATCAAAACTTAAACACACTTTTGTAAGGTTTTTAAGTTTTAATAACTTTCTCAACTCATCGTGCATGTGAGGTAAAGTTAGTGTTTTTGAAATTATATAAAATTTAAACTCCACTTTTTTCATCCATTCATAATGTATCGGATGATAATCTCCTGCACCATATACACGAACTGGTAATTTATCAAGTCTTCGAAAAGTTTTAGCTTTTGATTTTCTAAGTTTTCTATATTCTGTGTTTAATTGTTTTGCAAAGTTGTCAGGTTTGTCTTTTGCCCAATTTACATTTCTTTCGATTTTTTCTTTGTATGCCGGATATATTCTTTCCATGTTTCCTACGTAACAATAGTCACATATTGTAGGACAGGTGGCAAATCTATCGAAATCGATTGATAGAATAGTCTTGCTATTCTGGGTAAAAGCCTGCATCAACTATATTTTGATTATGCTTTAATTAGAATATTTAAGAGATACTCCTGCCATATATTGATCATAAGTTATAGGCTCTATAGATAATATCCTAGAGGATCTTATCTTTTTTGCTACATCATATGCTTCAATAATGTCTTCTCGTTTTACAAACACGTTTCTACATATACTTCCTTTGTCTATTTCTAATAATATTTTAAAGTGTTTCATCTATGTCAATTTATTATTGTCTTTTTTTACTAGTTGTCCTTGTCACTACATCCGTTAAATAGGCTGTTGCTATAGTTATTGCAACCTTGACGGCTACATCTGCAACTAACCTACCGATCTGTGTAACTAGTAAAGACATATTAAATAACCTCCGATTTAATTGTAGTATTACAATACAATAGATAAAATCGTTTATATTCATTCATCAATTCCTTGACCATTTTATCGATTTTATTTGCATCATATGTACCGAGTATTCTTCTTATCATTAACTCATGTTTATTCCATTCATAATAATAACCGCGCTTTCGTGTATATAGCTGCGGTATTACTTCGGCGTTTGCTTTTAGTTCTATACCAAGGGTTTGTTTATTAAACCCGTCTCTCAAAAATAAAACCACATATGAAATACCATATGGTTTATGTTTGATAATGTTGTCATGTTGTTTTTTATCTATAAAAGTAAATTGTAACTGAGAGTTTTGATAAGTTCTATAGGCCGCGTAAGGTAAGTATAATTCTACTCCTTTGATCATTAGAAGTTTATCTTCCAAGGTCTTTAAGTTTGTAATGTCACTTTTCCAAGCTGTTCCAAATAAGTTGTTTTTAACTGCGGTCGAAACATTCCTATCCATTCAATTTTACCTCTCAATTTTTGTTGTTCTTCAATTGACAGGGGTGTTTTATTTTTAATTAAATTATATAATTGTGCTCTTACATTTCTCCAAACATACTTAGGCACACTTAGTTTTTCGTTAATTACCACACCTGTTATACACATCCGCTTGTGTGGTCTTAGTACCCTAGTCTTTTTCCTATTTAATTTTAATCCATAATAACTCATTATATTTTTAGTCTGCTCTATAACTTTAGTAATTTTAAAACTTTTATTTGAGTGACTAAAAGAAATATCATCTGCGTATCTCGTATATACTAGATTATGTTTATCTGCAATTGCCTGCAGTTCTCGATCCATTTGTCTACATATTATATTAGCTAGCGCTGGACTAGTTGGGGCTCCCTGTGGTACATGAGCCTTGTAAGTGGTTAATTTTACTAATAATTCTAAATCATCACTATTATAACTAAATCCTTTTATATCTTTTGATATTTTTGTTAACATGTATCCAAAAGCTGCGTATACCTGATATAAACTAAGTGACCCAAAAAAGTCTTGGACATCTACACATAAAACTACCTTATTTCCTAAATGCTTGGCAGCTCCATCTTTTACACTTATGTTTTTAACAAATCCTACCGCACTTTCATGAGCGCGAAATTGGTATAGCAATCTTTCTAATATATTTTTTTGATATTTTTTCAAGGGTTCTTGTGGGGCATCAATCCATCGAAGTTTTCCAGAGGATTTTTTTATTGGGTAACTTCTATAGTACGTCTCTATGTTATTTATAATATTAATAGCTTCTTGTTCATCTATATCAGTTAACTGGTATATATTTTTAGCTCCATGTAAATTAAAATATTTAGAATGTTTAATTCTTTTTACTCTTGGTTTTCCTTTTGTTTTAGTTTTATTCACTACACTTGCAAAAGAGAGGGGACTTCTCTCCGATTCCGTAGTGTAACGTAACGGAATTAGGAGGGATAAGTCCTTCTTTTTTTGGTTAAAATTGTTAAATATGTGCTAGAGTATCGAAACAATGCTCTTCAGATTTCTCTGTTAATTTCTGTAGTTAATTTCTGTAGTTAATTTCTGTTGTACTTGCAAAAAATGTGCGGTCGGCTGTGCCAGGCGCATATTTTGTTTTTTTGTTGTACTCGCACGGGAACGGCTCGAGGCATACGTTTAGCTGTTTAGGATCCATGTGCGTTCTTTATTAATTTTCTTCCATAACGTAACATTATAGATATGGAAAGTGGCAAGCTTCGCCCACCACTTTTTAATTCCATCTATGGTCTACAACATAGACACAAGTACGGGTCCTCAGCATTATAGTAATATAATAGTCTAAGGGTTCACCGGGTATGTCTACACTAAATCAAACAATTGAAAAGCAGCATCATCCATTTTCTTTTCATTTATATCATTGAGAGAAAAAGATTTATCTGAAAATAAATCCAACGAAACCGTCGTTCCGCGGTATGTATTTATCAGTATAGAATAAATTCTCACATTCTTTTCTTTCTTCCAGGCTAAGTATTCTTTGAGCCAGGAATCTGTCACAGTGCTTTCGCCATCCGTTACAAAGATTATATCTGCTTTGCTAAATTGTTCTTGTTCCATTATCTTATCCCTTGATAAATCTAATGGAGGTTCGAAATAAGTTCCTCCGCCGGAATAGTACTCCGCCATGTCCAGAACTTCTTCTAGTCCCCACGAACCATCCTTGGGGAAATAATTTGTATGTAAAGATTCCTTAGGACTTGAATCAAAATGTATTACATATACATCTCTTTTTTGCATCTTTGCAACTTCTACCATTCCGAGTGCTACTGCCTTGGACCAAACTTCGGGAGTTCCTCCCATTGATCCTGATGAGTCCACACAGATAATGATTGCGCCCTTTGCTATCTTCTCCTTACCTTTATACTCATACTGTAATACTTTCTTTTCAAGAAAAGCAACCTTGAATAATTTTTTCAGGAGTGGATGGTTTAATTTCATAGACTCACTTGGAAGTAATCTACCAATATCATCACCAAGTACTACATTGTGTATAGCGTCTGTACCATGCTTGATTTGTTGTTTTTGCATAGCAAAGGCCATTCGCTTATATCTTCCAGCAAGTTCCGCAATTCTTTTTAGTTTAGGATTGTTTCTCAGACGATCAAGTAACTGCATTTTTTCTTGATAACCACTTTGCGTGAATGATTCGCTTTGCTCTAAACCCCAGGCGGTAATCATATCTTTGGTTTCTCTAGTTTTAGCAGTTGCAGCATTAGTGAATCTATTTATACGACCTTTTGCTTTTTTATCTATTACCTTACCCATTTTCTTTTTGGCTTCTTCCAATCGTTTTTGGGCTTCCTTCAAGGTCCATTCTTTATCACTTTTACCTTTTCCATTCTTACCTTCGCCTTCTTTACCTTCTCCATCTTCAGCTTCTAAATCAGCCTCTGCTGCATCTGCGGCATCCTGTGCTTCCTGTAACTCATCAATTGCATCCTTGAATGCGTCTTTCATCTCTTCTACAAGATTCTTGATATCTTCACTTAAAGCCTCTGACCCTATGGTTGTACCCATAAGGTCTAGCTTAGTTAATTGTCTAATTTCTTTGTAATGAGGAGATGCTATAACTGCTTTTATAACTTCAGCATTTAACAAATATCTCATATCCATTTTATCTGGATCAAAAATATATGGATCATACTTGTATAAAGCGTCCCAAAGGTCCTGATGTAACTCGCCCCAGGCAGAATAAAATTCCTTTCCTTCATGATAGGTCTTTTCCAATTTACCAGAAGCGTTCAAGGCAGCATGAAAATCCTGAATATTGAATTTATTATATTCAACACTTTGTTTCTCAAACTTTACATCCTTGTTCAATCTTCGATCTTTTGTTTTAAATTTTCTCATTATTAGAATGTTATTGCAATTGCAGAGCCATATACTGATTTTAGATATCCTTCTACCTTTTTTTCCATTAACTCTATATCAGATACGTCTTTCTTTTTCTGCAACATTGATTTATAAAATTCGTGAATTTTCTTTCTTGTTTCTTTTAACTTGATTACTACCTCTACGCCTTCTTTGATTTTCTTACTTTCATCTTTTTCTGCCATAAGGTCTTCATACAAGGTTTTCGCATCCTCAAACAATTCAACAACTTTATTTTTATCCGGATTTATTTCTGCCAGAATAGTTGTATAAATTTTGCTTTCGTGTTTTGGATCTGCCCATAGAGCGTGTCTTAAAACTTCAAAGTCATCTTCTTCAACCTTAATATCATCGAATTTGAAATCTTTATCCTTCATATTTCCTTCTGCTTTTTCACTTACAAAAGCTCTTCCATAACGAAATAGAGCAGATGCACGTAAAATATCGATAGTATTTCTGTAGGTTCTATCTGATGATACTAGTCCTTCGGCTGCAAAATCACGCCTTAGAGTAGCATATAGCTCAAGCATTTCTTTTGGCATTGACACTCTTCTTGTAGCTTCTTGTAAAACTAAAATATCTTCTAGCGTTAATATTGGTTTTATTTCATCTGCGATGTCTCCAACCAACATTTGCATAAAATTTTGTTCTTCGACAATAGGCTTAACATGATACTTCAAGATAAATCTATCAAGCATCGCGTCAAGGTTATCGTCTTCTTCAGGTAATTCGTTTGATGCACCAACTAAAGTTAATAAAGGAACTTTCACAGGAGTTTGCCCATTGTAAAATAGTCTTTCATTTATTAAAGTTAAGTTTGCATTTAATACGCCAGAGTTAGCTTTCCATATTTCATCGTAGAATATAAAATGTGCTTCAGAGGCTTTGTTTTCTGTTTTTCTGATATACTCATCTTTTTCAAGAGCAGCTAATGAATACGGGCCAAAGATTTCTTCGGGTGTAGTATATTTTGTTAACAACCATTGAAAGTATTTAGCTCCTCCAATTAATTTGGACCACACAATTACTAATTGTGACTTAGCAGTTCCGGGAGGCCCTAGTAATAGAATATGTGTCTTGGCTAACACAGACAACATGATTCCTTCAACTTCATCATTTCTTTCTACGAAAACTTTGTTAAGAAATGAACTTGCTTGTTGCATTTTTTCTAGCTCTTTTATCATCCTTTATCCTTTAGCTAAAAATTTAAGCGAATCATCTGAATAAATCATACTGGTTCGCACGGAATATTGCATCCGTTATACTTACGTTTGCTAGTCGTATTTGTTTATTAATTAAGTTTTCAAGTTCTTCTTTTGTTTTAAAATCAGTAACTTTAATAGTCCCTGTATAGATGAATCCTGATGGATCCTCAGCATGAAAATATATATTTACACTAGTGATATAATTAAAATCATTTGTTTCTCCGGAAATAGTTATTTTATTAAATTTTTGATTTTCAATAACCAGAGAATCGCACCAAGATAAATCTATAGTTTCCAAAGTTTTGAACTTAGACAGTATTTGTTTTGATATCTTTTTTGACACGGTGTTGTCTGTTTTTTCTTCTGGTTTTAGGTTTGTCAGTTTCCACTGGTAAAAATGCCTCTGCTAAAGCATCGATCCCTGCCCCAACTAATTCTTTAATTGTGTCAGTTATCATAGTTATTTGTTTGTTATTTAGCTTCATTGTGGACACTGATTTTTATATTAAAAAGACACCCCCCGTTCCCAGTAGTAGAGGCCGAAGCCTCTATTTGTCTACTGGGACATCATAAATATCCATAAGTGAAAACCTCTGAATTTGATGATTTACGGGGGATGGTCTACGTAAAATTTGCATTTTACGCTTGTAATTTAACTAGAAAATACCTATATTGAAATAGGCAAATTCTAACTAAGACCGATCATTCGGTTAAATTTCTTATACCAATAATTACATAATTTCATATGGCTGAAAAAACAGATAATTTATTTGATCACAGGCTACAAAATGTACAGCTTGAAAATGCTCTAAAAACCTCAATATCCAAGATATTCCCCATAGAGAATAATGGTAAAAAAATACTTTTAAAGAATATATCTATCGAGGATAATCTGGAAGACAACGATTTCCCAGCTCAAAAAGAAGCTAAAGTTAAAAGAAAATCTTGGCAACTCCCAATATATGCAGACTTTGAAATACTGGACGATCGTGGGAAAGTGCTGTCAAAACAATCTAAGTTAAAGATAGGAAACTTGCCTAAAATTACCAACAGATTTACCACCATTATTGAAGGCAATGAATATCAAACTGTAAATCAACTTCGTAGAAAATCTGGTATCTATTCTAGAATAAAAAGAAATGGAGAACTTGAAGCAGAGTTTAATTTATCTAAAGGTAAGAACTTTAAGATGCAGCTTGATCCAATTTCTCAATTATTTGTAATCTCTTATGCTAATAGAAAATACCGTTTATGGACTCTACTTACTAATCTTGGTATGGTAGATTCTGAAATAGAAAAAATGTGGGGTAGTAAGTTATTAGAGATTAACAAGAAAGGTGCTCTAAATACTGAAGCATCAGAAATGAATTCAATCTATGAGATTGTTTATGGTAAAGAAGCAAAGAACTATGACGAAGTAAAAAAAGGTCTGAAGACTTATTTTAATGATATCACTGAGATTGATGGTGCTGTAACAAAAATGACTCTGGGAACAGAATTTAATAGAGCTAATGCACCTGCTTTATTGGCTGCTTCTAAAAAATTACTGGATATAAATCGTGGTGAACAACAACCCGATGATAGAGATTCTTTAGTTTACAAGCGTATATATTCTGTAGAAGATTTAGTTAATTCATATTTTGAAAAACAGGCCCCTATAATTCAAAATAAACTCAAAAGATCTCTTGGCTTGAAAGATAGAGTTAGAGAGATAGTTAGTCCAGCAACATTTGGTGAACCAATCAAGAAATTTTTTACAGTTGGGGATCTATCATCTACGCCCGCACAAACTAACCCAGTAGAAATAGTTAATGTGTGGAGAAAGACAACCCCTATGGGTACTGGTGGTATCAGGAGTCATCATGCTATTACCATGGAAACCAGAGATGTTCAACCTACCCACCTTGGGTTTTTAGACCCACTTAATACTCCAGAATCTGGTAAAGTAGGAGTTACCGTGGGGCTGACATCTGAAGTACGCAAGCGTGGGAATGATGTTGTAACCCCAGTGGTAGATAAAAATAATAAATTACATTGGTTAGATCCAATAGAATTTTATAATTCTAAAATTGGATTTCCAGATCAGTATGATGTCGTAAAAGATAAAGCAAAAGCTAATGTAACTAAAGTTAAATCTATACACAAGGGACAAAATATTCTATTAAACCCCAAAGATGTTGAGTACTACTTAAGATCTCCTAGATCTATGTTTTCATTTCCATCTAACCTTGTTCCATTTTTACAAAATACTCAGGCTAATAGAGCAGGTACAGGAGCTCGTATGATTGGACAAGCTATGGCACTTGATGATAGAGAGCCACCACTAGTTAGAACCTATAGAGATAGTACCTCAACATATGAAGACTTGATGGGGGGTTACCTGAACCCTAAATTAGACACGGGAGAGACTGGCACCGTAGAATCTATTGACGATGAATATATAAATGTTAAATTAAGTAATGGTAAAAAGAAAAGATTAGGACTATATAATAACTTTCCTTTAAATCAAGATGGTTTCTTAAATTCTACTGTTCTGGTAAACCCTGGAGATAAAATTGATAGTAAAACGGCTATCACTGAATCAAACTATTCTAAAGGACATACATTATCTATAGGTAAAAATCTTACTGTGGCATATATGCCTTATAAGGGATATAATTTTGAAGATGGGGCCGTGATAACAGACAATGCAGCTAAAAAATTATCTCATACTATGCTACATAAAATTAATATTTTTTATAACCCAAAGTTATCTAAATTTGATAAAGATAAGTTTGCAGCATGGTATCCAGAAATACTGACTCCAGATAATAATAAAAAATTAGACTCTAGAGGAATTATAAAGGTTGGTCAAACTGTGGATCCAGGAGAAATTGTATCAGCATTCTTAGTCGAAAAAGAACTTGATGAACAAGAAGTTGCACTCAAGAAATTAAATAAGTATATATTTAATATGTACGCAAAAAATATTACTGCCTGGGATGAAGAAGAGTCAGGTATAGTAACAGATATAAGTGTGACTGGAAGAAACATAGATATTTATATAAAGTCTACTCACCCATTCAAGGAAGGAGATAAACTATCTGGTCGTTACGGAAATAAATATATTGTAACCAAAATTATTCCTACTTCCGATGCTCCTCATAGACCAAATAATGAAGCTGTTGATATTATGTTTAGTCCACACAGTGTGCCTAGTCGTATGAATATTGGTCAAATACTGGAAACAGCTGCTGGTAAAATTGCAGAGAAAACTGGAAAACCTTATATAGTAAATAATTTTGAAAAGCCCGACGAGGATGTTGCTAATAGAATATATCAGGAAATGAAAGATCTGAATATACCGGCCAACGAGATACTTACCGACGGTAAAACTGGTCAGAAAATTAAGAACCCTATATTTGTTGGTAAACAATATATTATGAAACTTAGACACATTGTAAATAAAAAACAAGGTGTACATAATTATGGTGTTTACGATGTAGATGATCAACCTGCAGGCAAGGGTGCTCAAAAAATTGGTACTATGGATACATATGCTTATCTGGCACATGGAGCTAAAAGTAATCTATATGAGATTGCAAATATCAAGGGTCGTAAGAATGAGGAATACTGGAGAGACTTACAGTTTGGTTTGCCTCCAGCCAAGCCAAGTAAGAACTTTATATTTGAAAAAATGACAACGTACTTGAAAGGTGCTGGCATCAATGTAAATAAGAAAGGAAACAAATTACAAATACTTCCACTTACGGATGATGATATTATTAAGATGTCTAATGGTGAGATTAAAGACCCTGGAGCAATACTTGTTGGAAAAAATCTAACTTCTAGAAAAGATGGGCTGTTTGATGGAAATGTTACGGGTGGAGTTCGTGGTACTCAATGGGGACATATATCTTTGGTAGATAGAATACCTAATCCTATGTTTGAAGATGCTATTATGAAAGCTTTAAATCTTACAGAGAATGCCTATGATGCTGTTTTAAATGGTAAACAGGAAATTAATGGTAAAACTGGTCATGAGGCTATTATAAATGCACTCAAGGAAATTAAGGTAACTCAAAGAACTAAAG
>Ga0307380_10013194_pt1 | contig 10225 bp, 4 predicted proteins | sample UN3MG_FD_202239 | JGI IMG/M metagenome (GOLD analysis project Ga0307380, IMG submission 202239) | Soil microbial communities from Risofladan, Vaasa, Finland - UN-3 | ecosystem: Environmental > Terrestrial > Soil > Coastal area > Acid sulfate soil | place: Finland: Risofladan, Vaasa | collected...
AGGTGACATCGAAGGCAGCCAGAAACCGGACTTCGATGACTCGGCGTGGCAGGCGGTTCGGCTGCCCCACGATTGGGCGATTGCCGGGCCTTTCGACCCCGGCGAGAATGGCTACGCCGGCAAGCTGCCCTGGAAAGGGGTGGGCTGGTATCGGAAAACGTTCACGCTCGAAAGCCTGGAGGACGGCCGCTGCGTGTACTTTGATTTCGATGGGGTGATGGCCTTCCCCAAGGTCTATATCAACGGCCAATTGGCGGGCCAGTGGGACTACGGCTACATGTCTTTCCGGGTGGACGCCACGCCCTACGTGAAAACCGGCACAAACCTGATTGCGGTGCGCGCCGACACCACGCAGCACGGCACCCGCTGGTATCCCGGCGCCGGAATCTATCGAAAAGTCACGCAGACCGTCTGCAACCCCGTGCACGTAGCCCACTGGGGCACTATTGTGACCACCCCGCGCGTCGATGATACATCAGCGACCGTTCGCGTGCGAGTCATGGTGGAGAACCATCGAGAAGTCAGCGCAAAAGCGGCTGTGGCTATTACCCTGATCGATCCTGACGGACGGACTGTCCCAACAGGTGTCATTGATACCGTGCTCAACGTCACACCCGGCGGTGAAGCCGTGCTGGATCAGTCGATGAATATTGACCGGCCCAGGCGATGGGACATCATCAGCCCAAACCTGTATGCCGCCAAGGTTGTCGTTCGCGAGGGCGAAAGAACGGTCGATACGGATACCGTTCACTTCGGCATTCGCACGTTCCAGTTCACCGCCAACGACGGATTCCACCTCAACGGCAGGCGGGTCCAGCTCTATGGCGTGAACCTGCACCACGACCACGGCCCGCTCGGAGCCGCATTTTATCCGCGCGCCATGGAGCGGCAGTTGGAAATCATGCGCGACATGGGCGTCAATGCGATCCGCACCAGTCACAACCCGCCGGCGCCGGAGCTGCTCGATTTGTGCGATCGCATGGGTATGGTCGTGTGGGACGAAGCCTTCGACAAATGGGACGACAAGGCCGACCGCATCGAAGGGGAGCCGCCGCTGGAGCAGTATGGCGAAAAACAGATTCGCAACCTGGTCATGCGCGACCGCAATCATCCTTGCATTGTTGTCTGGTCCATCGGCAACGAGATCGGCAATCAGCCTTATGACAGAGAAGGCAAGTCGCCCGAACGCGTGAAGTTCATGAGCGATTTCGTGCGGAGATACGACCCGACGCGCCCCGTGGGATTGTCATGCCATATCCCCAACACGGCCGATCAACCCATCCTCGATGCCCTGGATCTGACGGGATGGAATTATGCCCGAAGGTACGCCCGGTACAGAGAACGGTATCCCGACAAGCCCATCATCCATAGTGAGTCGGCTTCGGCACTGAGCACGCGAGGCTTCTACGAGCTGCTGCTGCCGAACGAGAAAACCGAGTTCTCCAGGCAACTCCAGGTGAGCTCTTACGATCTGAATGCCGCAGCGTGGTCGGACATTCCCGACGTGGAGTTTCAACTGATGCAGGATGACCGCTTCGTCGCCGGCGAGATGGTCTGGACGGGTTTTGACTATCTGGGCGAGCCGACGCCGTTCTCGCAGGAGGCACGAAGCTCCTATTTCGGCATCGTCGATTTGTGCGGCATCCCGAAGGACCGGTTCTACCTGTACCGCAGTTGCTGGCGCCCCGACGTCACCACCGTGCATATCCTGCCCCACTGGAACTGGCCCGACCGCGTCGGACAGAAGGTCCCCGTCTTCGTCTATACCAACGGCGATTCAGCCGAGCTGTTCCTCAACGGCAAATCGCTCGGCCAGCGAACAAAAGGGCAGCAGCCCGATAAGCCGGCCAACTTCGCCCAGGGCAAACCTGTGACGGCCAGTTCGGCTGAATCAGCCAAGAACAATATCGCCGCCAATGCCAACGACGCCGATAGCGCTACGCGCTGGTGCGCCGCGGCTGCCGGGCCCGGCCAATGGTGGCAGGTTGACCTGGGCGAAATCAAGCCCATCGGCTATCTTGCCATCGAGTTCGAACAGGAGGCAAAGAACTACGGCTATGCAATCAAGGCCTCGGCCGACTCGTCAAGCTGGCAGACTGTTGTGACCAAAGACACCAGCCGCAATCCACGCTGGGGCGGTCCCCGGCACGTGTTTCACGAAGTGGACACCCGCGCACGATTCCTGCGCATCGAATTCACCGCCACGGCAGGGGGGACATGGGCCAGCATCCGGGAATTCGGCGCTTATCCGGAGAAAGTCGAATCGGCGTACTACGATGCAACGTACAAGTACCGCCTGCGCTGGAACGACGTGGTCTATCAGCCTGGGCAGCTCAGAGCAGTCGCCTACAAAGACAACAAAGAGATCGGCCAGGTCATCATGCGTACCGCCGGCGAACCGGCGGCTCTTCGCCTGACGCCCGACCGCACGAATCTATCGGCGAGCGGCGAAGACCTCTGCTATATCCTGGTCGAAGCCATGGACGAGAACGGCACGCTCTGTCCATTGGCAGACAATCTCATTCGCCTCAAAGTTGACGGTCCGGCCGGAATCGCCGCCGTCGGCAATGGCAATCCCCTTTCGTTGGAACCCTTCCAGGCCGACAGCAGGAAGCTGTTCTATGGCAAGGCAATGCTGGTGGTGCGAACGACGGAGGGGCAGGGCGGTCAAGTTTCCGTCAGCGCAGAGAGCGATGGTCTGCGGACCGCGAATATTGTGGTCCAATCTTCAAGATAAGCCGGCATCTGTGGTTTGTGGGAGTTGTATAATCCATGCTCTGCATTGCGTCCAGCCGGCGGTGCTCTATGTCAGACCGTCACGGAGCGGGTACGCAAATCGTCCACGCTGCGCCCGAGCAAAGGCGATGCGCCGGCACAGCCTCCACAAACCCTGTGACAGCCGGTCCGCCGAAAGCGCAGGCCTCAAGGCCATGACAGGGCGAGGTGTTCGCAAAATGTAGAAAAACAAACGCAAAATGGCATTGTATTCCAGGCCATAGGCGTACAGAATGTCAATCGTAGAGTGCCTCGGGTCGTTCGGTGAATCCGTTTGAATTCAGAATGGCCGTTCCATTGTTCAGGCGGCGGAGTCAAAACGGGCTACCGCGGATTGGAGCGGCACAATATTGCAGGACTCATAAGACTCAATTGTTAAGGAAGTGATGACATGCAGAAGAAAACCATACTAATCATTGCGCTTTTGATGTTTGGATGCTCGGATGCTGCGACGGCTGTTGAAACGGAGCAGTGGGGCATCTTCGAGTTGACGTTGAAGGGGCCGTCAGCCGGCAATCCGTTTGTGGACGTCAAGCTCGGCGCCGAGTTCACGCAAGGAACTGAAGTCTTTAAGCCCGACGGCTTCTATGACGGCAATGGTATGTACAAGGTCAGATTCATGCCGAATGCGACGGGTAATTGGACCTACATCACAAGAAGCAACTGCAGCGAGCTGGACCGCAGAAAAGGCGGCTTTACCTGCACGAAAGCCGGGCCGGGTAATCACGGACCCGTGCGGGTGTGGAATACCTATCAGTTGGCCTATGCCGACGGCACACGGCATTTTTCAGTGGGAACGACTTGCTACGCCTGGGCGCACCAGGGCGATACGATGGAAGCCGAGACGCTGGAGACGCTGAAAAACGCTCCGTTTAACAAAATGCGGATGTGCGTATTCCCCAAGGCGTATGCGTATAACCAGAATGAGCCTGAGTATTACCCCTATGAGGGCAAGCCGTTGAAGGACTGGGATTTCGAGCACTTCAATCCGGCGTTCTGGCGGCATTTCGAGAAGCGGGTAGGACAGTTGCGTGATATGGGGATCGAGGCCGACATCATCATCTTTCATCCTTACGACCGCTGGGGCTTCGAGAGCATGGGCCATGACAACAACCTGTTTTACCTTCGGTATCTGGTGGCCCGTCTGGCGGCCTATCGCAATGTGTGGTGGTCGTTCGCGAATGAATACGATTTCCTGAAATGGCCGATGGAGCACTGGGACGCGTACTTCCAGTTCGTCCGGGAAAAAGATCCGTATAACCACCTGCGGGGTATTCACAACGGCCGTGACTGGTATGACCATACGAGGGAGTGGGTGACACATGCCAGCCTCCAGACCAGCAATTTCAACGCGGCCCGAGACTATCGCGACAAATACAAGAAACCGGTCATATACGATGAGTGCCGGTATGAAGGCGACATCCCCCAGGGCTGGGGGAAAATCAGCGCCGAGCAGATGACCCGCAATTTCTGGATGGGTTCGCTGGCGGGCTGCTACGTCGGGCATGGCGAGACGTACAAGCATCCGCAGGATCTTCTGTGGTGGGCCAAGGGAGGCGTCCTGCATGGACAGAGTCCGGCGCGGATTCAGTTCATGAAAGATATCATCGAAGAGCTGCCCTATGAGCAGATGCAGCCGGATTTCAGCAACTACCCGGATGTTTATGTCACGGCCAAGGAAGGGGAATGTTACCTGATGTACTTTTCCGGCAAGGGGCAAGTGACGCTCAATCTGCCGGGCGACAGGCCTTACAAGGTTGACGGCATTGATACCTGGGAGATGAGGGTCCTGCCGATTGGCTCAGCCAGTCCGGGCAAATTCACCATTGCACCGCTCAAGCAGGACTATGCGATACGTCTGACCAGATATGGGCCGTCTGAGAAAATGCGTTTGGAGGCTACGGCCACGGCAGACAAGCTCGAAGGCATCGCTCCGCTAACGGTCAAGTTCTCCACTCCGTGGAAAGAGAAATGTTACTGGGATTTCGGCGATACGGGTAGTTCCGCCAATAGCGCGCCGGCACATACTTTTGAGAAACCAGGAATTTATGTTGTTACGCTGACGGTTACGGGCGCGGACGGCGCCACCGGTTGTACGATGCTGCCGATCAGCGTAGATCGGAACTCCGAGGATCCCGTAGTCAAATTCGGTTTTGCCGAAGGCGATTATCCCGAGGTGACGCTGCACGGCGGCAAGATCACGAGGTCCAAAGATGGCACGTACGATTTGGGGACAGGGGAGCCATTTGTATGGGTCAAGGTAGGTGACGGACCGATAACCGAACTGGACGGTGCGCGGTCATTTACGATTACCGGCTGGCTCCATGCCTCCAGCATGGAAGTCGGTCCCGGCGGCAACCGGATACTTTTCAGCCTGGAGCACAACCACTCCGGAATCGATCTGGTCCATCATGCGGACGGCACGATGCGCCTGGCCGTCAACGAATGGCCGGACAGCATCCGGAACGACAGCTCCGCCGGCAAGGTGCAGATCGGCAAGTGGATTTTCTTTGCCGTTACATACGACGCATCAATGCAGAAAGATAGCGTATGCTGGTACTTTGGCGATGAGAGCGCCCCGGCGGAGCTTGACCGTAAGACCGGTTACTGCAACGGTCCGGTGGATGAAGGCAGCAGCGATCTGGTCATAGGGAACTTCAACAAGACCCTGCAGGGGGCCGGGTTGGACCGCCAGTTCCGGGGCCGGATCCGCGGCCTCCAGATTCATGCCAGTTGCTTGGGGGGGCGCGGCGCACTTTCGCTTGGGAGAATCCGCGACCTGCAGAAAATGAAATGATCGTGACGGTGTATCCTTATTAAGGAGATTGATCCATGAAGGCGCAGGGCTGTTTCCAGGTCGCTTTTGCAGCGATCATTGCTTTAATGCCGGGCCTGTCCCCTGTATTCGGCGCCAATGACAAACCACGAGTTATCATTGAGACGGACATCGGCATCGGTGATGGCGACGACGACGCCTCATTAGTGCGTTTCCTGCTGTACGCCGACGTCCTGGATGTCGAAGGGATGATAGTCACTAAGTCAGGGAATATGCACAAGCGCTACGGGGCGTTAAAAGACGGCTATGAATTCATGGAAAAGTTCATGGATGCATACGAACGGGTGCGCTCCAATCTGATTGCGCATTCGCCGGGATATCCCACCGCTGACCATCTGCGAAAGCGCGTCGCACGGTCATGGATGGATGAAGCGGTGGATCTGATCATCGCGGCGGCGGACAGGGCAGATGTTCGCCCCGTGTGGTACTGTAACTGGGGAACCAGCAACAGCCTCGGGCCTGCACTCGATAAGGTCAAGAGCACTCGGAGCGAGAAGGAATACAGACAATTCATTTCGAGGCTGCGTGTGTCGTCGCTCTGGAACAATGGCACGGTTCCGAATCACTTCAATGCTTTCACGTCCACGTATGTCGATATTGGGAACTACGAGCCGGGGAAAGTGAAAACGGACCCGTACTGGTGGAGCTGGGATGACTGGACGGTGATCTACTGGGCTGAAAAGAACCTGGATGATTTTAATTATGAGAGGGACCGCCATTTTCCTCACTTTATCGCCAGGGGGCATGGGCCATTGTGCGAGTTGTACTACCATGCGAAGGAAGGCGATACCCCGGCGACAAGTTTCCTCTTTCCTGTGGGGCTGAACCATGTCGTGGATCCTCATCCGGGTTGGGGCAGTTGGGCCGGGCGTGCGAGCCAGGTTGATACAGATGCGGCCATACATTACCCGGTGCCGACCGAGCGGGGAAATTTCTGGTGGTATAAGAAGGAAAAGGATGCGAACCACGATAACTTCGAGGGATCGATTAATCGCGATAACTGTCTGAAACGTTGGGGCCTGCATATTCAAAACGACTTCATGGCACGGATCGAGTGGTGCGTGAAGTCTTACGCCGAGGCCAATCATCCGCCGAAGGTGGTCCTGAATGGAGACGAATCATTAAATGTCCTTGAGATCACCGCTGAGGCGGGCAGTCTCATAAGATTGGATGCCGCAGGGTCCAGTGATCCCGACGGTGACAAACTCAGCTATGAGTGGATTTACTATCCCGAGCCGGGTACGTATGGCGCGCGTCATGATCTTGATGCAATCAAGATCAATAACCAGAAGGCGAAGAAGGCGTCGTTCAAGATGCCGGGGGATATCGCCGAGGGCGAGACGATTCATATTGTCCTGATCGTGACGGACGATGGCAATCCAGCGCTGACGCGATACAGACGTATTATTGTCAGTGGAGGCTAATTGAGGCTTGTGGTGAACTCGCCGAGGAGATCCGCAAATGTGGCATAAGGTAGCTGGCCATGCCGGTGCCGACGGATATCATACGGCCTTTGCGCCGTCATCCGACGTCGCGCGGCGTCCGCCTGCGAAGTTGCCCAACTGCTCGATGGACGATCCGTCCCCGGATGTGGCTGAAGGAGAACACATCGGTGCGAAGACGGTCAGCCAGTGGCGTGAGGAATTCCTCGGCGACTTCGCAACGCGCATGGATCGATGCAAGAGTCCGGTTTCCCCCTGATACTCTAAATACTAAACTGCGAGGTGAACTCATGAAAAAGAATTTGGTACTAATTTTACTGGCTACCGTCATGTTCGGCGACTGCTCCAATCTTGCAGCGGCTGCCAAGCCGCGGGTTATAGTCACGAGCGATGGAGAGATTGATGACGAATGTTCGATGGTCCGGTTCTTGCTCTATGCCAATGAATGGGATATCGAGGGGATTATCACTTCGAGCTCGCAATACCACTGGCATGGACACAATTGGGCCGGAGATGACTGGGTCCAACCGTACCTGGATGCCTACGCAAAAGTTTATCCCAATCTGGTCAAACATGACAGGCGGTATCCCACGCCGGAGTACCTCCAGGCGCTCACGTTCCTCGGAAACGTGGAAAAGGAGGGGGATATGGATGCGGTCACCCCCGGCTCACAACACATCGTCAGGGTTCTCCTGGACGAATCGGACGACCGTCCCGTCTGGCTCCAGGCCTGGGGTGGTATGAACACCATTGCCAGGGCCCTGAAAACCATCGAACAAGAGCATCCGGAAAAAATGGCTTACTTGGCGAATAAGATACGCCTCTTCTTTATCTGGGAGCAGGATTCCACCTATCAGGACTACATCCGCCCCCACTGGGGGAAGTATGAGATCCTCACGATCATTTCGGATCAGTTCGAGGCGATTGCGTACCGGTGGGACCAGGTCCAGCCCGAGGAAATGCAGAAGTATTTCGCCGGGGCGTGGATGAAGGAAAATCTATTGGAAAATCATGGGCCGCTATGTTCGCGCTACAAGGCGAAGGAGAACGGGGATTTCCGGTCGGAAGGGGATTCTCCAGCATTTCTGCATGCGATCGTGACGGGATTGCGGAACATGGAGTCGCCGGACTGGGGCGGATGGGGCGGGCGTTATGTGCGGGTTCGGGAGAACACGTGGCTCGATCCGGTGCCTGTGGCGGGATATGCGTATCCGGAGGGGCGATGGTATGGGAGTTCGGCCTGGGGGCGAAATAGCCTGCGGGAAGGGTCGACGACAACCGCTGAGCAGCGCCGGGAATATTTCAAGCCGATGTGGCGGTGGACGGATGCGCTGCAAAACGACTTTGCATCGCGGGCCGGCTGGTGCGTGAAATCGTATGAGCAGGCAAATCATCCGCCGGTCGTTGTGCTGGCCCATGCATTGGACCTGAACGTCCGTCCTGGCGCCGCCGTACCACTAAGTGTGCGGGGATCTAAGGATCCGGACGGGGATGAGCTGGAGTATCGTTGGTGGCAATACCGGGAAGCGGGATCCTACGACGGAATCATCGAAATCCGGGATGCCGGGAAACAGGATGCCTCGTTCACGGTGCCCGGCGATGCCGGCAAAGGGAAGATCATACATATTATCTGCGAGGTGACGGATACCGGCACACCCCGACTGACGCGTTACCAGCGTGTGATCGTGACGGTGGTCCCATAGCTCCCCCGGATTTTGGCTTCCACGATGGGAACCGGAGGTGCCAATAAGAGAAAACCAAATAGGAGGAAAATCATGACTTCAGAGAAGCTCGAAAACTCATTTCGTGTCCGCATTGGCGCCGATCTCCTACCTCGTGCACGGGAAACGCCGCAGGGAGTTGGCCGCGTCGAAAGCCGGCGCTCCCATGTATCTCAAAACACGATCTTCGCGACCGCGGTGAGAATTATCTGTTTTCCCCAGCCGGCGCTTCTGCACGGGTGCCGGCTCCTTGTATGGGCCAGCATTCTCGCTCTGGTTCCGAACGTATTTGCAGCGGACACTCCGCCTGTTCCCGCGTTTCCGGGCGCTGAAGGTTTGGGCTGGACGACTCGCGGCGGCAGGGGCGGAAGAGTGATAGCGGTAACGAATCTGAACGACTCCGGGCCAGGCAGTTTCCGCGAGGCCTGCGAAGCCGAAGGGCCACGGATCGTTGTGTTCAGGGTTTCGGGTACTATAACCTTGGAAAGTTCGCTTGGAATTCGCAATCCATATATCACCATAGCCGGGCAGACAGCTCCGGGAGACGGTATTTGCATTAAGAAATACCCTCTCTCGATTGGTGCCAGCGAGGTTATTATCAGGTATATAAGGGTGAGACTTGGAGATGAATCGGGTCTCGATGCAGATGCCATATCGGGCAGGTATCAAAAGAACATTATTCTTGACCACGTGTCGGCAAGCTGGAGTGTCGATGAAACAGTGTCTATCTACCATTGCGAAAATGTAACCGTTCAATGGTGCCTGGTATCGGAAAGCATGTATAATTCCAACCACGTTAAAGGCGCTCATGGATATGGAGGAATATGGGGCTCAAACTATAGCACGTACCATCATAACCTTCTTGCCCATCACTCCAGTCGCAATCCCCGGTTCGCTTCGGGTTGCGGATATACCGATTATAGAAATAACGTGGTATATAACTGGGGTTTTAACAGCACCTACGGCGGCGAAAAACAGCAGCAAGGTAATGCGAAGTTTAATTTTTCCATTATTAATATGGTGGCCAATTATTATAAGCCGGGGCCTGCAACTACTCCGGGGGAGGTGACGTACCGTATTGTGAGTCCTTCATCGCGTAGTTTGGCCGACGATTATGGTAAATGGTATGTTGCCGACAATGTTGTTCAAGGCAATACAGCAGTTACAGCCGACAACTGGAATGGCGGCGTGCAACCCCAGCACGGCAGCACATATATTGCAGCGTTAAGGCTTGACGAACCTTGGGAATCCATGCCAATCAACCAACAAACTGCACAAGAGGCCTATTATTGTGTTCTTGATAAGGTAGGTGCCTCATTGCCCAAACGCGATGCAGTAGATGCGCGCATTGTTGACGAAACCCGTGATGGCTATGCCACTTATGAAGGGACAACATACAAACAAGCTCATCGCGTGCCCGATAAATCAAAAAAATGCGGTATAATTGACTC
>Ga0307380_10013197_pt1 | contig 10224 bp, 13 predicted proteins | sample UN3MG_FD_202239 | JGI IMG/M metagenome (GOLD analysis project Ga0307380, IMG submission 202239) | Soil microbial communities from Risofladan, Vaasa, Finland - UN-3 | ecosystem: Environmental > Terrestrial > Soil > Coastal area > Acid sulfate soil | place: Finland: Risofladan, Vaasa | collected...
GCCCTCCCACGACTGCCCTGCGTGCGGGACACGGCTCGACGCCGCGACCAGCATTTGCGAGGGCACACCTGCTCCGCGGCCGGGCGATGTCACGATCTGCATCGACTGTACGGCGGTGATGATGTTCGCCGAGGATCTGACCGTCCGGCTGGTGAAGCCGGGGGAGATCCGCGACCGGGACGCCCTGCGTGATATACGTCGGGCTCAGCGAGCGATTCGGCGCGCGCAAGAGGAAAGGCCAAGCTGAATGACGGATCGAACCTTTTTCCCCCTACTGCTCACCCTGACCGCCGTCCTGGCGGGTGTGGTGGGCACTACCTTCGTTCCGCCGCCTCCAGTCCCCATCGCGCAGCCCGAGCGGGCCCGCTTCATGCTGGAGTGCGTGCAGGACTACCAGTACACGCCCGAGACCTGCGCGGCCATCTGGTCGGGCGACGACCCACCGCAGCGCGCAGACGGCGTAGATATCCCGGGCTGCTGAGCGCGCGTGGTACGGTGGGGAGTGTTCCCCCTCGTCCTCCGCACCTTCCTGCCTCCCGTCAGAGCAGGCCGAGGTCCCGCAGCATCCGGCGATTCGACTTCCCGAACGTGCTCGACGGCCGAGCCAGGTCGGCGACCGGGACGAAGCCAGGGTAGCCCTCCCAGTGGTCCCCCTGCGGCTCCAGAATCATCTGGCCGGTCCTGGGGTCGGCGTGCCCGCCGATGGCTCCGCCGGGCCGGGTAGTGTAGGTGGTGCAGTCCCCCTGTCGGTAGATGGGCTCCAGGTCCCGCGGGTCCACCCGCAGGCCGGTCTCTTCCCACAGCTCGCGTGCAGCCGCCTGCTCGCCGGTCTCGCCGGCTTCCACCCACCCCCCTGGCATCCCCAGGTCCCGGGTGTTGGCGCCCCTGGAGACGGCCAGGGCGCGCCCGTGCATGTCGATGACCAGGATGGTGGAGGACTGTCGGCTCACGCCGCCCTCCCGAAGTAGTCCACCTCGCCAAGGTCGTCCCACTCGCGGCAGACCTGCCGGCCGCTTCCGTGGGTGAAGGTCACGCGGCGCTCCAGATTCAGCTCCAGTGACATGGGGATCCCGATCTCCTTCCACCAGCCCTCGCCCGGGTCACCGATCCGGCCCTTGGAATACTGCCGGTGAGCGAACAGGGCTTCGATGGGCGCCCCTTGCTCCCGGCTGTCCAGGACGGCCAGGCGCAGAGCGGCGCGCCCGGTTTCGATGGTGTGAGGGTCGTAGCCGTTATGTTTTGGCTTCCGGTTCTTTTCCAGCCCCGGGAAGTTGCCCTCCATGCTGACTCCAACCAGGGGTAGGTTTCCGCCGTTGCCGTGGAACGTGTACCGGCTGATCTGGTTGTTGTGGAGAACGTCGCCGTTGAGCAGGCCGAGGTAGTGGTAGGGCACCTTCCAGAACCGCTGGTGCAGAGCCATGCGTTCCGCGACCCGCTCCGTGCAGTCCGGGAGGCCCGCGTCGAATCCCTCCGAGTAGAGCTGCACGATCTCGTCGGGAATCAGCCCCTCCTCGATCTGCTTGCGCCAGAAGGCGCGGGCTTTCCTGGTGGTGCCGAACGCGACAGCGGTGATGTGCGCCTCGACGCCGGTCTTGCTCTCAACGGGGACTGGCTTCGCGCGGCCCTTGAAGGGAAGGAAGATGCCGCTCCGCTTGTCCTTGTAGAACAGCGGGCGCTGGATAGGCCCGATGCCCTCGGTGTTGTCGAAGTGGTCGGGCCAGCCCTGAGCGGGCTCCGGCGCTTGCTCAACCGTCGCCAGCTTCAGCGCGGCGACGAACTGGCGGATCCAGAGGGACGTGAACACGGGTCAAGCCTGCGCCTTCACGCGGTCGATCCAGTAGTCGGCCACGTTCCACGTTCGCTGGCTGCGGCCGGTGTCGATGTGGATGTTGCTTGCGGAGCCAGGCGAGCCGTACACGCCCAGTCCCATGCGCATCCTCTCGCCGCTCCGAATCCAAATACCCGCGGCGAGCAGAGCCTGCTTGTTGGCCTGTCCGCCCGAGGCGACCATATCCAGGCCCTCAAAGTATTGGTGCCGCGAATCCTCTGCCCCTCCCACGGCCTCATTGTAGTCCCGTGGGCGGTAAGCGGAAGTGATGGTGATCGGCCCGCCCAGAGCTGCGCGGATCGGCTGGAAGCCCCACCGGATGGTCGCCGCCATGCGCGGCCAATACTCCCGTGGCGGAATCGCGTGGCGCCCCCACTTGCGGAGCAGTGTGACCTCGGAGGCGTTGATCCAGTCGAGGTTGATCCCGTAGGACGCAAAGTAGTCGTCCATTTCCCGGAGCAGCGCGTCGATCTCCGGGTTGTTGGCCTTCCCCTCGGCTATCGGACGCGGAGGGTCCCATCTGTCGGTCCAGGGGCCGATGGCTGGTGCGGCTCCACCACCGCGCTTCCGTCCGCCCAGGGCCAGCGCGATGATGGGGAGTAGGAGCAGCGGGAGCGGGATTGCCACGGCAGCCAGGCTACCATAGCGCCCCCTTCCGCATGGCCAGTCGTGCTACACGACGCCGACTAGCGGACGAGCGACCGGCCAACGGTCAGGGGCGGCTTCAGCGTACTACGCGGGGAGGGCGATGTAGACCTTGGATTTGGTCTTGCCCTGCGACTGGATCTTCCCGCGCTCCACGAGGCGTGCGAGCGACTTGCGGACCTGATTGTCGTTCGCCCCGGCGATGACGGGCATCAGCTCACGGGAGGCCACCCACGTTGCTCGCTCGCGCAGGATGCCCAGGACCCGCTCGTCCAGCTTGGCGGTGGTGCTCCCCCCCGTTGCCGTCGCCGGCTTCTTCGCTGCCGACTTCTTGGGCGCCTTCTTCTTCGCTGCCTTCTTCTTCGCTCGCTTGCGCGGAGTGGGAGGCGTCGGATCGTCGTGCGCGTAGAGCGGGCTGTCGTGGTCGCGGCCGTTTGCGCCGGTCTCGTCCTCGTCCTCTTCCTCCGAGGCCATTCGGGCGGCGCTCGCGGCGTGGTAGCCGGCGAGAAAATCATCCAGGATCGGAACCGCCATATCCACCAAGTCCGCGATGGTGTAGTGGGAGATTCGCCGGTAAAGTCCGATGGCCAAAGCTGGCGCGACCAACTGGGCGAGCCCGGGGGCAGAAATCATGTTTTCGTCGTCGTCGTGTTGCATGGAGCGTACCTTGGCCCCGCGTATTCCGCGTGTCAAGGTCCCGGGGGTATCGACCACAACCCCCAGGCGGCTCCAGATTTGGCGGAACCGCCGCACGTCGTCCCCGTAATAGATTACAGCCTGGTCGTAGAACCGGGTCCCCTTCTTGGGCTTGCCGTTCACCAGGAAGGCCACTCGGCCGTCCAGGAAGCAGATGGCGGTCGCGTGCGGCCACACCCACTGGTGCCAGTACCGGGAGCCCGCCATCACGTTGACGATGGCCAGCGTCTCCGCGAGCCCGCGGCGGTAGTGGATCGCGGCCCGCCGGAGGAAGGGCGCGGGGCCGGAGTAGGGCGGGTTGAGAAAGACGCGCCCCCGCCACCGCAGCTTCAGTGCGTCCTGGCCCCGCCGAATGTCGAAGGTCCGCAGCGCGCGGACAATGCTGGTGGGGTCCCAACACGGGTCCAAGTCGATCCGGCCCCACATCGCGTACACGGGGTCCAGGATCAGGCGCGGCGTACAATACCGATTCCTGTCCTCCATAGGCTCTGTTCCGCCGCCGACCCTACAGGGGAGATCTGCTCCGCGCAAGTGGTACGATGCGCAGGTGATCCTCGACTACTCGCAGCTCTCCGCACAGGGCCCGTGGGGCTACGGCACTTTCAAGGGAAAGGTGGACGAGGCGCCAAGCATCTACTGGGCGTCCGCTCTGCCGCCCAACCTCGCCACCTGGATCGATCAGATAGCGACGAACAATGCCGCAGCCTTTGTTGGGATGCCGGTGGTCGAGAGTCTCGTGAATAATCCCACCGCGCAGGCGTTCAACGCGGCGTGGGTCGATCTGTCGAACCGGGGGCTAGTCAACGTCGTTTCGGCCAGCCGCAATCTGGTCGGCACCATGGTTCAGTCGGTTGGCTTCCTGTCGGGGTCATTCAACACTCTTGGCGGAATCTTCCGGGAGAAGTCCTCGACCGCCTTGAAGGTGATCAACGTCGCGCAGATGATCGTGGAGTCGGAGTATTTCGGCAAGGCGATTGACGCGATTGGCTGGATCCCTGTGGTGGGCTGGATCATCAAAGCGGTGGTCGAGGTCGCCAACATCGTCGTGGATATAGTCAAGGCGGTGCGCGAGCAAAGATGGGAGGACGCCTACAAGTCGATTGCGCGGCGCCTTTCGGTCCCTCTCTCTGGCGCCGCGTTTTCGAGCGAAGGAGACCAGCAGGTTACACAGCGGGTGTTCGGGATGCTGGAGATAGGGAACCAGTTTTACAACCCACAGGCGCTTATCCGCCCCGCGTTCAACGGGAATCTGGATGATTTCAGCGCCCAAGGCGTGGCGGACCCGGACACGTCCAAACTCGCGGTGGGCTGGACGGTGGCCCCCGGCGCTCTGACCGGCGGCATGGGCTACGTGCCAGGCACGGGCAATATCTCCCAGACCATGTTCTTCCCGGCCAGCAACTCCGGCGGCGGCTGTGGGGCCGGCGCGGTCCGCGATCTGGGGAGCCTGTACCCGACCCCCCAGGGACTCGTCAACGCCTGGTGGTCGATGCTGTTGGAGCAGGGGCCCGCGATGTACTCCGTCGCCCCACTCCAGGAGACCTCGGCGTGGGAGACCTACATCGAGAGCATGTTGGCGTTTGGCAAGTCCACAATGGACGGCTGGACATGCGGCGAGACCAGTCAGCCTCCGAAATTCAGCGACGGGCAGCACTCGTCCAAGAAGTTTGACTGTGTGCCGGAGGTCCACGGAACCGGAGAGTGCGGCAGTGCGGGCAAGAAGTCGGGCACGCGCACCTACCCTTCGGATTTCGGCCGCGACCACCACACCGTGTTCATGGCCTACCTCTATCGGCTGTTCTTCGGGCCTACCGGCGGCGTCTCCGGGTCGTCCTACAGCGGCTTCACGAGCTACAAGAAGAACTGGCACGACACGCTCCCACTCCTTGGCCCCCTGGCCATGGGTGGATCCTACGACAACGACCTGGGCTTCCCGTGGCCCGAGCCCGGCAACCTCGACGTGTCGCAGGCCGTCCCGGTCGCCGCCCTGGAGAATCTGTACGAGCGACAGGTCGCCACCCTCCAGTCCGTCCACTGTATGTATGTGAACGGCGAGGACCCCGAGCGGTTTCCGGCGTTCAATAAGAACGCACCCGGAGGCCAGGCTCTGAAGGCGAAGTGGGAGCAGGCTGCGACCGCGCTGCTCCAGACCAACGACTGGCGCCGGGTGACCTATCAGGACATGCCGGAGGGGCCGCTCAAGGCGGCACTTGCCCAGAAGGCGGCCGGCGCCGGGCTCGACCCGAACCAGCTCAACCCTCCCTGCCTCCCTGGCCAGCAATGCCCTCCCTCCTTTGATCTGGCCGCTGGCCCGACGGTCCTCGGCGACCCGGTGCCTCCTGCTCCCCCCGAGCCCAACGACGTTGACCAGCAGAAGTTTGCGGTCGGCAAGCTGGCGGACACCGGGGGCAACGGCGGAAAGGGCGGCGGTGCTGGCATCGCCATCGCAGCAGCAGCCGCAGCGTTCATGTTCCTGAAAAAGTGAGACCCCTGCCATGGCCCTACCCATCATCCCTATCATGCTCGGCCTAGCCCTCTTTGCGTTCGCCTCCAAGAAGCGAACTGGATCCAGCGGTGGCGGCGACAACGGTGGTGGCGACAACGGCGGCGGAGGGACGGGGGATCCTGACCCCCCGGACCCGGGGAGTGGCGGCGGCGGCGGCCCCGGAGGAATATCCACCGGACGCGGAGACGGCACGGACCAAGGGGGTGGCGGCCCCGGAGCCCAAACTCCCGGAACGCCATGCCCGCCTGGCCCCAACGAGCACGCTGTCTGGAACGAGAACGGAGAGTGCCAGGTGTACTGGGACGACGGCGTAAAGGTGGCCGTGATCCAGGAGGCGCGCAAGGTCTGGGAAGGCAAGGGCTCCCCCGGCGATATCTGCGCCCCCGACGAGTACATCGAGGTCTACGACGAGTGGGTGCCCAACCCGCGCCTCCACGACGTGGCCGCCGCCGCACTGGCGACCGCCTACGGAGTGGCGCCTTCCGTGTTCCCTCCCACCGAGGGCTCTCCGCACTGGGTGCAGCAGGCATGGTCCAGTGGCACGTCCGCCATCCGGAAGGATATCTGCGGGGTCCTCCCGGGCACGTAGGCGCCTATGAGCACGTCGGACGAGACCCTGAATCGCCTGGACGCCATCGTTGACAAGCTGGCCCAAGCCAACGCTTCCTCGGAGGACAGCAACGACCGGCTGACCAAGATCGAGCGGGCGGTGAAGTGGGCCAGCCCGTGGCGCCAGCTCGTGGGCTTCGCCATATTCCTGATCGTTGGCGCCGTGGCGGTCTACAGCGCCATGAAGGACTACGCCCGGGTGCAAGTCATCGAGACCGTCCGCGAGGCCCACGCGGCGAAAGAGACCCCCGTCGAGCCATCTGTAGGAACCGTTGAGGCCCTCAAGACCGACGTGGGCAGCGTGAAGTCGGGGGTGGACGCCCTGGTGGCAGAAAAGGAGCAGCGCCGCGCGATCAAGGAGGTGGAGATCGAGCTGGAGCTGCACACGCGCCAACATGACGAGCAGGTGCAGTTGTGGAACCTGAAAAAGGCGGCCGGGCGGCGGACGGGCGATAAACCCAAGAAGGGGGACCGTCACATCCAACTGGAAGCCACGCGGAAGCGGCTGGCGTCCCAGAAGCTATGAAACGCCGGCATGGAGCCGGGCGTTCACCCGCTCCCAGTCCGCCAGCATGTCCAGCCAGCCAGCGGCGTAGCGGTCCCGCATGAGCGGGTGGTCGATGTACCAGGCGTGCTCCCACACATCCATCGCCATCAGGGGAAGCACGCCACCTGTGGGGCCGTCGGAGTTGGGGAGCGCCACGATGCGGAGTTGGCCGAATGGGATCTCGTCCAGGTACATCACCAGCCAGACGTAGCCGGATCCAAACATTCCGGTGGAGGCTCGCAGCCAGTCGGACCAAAACTCTGCGGGGTCGCCCCACTGTTCGGCGATCAGTGAGCCCACGGACCCGGAGGGCGGCGCGTTGGAAAACGCCGGCTTCATGCTCAGGAACGCAAACTCGTGGTTGAGGATCTGCTGCGCGTTGTGGAGCATGGCCAGATCGTGGGCATCCTTTGCTGCCACCACCGCCTCCTGCGCCGAATGGAGGCCAGGGGCCGCAGTGTTCACGCGCTGGATATATCGCTCGTACAGGGCAAAGTGGAGCAGCATCGACTGCTCCGAGATCACCGGCTCCAGAGAGTCCGGGCGGTATGGCAGATCGATGGGGCGGATCACGCGGCCTCGATGCTGACCGGGCGCCGCCTTCCGTCTTTGCCCATCACGAGGAAGTCCATGCCGCCGCCTTCGGATGCGTACAGCTCAACGTGGCCTCCGGGGGGGATGGAGAACACAGCTTCGCCTTCGGGCAGCAGCCCCTTGGCGCGGAAGGTGGAGCCGTCGTAGTCGATCTCAGCCTGAGCCATGGGCCGACCGTAACACGCCGGCCCGCGAACGGTCAGGCTCGCTTGCGACCGAGGGTGACGAGGGCGAGCCCCTGGAGGGCGAACAGGGCGCCAAAACCGAGCAGGAGCGCCCGGAACTTCTGGTCGTTTTTGGTGGCCACCGCGCGATGGTAGCATGGCGAGACATGACTCGCGCGCAGGGTATGAAAGGCAGCGGCCCCTGGGGCCTTCACGTTGTCGCCGACGGTTCCATCGCTCAACACAACGTGGGCTATGTGGATCCTGCGGGCGACGACGCCACTGGGGCCATCGGAACCTCCAAGGCGTTCCAGACGATCCAGGGCTTCATCGACGCCGTGCCGCAGGGCACGGACTCTGCTGGCGCCCGCAACGTCTACACGGCTCAGATAAGCCCTGGGGACTACGACGAGGATCTGCTGATCGATATTTCTCGCCGCCGAATCGTGCTGACCGGGCCTGGGGCCTGGGGCCTGGGCACCTTCGACGCGGCCGACTGGGGTCCGTCTGGGGTCCGTCGCAATATAACCGTCGTCGGAGCCGACCCCAACGTGGACGGAATCCGGCCAGGGCTGGTGATCACCAACAACCTCCCTCTCAGCGAGGCGATGACCACCCACGAGTCGTATCTGACTCGGCCGCGCATCAGCGGCAAGATTGACCTGACCGGCGCCGCTGGAATCGGATCAATCGAGCTGGCGCTGACCTGCGAGATCTTCGGGGACGGAGGCGTGGCCATTGACGCCGGCCTAGCGATCATCCAGAGCTACATCTACCACAGCCGGATGCGCGGCTCCCTGCTCGGTAGTAACTGGCAGTTTCAGGTTGCGCAGCGCAGCCGGTTCGACGGCTTGATCGACGTGGACAACTACAGCCTATTCCAGTCCTGCCGGATCAACGCCGGCATGACCATCGCCGGGAGCGGGTTCGCAGGAATCCGTCCCAACGGAATCCTGCTGACAAACTTCGGCGGTCTCTACACCGGGGCAGCGGGCACCTTCAACTGTGACGCCTACACCAACTGGTGGCAGAAAACCAACAACCTGGCCGGAGTCACGGCGGCCCAAAAGACCATCCAGGGCGATCTGGTCGCCTAAGAGGACACGGCTATGTCACGAGTACAAGGATTTGGCGGAGGACAATGGAAGCTGCACGCTGAAGGCGGCGGCGGTGGGGCACTGGGCGGCGGCGCTGGCGGAGGCTTCTCTGTCAACGCGGCAGCCCTGGACGGCGGCTACGACGACGGCAGCGTCGTGCTGCGCACCGGGACCGCGACCAACCCGGCCGGCGCGTACAACAGCGGCGGCACCGGCAACAAGGCCATCGGCGGCGTGTTCGGGTTCAACGGGGTCCCAATAGCCGACCTGGAGACCATCGAGTTTGTCTGGGAGAACGTCGATGGCCCCGGCGGGCCGTTCTTCATTCCGCCCGGCGCCCCCTCGGTGCAGACGCCGTACATCAACTTCATCGTGGATTTCGACCCGCTCGGAGCGGGCGACTTGCAGGTCTGCGTGGTTCTGGACGACAGCCTCAACGTGGCCATCACGGCGGCACTGGGCAGCTACGTCAACAACGGGTCGAACGTGCTCACCTACGGGTGGGACGGACTGACCCAGGACATTCTGATCGTGGCCCACGTCCCCCCGGCACCGGGCGGTGTCGCGCCCAACGTCTCGGTCGGCCCCTCCTGGCTGGAGAACAGCTACTCCTGGCAGGCCATCATCGCGGCCAATCCCACGGCCATCCTTGTGGACGCCTTCACTGGTAACGGCGGACTCCCGGCAGGCGCGGTCACCCCGGCGATCCTGATCGCCTCGGGCGACTCCGGCAACGTCGTGCGGTCCGGCAAGCGCGTCACCGCCTTCGACGTGAACGGCGCGAGCGTCCTCTAGTCCAGCGGCTGCGTATCAGCCGGCACCACCGGCTCAGGGACGCCTGGCTCGGGTGCTCGTGGGCCCCAGGAGGGCGTCACGGTGTCGATGTGGTCCGCGCCCTCCATGCCGAGGGCGTAGACCAGGAGGCCCACAGCGGTCGCCTCGACCTCCACTACGGTCCAGCGCAGAACGTGCGGGCTCCAGTGCCAGAAGAATCCCGCCTCGGTGGGGGGATCGTGGAAAGGCTCCGCCATGCCCGCAGTCTACCACTGGGCCGCTTCGATGATGGCTAGGCCCATCGCCACCGCCGTCACGGCCACCAGGACCCACACCAGCGTCAACGCGGCGCCTCCGCCATCTGCATCGCCACCGCCAACCACAGGGCCGCCAGGGAGCACACCAGCGCGGAGGCGAGCAGCACTCAGCTCACCAGCCGGTACTTGGGCGCCTCGGCGTGGATCAGGGCGTGGCCGCATCCTGGGCAGCACGCCGCAACCCACTCCCACCGAAGGCTGCATCGCTCGCAGCAGTAGGTGTAGCTCCGCCAAGAGACCTTGGGCGGGGGCTGTGGAAGGGTGTGTCGCACCCGTAGATCCTTGCGCGTTTTTGGCCCGGCGTCAAATCATTGGGCTTTTCGCCCCTGTGTACGGGCGTGGTAGACTGCCCGCTATGGCTGCAAACCTGGAAAAGAAGGTCCGTTTCGTGGTCCGGGCGTTCGTGTGGGAGCACCGGGCGAATCAGGCCCGGAAGGTCTACAACAC
>Ga0307380_10013205_pt1 | contig 10220 bp, 10 predicted proteins | sample UN3MG_FD_202239 | JGI IMG/M metagenome (GOLD analysis project Ga0307380, IMG submission 202239) | Soil microbial communities from Risofladan, Vaasa, Finland - UN-3 | ecosystem: Environmental > Terrestrial > Soil > Coastal area > Acid sulfate soil | place: Finland: Risofladan, Vaasa | collected...
GCTGTAGAGCTCCAGTCCCTGGCGGAGAAACAGGACCTTTCCGGCTTTCCCGAGACGCTTGAGCGGTTCAGAGTCAATGTTGAAAAGCTTTTCAAACAGGCCAACATGGAAGGGATAACAATCACATAATGGCACCCGTCCTTGTCACTGGTGGCGCTGGCAGCGTGGGTAAGCGCGTTGTGCAGCAACTCTGTAGTATGGGTCACACCGTACGGGTCTTCGATCTCCCCAACATGGACTATTCCGACCTGGAGGGTGAGAAGGGAATCGAGGTTCTGAGAGGAGACCTCACCAGGGCCGACTCCGTGGAAACCGCGGTGCAGGATATCAGTGCTGTGATTCACCTTGCAGCCCTCCTCCCACCTGCCAGTGAGCGGAGTCGTGAGCTTACCTTCGCTGTCAACGTGGAGGGGACCGCACGAGTAGCGGAGGCATTGAAGTATGCCAATCCCAACGCGCCTTTTGTATTCAGTTCATCGGTCAGCACCTACGGTGACACAATGGGTACACAGCAACCCGTGACTGTAGACCATCCCCAGCAGGCGCTGGATATTTATGCCGAGAGCAAAATCTCCGCGGAAAGACTCCTCTTCGAGAGCTACCCGAACGTTTCAATACTGCGCATCTCGGGTATTTCAGTGCCCTCTCTCCAGTCACCTCCCGAGGTGTGGCCTTTCATGGTTGACCAGAAGATCGAGTTTGTTCACCGGGACGACGTGGTAACAGCGCTGTGCGCCGCGGTCCAGGTGGAGAAGGCCAAAGGGCATGTCTTCAACATCGCTGGAGGGAATACCTGGCGAACCACGGGTAAGGCATACGTTAAAGACTACTTCGACCTCCTGGGAGTACCCATCGAGGAGGCGCACTTCCAGGAGCGCCCGGGCTGGTGCGACTGGTATGATACCGAAGAGTCCCAGCGTATCCTTTCTTACCAGAAGACCACGTATCAGGCGTATCTCAACCAGGTCCAGGCTGAAATCGACAAGATGATGCAGGAGTAGGCCCAGATAGTCAATGCCCTGGGGTGCCCCCATCTGGCTGTCAATGTCTTTGACCAGACTGTAACTGCGCCCGCGCAGCTACTCTGATAGGCATTGTTGCTTCACCAGGTATGATAGTCTATTGGAGGTCATTGGTTTGGCCGTCACACCCTTCGTCAGACTGTGCAATCCGAGAATGGTTCCTTTTTTAATATGCGACTATGCCAATTCATAAGAGTCAGTCAATTTCTCAGAATGATTAACATATAGTGATGTCAAAGGGACAGTCTGATTCAACTATACAGTGCTACTTGCAGTTCTTGGTGTATCCCCAAAATAGACTTTGGTATGAGGCCAGGGAATCTCGATACCTTCCAGGTCAAAACGGTTCTTGATCCGCTTGCGCAGTTCTCCAGTCAGACCCCATTGCTCTCCAACCTTGGTATAGCCCCGAATACATATGTCGACGCCGTGAGCACCGAGATCGCTGACACGCATCGCGGAGGGAGTCGTTGTTAAGTTCGTTCCAAAATCGGGATCCTCTTTCAGTTCCTGGCATACCTCGTTAATGACAGTATAGACGTGACTAATATCCTCTTTGTAGGCTACAGTGATATACAGATTAATGCGAGCCCAGTCTCTCGTCTGGTTACTGGCAAGTGGTATCTGACTGTTGGGGATAACATGCATCGTTCCATTTATTTCCCGCAAGACTGTACACCTGAGTGTGATTTTCTCAACATCGCCTTCCATACCTGAAATGGTGACCCATTCACCAACACGATACCAGTCCTCCATAAAGATAAAAAACCCATTGAGAAAGTCTCTAATGATGTTTTGTGCTGCAAAACCGATTGCTAAAGCTCCAACACCGAGGCTAGCTAGTAGAGGGGTAATATCCACTCCAACAGCTCCCAGAACCATCACAAAGGCAATACTCCAAATAAGTACGGAGCAAGACTGTGTGATGACGTGCGTAAGTGTTTTAGATCGGACGGCTATCTGGTCTTGTGATTCCTCCCTAATCTTTGGGATACGCGCGGTTATTATCCTCGGGATTAATTTCTTCTGAATGACAGTAAGTACTAAAGCGAGAACAAGAATGATTGCTATTCTTATGGCGATTGCCACTAGCGTATCTGGGTTGAAAGTGAAATCAGGCGTGAGCATAACGTACCTCCTCCTTTTAAGTAACCTGAGTTTAGGAATATCCAAATACTATATCAGTGTCGCGTGGGATTGTGCGTCGTCAGGATTCAAGCCACAGTATGGTAATAGCACTTTAGTCAGTTGAATTCCCCATGTCAAACTCCCTCAATTTCCGGCTGTGCTCTTTTTCAGTTTGTGATGTTCTCTCCTTAACCTCCTCGCCAATCTTTGCTCTTACTAACGGATTAGTTACGAGTCTACAATCCCGTCCCAGTCCTGTCAATATCTCAAGGTTTACTGCACATTCCGATGTATGAAAATATAAGACGCATTATCTTGTGAAATGGTGGTAAAAAGGTTCCTTTGTTGGCCCGCCGCCCTACGTCTAACCCGCAGGCGTGACAGAAGGCGAACTTTATCCTATCTACCAGCCGCCATTGCTTGACATGCCTTCCCAATGCTCATAGACTGTGAGCACTTATCCAGTACGGTTGAGTGCGTTATGAAGTGCCCACATTGCCAGACTGAGAAGCCGGACGGAGTCAAGATTTCGCGCGGAAAGTGGTACAATCTTCGCAGGAATGGTCAGGAAACGGAAGGAGGAATGAGACCGTGTGTTGGATGTGTGACAAGTATGGAGAGGGTGGACTCTGGTACCTGAATCCCAAGCTCTATGCGAGGCAGATGTACAGACTGAGGGAACCTGGCCAGGGTCCACAGAATTTTGGTCAACTGGGACTGCGTGAGGGTGACGAGCGACCTATGACCCTGTCGGAGGTCATCCGAATCAGGAACGACGAACCGGAAAGGTACTCCGAAGCTCTGAACTTACTCAACGACGATATTCGCACTCACGCGACCGGCCAGGCGATACCCCTCCAAGATGCCATCAAGATAGCCGAGCTCGGCGTCCCAATGGCATCCATGTTCTGCCTGTGCAGAAAGCGTATGCGCGCTATCGAGGAACGCGAAGAGGAGGAATACAGCTGTTTGGGCACGGGGCCCGGCATGTTCAAGTGGGAACGGTGGCCGGAGCGATATCGTGGCGGAGTGCATTTCATGCCCCCGAACGAGGTCAAGGAGTGGCTGGAGAAGTGGAATAAGCGGGGCTTCATGCACATCATAATGACGATGGGCGTCGGCTATGTCGAAGGGATATGCAACTGCGAATACCCCGACTGTGACGCAATAAGACACCGCCTGGACTACGGAGTTCTATCCATGCTCAAGGGCCATTATGTTGCCCGCGTGGACTACGACAAGTGCAATGGTTGCGGTATCTGCATCCAGCGCTGCCAATTCGGAGCGGCAAAGTTTGAAGTGAGAATGGACAAAACCAATATCGATCAGTACTTGTGTTATGGCTGCGGGCTATGTGAGACCGGCTGCCCCAGAGGTGCCATTACCATGGTCGATAGGATGAGCCTGCCTGGTCTCAGGGAGGTCTGGTGATGGAGGTTGACGTCACGCGGAAGATACCCACGATTGAGATAGACCATTCCAGATGTACCGTTCCCTTTCTGTGCGCGAAATGTGTACGGACCTGTCCCCAGGCCGTCTTCCTGGTGGATTCCGTGAAAGTGGAGAGGTTCAAAGAGACGGATCCCAGGGAACCCGGGAGCTTCAAGCTCGGGACCGAAAGCCGATTCAAGTGCACCGGATGCAACGAGTGCGTTGACGTATGCCCGGTAGATGCGATAACCATCACCTGGCCACAATGAGGTTGGGTAGGCAACGGCCGGGGGGTAGTCCGCAGGTTGTGACCTCTTCAGGACAGTGACCCAGCACGGAGGTGCCAGCGGAGACAAGGGCGGTGACACATCCTCGTCCCTCATCGCGAGTTCTCATGAAGACCTGCTGGCCTTTCCCCTATGGTGACTGCCCAGTCCCTGCTTCAATACCACCTCTCTCACAAATGCCGTAACTACATTCCGCACGCCCAGAGGTACATGATATAAGGCAGCACAACACATTACAACCCTTCCAGTCAGGGCAACAACTGACTTGGATGATTACTACGAAACGGCTTCAGCCAGCTCTCTGCCCAGAGTTCTGCACTCTTCCAGAACCTCCGGATCCGGTTTACCTCTTGAACCGACCGGCTCACCAGTCAGGGTACCTACGCGTCTGAAAATGCGAAGCATGGCATCTATCACTCTACCACCGCCACCGTGTGAGTAGAAGAGTGCGTAGGGTTTCTCTTTGAGTCCTTCCAGTCCTTTGCGAACATCATAAATATAGTGATCGTCCATGAAGGTCTTGAGCCCACCAGCAATGTAGCTGTAGTAGTCCGGCGAACCAAAGGCCACGCAATCGTACTTCGGGAACTGAGTCACATCGAACCTGCCGTCATCAGTGTTGAATAGGTCAACCTCGCATCCGAGCTCCCGCAAACCCTCGGCGACTGCCTTAGCCATGGCCGCTGTGTTACCAAACTCCTGCGAATGGTATAATACCAGTGCTCTTACCATTTCACCCTCCTTTAGTCATCATGTTACACCTTGCCAATCCAGACCTCAAGCCTGCTACCGGGTAATTCCCGATCTCAAAGCTGCCGAGTACAAAGCTGGCGTACACCGAGATTGAGGATGAGCTTATCTACGGTAGACAGGAGGAGATACCGAATAGGAAGCATGCAGAGTTGGCTGACACTGGAGATGTAGCCCACGGAATGCTGGGCTACATCTTCTATCAGGTAGCCAGGAGTCTGTCCCCAGACCTGTAGCGAGGAGGTCATTGGAGGTCCAAGGTCAAGGCTTACCCCCTGTTGGCTGCCCCCATCCGGTCATCCCATATCTCCATTGCTCCAAAGCCCTCGCTGTATTCCGGTTGATACGAAAGTCACATACACAGTCCCCGCTACAGTCTAAAGTGTTCTTACATGGGGTATGAAACGTGACCACAGTAGCTTGCCGGGGTTCAGTGAGCGAAGGGGGGAAGAGGAAGGATATGTGGAGGACAATTTCTGTTGCAGTGGCGTCTCTTATGCTTATAGCCGTGTTTGCTGCAGCCAGCGGCTGCGAACCGGGTACTGGTCCGGATGAGACCAGGGAGCTGGAGTCTGTGGAAATTCGAGAGTACCAGGGGGAGAAGCTGTCTTCGGTGAACGATTTTAGAGAGAACTCTATCAAGGGGCCACAGCACATTGATGTTGAAGGCTACCAGATGGAGATCACTGGGCTGGTGGAGAGACCTCAGAAGTACAGCTATGATGAAGTTATAAACGGCAATCAGCTCCACGAAAAGGCAGTCACGCTGAATTGCGTGGAGGGCTGGAGCACCACCATTCTGTGGGAGGGAGTGCTGGTCAGGGACCTGCTGGAAGAAGCCATCCCTCTACCCGGTGTCGAAACAGTCATCTTTCATGCTAAGGATGGCTACACCACGTCACTGCCAATCGACTACATAATGGGCAACGATATCATCATGGCGCACAAAATGAACGCGATTACCCTCCCTACCGAAAGGGGATTCCCTTTCCAACTGGTAGCCGAAAGCAAGTGGGGCTACAAGTGGATAAAGTGGATAACCAGGATTGAACTTTCTGACGATGCCGACTACCGGGGCTATTGGGAGAGTGGAGGATACTCCAACGAAGCAGACTTAGATGAGGGCTTTCTTGAAAGGTAGAATAAAACGATACTAATCAAGAGAATAATACAATCGTTGTTACTAATAGTCACGATGGTCTATATGATCTCTGGCTTCGGTATCACCGAATCCAGAATTGTTGAGTCTATAACTTTCGGACTATTCACCAAGAAGTTGGCTTTTGAGATACATGAGTATCTCTGGATTCCTTTTACAGTCTTACTAGCCCTGCACGTTTTTCTGCCCTTAGCCAAGAAATGGTTACGTCCTGCTATTTAGCCACAGCTTGGAACACATCAGGTACATAACCACGCGATCGCTCTTATCGTTCAATCACTTAACAGAAGTCCGAAAGGTGCAACTCTCTGCCCTGTGGCTTGTGACAAGGCTAGCCCGATTACCTGGAATCTCCTCAATCAGATAGAAGGAGGAATACTGAATTGGCCATGGCACTTGAAGGTCTTAAGGTTATCGATTGCTCACAGGTGACCGCGGTGCCGAACTGTCTGGGCTGAAAAGCGTTACATTCTTGTGAAAAGCCTCCGTCTACGTGATGGAGGCCGTGTTCTTGACGTTCCTTGTGGCGCAACTCAGTCTCTCATCAGCAGCCTGGGTCCTTTCATCAAGTCCAGTATGGTGGGCGGTACTGTACAATAGGCCGAACCAGGACATTCGAGTTGACCTTCAACCTGTGAAGCGAAGTCATGGCCAAGTCGGTGTTCGCCCTCGTGCCGGGCTATGGCAGCCTAGGACTTCAAGACCTGATCACACATTCCGGCTAATTGGTATTTCAATGGGGACGACTGACTGCTTAATAAGTGGTATCATTATTGGGGGCAGGTTAGTCTCGACGATGAAGGGAATATCTATTTTGTCCAGCATTATTACAGGGATGCAATCATGATTGAAGCCGATATATATAGTGCAGGGGGAAAAGCGTGATCTGGAATATCCGTTATTTCACCTGTAAGGTTGCTCTGCTGACTGTGCTCTTCCTTCTCATCTTCTGCGTGGCTGGTACTATCGGATGTTCCGGACTAGCACCAACAGACTCGCTGCCGACAACTTCTACTCCCAAAGACCAACCAGTACGAAAGACAGTACCCCATATCGGTAAGTGGGGTATATACGCATTGGATATTGCCACAGAAGAGGTGGAATTGCTCTATAGTGCGACACATAAGATTACATTTTTACACTTAAATAAATCGGGTGATGCATTTGCTTTCTCACAGCAATTTGGAGGCAATGCTAATGAGAATGAAGAGATCTGCACTTTAAAAATTAATAGCGGAGAATTGAAAAGACTGACTAATAATAACCTCATGGATGTCTATCCTGTGTGGTCTCCTGATGGCAATCAGATAGCTTTCCTCTCCTGGCGTGACGAAGGTCTGGACATATTTGCTATGAAGCAAAATGGCAGCAATCAGAGGAAGCTTTATGATTCTGGCTATCATGATGCCGACATAGATTGGGTTGGGGACAAGATCGTCTTTACCGCAAGAAGCAGTATATGGATTATGAATGATAATGGGTCTAATCCAGTTCAGGTGACGGATCCACCAAAGGCTGGACTGTGGGGCAAAGCTAACCTACCGTTTGGTGACTACGACCCACGATTAAGCCCTGATGGTGCTAGAATTGTTTTTGAGCGTCTTGAAAATGACATGTCACCACATGGTAACTATAATATATTCACTATAGATACCAGTGGCTATAATGAAACACGCTTAACGAATACAGGCTACAGTCAGGGCATTGTGAGTTGGTCAAACTCGGGAGCCAAAATGGTGTTTATCGTAGGAGCTATTGACGACGAAGGTAAATATGACATATATACAATGAACTACGATGGTTCCAATATGATCAATATAACGCCCGATTACTCTCCTCCTGAGTTTTTATGCCACACTCCAGTGTTCTCGACAGATGATAGTAAGATTTTCTTTATTGGAGAGTGGTGGGAATAAATTTTCTATCTAATGAGTAGTAGTGAGTATTAGCACTAATCTATTTAAGATTTGGCTGCGTTCCCCCCCTGTAGTAATCTTCAATGACAGACCATTGAAGACCTGCTGGCCCTTGCCTTATGGTGAATGCTTGTTCCCTCCAGCACTAATGTAACAACTACATCCCGCACGCCCAGGTGACCGGGTGCTTCTGAAGGTGGATTGACACTCACTGCCCAGCATCCCGTTCGTGCTGTATAATGTGGCAAACCTGCATGGAGTCTGCCCATTGGAAGCCTATCTGGACATTGAGACAACGGGACTGTCCCGCCAGTACCACAAAATCACCGTGGTTGGCATCCACCTGTGCAGCGACGACGGCCCCAGGTTCATTCAGTTGGTGGGGATGGAGATAACCGGAGACAGTGTCCTCGAAGCCCTGAATGGTGTCAGCATCATCTACACCTATAATGGCAAGAGGTTCGACCTGCCCTTCATGCATTCTCAGTTGGGTATCAGTCTGACTGACCTATTTGAGCACCATGACCTGATGTACGACTGCTGGCGAAACAACCTGTATGGTGGCTTCAAGGCTGTAGAGCGTCAACTGGGCATTCCCAGACAGCTCAAGGAAGTGGATGGGTATCAGGCCGTGAGGCTGTGGTGGCGATACGTGGACACCTTCGACCTTGATGCTCTGAATACACTACTCGAATACAACAAAGAGGACGTGCTGAATCTCAAGGTGTTGAAGGAGAGACTGCTCTAGCCAAGCTTCTCGTGGTTACATTCCACACGCTCAGATGATCGGGTACTTGTACCTCCGGGGGCACTGCTGGTAGATGCCGATTGAGTATGGCGATAACCTGAACATCCACATCATGACCATATCGCCGTGGCCGCCCACTTTTTCTCTTCACCTTCCCCTGGCCTTCTCTGCATAACAACCGGATGGCCTCCTTTCGATGGCATCCGGTAACCATAATGAACTGGTCCAGAAACCATCCCTTCTTCCCCTTCGACACCGACAGGTATTCCAGTATGCTACCTCGTGTCATCGTACCTCCCCTGGGTAACACCATTTATGAGGCAACGATACCACTTTCAGCAATACTTGTTATGAGTCCATTCGCAGTCTTTGCAGGTTTCGCGGCATTATGCTAGCATGATGGAAACCCGCTGTATAGTACACGACCACGATTCAAGGAGGTAGCATTTCATGTTGACAGTAGCAGAGGCGATTCAGAAACGGCGGAGTATACGCAAGTTCAAGTCTGACCAGGTGCCCGACGAAATGATGGAACAGATACTGGAAGCTGCTCGTCTGGCGCCCTCCGGCACCAATCGGCAGCCGTGGCGATTCCAGATAATCAAGGAAGGCGAACTGAAGAGCAAGCTCATAGAAGGAGCGGTCATTGGCGAACAACCGCAAATTGCCCAGGCACCGGTAGTAGTTGTCTGCGGCTCCGAACTCCTCAGTTTCGTCAAGGGCCACAAACTGGCCCCGCCTGGCTCCGAGTACTTTGGTGCGGATAGCGAAGACCCCGCGGAGCTCCAGAAGTTCCTCCCCGATGCACACATGTATACCGCTATCGCCGTGGAACACATGGTGCTTATGGCCACGGCCCTCGGTCTCGGTACCTGCTGGGTGCAGAGGATGAGGTTTGGACAGGCTGCCAAGATACTGGGTTGGCCAAGGCATATTGCCGTTCTGACGCTACTGCTAATAGGCTACCCGGATGAGGACCCGGAATCCCGGCCACGTCTTTCACCTGACCAGATACTGCTCAAAGAGGGCCAGGCACTGGAGTAGGCTGGTTCACGCCCGGGAACACTCCTCGTCTGCATGCTTCTCTACCATCCTCAAGAGATGATTCGCCAAGTAGATCAACTCCGCACACTCGACGGGGTCATTCCAGTCCACGTCTCTGTGGCTTGCGGGATTCTTGAACAAGCCTATTGCTACAGCAAACAGGTCACTAGTTGTTTGGCGTTCGGCCGAAGGAAGACTGCTATCGGTCAATACTCCATTCTCTGGATGAAAGGCATCGCGCATCAAGCTGGTGCCATAAGATTCAGGGGATAGATAAGCAGCAGTCCTAGCGCGAATCTCAACCTCTTTGAATGCTTGGAAAACGGCAGTGTCGTAGTCTCCACGAATGAATAGTGGCCACACCTTGTCCGCCAAGACCGGGTCGAGTGATTGCTTCGGAATCAGGTTACTCCTTACATAGCCAGCTATGTCGGACTCCTCTGCCAGCTTGGCACCACGTCGTGTCACAGAGACCCACTCACGACCCTTCCGCAAGTAGGGCGCAAGCATACCTTCTCGCTCTAGTCACATCCACGCCTCGACTATGGCTCGTGACATTTCATCGCTTTTTTCGCCCGCGTATGCATCTACCTCCGCCCCCGCATAGAAGTTGCGGATGTTCAGGTCAGGTTCGCGGCCACGGTGCCCCATAGCTACAAGGTATTTCAAGAGAGGGAGGGCGAGCTCTTCAGGTTCAAGTACCAGGGCTATTTCAACAGGCGGGAAGAATTGCTC
>Ga0307380_10013211_pt1 | contig 10219 bp, 16 predicted proteins | sample UN3MG_FD_202239 | JGI IMG/M metagenome (GOLD analysis project Ga0307380, IMG submission 202239) | Soil microbial communities from Risofladan, Vaasa, Finland - UN-3 | ecosystem: Environmental > Terrestrial > Soil > Coastal area > Acid sulfate soil | place: Finland: Risofladan, Vaasa | collected...
GCACGTCCCGGCGGTCCTGTTCGTCGTAGATCGTGAAGGTGGACGTGCGGTTGACCAGTTCGGGGTTCTGGCGAATCACCTTGCAGGCCCAACTGTGGAACGTGCAGACCGTCATGCCGCGCTTCGGGCCGAACCACCACGGCGGGGCCTTGGGCAGCCGGACCTTCAGCCGCTCCAGCATCTCGTTGGCGGCCTTGTTGGTGAACGTGATCGCGAGGATCGCCGACGGGTGAACTCCAGCGGCCAACAGCCGCGCGATGCGCTCCGTCAGCACCCGCGTTTTGCCCGATCCTGCGGCAGCGATCACCAGCATGCGCGCGCGGTCGCTGTGGACGGCCTGGTACTGTTGGGCGTTGAGTTTCATCGCTATTCGACAACCCGCGCCTTTCCTAACGACCCGCGTAAGCGGCGGCACCTTGCCGTCCGCTTGACGCGGTTGTTGGGAAGGAGTGCGGCTACTCGCCTCGCCATCACAGTTTCGCCTCTTTCACGGGAATGCCATTCAGCAGGTAGAACCACGCGCAGAGCTTGCCCATCTCCGCCTGGGACATGCAGAACACGGGCTTGCCTGCGATGTCGTGGTAGTAGTACAGGCTGTCGTCGGGGCCCTTCTTCACACTCAGCCCACCGCGGAACTGCAACGTGGTCTTGACGCCCTTCAAATGCTTTGGCTTCTCGGGCTTCTCCGGCTCGGCGCTGACCTTCGTGGCCACGAACGCCCCGTTCGCCTTGACGGTCCTGATGTGCTTACACTCGACCTTCCGGAACTCGAAAGACTTGCACGTGCATGTCCACGAGCCGTCTTCCTTCTCTGTGACCCGGTACTTGGTGTCCGAAGAGTCGCTCTTGATGTCCCAAAGGGTGTCGGGCATTAGAACGCTACCTCCAGTTCAGCCTTCTCGAGGCGAACCACCTCCACGCCGTCCATCTCGGGTAGATCGGCGTTCGCCGCGCCGAAGAAGTTGTCCAGCCGCCCGGACTCGACCATCCCGGTGATCCCGGCGACCACGGGCCCGATCGACTCGCCCAAGCACTCCAGCCCGTTGACCATCAGCATCCGGTACGGTCGCTTCTCCACGAACGCGGCGATCAAACCCATGGCGATGATGGCCTGCTCGCCGTCGGAAAGGTGCTGGTAGGGGATCCACGTGGTCTCCCGCATGCACCCGATCCGGGGCTTGCCCCCGACCACGCCCACGTCGAAAGACAGTGCCGGGTCGACGATGTGGATCAGATCGTTCGCCGGGCCCACCAGATGGTTCAACCCGCCGGCGGCAGATTCGCCCAACAGCCCCTTGGGTCCGAGCGCCTTCTGGAGCGCCTTGATCGCCGCGAGCCTCGCGCGGGCCTGGTGGAGGACCTCTTCGTTGCCCAGGTAGTCCTTCTGGCGGATCTGCCGCTCTTCCAGGGCCATCAGGTCGGCCTTTACGGCGGTCTGCTCCGCGTTCAGGCTCTCGATTTCGGTCTGGAGGGCTTCGGGGTCGGCAAGCGGGGCTCCGGGGTCCTCGGCCTCGAGGGCGCGGAGGGATGCGTCGAGCTCGGCAATCTGCTGCTCCACGCCCGGGACCTTGGCCTGCGCCGCGGTGGTTTTGGCCAGCAGGGCGCTGGTCGTTTTGTTGCACAGGTCCAGCCCGGCCCGCCGGGCGATTTCGCTCCTGTCCAGGCGCGCGATCTCCTTCTTGGACGCCACGATGGCGGCGTGTGCGGCGTCGTAGGCCAGCGTGTGGGCCTCGACCTCCGCCGTCGCATCTTCGAGGAGCACCGTGCGCTTCTCCCGGGCCTCCGCGAGGGCCTCCGCCACGGCGTTGTCGCACAGGGGACACGTCCCGTTCTGGAGCTTCGCAAGCTGCTCTTTCAGCGACTGCACCCGGAAGGTGGCAAGCGCGACTTCCTTGTCCAGCCGATGCTCCTCGGCCACGGCGGCAAGGCGCACCTGCTCCACTTCGGCAACGCTCGCCCGGGTGGCCGCGATTTCTTCGTCCTCGACCGGGTCCAGCATCCTCGGCACCTCTTGGGCGGCGGTCTTCTTCAGGTCGTCCAGTTCGACCTGCAGCTTCTGGCGCCGGCCGCGCTCCCGGGTGAGTTCCTGTTCCCGGCGCTTTACGGTGTTGGCCCGTTCGGTTTCGGCGGCGATGCGTTCGCGCGTGGCGATGATCCGCTGTGCGATCTCCGTAATCTGCTTGCGCTTGGCGTCCAGGCTGCCCGGGGGGACCGGGGCTTCCGTCCGAATCTCCGTGAATCGCGTGCGTGTGCCATCGGCCTCGCGGACCTTGGCGTTGGTGGCGGTGAACTCGTCGGCCAGCGCCGTCTGGAGCCACTTCAGCGGGTCCTCGCCGGCCGGCACGCGCTCGAGCAGATCCCCCACGACCTGGCGCTGGTCGTTGTCGGTCGCCCGGGCGATGATGTCGTCGGTGGGCACGGAAGCGTCGGCGGACGACAGGCTCTCGAAGAACTTGATCTGCTGCGTGTCCGTCATGGCGATCAGGCGCCGCAGGTCCCATCCGAGACTGTCGGCGGCCCCGAGGGAGATCGTGGGGGCGAGATGCTCGTCGATGCGCTCCTGCATGCCCCTCACGCCCTTGACGCCCTGTCGCTTGGGGACGATCTCGATTGCGTGCGGGTCCAGCGTGCGCTCGATCAGGTTGATGTCGCCCTCGTCGAATTCGATGCCAACGGTCGCCCGCGGGATGGGCCCCATGGCGGGGTCCTGCTTGTCCCACCCGCTCAACGCCGACTTGATGGCCAGCAGCCGCTTGGTCTTGCCCGCTCCGATCGGACCCGTCCACACCGTCGCCGGCTGTACGAATTCATCGAAGTTCTCCCCCTTCAACCCACGCGCGAAAACCCGAATTGCCTTCATGTCTGCTCCTTATGTTTTGCTGTCCATAATCTCTGTGACAGCCTTGACGACCGCTTGGCACTCCTCGTCACTCATCTGACCCACCGCCTTGTCGCCCACGCCGGAGGTCTCCCTGGCGGCGGACTGTTCCACCAGGTTCAGCAGGCCCAACCCGTCCGCGGCGCCCTTCTGCAGTTCGGTCGGGCCGGCGACGGACTCGGCTCCTTCGTCCGGGCCCGCCTCCTGCTGTGGGAGGTCCTCGGCGTCGACCACCGTGGTGTCCTGCCCGTCTTCCTCGGCGTCGTACACGTGGGCCTCTTCCACCACTGTCGCGTCGGCCGCCACGGTCTTTACGTCTCTCCCGTCGGACATGGCTTGGCAGACGTCGTCCAACTTCGCCGTGTCGTCCTCCTGTGATGTCCAGCCGATCAGCGTGTAGCCGACGTTGCCGTTCTCGTCGGCCGTTGCGGTGTCCTCGGCCAGGGCGCTGTGCTTCTTCTTGGCGTTGCGCTCCGCGACGGATTGCGCTTTCTTGACGGCGTGCTCGCACAGGTTGATGTAGTCCGTCAGCTTCTTTTGGACCTCGGGGCTCTTGATGTCGTACCAGAGGCCCACGATGTCGCCGCCGGAGTCGAAACTGGGGATGAAGGTCCAATGAGGCTTCACCTTCTTGGCGACCTTCTTGCGGTTCTGGCCGTAGCCGGTCCATGTGGAGACCTCGCGCTCGGCGCCGACCGGCTTTTCCTTCTTGGTCCCCCACTCGACTTGGTTGGGGTACTTATCCGCAACGTCCGCCAGCATGTGGAGCAGGTCCTTCTTGGGGTCGTAGTCGAGCGTGTACTTCACGTACTCGATGTTCCCGGTCGCCGGGCTCCGCCCCTGTACGACCACGCACACGATCACCCGCTTCAGGGCGCCCGTCTCGTGGTCGATGATCCGCCGGGGGTTCTCGACGTACTGCCCGTCCACGAACAGGCGGTCCGGCATGCCGCAGGAAACGCCGGGGATCTTGTTGCAGATGTTGATGCCCTGCAGCGTGCGGTTCCATCGGACGACCGGGTGGCTCTTGCCGTCATCGCCCTTCTCCCACGTTGTGATTGCGTAGACCTGGTTGTTCTGCTTGGTCAGCGCGATCCGTCCCTTCACGGCCATGATCTGACCCTCACCATCCCGCCGGACGAACGCCTGCCGGTCGCCCAAGTAGGCCACGTCCTTCTTGACCAGCGCCCGGTGTTTCTCCACGAGCGCGACGTAGTGGTTGGCGAGCTCTTCCTGGTCTACGCCAAGCGCCTGCTGCAGCGTTGCCGGCGGACCCGCTGTCCGCGTTGCGGGAAGGTTCTCAGCCTCTTTCTTCTTGCCCATGTCCGTTCCTCCGGTTCGTTTGGTTCAAGTCCTTCCAAGCAATCGGGAACAACCGTTCGCGTGAGAGGGTCAGGTTTCGCTGCCTCGCCCAGTACGCCCTGTCGTCGCCCAACGCCTTGACCAGTTCCGCCGATTCAAGCACCGGGTTTTCCAGCATGCTCACCCTCCCACCACCCACGCCACGGCAACCGCAGCGGCGAGGACGGCCATGACCCACAGCAACGAACGATAGACCGTCATCTCCCCGGATGCCGCGCTTCCGGTACGGCCGTAATGAACTCTTGCGTCCGGCACGTTGGACATGGGACCTCCCTTCCGAATCGTTCGATCGTTCCCTTGTCTCGGCACCTGCAACACGGGGCTACAGGATGGCCGCGAGGCTTCCCGTCCGTGTCCACTCCGTCTTCAGGGCCTGGTACAGGCGCCTCTGCGGCGTGCTCATCATCCCGTTGACGTTTGCCGCCCCGAACTCCCTTTTCAGCGCCTTTCCGAGTGGTGATCCCCATACGACCCTACAGAGTTTTCGCAGCTTCTTTGACCGCCTGCCGCTCATCCCCGCCCCCCTCGTATTCGGTCCCCGCCAGCTCGCCCTTCAGCCCGATGAGCGCAACTTTCAGGGCCTCGTTCAGCGTCGCCCCCCGCGAGCCCGCTTGGGCGCCGCCCGCCCCCTCCAAGGTGATGTAGATGCTCCGGCCGTCCTCCCCCCCGTGGTCCACCAGGTCCGCGATCTGCGCGTTCATGCGCTGCAGCTCCGTGTCGATAGCGTCACTTCCCCGAACCGGCACCCAACTGCCGATCCCACCGGGTGGAGGTGCGTAGTTGGTGTTGAAGTCGCCCGGCGTACCGGGCCACAGGCACGCAAGCGCAATGTCTGCGTCACTTGCGCAATTCATGCCGTTGGATGCTCCTGATTCGCTGCACGTCGGCAAGCGCCATGCCAAATTCCTCATCGCGTTTCTCCTGCTCCGTTTGCGTGAGTCGGCCAATGAATTCCCGAACGGTCAATCCGTCAACCCCGGTCACCCGTCCCTGCGAATTGCGTGCGAACTCCGTCACCCCTCGGATGCGTGGTCCGGTTCGCCCCCGCTGATGATCTCGCCGGTATCCGGGTCCAGTTCCTCGCCGGCTTCGGTGCACAGCTTCTGCTGGCGCGGGTTGCCGACCGAGCTCCCCGATGGTCGGACGTACATGCACGGGTCCCCGTCGTTGTTCTCGCCGCCGACTGCGGTCGTGAGGCACGCCGGGCGCGAGGGCTGCGACGTCTTGGCCGTGGCCTTCACGCCGTACACCCCCGACTCGGGGTCCATGACGTCCAAGGTAATCTCGAGCGTCAGTTTGGTCTTGGCGCCCTTGGCCCGGACGCCGTACTGTTCCGCGAACTTGGCCAGATGCTGCTGGACGGCCAGCAGGTCTTCGTTGGCCTGGGCCATGAAGCGGCCCTCTTCGATGCTTTCCAGACTCAACAGTCGCACTGCAGGTGGCATGGGTATTCCTCTCTATCTGATGTACTTCCACTCGTCGTGGATGACGTTCCCGAGGCCCACGATCGCGCCCGGAAGCGCCCCCTTGATCTGCCCGACGGCGTCCTGGAACGCCTTCGTGCGCTCCGCGTCCAGATGCCCGGCGTAGAGCTTGGCCGTTACGCCGGCACTCGAGGTCGACAGCAGCAGGTCGAACTCCACGTCGCGCCCCTCCGTGTCGTCCGCGAACATCGGCGCGTTGATGACGATCTTGTCCGGGAGGTCCACGGGGTCCGTCTGGGACTTCCCCTGAATCTCCGTCTCGACCAGGACGCCGTTCAGGCACGCGGCGCCACGGCCCTTGTGCATGACGATTTTCGTGCTTGCCCGGATATGGGAGAGCGTCATCAGCAGATCCGTCCGCTCCGGAACGACGACCACACGCCGGTTCTCCGCCACGAACTCCACGAAGGATTCGATCGAGGAGACGCATCCGGCCATCTCGACCCACGGCCTCATGGTCGGGTGGATGCTCGGGCTGTAGCACACCATCTCGAAGCCATCTTTGGCCTGCTCGTTCAGCACGGCAGAAATCGTCTCGCCCGCCACGTCGGCCAGGATCACGGTATGGTCGGCGGCGCCGTACCTACTTAGGTACGCCGTGAACCCGTCGGCATCCGCGAACCGGTGCGCCCGCCGCGGACTCTCCACCCGCGCCGGCGCCTTCGGCTCCTCCGGCTGGAGCACGCGCCGCTGCAGGGCGACGGTGACCTTCTGGAAGGGATGACCAGCCGCCTTGTCCTTGCCATCCGGGGCGATCTTCTTCGCGACCTCCACCGCCGTCTCGCGCCCTTCGGTCGCATCCCGCAGGAACTCGGCTATCGTCCCGATTGCTTTCTCGTCATCCATCGTCAATCCCCTTTCCTGTTTGCCAGGTCAAAACCGCGCGCTGCCGGCCCGAGGCCCTAACACCCGGTTCGCCCATGCGGCCCTACTTCACTAAGTTCGCACCTGGCTACCGGCAGCACGCATCACGTATTCATCCAGCGGCACCCGCGTTCAGCCCCTCCCCCGATAGACCACGGGCCCGGAGTCCGGCGCGCATTGCGCGAGCGGTTCGCCCCGGGCCCGTGGTGTCTTGTTGCTGCGGTTATTCCCTGGTAGGGAAAGTGCTGATACGCTTACCTGTGCCATGAGAAAGCCTCCGTACAAAAGGCGACACGCCGCGGTCCGGTCAGCGATGACGGCCGGAGGAACCTGGTGGGGTTCCAAAGGCACGCGGACCGGGCGCGTCGCGGTAGATGTGTGGGTCCGGGGTCCATGATTGAGATCCTCCTATTCCGTCATCGCCTACTGGATAATATCCCCTAAAGGGGACTCCTGTCAAGGACTTTTCGGGATACTGTGGAAAAAAGATGCCGTTGCGGGAACTCTATGCAGGTAGGGGCGCCAATTGCGGCCTTGTGTGTCCTTCGGAGGTGCGGGAACGTGGGCGGGAAGTCATCGTCCGGCATCGCCTCGATCTTGTCGAGTAGCGCGTTGAACTGTTCGCCCGACATGCGATCAAGCCACTTGTTCCACCAGCCCCATCCGGGTCCGTCCATGTAGGGCTTGCAGCGGTCGCCCTCCCCCGTGCAGATGCGCTCGGGGGTGTCGGGGTAGACTGCGCCTGTCCCGCCCTTGGGCGGTTTCGGCAACGGCGCGTCGGGATCGCCCTTGGGGCTGTAGCCAGGGGTGTCGTGGTAGTCGCAGGGGCACTTGTCAGACGCGGTTTTCTGCGCACTCATTCTTCTCGATCTCCTTCCCGCACCGCGGGCAGAAACTCCAATCCTTCAACCGCAAAATCTGTCCGCACTCGCACTGGCGAAAACGATCCGCCAACTTCTCCACCATCTCCCCGATCGGCGGGAACTTCACCCGGAGCCCGACAGCCCCCATGGTGTGCGCCTGGTCGTTCCCGCACATGCCGGCGGTATCCAGGGGACCCCCGCACTTGGGACATTGGTATGGCATCTTACGCCCCCCGGAAAACCTTCTCGAAACGCCGCGCATGCACTCGTGCTGTGCCGTAACTCCCGGACGTCCCCCGGATGATCCCCGGCGGCATCGCGAGAGCCCTCAGAATCGTCTCGAAGCTCCCGACGTTCGGAACCTTCACGACCTTCGCCTCGACCGTCCGCCCGCAGTCCGGGCACCACCCCCACTGACAGTCGCAGATCCGTCCGCACTTACACTTGATCTCGCCCAACATGGCTCACCTCCCCATCTTCACAACCACGGTCACACAGTCGTCGTCCGTATCCAGCAGATTCTCGTCTTCCACCTTGCGGCAAAGAGCGGCCAGAGCACGGAAACGACGTTCGTCCATCGCTCGATTGCAGTCCAGCATGTGGACATGCTCATCGCTACTACCCCTGAAGTGCGGCGGGAAGATGTATCCTGCGTACCCGCCAAGAAACGGGCTACCGACCGATCGGGACGGGGCAAACCCGGGTTCGCGCTTGACCAGACGGAAGGCGACGGTCACGGCGACCCCCTCTCGGGCGATTGGTCCCACACCCGCCCGTCCAGCGCCGGCATGTGGACGACCCCACCCTTGGCCTTGCCCGTGATGCCGGGCCCGGGGGGGCACTGTTTCAGGAAAAAAGGGACCCCGACCGCCTGGCACTGGTCCCGAAGCGATCGAGCCCACGCGATGTCGAAGGGACGGCGCACGGGGCCCGACTCACACCCGCAGATCACCCAATCAAGACGCGGTGTCTCCGTATGATGGGTCGGCCCGACGCGTTCGACATGGGGTCCCGCATCGGCCGGACAGCGAATTCGCGTCTGCGGAGCACGGGACTGGCTCACGTATAGCCATGGCGCGATGTCCACCGGCCCGAACTGCGGTTCGACCGACACAAACCGGATCGCCGCAGGCGTCTCGAGCAACAGCGGGATCCGCTCGTCCGCCCGCTTCTCGTTCTCCGCACTCACCCCGAGCCAGACGTTGGGGAGCGGCTGTGCATGCGAATGCGTGACGGCAGCCTTCTCTCCGCAGAAGTCCCCCGGACCGGGTTCCGTCACGTCCCACAAATCCTGCATCGTCGCCCTCATCCTGGCCGGCCGCTTGGTCAGCACCATGAAGGTGTGTTGCGGGAAGCGCGCGAAAACCCGCCAGATTTCCACCAGGGCATCGAACGGCACCTGGTCGTGGAAGAGATCCGACATCGACCCCACAAAGATCCGCCGCGGCTTCCTCCAGGTGGACACCTTGCCCATCACCCCGAGGTCGATGTTGACCTCCCCGGTCCACTTCCCGCCCGAGGCCGTCCCCGCCCAGTTCGGATGTAGGTTCCGCGTTGCGGTCTTGGCCGCGTAGCAGTTGGCGCAGCCCTCGGACACGGGGGTGCAGCCGACGACGGGATTTAACGTCTCGTGGGCCCAAGGGATTCTGGTCGGCATCTACTCTCCCTCCGGGTGCTTCGCCAACAACTGCCTGATCCCGTCGCGCAACTTCTCCTCGCCCGTCCGGGGACGGGGCACTTTCGCCCCGCACAGATCGCACACCCACGTCTCGTCGGTCTGCTCGCCTATGACAGCACCCGGACACTCGTCCATCGGACACTCGCCGTCGTCGTCATGCGCGAACACTTCGAGGGCAATCAACTCAGCACGCACGTCAGCGGGAAGGGCACGAGCTTGCATCGCGTTCCACGCCGACAGGTACGCCATCATTCCGCAGTCCTCGCAAGTTACGTAGACGCTATCCAGGCAGTCTTTGCCCTGCCGCACGTCGGTTGATCGGCACAAAGGATTCGGACACGGCTTCAGCTTCTCGATCATGGCTTCTCCTCCTCTCGGGCCTGCGGCCCAGCCGACTGGCTTACCATTGCCATGCTCGTACTTGCGGGCGTAAGCGTCTACATCACGGCGCAAGCGCAAAAGATACCACCAGGCACAGCCACAGAGCACCCACGCAGGCAGGAGACCAGCCCAGAACAACCATAGCGGTACGACCATCAGAAAATACCTCCGAACCACCGCATCAAGCGGACAACCGCAGCGGGGCGCTGCGCTTGCCGCTTATGCGGGGCGTTATGGCTCTGGAAACTTGTGGTACCCACGCCCGAAGCGATCCACCATTTCGCGTGGTGACATGCACTCCGTGTCGTTCCCGTCCCAGTCGCAGAACTGCACAGGCTTCCGCAACAGCACCATCCGCACTTCCTCTTGTCGGACGGTCGATCCGTGGTAGTCCTGGAACACGGCCTCCGCGTCGGCGCGGTCTTCCGCGATCACGTAGGCGTCGCCGTACCCCACATCCCATACCCTCATAGCCGATTCTCCAGCCATAACAAGGCAATCCAGCGGACGGCTAAGGCCGCCGCTGATCGCCCGCGTTATGACTTCTCCTCCGGGTATTTGGCGAGGATGGCGACGATGTCCGGTGCGCCGACGTGGCACGAACCGCTGCACAGAGCCATCGCCAGGTTTGCCTTCGTCAGCGCCTCGCGCACATCGGCGGGAATCGCGGGCACCGACTTCTGCCCGGCGACAAACGCCGCAGCCTCGG
>Ga0307380_10013212_pt1 | contig 10219 bp, 6 predicted proteins | sample UN3MG_FD_202239 | JGI IMG/M metagenome (GOLD analysis project Ga0307380, IMG submission 202239) | Soil microbial communities from Risofladan, Vaasa, Finland - UN-3 | ecosystem: Environmental > Terrestrial > Soil > Coastal area > Acid sulfate soil | place: Finland: Risofladan, Vaasa | collected...
ACTTGACTTGGTGGGCACCTTGGGACGCGCCGAATCCGATGGCCAAGATCACGAGGCGGAAAAGGGCGCGGCGCCCACCGACGGGTGGGGCGGACAAGCTGCCGGAGGGCAGCGGCGGATGGACGGCGGTCCGCGCACCGCGGCCGTCGGTGAGCGTTCGGGTCCGCAGGCGGGTTCGACCGGGGTGAAGCCTGGACCGGCCGCCGGGCGCACGCTCGTGGCGGGCCGCGACAAACCGCAGGAGGCGGCAGAGGACCGCCCCGGACCAGCGGCCGGCGACACGAACGGCGTCCTTCCTCGCGAGCAGCGAACAAGCACATCGGCGCAAACAGCGGCATCTGAACGTGGATCGGCGGTACAGCCTCGCGTCGCACGCATCTACCGGGTCCGACCGGGCGACACGCTGCGCTCGATTGCCCTGAGGCATTACGGCGACGCCAATCAGTGGGACGCCATCCTCCGCGCCAACCCGGGAATCGACCCGCGACGCCTTCGCATCGGTCAGAGGATGATCCTGCCGCCCTTGAGGGAGCGCGCCCCCGAGGGCGCCCAGTCCGCTGAGCCTTCCACTACATCGCCAACTTCCGATAATCCGTTGCCTGCCGAGCCGCCACGCACCTATGTGGTGCGAAAGGGTGATACGCTGATGGGGATCGCGGACCGCCTTCTAGGGGATTGGAAGCGCTGGCGGGAGATTCTCGAATTGAACCGCGACCGCCTCGCACAGGCCGAGCGGCTGCGGATCGGGATGGTGCTGAAGGTCCCCCCGCGTGAACCTGGCTCTGGACCCACGAAGCCGGAGGGTCGTCCTTTGCCTGAATTGCCGGAATGAAGCGCGTGACCTCAGCCCCGTTTCCCTATCGTGTTTGCTTTGCCGCCTGTCCAACGCATGTGCCGGAGGCGCGGCTGGCGTCGAGGGGGCTGGCGGTTTCAGTATCACTTTGGGCCGGTCGATCCGCCGCTGCTGCGGCAAGGCCGCATGACGCCTAAGAAGTGCGAACTTGTTGCTGTTGCCAAATGGCGTCATGGTGCTAGAATGATGTCACTGGTAATCGCCAGAGGGCGTCAACGAGACTGATCGAATCCAGAGGAGGTTCCGTTTCTCGCGGAGGACGGAAGGGTATCCGTTTGATTCGGACCCTGGGCACGAGTGGTGCCGTGTCAACGGGCTCGCCTTCATAAAGTGTTGCAAGCATCGCGGCCAGTCGCACGGGCGGCGCTTCGTGAAGTGTATCGTCGGGCCGACCGCGGAATTCGAGTTCAGGAGCCGCGAGCGGCGGACAGGTTGGAGCTTTTTCAGTCAAAGAGCTCTGGACTGTCTTTCGATTACCTGATTAACGTGGGGTACGGACCCATGCGCGTTCGCGAGTGGTTCCTCCCACAGACGGACGATGGGCCGGGCCAGGGCATGCCCGGCATCATGCGGGCCTTGGGCACGAACTTGGATATATAGTTACGCATTTCTTGGGAGGTAGCCATGAACACGGCGAGAGCAGCTAAACTTTGCGTATTGTTCACTGTGATAGGCCTCGCGGCACTATCCGGTTGCCGGCTCCACATGCCACACGCGTTTACGTGGCCGGCCGGCGGCGACATTCAGCAGACCCACGCCAAGCCGCCGGAGGGTGGGTACTACGGCGATTGGGACCCCTATGCGGTCGCACTTGAACTGACCCCCCTCGAGGACGTGAATCCGGTTCGCACCCAACACGTCCTGGTCGCCACCGTCCTGGACAAGCACGGCAAGCCGTTGGGCAATCGGCGCGTGGAATGGATGATCTCCGAGGGCGGCGTCGGCGACATCGTCGAAGTGGACGAGAGCGGCTGGCGAGCCAGCCGCGGCTACAAGGTCGACAACCACTACGCGGTCTCCCACACCAACAACTTCGACCACGTGCTGGACATGGGCAACGACGACCCCTCCGACGACGTCCACCTCCAGGCCGGTCAGACCTGGTGTGTCATCACCTCACCCATCGAGGGCAACACCTACATCACGGCCTACGCTCCCGGCATCTACGACTGGAACAATCACAAGGTCTTCGCCGTCAAGCACTGGTACGACGTGGCCTGGGAGTTCCCGCCACCCGCCACCAACCCGATCGGAACCACACACGAGTTCACCACAACGGTCATGAAATACTCTGACGGCTCGCCGCTGGCGGGCCACGTGGTGACCTACAAGATCGTGGACGGCCCGCCGGCCGTGTTCGAGGCCAGCGGGAACAACACGGCCATCGTTGAGACCAACGAACTCGGCGAGGCCCGCGTGACCATCCGTCAGACCACCCCGACCGAAGGCACCAACAACGTCGAGGTCGACATCGTCCGTCCGGCGGATGAGTGCTGCGTGCCCGAGGCCCACATCGCCACCGGCATGACTGCCAAGACCTGGGTCGGGCCCAAGATCGGCATCACCAAGAACTGCCCGAGCCAGAAGATGGTCAACGAGGAGTTCCAGTATGACATCCGCGTGACCAACCCGTCGCAGGTGTCGGCCACCAACGTCACCGTCACCGACAACCTGCCCGACGGCATCGCCTACGTCTCGAGCAACCCCGGCGCCTCGGCCGCTGGCTCTAACCTCTCCTGGTCGCTCGGCACGCTGCCCGCCGGCGAGAGCCAGGCCATCCAGGTGACCGTCCGCGGCACCCGCACGGGCACGTTCGAGAACTGCGCCGCGGTCACGGCCGACTATGGCCTCTCCGCACGCGACTGCTGCACCACCAGGATCGTTGCTCCGCAGATCGTGCTCGAGAAACAGTGCACCCCCGCGGTCACCATCTGCGATCCGATCGAGTACACCCTGGTCGTCCGCAACACCGGCGACGGCCCGGCCACCAACGTCGTGGTCAACGATGAGCTGCCCGCCGGGCTGGTGACCGACACCGGCCGCCGCAGTCTGCGGGCCGACATCGGGACTCTGGCTGCTGGCCAGGCCAAGCAGACCCGCTTTACCGTCAAGGCCGAGCGCACCGGCTCCTTCCTCAACAGGGCCACCGCGACCGCCGACGGCGGTCTCTCCGCCGAGGCCGAGTGCACCACCGTCGTGAGTCAGCCGGTTCTCGAGGTCACCAAGACCGGGCCGGAGATCCGCTACATCGGTCGGACCGCCGAGTACACCATCACCGTGACCAACACCGGCGACGCGCCGGCCGTCCAGACCGTGCTGACCGACGACATACCGGCCGGCACCCAGTTCCTCAGCGCCAGCGACGGTGGCAGCGCCGCCGGCGGTGGCGTGTCCTGGAACCTGGGTACCCTCGAGCCCGGTGCCTCACGCAAGGTCACCATGTCCTTGAAGCCGATGCAGCCGGGGACGATGCGGAACACCGCGTTGGCCAGGGCCATCTGCGCCGAGGGCAGCGCCTCGACCCAGATGGAGGTCAAGGGCATCCCGGCCATTCTGCTCGAGGTGATCGACGTCGAGGACCCGATCGAGGTCGGGGCCACCATCACCTACGTGATCGCGGTCACCAACCAGGGATCGGCCGCGGGAACCAACATCAAGCTGGCCTGCACGCTGCCGCAGCAGCTGTCGTACTCTTCGTCGGACGGCCCGATGCAGGCCGCCGTTGACGGACCGGCCGTCACCTTCGCCGCTCTGCCCTCCCTGGCTCCCAAGGCCAAGGCCACGTTCCGAGTGGTGGCCAAGGGCACGGCTCCGGGCGACGTGCGGTTCAAGGTCTCGATGACCACCGACCAGCAGCCGATGCCGGTCGAGGAAACCGAGAGCACGAACGTTTACTAGTCTGCAGCTCTTGAAAACGTAGCGCGGCGGGGAGCCGGTTTCGGACCGGCCCCCGCCCCGCGCTTACCTCGATAATCACCGAACTGTTTCGAAAGATCGCTATCTGTCTAGCTACTTGGAGGAAAGAACCATGTGCAGTTCCGTTTCACGCCACTGGGTCACCCTGGCCGCTGTCGCCGCGATGACCACCTCTAGCCTGGCCGCTCCCAATGCCCAGGCACAAGCCGCCGGACTCAACGTCACCCGGCACGCCTACCCCACCGGCGAGGTCGGCTCCAGCGTCATCCTGCTCGAACGCGCCATGCCGGTCGGCGTCCGGGTCGGTGAGGCCATGGAGTACGAGTTGAAGCTGTCCAACCTGACCAATCGAAACGTCGAGGGCCTGATACTCATCGAGGCGCTGCCGGAAGCCTTCACCGTGACCAGCATCACGCCGGAGCCCGACAACAGGGCCGGTGGCCAAGCCACCTGGAACCTGGGCACGCTGGGGCCCAAGGCGTCGAAGGCGATCCGCTTTGCCGGATCGGCCGCCCGCGTGGGCGAGTTGGCCTCCTGCGCTACGGTCACCTTCAACACACAGATGTGTTCCAGCACGCTCATCGTTCAGCCCGCCCTCGAGCTGGTCAAGACCGCCCCGGCCGAGGTGATCCTCTGCGATCCCATTCCTCTCCAGTTCGTGGTCACCAACCCCGGCAGCGGCACCGCTCGAAACGTCCGGATCATGGACAAGTTGCCCGACGGCTGGGCCACTACCGACGGCCGCAAGGAGCTGGTCCTCCAGGCGGGCGACCTGCCCGCCGGTGCGTCCCGTCAGTTCAGCGTCGAGGTCCGGTCGTCGCAAACCGGACAGTTCGAAAACCGGGCCTCCGCAGTGGAGGACGGCGGACTCACCGCCGAGGCGTCGGCCGGCACCCGCGTCGTTCGTCCAGTGCTGGCGTTGGCCAAGACCGGTCCCGCCACGCGCTATCTCGGCAGACCGGCCACGTACGAGCTGACCGTCAGCAACGAGGGCGATGCCCCCGCCAGGGATGTCATGCTGGTCGATACCCTGCACTCGGGCTCGACCTTCCTCGAGGCCAGTGACGGCGGACGGGCCGGCGGTGGACGCGTGTCCTGGAACCTGGGCACCATTCCCCCGGGCGGCTCGCGCACCGTCACCGTCAAGTGCAAAATGACCACCATCGGCACCATCCGCAACACCGCCCAGGCCACCGGCTACTGCTGCGAGGCCGCCGCCGAGTTCACCATGGAGGTCATGGGTATCCCGGCCATCCTGCTCGAGGTGGTCGACATCCACGATCCCATCGAGATCGGAGCCAACGAGACCTACGAGATCACGGTTTTCAACCAGGGCTCGGCCGTCGGCACCAACATCGTGATTGCCTGCGTGCTGCCCGATGAGCAGCAGTTCGTCTCCGGACAGGGACCGACCAAGGGCGAGGCCAGAGGCCAGGACGTAGCGTTCGCGGCACTGCCCAGGCTCGCGCCGGGTGAGACGGTCAAATACTCGCTCGTCGTGAAGGGCATCGGTGTGGGCGACCTGCGGTTCCGCGTCAACCTGACCAGCGACCAGCTCACCACGCCGGTTACCGAGACGGAAAGCACAAACGTTTACTGATCCGTTCTTGAGGTGTTGTGTTACGGGACGCCTGGCCGACCGCCGGCCTTCGAGCCGGCGGTCGGCCGGCGGCCCGACTTCGCCTGGTCCATCAGGGTCCTCTTCGCCAACGACAAAGGTACTGGCGAAGGCCCAGAAGGGCCTATAACAACTCCGGTTGCTCTCGTTCGACGACGATACGGCGGACCCGCGTGCCGTGCCGGGGCCTGATCTGGCTTCGCGGACGCTGTACGGCGTGCGCCCTATGGCCGAAGCGCCACGGATGGCCCCGGCCTCGCCGGTAGAGCGAGGCTTGACGCGGATCAGGTAAATTCAAGATTCACTCAAATCGGCGTCGTCTTTGTCCGAGAGTAAGGACATTGGGCACCAAGTCGCTGGGCGCGGGCCCGATAAGTTCACGATCGCCAGACAGAGAGTCCGGAGCCAAGCCGATGACGCAGAAAACGAACGTTACTTCCTCCCGCGCCGTGATCTACTTTGCCATGGCCGTGTTGCTGGCCACGATCTGTATCGCCGCCTTTTGGGGAGCGCCGCCGGTGTATCTGGCGGTCTGCTTCATCGGCGAGATCATTCTGGTCGCGACGGCCCACCTCTCATCGATGATCGAGCACTACGGCTTCCCGCGGTCCAGCATGGGCGCCCCGCCAAGCAGCTAAAAGCTCGCACGAGGTTTGCTCCCCTGGGACGCACGCATCGTCAGAGGCGCCGGCGGACCTGATCGGTCAAGCTTGGCTCGACCCGGCCGAGCGGCTCTCCCGATTCGTGGTTGAAATGCCCACCATCCGATTCGCGGTCGAGCACCGTCGGATAACGGCCGGTACCGTTGTCAGGCCCGGCCGGGCCGGTTGCCGTGACACCAGACTCGGTCGCAACACATGAGCGGCTGAACTGCACGCGGCGAATTCGATCATCCCATGTGCTCGTCGAGTTCCTCCAGCCATTCCAACGCCCCGGGTGTGGCCTTCCATCCCTCTTCCATCTCGGTGGCGACGTGCACCGCCTCATCCTCGTTGCCCAACCCCATCAGTTCCGGCAAGGACCAGGGAAGCTCCCGTCGTCCCAGAAGGAAGGACGGTACGTGCGGGTTGCCGTTGATGGCCTGCTTGACCTGCTTGCGGGCCAACGGCGTGTTGCCCTCGCGGCGAAACGTCGATAGGGCGCGTAGATACAACCACTGGGCGCTGTCTTCCTCATACCGGTCGAGGAGCCTGCTCAGTTCCCTGTCCTTGCCGAGCTCGAGCAGGCAGGCCGCCAGAACGTACCGTATGCCCTGGTTGTCGTCTGGGTTGAGCCGCAGCAGGTCGCGGTAGTGTTTCACCGCCTCCTCTTGGTGTCCGCTTGCCCACAGCCCTCTGGCCAGCCCCTCCCGAGCACGCATGTAGGGTCGGGTCTCCAGGATGCCCCAGAACTGTCCGGCTTCCTCCCTGAAGGTCGCTCTCCCGAGCGACCGCTCGCCGGCCTCCACGCCCTGGCGGTACAGTGTGCAGGCCTCATCCAGATCACTTACCTCCTCTGCCAGTAGCACGTAGGCGTCGGCGCAATCCGCACAAATCTCCAACGCCTGCCGGGCGAGCTTCCGCCGCCGACGGCCCCTCGCCTCCCATGCCTGGTACATGAGTTCCTGGGCTTGTTCGAGAGCTGTCTCCGGCTTGCCGCGAGGCACTCGACCGTCCTTGATCTGCGACGCCAGGAACGCGTTGGCTTCCTCGGTCGAGCCGAACTCCTGCTTCGCCAGCAGACGCTGAAGGTCGACCATGTCGCGTTCCATCGTCCGACGCAGGTCCTGAGGTCGTAGTTCCTGTTCCTCCCACCTTCCGGCAGCGTCCGTCGCGTCTGCCAGTTCGCTCACCAGTGCCAGCCGATACTCGACCGGTCCGTCCAGTGTCGAGACGGTGACGGACCACCGCCCGGCGTCGAGCTGATCGCCCGTGTTGTCGGCCAGTGCCCGCAGCAAGCCTTCCAGGAACGCCAACTGCTTGGCGTTCGGGCGGCGGATTTCAGTTCGAGGGCTGAAACGCGCCGCAAACGGATAGGCCTCTTCGTTCGCCACGGGCAGTCCATGGTCCTTCCAGAGGTCGGCGTCGGGAGACGGGAGTTCCATGATCGGGCCGAAGGTCAGCGACCAGACGACGTGCCTCGCCAAATACCGGCTGGGGTCGCTGGCAGTCAACATGTTGTCGAACTGTTTGAGATTCTTGAAAAAGCCCAGGCCGATGGTCTGTCCCGCCGAGCCCAGCACCGAGGCGTAGGTCATTTCGACCGGCGGCTTCGGGCGCTCCACAACGATGAGGTCCTGGTCGGTGAGCTCGTCCCAGGGGCGGGCTTTGTAAAACCGGGCCGCGGCCTCCGCGAAGGCCCGTACCTGCTCCACCGTCACGCCCTTACCGCCCAGCAAGGAAGGCGGTTCAGGGCGGTCGACGAATTCCTCGCCCATCCGGTCGAGAGCATCCTGAAGCGCGACCAGATCCGGAGCCCATCGGCAGACCACGCCGGTCCCCGCCAGGCGGTCTTCGAGGTACGCCGCCAGGTCGGCATCGTTGACCTCCACCGCCGCCGGACGACCGCTGCCGCCCTCACCGGACAAGGCAAACGCCACGAGCGAATCCAGCGCCTGAGGAAGGGGTTCTCCGTCGGGCTCGATCATCCGCGGCTTTGATGCCCGGCCGGTCGATTCGCTTACCCAGAGAGCTATCAAGGGCCGGTACGGCTGGTCGTCGTTTCCTTCGGACAGCCCCGGCATTCGGAACAGCCCTCCCTGCCAGGCGACGCCAGGTGTCTGAGGGAGTCGTTTGAACCGCTCGATGTTGAATCTGGCCACAATCGGTTCTGGCGGCGAGTCCATCTTGTCCTGCCTCCCACCCGCGCCGCGGGCAGTCGGGTTGTCCCCAGACCTCCGGGGGCCGCGCCCTTACATCGTCTACCCAGCGGTTGTCGATGGCACAACCGCAGTCTCTTGACCGTTGACCCAGATCACAACGCGCCGGAGGCGCACTGCAACCAGCGTCCCCGGCGACGCGCATGGCACGAAGAAGTGCGGTCCGCCCAGTGGGGAAGACCGCCTTCATCTCGTCGAGGTCGCAGGCCGCCGCCGGTCTTCGCGCTAGGCCTGGTAGAGCCCCCGTCTTACCTTCTTGACGCCCGGCATCTTGGCGAGGGTGTTGGCCACCATGTTCGGCAAGCTCTTCGCCGACGTCTTGTAGCCCGCCGTTTTGACCCCTTGCACGACCTCGGCAGGAGTCATAGGCCGCTTCTTCCGGCGAAGCACCCGCCCGACGAAGTCGGTCAGCGAGCCCGTGCGGACGCCCTTGCTGCCTCCGCCCTTGCGGCTCCGACGAGCCGGTGGGGCCGCTCCCGTCCCGGACATCGCCTGGATCGCCTGGTCGACCGCCGCGATCTCGGTCTCCAATGCCGCTTGCTGGGCTGACAGTCCCGTCTGGTGCGACTGCAGTTGGCGGAGCAGGGCACCGGTACCGCCTGCCGGCGTCCGCCCCGCGGGCCCCGGGGTCTTCCTCCCCCCGGCTTTCGTCCGGGCGGTCTTTCTGCCGGACTGAGCCGCATGAATCGTGCTGAGATGCCGTCCCAGATGGGCGGCCATCGAGAACGCGCGGCCACACTTGGGACACTTGATTCCACGTTTCGCCATGATCGTATCTCCCTGTAATAGGTTCCCTGGTGTCGATACCCTATGCTGCATGGCTGCCGGCCGCAAGGGTTTATTTGGCCCAGAGCGTCTGGCAGGCTGCCTGCAGTCGAGAACCGTTGCCAGGTGTGCAGTGCATTGAGCTCGCTCGTCCGGGACGCTAGGCTGCACTGCTCCGATCGGAAACGTCGCCCTACCAACGTAGGAGTCCCGAGAATGAGAAACGCGAATACCAGCCCTGGTCGGTGCCCTTTCCTGGTCGCGGCACTGACTGCCTGCGTCTGCGTCCCGCTCGCATTCGCCGAGCCTCCCGGTTTCCTGCAGAAACCATCCCCCAATGCCGTCCGCGTCATGTGCTACAACGTCAACTGGGATGCCATCTTCCCCGATGACGACCCCAAAAACCACCAGTGGCGATCCCACGACCGGAGCGCCGAGTTCCTCCGGGTCGTCCGAGCCGTCCAGCCGGACGTGCTCTGCATCCAGGAGATCAGGGCCGGCCGCGATCCGCAAGACGTCGGCAGCATCCTGGATACCGCGTTGCCGCTGGGCGACCATCGCAAGTGGCAGGTCCACCAGGGCGAGGACAACGTCATCGCCTCCCGATACCCGATGGCCGAGCTCGCCACCGACACCGTCCCCTCGACCAACCGCGGCCACGCCATGGCCCTGGTCGACCTGCCCGACGCCGCCTACCCTGTTGACCTCTACCTCATCAACGCCCATTTCAAGGCCGCCGGCGGCGAACGCAACATCCAACGGCGGCAGCAGCACGCCGACGCCATCGTGCATTGGATCGGCGACGTCAAGACGATTGGCGGCCGGATCGACGTCCCCTCCGGCACCCCGGTCATGATCATGGGCGACCTCAACGTCTACGACACCGACCCGCACCACCACCTGACAACGCTGCTCACCGGCGACATCTCTGACGAGACCACTTACGGTCCGGATATCGCTCCCGATTGGGATGGAACGGACCTTACCGACGCATTGCCGCTCCACAACGGCGTCGGACCGGAGCGATACACCTGGCGGAACGACGCCGGCCAGTTCAAGCCCGGTCCGCTGGACCGGATCATCTACACGGACAGCGTCCTGTCCGTCGCAAACGCGTTTGTCCTCAACACCGCCGCAATGTCCGCCGAGGACCTGCAGGCGGCCGGTCTGCAATCATCCGACGTCTTGCTCGACCCGTCATCCGGCAACT
>Ga0307380_10013213_pt1 | contig 10219 bp, 5 predicted proteins | sample UN3MG_FD_202239 | JGI IMG/M metagenome (GOLD analysis project Ga0307380, IMG submission 202239) | Soil microbial communities from Risofladan, Vaasa, Finland - UN-3 | ecosystem: Environmental > Terrestrial > Soil > Coastal area > Acid sulfate soil | place: Finland: Risofladan, Vaasa | collected...
TACGCGCTGACCTACCAGGCCCTGAACCGCACACTGACCGACAAGGAAGTGAACAAGCTGCGGGCGCGCATACAGAGGAGACTGCAGAAGGAACTAGGGGCGGAACTTCGCACTTGAAGCGCCAGTAAACGACGAGCCGGAGAGGGACCGGACATCTCTTTTGTCCGGTCCCTCTGTGCATGTTGGCACATGCTTGAGTGGCCAATCAGATTGTGATATACTTTGCTGAGGGCAGGTACTAGGCCCCTCGATCCTCATGTTGGCGAACGGAAGATGAATCCCAGGTACCTGGAAACCCTAGAATTCAGCAAGGTGCTGCAGAGGCTAGCCGAGCACACTTCTTTCTCAGCAGCGCGCGCACTGGCCTTGGCCCTGAGGCCGTCTACTGATGCGGAACAAGCGCGCCAGTGGCAGCGGGAGACCTCTGAGGCCAAGATGCTCCTGTCGGTGAAACCAGGCACCTCCGTGGGGGGTGCACACGACGTGCGCCCGCTGCTGAAAGACGCACAGATCGGCACGACACTGGAACCTCGCTCCCTGCTGGATGTGGTGTCCACTCTGCTCAGCGGCAAGAGGCTGCGTCGTGCCATCGTGCAGGATGCGGACCGGTTCCCGGCCCTGGCGACGACCGCCCGACACATTGAAGAATGCCCCAAGTTGGTTGCAGAGATCACACGCTGTATCAACGATCAAGGCGAGGTGGTCGACAATGCCAGTCCTGCGCTGGCTCGCATCCGACGGGAGCTGATCATCGCGCGCGAGCGGCTCCTGGACCAAGTGAACAGGCTGATCACCTCGCCCACGAATGCCCGCTATCTACAGGAACCGCTGGTCACCCAACGCAGTGGACGATATGTCATTCCACTGAAGGCCGAGTTCAAAGGTCGCGTCGCAGGGATTATCCACGACCAATCAGCTAGCGGTGCAACCCTGTTCATCGAGCCACTGGTCATCGTTGAGCTCGGCAATAAATGGCGGCAGCTCCAACTGGATGAGGCTCGGGAGGTAGAGCGTATCTTGCGCGAATTGGCCGCCGCCGTCGCGGAGCATGCCACAGAGATCGCCGATACCGTGGAGGCCTTGGCCAACCTCGACCTCGCCTTCGCCAAAGCAGAATACGCTTGCGAGATCAAGGCTGTAGAGCCTACCCTGTGGGATCAGACCCGTGTAGATACCGCTGCTAGGGATGATGGCACGGAAGACGCGCCTTTCCCACAATACCTGCGTGTGATGCGCGCACGCCATCCGATGCTTCCCCCAGAGACCGTGGTGCCTATCGACGTGCACCTGGGGGGCCAGTTCGCCATACTGATCGTCACCGGACCCAACACTGGAGGCAAGACCGTCGCCCTCAAGACCGTCGGGCTGTTGGCTGCCATGGCCCAGGCGGGACTCCAAGTTCCCGCGGCGGAAGGCTCTGCTCTTAGGGTGTTCTCTGGGCTCTATGCAGACATTGGCGATGAGCAGAGCATCGAACAGAATCTATCCACTTTCTCATCGCACATGACCAACATCATTGACACTCTAGCGACAGCGGACTCTGGATCTCTCGTGCTGTTGGACGAACTAGGAGCAGGCACTGACCCCGTCGAGGGATCAGCTCTGGCACGATCCATTCTCTCCGAACTACTGCGGCGAGGCACCCCGGCGATGATTACCACTCATCATACAGAACTGAAGCTGTTCGCTCAGACGACACCCGGTGTGGAGAATGCAGCCGTAGAGTTTGACCTGCGCACACTATCGCCCACCTACAAGCTGACCATAGGACTGCCTGGCCGCAGCAAAGCTTTCGCCATTGCCAAACGCTTGGGCCTCCCTGGACACATCATTGACGGCGCCAGGAGGCTCATCTCTGCCCACGACCGAGAAGCAGACCGCATCCTGAGCCGCTTGCACAGATCCCAGACAGAGACCTCCCGAGCCACACACGCTGCAAAATCGGCGTTGGCATCCGCGCGGCGCACAGAGAAGGGGTCTCGCCGGAGGCTGCGCGACATCGAGCGAGAACGCCGAGCCTTGCTCGCCGAAGCGCGCACCCACTTGGAGTCTGCCCAGGACGAATTGAGCCGCGCCCGAGCCACCGCGGAGCGGCAGGAGATGACCAGACAATGGTTGGAAGAAGCAGCCGAGCGCCTGCAGAGGAAAGAGCAGGAGCTTGACTCGGCAGAAGCCACGTTGAAGCCCCTCCCGGTGGAGGCAGCCTTTCCTCCAGAGAGTCTGGTGATCGGAGACACTGTCTGGGTATCCAGCCTGAGCCAGATCGGGCAAGTGATTGGCTTGGCAGGTGCGGAGGCTGAGGTGCAGGTGGGCACGTTCCGTGCCAAAGTGCCCATTTCTGATCTGGAGAAACGGCCATCTCCCACACCGGGAGCCGAAGCAGGCAGCGTGCACGTTGGGCTGTCGTCTCGTCCGATGCCAAGTGTAGAACTGGACTTCAGGGGGTGGCGCGTCGAGGATGCCCTGCCGCATCTAGACAAGTACCTAGACGACGCCTATCTGGCCGCCCTGCCTTACGTGCGTGTCGTTCACGGCAAAGGCACGGGGACCCTGCGGCACGCGGTGCGACATGCCTTGCCTGATCATCCCCTAGTCGCGTCTTTTCGACCTGGCGAACTGAGTGAGGGGGGTGACGGAGTCACCATAGTGAAATTGGTGGCCAAGGCCAACGGTTGAGAGAGCAGAGAGGAGAGGATTAGAATCCCCTCCTGACGCTGAGATGTGCTCTCGAGCACCCAGCGCAGAATCAAGACCCTGCGGGGTGTTCTCGATTTCAGCCAGCGAGTTCATTCGGTGGCCTGGCGGGTCCTCACCTGTGGTCCTACGTTCCAGTTGTCGGTCTGTTCCCAACCGCCGATGCGAGTGCCTTCGGCGTGATGCGGTTTCTGTGCTCTCACATACGTGACAGCCCGCGGGACACCCTGTTCGGAGACCGAGAAGACGCCATGGCCCTCTTGCCACTTGAAGGGACGTCTGACCTCAAGATCGATGAAGCGGGAGCTACTTCATCAAATCGGCAGATGAGACGGCTGGGTGCACGGCCGCTAGTACATGTACCTGACCCGCCGTACCACTGATGACAAACAGTAGTACGTACATCCTTTTGGCTTCGGCATGTAGAAAGCGATAGACGTTTGGCTCGATGTGTAGAGCGATGAGGGGCTAGCGGTTCTCTGTTGTCCAGATGAAATGATAGTCAGTTAGCCAAGCCAAGGATTGAAATCCCTGGCTGAGATTGAGAAGTGCCGTCAGGCACTTTCGGGGTCACCGAAGCAAGGACTGCAGACGCCTCGCTCGAGTGGATAGGCTCCCAGAGGCGCTCGACCAAGCCCCTGCGGTCTCTTCTCAGCTGCAGGCGGCGAATTCACCTGTGCCTGCGCTCGTACGATCCTTTCGTCCACCACGCGTCCATCTCGACCTGCCAGATTGCTCAACTGCGGGTATACTCCCCACGACAGGCAGCCCCAGCCACTCTTCCACTTCCTGCGGACTCTCCACCACATCCACGTGCGCCCACTCCAAGGCCAGACCAATGACCAGCCCTAGCGCCAACCCTCCACCGACCCCCGCGAACGCAAGGAGCTTGTCCCTTGGCCACGTCCTGCCGGCTGCTTGGGCACCATCATTGAGCATCGTCGCCGTGAGGCGATCACGGGGGTCCTGGCGCTGAGCAAAGGCCTGCACGTCACCGACAAAGAGCTCGGCGGTCGCCTGCGCAAGGCGCTGGGCAAACACCGGGTCCCTGTCCGTTACCTCGATCTTGATCGTGAACTCGGATTCTCGCGCTTCCGCGTCGATCTGCTCTTGCAGCGAAGCAGCATCCATGTTGCTCAAGCCGAGATGGTCAATCACCCTGCGTGCCATGCTCTCGGACTTGATGCTCGACACATAGTTCCGCAGCAGGTTGACTACTGTCTGACTCAGGCCCAAATCAAGTCGGGCGGGCGTCACGTCGATCTCTACAATCGACGTATAGCGTGGCGTCTGCAGTGTGGCGAACCCCAACGCGGCTGCCGTACAGAGCGCTGCCACCAGTACGATGACCCAACCCCATCTCAACAGAACCTCGACATATTCCCAAAGCTCCATGTGCACTCCCTTCGCTCAGCTGCCGAGTCCTGGATGGTGACTGAGAGAAACCCGTTCTCTCCGATGCTATCTGAGGAATCGACTGGATGACGCCGGTGACTTTGCCGCGGCCGCCAGAGAACGCGTTTCTGGCACGGCCTAGCCCAGGCTCTTGAGTCGCTCTTCCAGCTTGGTACGCCTCGAATGACAGTCCTCGAGTTTGGCACGCTCCTTGCTGACCACCCGAGCAGGAGCCTTGGACACAAACTCCCGATTGCTCAGGAGCTTCCCCGCGCGGACGATTTCTCGCTGCGTCTCGGCAAGCTGCTTCGACAGGCGGTCACGCTCACGCTGCATGTCCACCAGATCTTTGAGTGGCAGAAGCACCTCGTAGTCACCCACCACAAGCGACAGCGCCTTCTCTGGCCTCTCCGTCAGCTCCTCCTCGATACGCAGTTTTGTCGCGTCCACGCGCGCCAAGCGAGTGAAAACCGCGGCTTCCGATGCCACCAAGCCTCGCTTGTTGCCAGCTACAATGATCGCGGCAATGGGACGGGAAGGCTCCACCTCGTAATCGGCACGCGCATTGCGGATGGCACGAACCATCCCCGTGATGAGCTCCATCTCCTCCTCAGCCTCTTCGTCGAGGGCATCAGCCTCGGGCCAAGGGGCAATGATGAGCGCTTCGCCTTCGTGCGGCAGGTGCTGCCAGATTTCCTCGGTGACAAAGGGCATAAAAGGGTGCAGCAGACGCAGGGTGCGCTCCAGCACGTAGACCAGAACAAACTGTGTCCTCTGCGCCGTCTCCCTATCATCACCATAGAGCGGGACCTTGGCCATCTCAATGTACCAGTCGCAGAACTCTCCCCACAAGAACTCGTGGATCTGACGCCCTGCCTCACTGAACTGGTAGCGGTCAATCAGGCGATTCACTTCTCCGATCAGTCGATGGTGACGGCTCAGGATCCAGCGGGCAGGCAGGCTCAGTGCTCCTGGTTTCCTCTTCCATAGGGCCACAGCTTGAGCGATGTCGGGTGTGCTGTCGCTTTCATCCAGGTTCTGAATGACAAAGCGAGCCGCGTTCCACAGCTTGTTGGCAAAGTTGCGCCCGGCTTCTACCTTCTGCATCGAGAGCTTCATGTCATTCCCTGGTGTGCTGCCTGTAAGCAAGGCGAAACGCAGGGCATCCGCACCATAGTCCTCCACCACCACCAACGGATCCATCACGTTGCCCTTGGACTTGGCCATCTTCTGGCCATGCTGGTCGCGGATGAGACCGTGCAAATACACCGTATGGAAAGGGATCTCGCCGGTCATCTCCAGCCCCAGCATGATCATACGGGCTACCCAGAAGAAGAGGATATCATAGGCGGTCTCCAGCACGTCAGTGGGATAAAAGTAGCGCAGATCCTCGGTGTCCTCGGGCCAGCCGAGTGTGGAGAACGGCCACAGTCCAGACGAGAACCAGGTATCCAGGATGTCGGGGTCCTGCCTGACGTTCCCGCTGCCGCACTTGTCGCACATCACGTCTGTCTCTCGAACGCTCGCGCTCATGGAACCACAGTCATCGCAGTACCATACCGGGATGCGGTGCCCCCACCACAGCTGCCGCGAGATGCACCAGTCGCGGATGTTCTCCATCCAGTTGAAGTACACTTTGGTGAAACGCTCCGGCACGAAGCGTATGCGTCCGTCCCGCACGGCAGCCATTGCTGCGTCCGCGATAGGAGCTATCTTGACGAACCACTGCGTAGAGATGCGCGGTTCGATCACCGCATCGCAGCGCTCACAGTGGCCAAGGGCATGAGTGTGTGGTTCCGTCTTGACCAGCAGTCCATCCTTCTCAAGGTCAGCCAGCAGGTTCTTCCGGGCCTCGTAGCGATCCTGCCCAACATATGGGCCCGCGTTCTCATTCAGTGTAGCGTCGTCATTCATGATGTTGATGATGGGTAGCTTGTGCCGTTGGCCCACCTCATTGTCGGTCGGGTCATGGCCGGGAGTGACCTTTACCGCTCCTGTGCCGAACTGTGGGTCTACGCTCTCATCGGCGATGATGGGTATGCGCCGGTGCAGGGCAGGCAGGATGGCCACGCCGCCGACGACGTCCTTGTAGCGCTCGTCTTCCGGGTGCACAGCCACAGCCGCATCCCCCAGGATGGTCTCGGGTCGCGTTGTCGCTACAGTGATGTACTTGTCATTCGGAGACTCCAGGGGATATTGCACATAGTACAGCTGGCTCTCTTCCTCTTTATGCTTCACTTCCAAGTCAGAGACGGCCGTACAGCAACGTGGGCACCAATTCACCAAATAGCTTCCTCTGTAGATCAGCCCCTTCCTGAAGAGACGCACAAAGGCCTCGCGGACCGCACGGGCCATACCCGCGTCCATCGTGAAGCGCTCGCGCGTCCAGTCACACGAGGTGCCCAGACGGCGATGCTGCTCCGCTATGACGTGGCGATACCGATGCATCCAATCCCAAACACGTCCCAGGAACTTTTCTCTCCCCAGGCCCTCGCGGGTCAAGCCCTCCCTGGCGATTTCCTTCTCTACCACATACTGGGCGGCAATGCTCGCGTGATCCTCGCCCGGCAACCACAGGGTTGGCTGCCCTTTCATACGATGGTAACGGATCATCAAATCCTGCAAGGACGCGGTGATCGCGTGGCCCACGTGCAACCTGCCGGTCACATTCGGCGGCGGCATAGAGATAACGAATGGCTTCCGCTCTGGGTCAATGTCAGGCGCAAAGTATCCCTGCTCCTCCCACCAGGCATAGAGCCGCTGCTCCACACTTGAGTGATCGTACGTAGTCGGCATCTCTGGCTTCTCCATTGGTCTACCTCCCTCCATGTACGCCGTACAGAAAAACCCCCTTCGTCACCAAGGACGAAAGGGGGATCCCCTCGCGCGGTACCACCTTGCTGCGGCAGCCAACGCCCAGGCCGTGAGGCCATTCCTTTGGTTGCCACTCTCTTTGCTGTAACGGGCTTTCCCGGGCCAACCTACTGCGGGTGTTATCCCCACACTTCAGCCGGCCGACTCGCTGGCGACCTTCAACGGCTTGCTCCGCGGGCGGCTTTCAGCCAATGACCAGCCCTCTCTGCCAGATGCGCCCCGCCTACTCCTCCAGTTCAGCGTCTTTCTCTGTCCAGACAGCGCCATTCTAGCATAGCTTGCCTTCCATGTCAAGCTCTGGCCGTCCGTCCTCTCGATCAACGACAGTGCAACCCTCGGCTAGCGACTGATGTTATAAAACGCACCCAGCCCGGGGTAGACAGCGGTATCGCCCAGCTCCTCCTCAATGCGCAGCAGCCGGTTGTATTTTGCCACGCGGTCCGACCGACAAGGAGCGCCGGTCTTGATCTGTCCGGTATTGAGTGCGACGGCCAAGTCCGCGATCGTCGTGTCTTCTGTCTCTCCGCTACGGTGCGAGATCACTGCCGTCCAACCGGCCCGTTTGGCCATCTCTACCGCCGCAATTGCCTCCGTAAGGCTGCCAACCTGGTTTACCTTGATCAGAACCGAGTTGGCAGTGCTGCTTTCGATGCCCGTTGCCAGGCGATCAACGTTGGTGACGAACAGATCGTCGCCCATGATCTGTACACGGTCACCAATGCGCTTCTGGAGGAGTTGGAATCCTTCCCAATCATCTTCCGCTAGTCCATCCTCAATGGAGATGATAGGATACTTGGCAACCCAATCCGCGTAGAAGTCAACCATCTCCGCGCTGGAGAGGCTGCGTCCCTCTTTCTTCAATGCATACACGCCGTTCTCGTATATCTCACTAGCTGCGGGATCCAGGGCAACCAGCACGTCCTCACCCGGCTTGAACCCTGCTCTCTCAATGGCTTTGAGAATGAGCTCGATGGCCTCATGATTCGCGCCGAGCGAGGGGGCGAATCCACCTTCATCGCCCACGCCAGTACTGTAGCCCCCATTCTTTAACACGCTTTTGAGTTGATGGTAGATCTCACTCCCCCATCGCAATGCCTCAGAGAAAGAAGGCGCTCCCACAGGCATGATCATGAACTCTTGCAGATCCGTGCTGTCCTCAGCGTGCTTGCCGCCGTTCAGGATGTTCATCATCGGTACGGGCATCATCCTGGCGCCGACGCCGCCCAGATAGCGATAAAGTGGCAGGCCCAAGGCGGCCGACGACGCTTTAGCAATTGCCAGAGACACTCCCAGGATGGCGTTGGCCCCCAACTTGGCCTTGTTTGGCGTGCCATCCAGGCCACACATGAACTCGTCAATGCCAACCTGATCCAGCGCATCCCAACCGACCAGCTCTACCGCCAGCGTCTCGTTGACGTTGCCTACCGCCTCGAGCACGCCCCTTCCTCCGAACCGTGCCTTGTCACCATCGCGCAGTTCGACAGCCTCATGCGCGCCTGTGGAAGCCCCGGAGGGAACCGCTGCCCGACCCACAGCCCCACCAGATAGCCATACCTCAACCTCGACCGTCGGATTGCCCCGCGAATCCAGAATCTCCCGTGCCACAATGTCTTCGATATACGTCACTTCTGCACTACCTCCTCACTCTGGCCAGATCAAGCCGCTTTTTGCCGCCGTAGGCCCAGCACCTCGTAGAGTCGGGCGAGGTCAAACCGCTCGGTCAGCATGCGTTCAAACCGGCCCATCTTCTTCTCATGCTGGAAGCGTGTCTTGCTAAAGGCTTCGTCCGCCAGCTGCACAGTAGTCATCGTGTCGTATTTCACGAGGATCACCGACACCCCCAACTCCTCTGCGCGGTTGAGGATTAGGGGGCTGGGATGAAGATTGCCGGTCAAGATCAAGCACTTGGTAGACGTCTCAAGCGCCGCCAGTTGGATGTCAGGACGATCGCCCCCAGTGATGACGCCCAGGTTCAGCTTGCGGCGAAAGTATGTCAGCGCCGAATCAACGCTCATTGCGCCAACCGCCAGGTTCTCCACCAACTGATCGGAAAGGTCTGGGCGACAGATGATGTCCCCCTGTAGAGCTTCGGTCAACTCTCCGACAGAAACAGAACGGAATATGCTTTCCAAGGGCAGCACGGCATAGACCTGTATGTCACGTTCTCTCAGGAATGGGACCACCAGATGCTCGACAAAGTCCAAGTGCTGTCGTGGCACCGCATTGAGGACAACTCCTACCATCTTGCTTCCCAGCACCTGTTTTGCTGCCAGCAGGTCGTCCACGACTATGACTGCCGTAGCGTCGTACTTGGCCACAACCAGCACCTTTGCCTCTAACAAATCGGTGACTGCGTCGCACGAGAGGCCTGCTCCCAGTCCCTCAATGCAGCGACTGCCTCCCTCTAGAAGAACGATGTCCTTGCCTCTAGATACCTGGGCAAAGGCATCCTTGATCAACTGCGCATAGTTCTCGCCTTCCCCGCGCAGTATGGCTTCGACCGTCGGTGGATCCAAGCAGACCGGCCAGACCGCGCTGACTGGATCTGTCAACCCCAGGGTCTGGCGCATCGACTCTGCTTCTGCGTCAACCACGCAGTCGGAGATGTGCGTTCTGACGGCAGTCACGGGGCGCATATACCCGACTGTGTGTCCGTCCTTTCTGAAACGCTGAGCGAGACCAACACACAGAGCACTCTTGCCCGCATATGGCGCCGTTGAACTGATGTACAAAATGATCATTCTCGCGCGCTCTCCTTTCCTTTCAGCACGAACCTCATGTCTACGGCGACTGCTCCTTTGCCCTCTCCGTGTACCATCAGAGGATTGATGTCCATCTCCACAATCTCTGGGAAGTCGGTCACCAGTTGCGAGACCCGAAGAATGATCTCTGTGATCGCCTCCGTGTCAGACGCCTCCTCTCCGCGCACGCCGCGCAGCAGGTGAAATGAGCGTATCTCCTCAATCATCTCCGTCGCTTCCTGCCTGGAGACCGGTGCGATACGGAAAGTGACATCCTTCAGCACTTCGACATAGATCCCACCCAGACCGAACATCAGCAAGTGTCCAAACTGCGGGTCCTGGTTGACGCCGATGATGACTTCTTTTCCCCTGGGGACCATTTCCTGCACAAGCACTCCCCATATCTCGGCGTCAGGGACATATCGCAACGCACGGTATGTAAGGAGATCAAAGAGGTCGCGCACTTGTTCAGCATCGCGCACGTTCACCCGCACGCCCCCGATGTCCGACTTGTG
>Ga0307380_10013215_pt1 | contig 10218 bp, 7 predicted proteins | sample UN3MG_FD_202239 | JGI IMG/M metagenome (GOLD analysis project Ga0307380, IMG submission 202239) | Soil microbial communities from Risofladan, Vaasa, Finland - UN-3 | ecosystem: Environmental > Terrestrial > Soil > Coastal area > Acid sulfate soil | place: Finland: Risofladan, Vaasa | collected...
CAGGGTGGTGGCCGTGGCGGGGCCGACGTTGGCCGAGTCGCCAGACGCATTGGTTGCCCGGACGCGGTAGTAGTAGGGCGTGGACGGGCTCAGGCCGGTGCTATGGTACGAAGTGGAGCCTGCGGCCACGGTCACGGTCGTCAACTCGACGGAGAAGCCGGAGTTTTTGGCGCGGTCAATGATGAAATGGGTCTCGTTGTCGGAGTTGTCGTTCCAGGCCAGGTCAATCTCGTTCCACGAGACCAAGGTGGTGTGGAGGTCCGACGGGGCCGCCGGCATGGCGCCGACCACGACCTTGCCGGCCCTGTCCCAGGTGGCCCGTCCGTCGAAGAGGGCAAAAGCCATGCCGCTAACGGTTGTCCCTTCCAGGCCGACCAGGCTCGCCGGCACCTCCAGCCGGACCCAGCCACCGGCGGCCGGAAGCGGCCCCATGTAGCGACGACCGTTGGTCCCGTCCGTACCCACGTCAATGTTGTTGGCGCCCCAATAGGCCCGGTGGTCCCAACTGCTGCCGTCGTTCCATGCGAGCATCACCTCGCCCGGGACATTGCCCGGATCCAGGTACACGTAAGCGAAGAGGGAACCTCCTGTTGGAACGAAGAGCGTGGCCGTGGCGTTCTGGAAGGCGTGCTGATGCTCTCCGGAGGCGATGTTCGACTGGTGCGCGAGGCTCCCGGAATACGGCGCGGGGTTCGTGCTGATCCAGTTCCAGCCGTCGCCGTTGTCCGAGGACGGCGTCGCCCCGGCCGGGAGGGCGTCCTCCACCCAGACCGTCTCCGCCCACTGCGGCGTGGTGAGGGAGGCCGGAGTGGAGTTCGCCGAGTCTCCCGCGGAGTTGGTGGCCCGCACGCGGAAGTAGTAGGGCGTCGTCTGGTTCAGGCCGGTGCTGTAATACGAAGTCGTATTCGCCGAAACGACGACCGAGACGAGGTCCTGCGTAAAGCCGGAGTTCGTGGCGCGGTCGATCCTGAAACCCGTTTCGTTATTGGAGTTGTCCACCCAGGCCAGGTTGGCCATGGTTCCGGCCATGTCTGCCGTCAGATCCGTGGGGGCGGTCGGCAGGGTGGCCGGCGTGGTGGCCGTGGCCCAATAGGAGTTTACGGAATCGACGGTCGCGCCGGTCGCCCGGGCGCGGAAGTAGTACGTAGTTAATTCGCTCAGACCGGTGAACGAATAGGAGGTGACGTTCTGGCCCACGGTCGCGGTAGTCAACCCGACGGTGAAGTTGCTGTCCAGGGCGCGGTCAATCTTGAAGCCCGTCTCGTTGCTGGAGTTGTCATTCCAGGCCAGGTCAATCTCGCTTGCTGAGACCAAGGTGGTGTGGAGGTCCGTCGGGGCCGCCGGGGTGGTCCCGAAAGAGGCCTTTCCGGCCTTGTCCCAGGCCGCCCGGCCCTTGTAAAGGGTGAAAGCCATGCCGGAAACAGTGGACCCCTCCAGGCCGACCTGGCTGGCCGGCACCTCGAGCCGGACCCATACGCCGGCCGTCGGAAGCGGCCCCATGTAGCGGCGACTGTTGGTGCCGTCCGTGCCCTTGTCAATGTTGTTGGCGCCCCAATAGGCCCGGTGATCCCAACTGCCGCCGACGTACCACTGCAACATCACCTCGCTCGGGATGTTGCTCGGATCCAGATACACATAGGTGAACAGTAAGTCGCCAGTCGCCACCGAGAGCGTCGTCGTGGCGTTGGTGAATTGGTGCTGGTGCCAGCCGCCCGCGATGTTCGAAAGGTGGGCCAGGATCCCGGAATACGGCGTGGGGAAGGCGCTGATCCAGTTCCACGAGTCGCCGCCTTCCGATGTCGGCACGGCTCCCGCGGGCAGGGCGTCCTCCACCCAGACCGTCTCCGCCCACTGCGGCGTGGTGAGGGAGGCCGGAGTGGAGTTCGCCGAGTCGCCTGTCGCGTTGGTCGCACGGACGCGGTAGTAGTAGGGCGTGCCGGCCGTCAGGCCCGTATTGCTGTAGGTGGTCGTGCCCGCTGCGGTCGTGGTCACTAATACCAGGTTCTGCGTGAAGTTGGCATCCGTGGCCCGCTCCACCTTGAAGCCCGTCTCGTTATTGGAGTTGTCCTTCCACTGGAGGTTGATCTGGGTTTGGGAGATCGCGGTGGCTGTCAGGTTGGACGGCGCCGTCGGAACCCCCGCGTCAGCCGCACCCTGGTACTGGAAGTTCACCGGAATAAATGGATGGTTGGACCCCGGGTAGGAAATCCATCCGGGCGATGGGCCGTAGGCGCTGTAAGTGGCGCCGTAGCACGTCGCCGCAGCCGTCGTAGCAATGGCGGCATCCAAGTGGTACCAAGTATCGCCGCCGCTGGTCTCCCCGCTGACGAGGTAGTAGGAGGTATTGGCCGCCAGGGTCACCGGGCCCGAGAGCGCGGCGTAGGTGAACTGGCCGGGCGTTCCGCCGATCGTGCTGACCGCCGCCGAGCCGCCCGGCACGTCCTGGCCGGTAGATGCCACGACCAATTTCAGGGTATGCTGCCCAGAGTTGCCCGAGAGGACGATGCGCCCCAGGCTGGAGACCGTCAGCGGGGACGAACCGACCGTGAACATCATCCCGAGCCAGCCGGTGTAATTATTGCGCAGCGTCCCGGGCGTGACGTTCGTGACGAGCGCCGTGGGAACGGCGCTCTGGGTGGTGGCCAAGGCGTAGTTCGAGTTGTTCGATTCGCCGCCCGAGTTGGTCGCCCGCACGCGGTAGTAGAAGGTGATGCCGGAAGGCAGGCCGGTGTCGTAAAACACGGTCGCGTTGGCCGCAACCGTCCGCGTTGTCAGATTCTGGGTGAACGCCGTGTTCAGGGCGCGGTCGATCCGGAATCCGATTTCGTTGCTGCTGTTGTCGGTCCACGCGAGGTTGATCTGGCTGTCGGAAACCGCGGCCGCAATCAGATTCGACGGCGCGGCCGGCGGCTGGACGACCGGACCGCCCGGAATCGCTAACCAGACGTCGATGCCCCCGGTATCTCCACCGGCGCTCGGATAGCCGTGGTTGTAAGGATTCCCGAGGATGTCCGGGAGGCCGTCGCCGTTCAGGTCGGCCACGCGCGAGTCGTGGTTGTCGTAGCCCGTGGCGATGAGGGTCTGGGTGAACGTGCCGGCGCCGTCGCCGTAGAAAATCCACATATGGGCGTTCACGCCCGCCCCGCCGGCGCCGTACCGTTCGGCCGTAAAGATATCCAGGTATCCGTCTCCGTTGATGTCATCCAGTTCGAGGCTGTGGCCGGCGTACTCCGTCGCCACGAGCGTGTAGCCGATCCACGCCGAGCCTGTCCAGCCGTACCACTTCAGCGGCCCGGTGTCGTCGCCCGACGAGAAGACCACCTCGGGCCGGCCCCCGGCGACCAGTTGCCCCGCCGCCACCAGGCTGTTCGACATGGCGGCGTCAATGACGTTGGGCGTGAAAGTCGAACCGCCGGCATACTTGAACCACCGGCCGCCCGCGATGATGTCCGGCAGGCCGTCCGCGTCCATGTCCGCCGAGGCCAGTCCGTTGTGGGCGCTCCCGCCGGTGTATACCGAGATCGGTGTGCCCCAGTCCGTGGCGCCGATCGGGTCATCGGGAACCGTCACCATCTTCAGGGTGTAACTGTCGCCCTGGTTCCAGAACACCAGGTCCTTCTTGCCGTCGTTGTTGAAGTCGCCGAAGATCATGCCCTCGCACTGGGTCGACAAGCCGTCTTCGATCACGTGCATCGTCCACGGCGTGGCGGGGTCGTAACCCGAGCCCGGATTTTGCCACCACCAGACAGTGCCGGCCGTGCTGTCGCTGCCGAGAATAATGTCCGGGGCCCCGTCGCCGTTCACGTCGGCGATGACGCCTCCGGACCCGATGGGCAAACCGTCCACCGTGTCGTCAACGACGTACGACTCCCACCCGCTCGACGTGTACCGGTACCAGACTATCGCCGGGGCTTGATAACTCGATTGGCCGATTACGAAGTCGTTGACGCCGTCCTGATCGATGTCCCCGACCAGGGCGGCCGCCTGGGGGGTTCCGCCGGGAGGCGGAGGGAGGTCCCCGTTGTGGCTGGAAAGGTGCTGCCAATCCGGGATGTTTCCCACCGACAGCAGGAGCCGCGGTTCAAGCGGCTCGAACGCAGGATGAGGCAACATGGTCTTCCCGGCCTTACGGGTCATGACTTCCCTTTCGCAACCACCGCCGGCGGCTCTTGGTACCACACAGACACTTAATTGTACACACAAACCGCCTCCGAGTCAAAAAATGCCCCCTTCCTTCTAGTTTGCGCTGCCGCAACGTCTTATAACGTGATTCGAAGGGGCGCCGAGGCTTCGTTGGTAGCCCTCGGCCACCCTCCGGGAGGCAATTCCGGGGGTCTGGGCAAGAGGCGGCAGACTCCTCCCCACAAATGCCCAGCCTGCCGCGCGCGGCCGCATTTTCCCGCTATTCACAGGACTCTTGGAAAACGGGCAGGCGAAGGCGGGTAGGTGTGGCCGCATTTCGTGGCAGGGTGTTTTTTGATGTCACCCCGAGCGAAGTCGAGGGGTCTCGCCGTGGATGTTGCTGTTTTGCCTCTTGCTTGCCCCGGTTCGCCGTCGTAACCTATCGCCATGGCAACCAAACGGAAGAAGGTCGCAGTTGACAGGGTGCCACGGCTTGCTAGTCAAGCCGTGCCTCCCGCCCCGGCGGGCAAACCCTCCCCTCTCCTCGACACCCGCGTCATCTATTGCGGCGACAACCTCGTGCAACTCGCCAAGTTGCCCGACGCCTGCGTGGACCTCATCTACATTGACCCGCCCTTTAACTCGAACCGCAACTACGAGGTCTTCTGGGGCGAGACCCGCGAAAAACGATCCTTCGAGGACCGCCACGCCTCCACCCAGGCCTACATCGAGTTCATGCGTCCGCGCTGCGCCCACCTCGCCCGCGTCCTCAAAAAGACCGGCTCGTTCTATTACCATTGCGACTGGCACGCCAGCCACTACGTGAAGCAGATGCTGGACCAGATCGGTCCCCCGAAATTCCACCTACCACTCACTCCATTTCCATCCTAATCTCTTCAATGCCAAGCGCCTTCAATACTCCCTTAAAACTCGCCTTGACCCTTCTGTCAGTGTTCAAGTTAAGCGGGCCTACGCCAATGAATGCTTTTGAAACAAGCATATAAAAGTCCATTCCGAAATTGAACAGCCGCTCCATAATGTCATAGGAAGGAAGGTCCTCCGGGGTGAATGAGAACTCGCTATGAGCAGCCCATTTGTCTCTGAAGGTCTTGAATCTCTCCAATTCCGTCTGATACTTTTTCTTAAAACTATCGACGGCATCTGACAGATTCTTGATGTTATTGTCGGGAGGTGACGGCGTTCCATGTTCATCCTGTCCAGAACCGTACTTCAGGACAAAGCCATCGAACATCGCGGTATCTAAGACATTGGTTTTGTTAGCGAAACTCCTCAGTACCCCATCTATCGAATTGAGTTCATACTTGGCTTTTTCTCGTTTGTAGCCTTCTTTCTCGAATACCTTGCAGATGTCGAGGGCTATCAAGTGCACGCACGCTATTCTTAGAAAACCGAAGAAGTTCTTTCCGCCGCCCTTCCTGCTGATTACAGATGCATTAGCAGCAATGAGACAATAGACATCCAACGCTTGCCTTAACCGCCACAGGTTCATGAGGAGACCAATGTTCTTGTAGTCGATTTTGGAGTCGATCATGTGGTTCATAAAAATCCTTCTTGTTCCTTATCGCTCGCGTCCAACAGGTCCAGCATCGGCCTGTCCTTGTCCACGAATGGCATGGCGCGGGATGCGGTCTGCAATGGGCTAATCAGCGGATAAACTGCTGACCTTACCCGTAAGGACGGCCTGCGGGTGTATATCTTCAAACCCTCCCCCTAGACCGAGCGTTACAATCCTTCCTTGGACCACAAGTTCCTTAACGTAAGCCGCGGTCGATTTCTCGCCTGGAACGACGAGGTGGATAGAAAAACGTCTCGGGGGCGAGCCGAATGCATAGCCGCTAAAGGAATTTCCGCCTCCTGCATCCATCAGGATCTTCCACCCCTTGGCCTCGCCCCTGTAATAGACCACGCGGGCCTCGACCCTATCGGCTTGATCCTTCTTGACGCCTGACTGCATCTTGTCTTTGCTCAGGTTTTCCGCCTCTTTGCTGGCCTCTTCCGCGTTACCGAGACATTTATAGTACTCGATGGATGCCGAGTCCTTGTCGAAGTAGATCGCGCCGTTATGCAAGACCTTCCACTGCACCGACTGCTCGGCAAAGTAATTGTGCCTCTTGAGCCACATGCATACGGAGGCCTGGGGGTTGGTGGCGCTCATGGCGCCACGAAGTTGTATGTGCTTGGCCAGGGCACCGGCGTCGCGCCACCAAGAGGAATCGGTCTCCGGGAGGCCGGGGATGCGGACGGCAGTCGGGGGTTTGTCCGGGCTGGGTGGCGGGGTGGCGGCTGGTTGGGGCGCTGACGGTCCTTGTGCATCTGTGGGTGCGGTCGCCGACTTATCCTTCTTGGCCTCGTCCAACTCTTTCCGCAGGCGCTCATTCTCCCGCTTGAGCAGGTTGACCTCGGCTTGCAACCTGGCGATCTCAGCCTCATAGGGGTTGGCTTGGTCAGAGGCTTGCGCCGTTCCGAGCAGGCCGGGTTGTGCGAGGAATGACCATGCAAAGATCATCCCCAGGCAGACGGCGGCACAGATCAGCAGGCGGCGGTTGTGGCGCTTCGCGCGGGCTAACTCGCACTCCAAGTTTTCCAAGCGTTCTTCCAGGGTCATTTGAAGCCCCTTTCGATTTCCGATGTGATGCCAAGACGATATGCCGCATTCAACCGAAACGCAATACGAATCCGGCCCTACGGCCGGGCAGGCCGGTAGGGAGGGGAGCCGTTATTAGTGCGGAGTGCGGAGTGTGGAGTGCGGAATGCGGAATCGTACGGCGCCTCAGCGCGACGCCTGGTAAATGGCGGGACGATAGCGAGGCGGCGGGATCGGCTTGCCTGCCTTGCCGGCGGCCTGGAGCCACGCCTCCTTGGCGCGCTTCACCTCGGCCAGGGCCTCTTCCGGGGTCTTGCCGAACGCCGAACAGGACTCCAGGTCGGGAATGTCGGCGATGTACCCGCCGTCCTCATCGCTATAGAAGATGTTGATGTGGTAGTCGCTCATGCCTTGTCCTCCAACGCCATATTATACCGTTCAACGAGGCGGAGGAACTGCCGAATCTGGTAGGGCTTGGCTTGTCCGCCGACGTTTTGCAAATTCACGAGTTCCGATATGGCAGGATGGGCGAAGATGTGGTGGCTCCCGCTTACCCGCGCCAACTGAAATCCAAAGCCCTCTACCAGCGACACCAAATCGCTGAAGGTGACGTTTTGAACCGAGCCGCCAGCCAGTCGCAGCAGCAACTTCTGTCGGTTCACGCCAATGCCCCTTTGAACTTGGAACTGCCTTTATCTCCTCAGGCGCGTCCTGACGTTATCCAGGCAGTTCATGAAGTTGATGTAGGAATCGTAGGGCGACTCATAAGGATTGAAATATTTGTGCACGTCGCCGTCGGCGAACCACTTGGTGCACATGTAGTAAAAGTGGTCGCTGGTCTGGAGCCGGCGCCAGTCGTGCAGCAGTTGCGGGTCGCCGGCGCCCTTGACGGCTTCCTCGAGCCGGTAGAGTTCGTGGAGGGCGTTGGACTGCATGGCGTTGCCGAGCCAGGCCGAGAGGTCGCGTTCCACGTCGGCCCAGGAGACCATGTGCGGGATGTCGAGTTCGGCCACCGGGGCGTAGGTCTGGACGGCCTGCGACAGGGTCATGAAGTTGTTGTCGGCCTGCTTCAGGACGTGCTCCGGCAGGTGGTACATGAAATCGAAGATGCCCGAGTCGGCCCACTGGTGCTCGCCGAAGGTCTCGTAATCCATGAAGAGATTGACGAGGTACCCGTTGCCGTTGACCTGGTTGACCCATTCGGCGAACTTCTCGGCCTTCAGCGGCCACTCGACCCAGTTGCGGTCGGAGAACCGGAACGCGATGTCGTCGGAGAGGCGGTAGTTCTTCAGCAGCAGTGCGATCCGGTCGGCCCCGATCGGCCGGTACACGAAACTCGGGCTCCGGTAGCCCAGGATGTGGTCGGCCCCCTCGGCCAGGATGCCGATGTAGCCCATCCCCTGCACGAAGTGCGCCAGGTCGTTGTTGTAGATCAGTTCCGTGTTGCGGAACACCTTGGGACGGACGCCGAACGTCTCGGAAATCTTCGCCGAGTGGGCGACGACCTGGTCACGGAACTCCTCGCGGCTGTACAGGAACGCCAGGCTGTGGTAATACGTCTCGGCCAGCATCTCCACCTGGCCCGTGTCCACGAGGGCACGGAACGAGTCAATCACCTCCGGGCTCCAGCGCTGGAACTGCTCCAGCGCCACGCCCGTGAGGGAATAGGACACCGAGAAACTCTTGCCGTAGCGCTGGATGAGTTCCAGCATCAACCGGTTGGCCGGCAGGTAGCACCGGGCCGCGACCTTGCGGCAGATCTCGGCGTTCTTGTAATCGTCGAAGTAGTTCGGCTCGGAATCGAATACGCTGTAGCGCCTGAGCCGGAACGGCTGGTGGACTTGAAAATAGAAGCATACACTCGCCATGCGTGAACGCCCTAACGCCGCTCTCCGGCGATCTCCTGGTAGACCTCCACGCACTGCCTTGCGGCGTCCGACCACGAGAACTTGCGGACCTCGAACGCGCCGTGCTCGCGCAGGGTCTTCTGGAGCGGCGGGTGCCGCAGCACCGCCACGATCTTATTGGCCATCTCGTTGATGTCCCAGAAATCCACCTTCAGGGCGTGCGTCAGGACTTCGCTGACGCCGCTCTGTTTCGAAATCAGGACCGGCACGTCGTGCGACAGCGCCTCCAGCGGCGCCAGGCCGAACGGTTCGCTCACCGACGGCATCACGTACAGGTCCGCCATCTCGTAGATACGGTCCACGTCGTCCCCGCGCAGGAATCCCGTGAAGGTGACCCGGTGTCCGATCCCCATCGCGGCCGCCAGTTCGATCATCCGCCGGATCATGTCGCCCGAGCCGGCCATGACGAACTTCACGTTGTCCATGACCGTGAGGACCTTCTTGGCCGCCGCCAGGAAGTACTCCGGCCCTTTCTGCATCGTGATCCGGCCCAGGAAGAGGACGATCTTGTCGTTCTGCTCGATCCGATTGAACGGGTGGTTGATCGGTTCGCCGTTGATCGTGATGGCGTTGTAGATGACGCGGCACTTCGACTCGGGGACGCCGTAGCGGCTCGTGAGGATGTCGCGGGTCATGCGGCTGACGCAGATGACGCGCGTGGCGCCGTGGACGCCGGCCCGCTCGATGTCATAGACCCGCTGGTTCACGTTCGTGCCGCTGCGGTCGAACTCCGTCGAATGGATGTGGACCACCAGGGGCTTGCCCGTCAGGGCCGCCACCGAAAGGCCCGCCGGGAACGTCATCCAGTCGTGGGCGTGAATGACGTCGAAATCGCTCTGCCGCGCAATCTCCGCCACCAGCCGCGCGTAGCGGTGGACTTCGCCGAAGAGGTCGCCGGCGTAGAGGTCCTGGCTCCCCATGAGGCCGAGGCTGGTCGGGCGGTTGGGATTCGCCGGCATGGCGGCGCCGCCGCCTTCCTTGACCGTTGAGGCGCGGCCGGTCTCCTGGCGACGGCGCTCTTCCAGGTATTCCGCTTCCGTCTGGTAGGGACTCAAGGCGGCGCCGACGGGGATCAGGCGGACGTGCTCCAGGCCGTCCACCGTCCAATAGGTGTGCGACCGGCCGCCTTGCTTCTTGGCCGCCGCGACGACACGGACGCGCTCGAAGCGAAGTTCGCTCTCGCCTCGCGGCAGGACGAAGAGGACTTCGGCCGACAGGTCGCTCAGGGCCTTCGTGAGGCCGTAGCATGCGGTTCCGAGGCCGCCGCTTATGAACGGGGGGAACTCCCACCCCAGCATCAGAATCAGCATCGTCTCACGCGTGGACAATTTCGCGCCTGTAACGAGAGCGCACGCACACCACCGACCCCTCTGCCTTGATGATTCACCGAGACACACCCCTCACGTCGTGAACATTATAGAACCATCGGGCAGAAGTGTCAACGGATTTGACCGGCGACCTTTTGGCCGGGTGCGCCAGCGATTTCTGGCACACTAGCCGGCCATGCGGGCCGGGGTTTCCCAGTACCTTTCCCAGAGGCGGCTGTGGTCGAGGGCGGCCAGGGCCATGAGGGCCTCGGCGTTG
>Ga0307380_10013216_pt1 | contig 10216 bp, 11 predicted proteins | sample UN3MG_FD_202239 | JGI IMG/M metagenome (GOLD analysis project Ga0307380, IMG submission 202239) | Soil microbial communities from Risofladan, Vaasa, Finland - UN-3 | ecosystem: Environmental > Terrestrial > Soil > Coastal area > Acid sulfate soil | place: Finland: Risofladan, Vaasa | collected...
GGCCTACTGGGTCCACCTGCGGATGCCGCGCTGGCGCCCGATCGTGGAGTTCATCACCCTCCTGCCGTTCGTGATCCCGGCCGTCGTCCTCGTGTTCGGACTCATCCGGGTCTACGGCAGCCGTCAGTTGCCGCTGCTGAGCGCGCCGTTCGGCGGCGACGTGCTCCTCGTCGCCGCGTACATCGTGTTGGCCCTTCCGTATATGTATCGGTCCATCGATGTCGGTCTCAGGTCGATCGATGTCCGGTCGCTGACCGAAGCTGCCCAGAGCCTGGGCGCCGGCTGGCCGCGCATCCTCTTCACGATCATCCTGCCGAACCTGCGCGTGGCCCTATTGTCAGGCGCGTTCCTGACGCTGGCCATCGTGATGGGCGAGTTCACGATCGCGGTCTTCCTGGCTCGCCCGGCCTTCGGGCCGTACCTGTCACTGATTGGGCAGAACAAGGCGTTCGAGCCGGCCTCAGCATCCATCATCAGTTTCGGCATCACTTGGCTGGCGATGGGCTTGATCGCCTACATCGGCCGGGGTCAGCGCGGTCAGACCCGGACCGTCGGGGCCCGCTAGTTGGAGAGACCGTGACCTTTCTCGAGCTAACCGGCGTTCGCAAGGTCTTCGGTGAGACGGTCGCCGTGGAGGACTTCAACCTCTCCACGGAGCGGGGCGAGTTCGTCTCGTTCCTCGGGCCGTCCGGCTGCGGCAAGACGACCACCCTGCGGATGATCGCCGGCTTCGAGCTTCCGACGGCCGGCCAGATCACGCTCGATGGCGAAGACATCACCTATCGGTCGCCGAACCAGCGTCACGTCGGCATGGTCTTCCAGTCGTACGCACTGTTCCCGAACATGACGGTCGCGGCCAACATCGGCTTTGGACTGCGCATCCGAAAGCGGCCCAAGGCGGAGATCGCCGCTCGTGTCAAAGAGTTGCTGGCTCTTATCCATCTGGACGCACGAGGGGACGCCTATCCATTCCAGCTGTCGGGCGGCCAGCAGCAACGAGTCGCACTCGCGCGAGCGCTCGCCATCGAACCGACTGTTCTTCTCCTGGATGAACCCCTATCCGCGCTCGACGCCAAGATCCGGGTCGCCCTGCGCCAGGAGATCCGGGCCATCCAGCGGCAGCTCGGCATCACGACGGTGTATGTGACCCACGATCAGGAGGAGGCGCTTTCGCTCTCGGACCGGGTGGTCGTCATGAGTGAAGGGCGGATCGAGCAGATCGGGACACCGTCCGAGATCTACAACTTCCCGGCCACGGAGTTCGTGGCGTCCTTCGTCGGGACCCTCAACCTCGTCACCGCGGGTGTTGTCGATGCCGGTTCCGGGCGCTTGTCGATCGAGGGTCAGGAGGTTCGCACGAGCAAGGTCATTGAAGCCGCGGCCGCGACGGGTAAGGTCATCCTTGCCGTCCGACCCGAGGGCATCTCGTTTGGCGACGGCGAGGATGGCTCCAATCGCCTGCGCGGAGCGGTCGACGACATCAACTTCCTGGGTTCGATCGTCCGCATCCGGCTACGGATCGGTGGCGGAGCGAGCGGAGACTCGCCATCGGTCGTCAGCCTGGACACCTTCAACGAACCACACCTCCGGCTTCCGGCGGTCGGTGACAACGTGACGATCTCGTTCCCGCCCGAGGCCTGTTTCGTGCTCGGGGCGCCGCGAGATGGGGCCAACGCCCGCCCGGAGATCTGACCGCGGACTCGTGCATGGACCGTGCACGGCCCACAGACGGAAAGGGCCGCTGGCCGGCCGTCGGCGCTGTCGAACCTAGCCGCGACTGCCGAACAGGCGGAGCATGAACAGGAACAGGTTGATGAAGTCAAGGTAGAGCTGCAGCGCACCAACGACGGCCGCCTTCTCCATCGACCCAAGTCGCGCGGCGAGATCACCGGACTGGATGCGCTGCACGTCATACGCGGTCAGCGCGGTGAACAACCCGACGCCCGCGAGCGAGATGAGCCAGGTGATCTGGCTGCTGCCGACGAAGAGGTTGATGATCATCGCGGCGATGAGCCCGATCAGGCCCATGAACAGGATCCCGCCCAGCCGGGCGAGCGACCGCTGGGTGACCTTGCCATAGATGGCGGCCGCCCCGAACATCGCAGACGCGCTCAGAAACGCGGTCGCGACCGACCCTCCCGTGTAGCTGCTCACGATCAGCCCGATCGTGATCCCGAGCGACGCGGCGTACACGAAGAAGAGGCCGAGCGCGACGGTCGCGCTGATTCGGTTGATCAAGGCGCTGATCGCGACGACGAGGCCGATCTGGACGATGAACAACGGGAAGAAGCTGCCAGCCGCGAGTAGGACCAGTCGCTCATTGCTCGTGACGACGAACGCGACGCCGGCGGTGAGCAGCAGCCCGACGAACATCCACAGGAAGGCCTGGGACAGGAAGGCGGCCTGGAGCCGGGCGTCCGGCTTGACGCCGAGCGTGGAGGGTGCGGCGCCCGGCGTGTGAGCGATACCCGATGCCGGTACGGCAGACGGCGTGGTGTATCGGATCGGGTTCTGGTTCTGGGTCATCGGTCGACCTCCTGGGTCCTCGGGTTCACCACATCAGGCCGGCGTCTTTCGGATCCCATCGCTCCGCCAGCAGGGTCACTTTCACTTCGTGGTCGACGACGGTCTCCGTCTGCTCCTTGACCTGGGCGATCATCGACCCGGCGTACGGGCAGAACGGAGTCGTGAGGATCATCTTGACCTCGGTCGAATCCGGGCCGAGGATGATCTGCTTGATCAGGGCAAGTTCGACGACATTCATCCCGATCTCAGGGTCGACCACTCCGCGCAGGGCGTCCAGGATCGCGAGTTCGGTGGCTCGTCGTTCTGGATCGAACGGCGAGGCTTCGGTCGTCTGGACCGGGGCCTCCGTAGAGGTCTCGGCGATGCTGTCGGTCATTCGGCTCTCCGGATATATGTCGGGTGAGATTACCACCCACTCGCCAGAACCCCCTTGGGGAGAGCTTCGCCCGGTCAGGCCGCTGAGGCGTCTGCCTTGACGACGATTCCCGGCACGCGGTACTGGACTGGCAGCGCAGAGGCCTCGCTTTCGGAATAGCCCGGTCCGATGAGCGATCCATCCGCCTCGAAGAAATCCGCGTAGCGAGGTCTGTCCGCGGCCGCATAGACGTAGGCCGCGGCGATCCCCAGAACGCGCAACTCCGGATGATCCTTGAGGATCCGGGTCAGGTCGTAACCGTTCGAGCGCAGCTCCAGCAACTGGCGGACCGTCAGGCGTGATCCGTAGCAGAACGGCTCACCATTGAGGACGAGGGGATCGCGCTGGACCCACTTGATCGTCACGGTCAGCCGCCTTTGTACAGGAATTGCAGGAAGGCGTTCTTTCGGCGAGCGTCACCGGCGAGACGGCGATGCCATCGATAGGCCTTCACCGCGGCGTCGAGCGCCTCCGATGCGGCACTGACCTCCACGGGGCTCAGGACGCTCGGAACGGCGGTCCGCAGACCCTCGCACAGCGCGACGAGGTCGTCCATCGGGGTGCCCCGCCGTCGATAGACGACGGCTGTCCACTCGGCATACTCGCGGGCGGGATCCGGGTCGCCGGTCTCAAGGCACAGGGCGACTCGCTCCGCGAGGAGTTCGGCGTCGCGAAGCAAGTGACGCTGGCCGGTCTCGTCGTAGCGGATCTCGATCGTCTCGTCAGTGTCCATCGCCAGCCGGAGCGCACGTGCCGAGAGTGGCGCGAGGTCTGCTCGGATGCGTTCGGCGGCGGCCGGATATCCGGCTGTCGGATCGGGCGGTGGCAGGCCAAGACTCGGGTGGCTCACGATGGCTGGAGTCTAGCGTGGACCACGGGCCAATGCCACGCGGCGGCTACGATGTCGGAGTGAGTGACGAGTCCAAACCGGAGCCCGCCGCCGAACCGACGCCCGCAAGCCCCGGGGAGCGACGCCTGGCACGCCCACCCTCGGATCGATATCGCGCGGCCGAGGAGCGAGCCACCGCGGCTGCGGCGTCGACGCCGGATCCTTCGGCCTCGGTCGCGCGGGGTATCGCTCTGGCCGTCGTCGCGGCGCTGGTCGGCGCCGGCGCGATCGTCTTCACCGGTGGTGTCGCGACGCTGACGACGGGCCTGCTGGCGATCGCCGGACTGACCGGTCTGGGTATCGCGCTTGGCCTCCTGTTCGGTGCCGGCCCCCATCTGGTCCGCCGGCGACGCGTCCTGCTCGCGATCGGCCTGGCGCTCGGCGCCGTCGCACTCGGACAGCTCGGTCTGTGGCAGTACGGACGCTCGCTGGGCGGCGTCCTGCCGCTTGTGGAGTACCTCGGTGAGGTCTACGGTCCGCTGGTTATCGCCGAGTTCGCGATCGCGATCGTCGTCGCCGGGGTGGCCGCTCGGTGACCGGACAGACGCGCGACGAGCTCCGATTCCGACGGCCCGTCGAGGCCGATCATGCTCGACTCATCGGCCAGGTCGATGCCTGGTGGGGCGATCGCAAGATCCGCCACCTGCTGCCCCGACTGTGGTTCCAGCATTTCGCCGGGACCTCCTGGGTCGTGGAGGACGGCGAGGGTCGACCGGTCGGCTTCCTCATCGGGTTCATCAGTCCGGACCGGCCTGAGGACGCCTATGTGCACATGATCGGGACGAGTCCGAACCACCGCCGCGCCGGCCTCGCTCGCGAGCTCTACCAGCGATTCTTCGAAGATGCGGCTGGACGCGGGGCCAGGCGGGTGACGGCGATCACCTGGCCGGGCAACCGGACCTCGGTCGCGGTCCACCGGGCGCTCGGGTTCCATGCGGCCGACGGGCCCGGCACGCAGAACCTGTACGGCACTCCGGCGTACGCGGACTACGACGCCGACGGCGAAGACCGGGTGGTGTTCACTCGGGAACTGTGACCGCGGCCGGGGTCAACTGCTCCCGGAGGAGTCGACCGAACCGTTCCACCCGGTCTCGTTCGGGGACGGCCTCAAGCCATCGGCGAAGAAGCGCCTCTCCCTCGGCATAAACGAAGACATAGGTCCGCCACAGCGAGTGCTCGATGAATTCGAGGCGCTTCGCCGCCACCTTCGGAGCGTAGCGACCGACCTCGATGAGGAATGCGAGCACCTCACCGTGCGACCGCCCATCGGCGTGACGAAGGATGGCCGCATCCCCCGCGATCGACCCCAGGATGGCTCGCGGTGGACCAAGGGCCGCCGCCAGTTCGGCCGTTTCGCGACAGGCGACCGGATCGGACGCGAAGGGCAGGTCGGCACGCGCGAACAATTCGACCAGCAGATCCGCCCGTCCGGTGGGTGGCGCCGCGAAACCGACGCCGAGGTCGGCCAGGCCCTCGCTGATCAGGCATTCGGGTGTGTTGATGAGCAGGATCGACGACTCGAGGCGGCCCTGCCCGTCGACGAGACTGGCCTCCTTCGACGCATGCTCGAGGTGGTGGCCGGGATAGGCCTCGTGGGCAACCAGACCGATCAAACCGGGAGCCCGGACCGGCAGGTCGGTATTGACATCGATCCGCGAGCGGCGTCCCCCGTCGTACCAGTTGTACGCACCCCACGGCTGGTCACGGACCAGCGACACCCGAAGATCCTCCCCGTCTGGCAGGCCGAACCGTTCAGCGGCGGCGGCACGGAAGCGTGAAAGGAGCCATTCCACGGTCGCCAGCACCCGGTTCGGCGCGACCTCCAGGCGGGCATCCCAGGCCTCGAGCCGATCGGCCAGTGGGGCGTCGCCGGGCAGGAGTGCGGAGACCTGCGCGGCCGCCGCCTCGAACACGGCATCGTCATGTCGCGCTGGCCGATAGGCGAAGCACTGCGCCACGTGGTCCAGATAGGGAAGTACGTCGCCAGCCAGCGCGGCGGCCTGCGTTTCGAGGGCGATCAACTGGACATCCAGCCACGACCGACGATCGTCGTCGACGATCTCACGGTCCAGACGACCGCGCAGGGCGGTGGCGTCCTCGCGCAGCCGGGCCGGCGACCGAAGTGGCTCCATGTCGACCTGCGCCTTGAGGCCGGCCGGCCCGAAATACCCATCGACCAGACCCGGGATGTGCTGCTCCAGTCGGAGCGCAAGCAACAGGTAGTCGCGGGCGACCGGATCCGGGGCTCGGACCGTTCGGGTGCCACCCACGGCGGGGACGCGCTCGTGGTCGGTCATCGCTGCATCTTTTCTGGGCGAGGTGCCCGCGGAGCATCGTGGTCGACATGGGCGTCGGCCTTGCGACGAGCCTCGGCCAGCCGCTCGGCGAGGGCCGGATCGGTCGGCAGGCCGGTCCTGTCAGGCGCGCGATCGGGGACTCGCCCGGAGGCCCGGTTCGAGCCCTGGTCCGCGGCCTGATCGGAACCCGCCCCAACCCCGCCCGTCTCCCCGACGAAGGGCATCGCCTGGCGCTCGACAGCGTCGAGACTCATCCGCAGGGCCGCGGTCTTCTGCTCGGCGACTTCGCGCACGTAGGCCGCCTCCTCGTCGGCGGTCATCGCCCGGCCGCGGACGATCGCCTTTGGTTTGCCGACCATCAGCCAGGCAAGGTGATAGCGATCCATGCTTCCCCAGGCCGTCGAGAGCAGATCATCCGACCGTTGGAGCCAGACCTGGAGCGACCCGAGAGACGGGTCCGCGCGCAACCGGTCACCTTCGTTGACGAGCTGACGCGTTCCGGCGATGAGTTCGTCGCGGGTCACGGCAGCTCCTCGACCTCGCCGATCATCGACTCGCGATCCGCCCGCGCCCGGAGCGTCCACGGTCCAGGTCGACCATCCCCGAGCGGCTCCCCGCTGAATCGGGTGACCGGCAGGACGCCCGCCACGCTCGATGACAGGAACGCTTCATCAGCGGCCGCAAGATCGCTCGGCGTCAGATCGCCCTCGAACGGACGCAGGCCCACCCGAGCGCCCCAGGCCAGCAGCCATGACCGGGTCGTACCGGGCAGGATCGCGCAATCGAGCGATGGCGTCGCGAGCTCCTGCACGCCTCCGGCGGACGCTCGGCGGATGAGGAAGATATTCGCCGAGGTCCCTTCAGACAGACGGCCATCGATGGTCAGGAACAGGGCGTCCTCGGCGCCGGCGCGGCGGGCCTCGAGCCGCGCGAAGACATGATCGGCGCGCGATGTCGTCTTGAACGCGGCCAGCGGACTGGCCGGATCCCGGCGAACGGCCGAGGCGATGAGATGGAGGCCGCGCTCGAGGTGGTCGGCTGTGGGCGGGATGATCGGCCAGGCCTGGATGACGACGGTCGGTGCCACCACTTCGTCCGAGGGGAGCAAGCCGCGGCCGCGATACGGACCGCGTGAGACCGTGATCCGGACGGATGCGTCGGCGGTCGGCCCGGCCAGGTCTGATGCGGCGAGCAAGTCCGAGATACCCGTGGCCAGCCGAGCGTCGATGTCGTCGCTCAGCGCGATCTCGAGTCCGTTGGCCGAATGGCGTAGACGCTCGACGTGGAGGGCGAGCTCGGTCGGGTGACCGGCGCGAGCACGGAGCGTCTCGAAGATCCCGTCACCGAGCTGGAACCCGCGATCGAAGGCGGACAGGTGGGCGCCGTCAGCCGGGGCGATGCGCCCATCGATCCAGACATACTCGGTTCGATCGCTCACGATCCGTCCGCGCTCACGCGACCTCCACGCCCCCGATCGCGTCGAGCGGACCGCGCGCCTTGGTGACCGTCTCATCCCATTCGGCCGCGGGATCGCTCTTGGCGGTGATGCCACCGCCGACATGGAGCGTGAGCCGTCGTCCATCGGCAACGAACGTCCGGATCACGATGCTCGTCTGCATCGCACCGTCCGGGCCGATCCAGCCGATGGCTCCCGTGTACGGGCCGCGGCGAACGGGTTCCATGCCTTCCAGGATCTCCATGGCCCGGATCTTCGGCGCGCCCGTGATCGACCCGCCCGGGAAGGAGGCGGAGAGCAGATCGAAGGCGTCACGACCCTCGGCCAGGACACCGGTGACGGTCGAGACGAGGTGCTGAACGGCGGCCGTCCGCTCGAGCCGACACAGGCGCGGGACGCGGACCGTCCCGGGTCGACAGACCCGACCGAGGTCGTTGCGCTGGACGTCGACGATCATGACGTTCTCCGCTCGATCCTTGGCCGAAGTGAGCAATTCGCGGGCCAACGCGCGATCCGTGGCCTTGTCGCGCCCGCGCCGCCGGGTGCCCTTGATCGGGTCGGTCTTGACCCGGCCCTCGGCATCGACCGATAGGAACGGTTCAGGCGAGGCCGACAACAGGGCGCGCGGCCGGCCCGTGAGCTGCCCCGGACCGAGATCGAGATAGGCGGAGAACAGCGAGGGATCGCCGGTCCGGAGGCGTCGATAGACCGGCCACGGGTCGCCATGAAACGGGGTCTCCAGCCGCCGGGTCAGGTTGGCCTGATAGATGTCACCGCGGACGATGTGAGCCTGGACCTTCGAGACGCCGGCTTCGTACGCCTGACGGTCGAGACCGGACACGAACCGGAACGCGCCCACCGGCCGGGTCTCGGGGGACGCCTCGGGGCGGCGTGACGTGGTGGTCAGTCGAGCGTGGACGTCGTCGAGGCGGCGAGCCAGCCGACGTCCGTCGCCGTCGAGCGCTCGTCCACCCAGCCAGGCATGACCCGTCCGCCGGTCCCAGGCGACGACCCAGTCATGGAGGGCGAGCCGGAGCGGTGGCAGGTCCTGGTCCTCGGGCGCGATCGACGGCAGGCGTTCAAAGCTCGCGCCCAGGTCGTAGCCGAGGAACCCGACGAGACCGCCCAGGAGCGGCGGGGCATCGGCCGGAACCACGACCGTCCTGTCGAGACGGGCGACCAGACGCCGGGCGACGGCGAATGGGTCCGGTCCGGCGGCGGGAGATTCGAGGACCGCCACCGGATCCGCGGTGAGATAGGTCCAGCGGGCGTTGCGGCCGGGTCGGGCGCTCTCGAAGAGTGCCAGGCCGGATAGGTCGCGGAAGGCCTCGGCAACGTCGATCGCGCGTTCGCCTGCGACCCGATCGGGCAGGCGACGGAGGCGGACGGTCGGATTCGAACGTGGGATCGGGATCATCATGGCGATGATACGGCCGAGGGCGGCCGGGCAGGTGTTGCGCGAGGGGCGCGCGCGCGTGCCCGTCACCCGGCTAGCATCCAACGATGCGGACACGCGACCTCGGCGTCACCATCGGACGGGGCCAGCCCGGCCCGGACAACGCCATCACCGATGTACCCGGCGTGCGGGTTGGTCACACGACCATCATCGAAGGCGACGGGCCCCTGGTCGTGGGGCACGGTCCGATCCGGACCGGGGTCACCGTGGTCGTGCCCCGCGACTCGGACCGCCAGGATGAACCCGTCTTTGCAGGCTGCCACCGACTCAACGGCAACGGGGAGATGACGGGCCTCGAGTGGGTCCGCGAATCCGGGATGCTGACCTCGCCCGTGGCGATCACGAACACCCATAGCGTGGGGGTCGTCCGCGACGCCCTCGTGGCGGCCGGCATCGACCGGGCCGGGGTCCAGCACGTGAACTGGTCGCTGCCCGTGGTCGGCGAGACGTATGACGGCCTGCTCAGTGACATGAACGGCTTCCACGTTCGCCCGGAACACCTGCGATCAGCGTTCGACGCGGCAAGCGCCGGACCGGTGGCCGAGGGCGGCGTCGGCGGCGGGACCGGGATGGTCTGCCACGAATTCAAAGGCGGGATCGGGACCGCCTCGCGGGTCCTCTCCCGCGATCGCGGTGGGCACACGGTCGGCGTCCTCGTCCAGGCCAACTACGGCAAGCGTGCCTGGCTGCGCGTGGATGGCGTCCCGGTCGGGGCCGAGATCACGACCGCGGAGGTCCCGAGTCCGTATGACCATGAGGCGGCCAACGGCCCGGCCATGCCGCCTCCGGGCTCGGGCTCGATCATCGTCGTCGTCGCCACGGACGCTCCGTTGCTGCCGCATCAATGTGAGCGCGTTGCGCAGCGTGCCGGACTCGGGATCGCCCGCGCCGGCGGGACCGGCGGTCACACCAGCGGCGATCTGTTCATCGCGTTCGCGACGGGCAATCGACTTCCGGTCGCGCCGGGCGACAGCATCACTGATCTCGCCTACGACGTCCGAGCGGTCGGCGACGGCGTCATCGATGCGATCTTCGACGGCGTCATCGAGGCGACCGAGGAGGCGATCATCAACGCGTTGGTAGCCGCCCAGACGATGGTCGGGCGCGACGGCATCACGGCTCGAGCCCTGCCCCACGACCGGCTCCTCGAGATCATGGCCAGGTACGGGCGACCCGC
>Ga0307380_10013217_pt1 | contig 10216 bp, 5 predicted proteins | sample UN3MG_FD_202239 | JGI IMG/M metagenome (GOLD analysis project Ga0307380, IMG submission 202239) | Soil microbial communities from Risofladan, Vaasa, Finland - UN-3 | ecosystem: Environmental > Terrestrial > Soil > Coastal area > Acid sulfate soil | place: Finland: Risofladan, Vaasa | collected...
TACCATTTCACTGTCCCCGGAGTTTATTATATGAAAGGAATATTGTATTTTTGGTTGGTTATGGTCTTTCTTTTAAACTTTGATGCAGTTTTTAACAGCAATTCCTATGGAGCGGAAGTGAAAAAAGAACTTGAGCGATCAGCAGTCGACCCCCGTTATAAGTGGCGCCTGGAAGACATTTATTTAAGCAATGAGGATTGGGAGAGGGATTTTGAAAAAATCAAGGGTCAGATTCCCGAGCTTGAATCTTACAAGGGGAAGCTCGGGGAGTCCGGGGAGAAATTGCTTTCATTATTGAGGTTGCAGGACTCTCTGGGTCTGACTCTCGGCAAGCTTTATGTCTACGCCCACATGCGGCGTCATGAGGATATGAGGAACGATTTCTACCAGGCGTATGCCGACAGGGCTGTTTCCTTGGGCACCAGCTATTCTGCTGCGGCCTCGTTCGTTACGCCGGAGATTCTCCAGATCCCGGAGGACCGTCTCAGGGGCTGGCTGAACGAGGACGAAGGCCTGGCGCTGTACAGGCACAAGATCGAGGACATTATCCGCACCAAAGAGCACACATTGAGTCCCGGAGAGGAAAAAATCCTGGCCACGGCCGGTGAGGTGACCGGCATGCCGGGAACGATTTTTTCGATGTTTGATAATGCGGATGTCCGCTATCCGGCTGTAAAGGATGAGAAAGGCGAAGAGGTCGAGCTGACCAAGGCCAGATACAGCAAATTTATGGAGTCCGGAGACCGGGAACTGCGCCGGAGAGCATTCGAGGCTTTCTACTCCACTTATAACGGCTATGAGAACACGCTGGCAGCGCTCGTTGGGGCAATTGTCAAGCGGGACATTTTCTATTCCCGGGCCCGGAATTACAACTCGAGCCTCGAGGCAGCCCTGGATGGAGACAATATCCCGATCAAAGTCTACGACAATGTCGTCTCATCCATAAATGCCAACCTCAAGCCGCTTCACCGCTATGTGGCTCTGCGCAAAAAAGTGATGAACCTGGATCAGGTCCACCCTTACGACCTCTATACGCCGCTGTTCCCTGAGATGAGCGAGGAGTACGAATATGATCAGGCGGTCAGCCTGGTTACCGAAGCTCTCAGCCCTCTGGGTGAGAGCTACCTCTCGGTCTTAAAAAAGGGATTCGATTCCGGCTGGATCGATGTCTACGAGACGAAAGGGAAACGCAGCGGGGGCTACTCCTGGGGAACTTACGGCACCCATCCGTATATTTTACTCAATTATAACGGGACCCTGCGCGAGGTTTTTACTATCGCCCACGAAATGGGGCACGCCCTGCACAGCCACTTTACCTGGAGCAGCCAGCCTTATGCTTACGGCGACTATACCATATTTGTCGCCGAGGTGGCCTCGACCACCAATGAAGCGATCATGATCGACCATCTGCTCAAGGTAATCGAGGATAACAAAAAGAAACTCAGCCTGCTCGACCACTATGTCCGACAGATCCAGAGCACGGTCTATATCCAGGCGCTTTTTGCGGAATTCGAGCGTGAGATTCACGCCATGGCCGAAAGTGACCGGCCCCTCACTGCGGTCGGACTGAAAAAGCTTTGCCGCGACCTGTACCAGAAATATTTCGGCCCGGAGCTCGAAATCGATGAGATCTACAAGATCAACTGGGGCAGGATACCTCATTTCTACAACGACTTTTATGTCTACCAGTACGCCACTGGCTATGCAGCGGCGACCCTGATCGCGGAAAAGATACTTGCCGGCGATAGCCAGGCCAGGGGGAATTACCTGAATTTTCTGAAAAGCGGCAGCAGCGACTATTCGATAAACCTTTTGGAAAAAGCCGGTGTCGATATGACCTCACCTGAACCCATAGTGTCTGTGGCGCGTACTCTGGACCGCCTTCTCGACCAGATGGAAAAACTGCTTGAGCAGTGATCCCTGAGAGACCGGTTAAAAACATCTTACTTAATACCTTTTCCCGCGTCCGGGTTATAAGGGTCTTGCGCTCCTGCAAAGAGATCCGATATTTGCAAGGCTATCCGGACTCTCAAATGCACAAAGCCGAAAAATACGATTTTTTCTTGCCGTACCTAGCGCTCCTCGTGTGGATCTGGTCCGGTGCAGCGGTCATGCTGACAGGCTGGCCGTGGCTTTGGGGCATACTCCCTTTAGGACCGGCCGAGGGATTCTGGGCTCCTTTTGCCGCTCTGGTGTGCACGGTTGTTGCTTTTGGCTTGGGGGCCCGTGTGCTCGACAGGTTGGAAGAGCAAGGAGCCGCCTTTTACAGGTTTTTCACTCGACCGGACCGCGTCAATTCCCGCTTGCTCTTCTTTTTTCTCCTCTACCTGGCAATTTTTTTTCTCTGCTGGAACCTCCGCTCGGAAAACCATTTTATGGGCGATGGCTGGGTGCTCAGCCTGGAGGTGGAAAAACCGTTTGTCCTCTGGGACACCGCGCCGCTGACCTTTTTTATCCTGCAATCTTTCAATCGCCTCCTCCAGTTCGCCGGTCTCACAGGTGGAGAGGCCACTTACGCTGTTTTGCACTGCCTTCTTTTTCCCATCTTTCTCTGGTTCTGCTGGCGTATCGCCGGCCTGGTGGCTGAGAGAATCCCGGACCGGCTGGTCTTGTTTCTGTTGATTGCGGCCGGCTCAAGCCTGCAGCTTTTTTCCGGCTATGTGGAAAACTACACGCTGCTTCATTTCTGGCTGGCCCTTTACCTTTACTCAGGCTTGAGATATATCGCTGCCGGGAGTGAGAGCAGGGTTCCCTGGCGGCCGAGCCTGGCTTTTGTCCTCGCCTCAGCCAGCCATCTCACCGGAGTGGTTCTTTTCCCATCCCTGCTTTTTCTCTGGCTGTTGAGAGTTCCCTGGCTCAAGAGGATTCCCGGAATAGGTCGGTTTATTATAAAATCGGGTCCCTCCCTGGCAGTGGCGGCTGCCTGCTCGATAATGCTGGTTCTGGGACCCATTTTTTCCGACCGCAGTTCCATGGTTCCTTTGCTGGGAGGCCGGCAAGAAAACCCTGCCCCATACCTGTTTTTCAGCCTCACCCACCTGTGGGAAAAATTCAACTTCTTACTGCTGATCTGTCCGGCTGCACTGGTAGCCCTGCCATTGGCCGTAACCAGATGGCGCATCTTTCGTAGCATGGATTCCCTTTCTTTCAGTTTCGCTGCCTGGAGCGCGGCAGGGTGTGTTTTTTTCTCGACCGTTTTCAATCCTTTGCTCGGTATCCGGGACTGGGATCTCATCTCTCTTCCTGCAATTCCCCTGGCCCTGCTTGCGGGCTGGACATTGAGCCTGGCAATGCCGGCAGGAGCCAGGCGGAAAGCTTTATTAAGGGCCCTGGCTCTCGCTTGCGCGCTGCACGCGGGAACTTTTGTCTGGATCAATTCGGATATCAACCGGGGTGTGCGCTTTCTCGACCGCATCCGTCAGGCGGACTTCCACCGCCAGACCGGAAAAATGAATCTCGGCGCACTGCTCTATGAACGGCAGTTTTTTCAGCAGGCTATAAACCAGTACAGACTGTTTAACTCGCCGGAACGCTTTGAAATGCAAAGGGCCGCACTCAATATCGGGCTTTGTTTCCTTTCCCTCGAGATGCCGGACAGCTTAATAGGCTCTCTCAGGGAATTGGGGGGCAGCTACATGGAACCCGCCGCGGCCAGGAAATATTATATCTTGCTCTCTCTGGCCTACGACATGAAATGCCGCTCGGACAGCGCAACAATTCCTTACCTCAGTTTGCAGCGCACTGGCCTCCAGCTTGAAGATTCGGAGAGGATTAAATGGGCCGGACAAATGGAAGGCCTGGCCGGATGCTACAATCAAAGGCTTGCTGAAAAAGAAGGGGATGTAGAGGCAATGCTGTTCTTCCTGCGCTACTATACCTTGAAACAGGACAGCAGGAAGATAAAACAGTTGTATGATATTATTCTCAGCCATACTTATACGGTCCCTGAGTGGAACTGTCTGCATGAGTTTGCCTGTCTCTGCGGCCACCGGGATTATTTAGATAAAATGGTCGAGCAGGCAGAGAGGCAGCGCACAGGCTCTGTCAAGCGGGAATAAATGGGGAAGGATGACGGTCCGCCTCGGTACTGGTCTGCGAAAGATTAAGCGATAACAGCAATTAAATGTGTGATAACCTTCCGATTATAAATCCTGAAAGTATTTTCAGTGTCCGGGTCAGAAGCATGTTGAAAAATTCAAAGCTAGGCGATAATTTAATACTTGTGGATTATATCCGCCTCCCGCACACGCGGGAATTTTTGTAAAATAATCATTAAAAAGAGGACAGAGGGTGGAAAAAATACCTATCGGCAGTGACCATGCCGGATTCAAAATCAAAAAAGAGCTGGTCGAATATTTGAAAGAGCTGGGCTACGAGCCTGAGGATGTGGGGACTAACAGCCCGGAGAGCGCCGATTATCCGGATTATGCCCGGGTGGTGGCGGAAAAAGTATCAAGCGGAGAGCGTAAGCGGGGCGTTTTGATCTGCGGCACAGGAATCGGGATGTCGATCACAGCCAACAAGTTTCCAGGCGTGCGCGCGGCACTCTGTATGAACGAGTATATGGCCAAGGTGGCGCGCTCACACAATGACTCGAATATCCTGGCTCTCGGGGGGAGGGTACTCGATGAGGACCAGGCTCGGGCTATCCTGAAAAAGTGGCTTGAGACCAAATTCGAGGGCGGCCGCCACGCGCGCCGGCTGGCTAAAATCACCAGCCTAGAAAAAAATGTGAATGTTTCTGATAAATAACCATCTAGTTAATCTAAAAGCCTGTTCCTGCTTTGAGGAGATATTCAATGCGACACCTCAAGAATGTCGATCCGCAGATATACAATGCAGTAATCGGAGAAATCGGGCGCCAGGCAAACAAGCTCGAGATGATCGCTTCGGAAAACTTTGTCAGCCGCGCAGTGCTCGAGGCTCTTGGCTCAGTGCTCACCAATAAATACGCCGAGGGTTACCCTGGGCGACGTTACTATGGCGGCTGCGAGTTTGTGGACCAGGCTGAGGAACTCGCCAGAGTCCGCGCCTGCGAGCTGTTTTCATGCAGCCACGCCAATGTTCAGCCCCATTCAGGCTCCCAGGCGAACATGGCGGTTTATATGGCCCTTCTCGAGCCGGGAGATACTATCCTCGGCATGGATTTGTCCCACGGCGGCCACCTGACCCATGGAAGCCCGGTGAATTTCAGCGGCAGGCTTTACAAAGTGGTGCATTACGGCGTTTCTCCGGAAACAGGCTATATCGATTACGAGGCCCTGGAGAAGCTGGCCCGGGAAAACCGTCCCAGGATGATCATGGCCGGGGCGAGCGCATATCCCAGGGTCATAGATTTTGCAGAAATGCGCCGCATAGCAGACAGTGTGGGAGCCTATCTGGTCGCTGATATCGCCCACCCTGCCGGATTGATCGCCGCTGGCCTTTTCCCCTCGCCTGTGACGCACGCCCATGTGGTAACCAGCACCACGCATAAGACTCTGCGCGGCCCCAGGGGAGGGCTGATCCTCTGCGGTGAGGATTTCGCGAAGATTATAGACAAACAGATCTTTCCAGGCACCCAGGGCGGGCCGATGATGCATGTGATCGCTGCCAAAGCCGTCGCCTTCCGTGAGGCTCAAAGCCCCGAATTCAAGCTTTATTCCAGGGCGGTGATCGATAACGCGAAAAGGCTGGGGGATGGTCTGCAAAGTTCAGGCTACAAGCTTGTCTCAGGCGGAACAGACAGCCACCTGCTGCTGGTTGACCTCACTGACAAGGGCATGACAGGCAAGGAGGCCGAGGAAGCTCTGGATGCCTGTGGTATCACGGTAAACAAGAATACGGTGCCTTTTGAAAAAAGAAGCCCCTTTGTCACCAGCGGCATCCGTCTGGGCAGCGCGGCGCTTACCACCAGGGGCATGGCACTCGGTCAGATGGAACAGATCGCCGGAATGATTGACCAAGTGCTCTCGAATATCGGGAATGAATCGGTTTACGCGGAGACCAGAAAAAAAGTTTCCCGGATTTGCTCTGATTTTCCGCTTTATGCTGATCTGGTGGATTGATCAAGCCGGCTGTTTTTAATCGAAAAGAATTCCCCTCAGCTTACTGCGGGGTAAACAGCCCCTTAAGCCAACCGTAGGGGCGACCGGCGGTCGCCCGGGGAGCGGGGGGTGAAAATAATCATTACCAACCTTATGATACCTCGCGGCTTGCCGCGGGGTAGTTCATTAGCTCTGTTTCTATGCTCAGAACAGGGACCGGTTCACTGTCGAAAGTATTATTTTACGCTGCCCGTTTTTCGTTCGACACCCAGGCTGTTGCGGGCCGTCCTGGATAGCCGGCCTGATCAGACATTTTAATAATCCCTGGCATAGAGATAAAATACATGTCCCATACCCGGCTCTTTCTTCATCCTGTCTTTCAGCGGTTCCCCTCGGCACCGGAACCGATTGACGACCCGGTATCCAGGCTCAGAACCGCTCTCGCCGAGAGCGGTCTTTTGGGGCCGATCAAACCTGGTGAGAGCGTTGCTCTGGCCATAGGCAGCAGGGGGATAAACTCTCTGGTTCCGCTGGTGGGGACAATGGTTGAAGCTATCAGAGAGCGCGGGGCCAGGCCTTTTATCCTGCCGGCCATGGGAAGCCATGGAGGAGGGACCGCAGAGGGACAGGAGGCTTTGCTATGCAGTCTCGGGATCAGCGAAAAAGCTTGCGGCGCCCCGGTTGTTTCCTCCATGGAGGTAGTGGACCTGGGCCGGGGAACCAAAGAAGGTGCCCGCCTGATAACTTCCCGCCTGGCCCTGGACGCAGACTGGGTGTTTCCGCTGGTCAGGATCAAAACTCATACCGCTTTTAAGGGAGAGATCGAGTCAGGTTTTTTGAAAATGCTGGCAGTCGGACTGGGCAAGGAAGAAGGGGCGCGGAATTTCCACCTCTACGCGCTCCGCTCTCAGTTTCCGGAGTTCATGGTCCAGCTTGCCAAAGGGATTATGGCGCATCTCAGGATACCCGCGGGCGTAGCAGTGCTGGAGGATGCAAAAGGGCGTCCGGTCTGCCTGGAGGTAGTCGGTCCCGAGAGGTTCGAGCGCACGGACCGGGAGCTGCTCGAGCGCTATCAGGGCCTTGCGCCCGGGCTGCCTTTCGATCAGGCTGATCTATTGATTGTAGAGCGAATGGGCAAGGATATAAGCGGCACCGGCATGGATCCCAATGTAATCGGACGGACGAGGCGGCCCATTCGCCCGGACCCCTCCTGGCCCAAAATAACCCGCATCTGGGCGCGGAGTCTGACCGCAGCCAGTAAAGGGAACGCCACCGGAATAGGGCTTGCCGACTTTGTTTCCGCGCGCCTGGTGCGCGAGATAGATCTGGGCTCGACGATAAAAAACTCTTTGAGCGCGCTTTGCCCGGAGAATGCATTTGTTCCGCCAGTGCTGGAGCCTGAGCGGACTCTTTTGTTTGAGGCTGTCCGCGCGGCCGGAGTTGTCGAGCCGGGAGAAGCTCGAATAGCCTGGATCCAGGACACCGGGCACCTCGAGAAACTGCTGGTAAGCCCGTTGCTGGCCGGCTCTCTGAAAGACCTCGCCTGCCCGCTGGAAGAGGGGAAAAGCATTGACTTCCAATTCGACAAAGCAGGTAATCTCACCTCTTTTGGAAAACACTGGCACCTGGCCACCGGCAAAGCTCTTTAATCTGATCTTAATTTAGATGTCTTATACCATCAGCTTTGCTGATCGTCCCAGCTTTGCTAGGCGGGTTATTGAGTTATCTGGTTTACATTTGCCGAAATCTTGAATTTCTTTTGGCAGAATTTTAGAGTAAGATTGTTTCTTCGGCTGAAATGCAAGAAGTTATTTCCGGAGACAGAGCTTGAGGGCGTTCTTAAGCATTGGTTTAGGCGGGCTGTTTCTGAGCCTTTCTCTCTTCTTCTTTTTCTTTGGTTTTTTCTCCTGAGGCATTCTTGGATTTTTCGGGTTTGGGAGTGGGCTCGTAAAGAAAAAGATACCAAATACCCAGATATGCCGTTATTATAACCGCAATGAAAACAAAAAAACCGGAAGATGTGGAGATGGATTGAAGAAGATCGGTAATTAATTCAGACATAGGATTTTAATAATATCTTCAGGTTGCAGAGAGCGGCTATTTTTAAATTCAGGGAAAAATAATACCTCTCATTCTCACCCGATCAGGCAAGAATTTATCCCGTTGTGCCCTTTATAGTAATCGAAATAAAAACATAAAATCTTTATTATTTATTAAAAATAATCGAAAAATTGGCAACAGGCAAGTCGTGGAATAATTTATTTTTGGGAACCTTTGCCCAGAAATTTGATAAAAACATTCAGGTAGGGATGATAAAATTTGCCGATCATTTTCTGTTTCATCAGCAGAAGGGCTTCGAAAGGCTTGAGGGCGGGCCTGTAAGGCTTTTTCGTAGTTAGAGCGTCAAACACATCGCTGATACAGGCAATCCGGGCGAAATTTGAAATTTGCTGGTAGCTGAGATTTTGGGGATAACCACCACCGGTCCATTTTTCATGGTGCTGTAAAATAATCTGATGCACTTCTTCAGGCAGGCTCTCCGGTTCAACCAGTTTTATCCCATAGACAGGATGTCTTTTGATTTCCTCGAACTCTTTGGGACTTAAGGGGCCTTTCTTGTCGAAAATCTTTGAATCGATCAGCATTTTCCCGATATCGTGGATCAGCGCTCCGGTAATCAGGGTTTTCAACGCCTCTGTACCGGCTCCATGGAAAACATCATTCCCCAGTTCCATAGCCAGCAGGCCGGAAAATAAGCTGACATTGACACAGTGAGTGTAAAGTTTATAATCGTGTCCAATTGTCTCATTCAAAAGTAAATTTAATGCCCTGTGGTCTTGAAAGATTAAATCAATCAGGTAACAAAGGCTCTCGCTGAGCTTCATAATTGTTTTTAAATCAAAATGATCGAACTTGCCGCTCTCGAAGATTTTTTTCATCACCTCTCCGGCGCAGTGAACTGTCAGTTCGATCTTCTTTTCTAACTCCAGCTCATTATTGTCAAGAATTTTTGATTTAAAGTGATCTTCCAATAATATTTGGGTAAGAGTATCAATCAGGTTTTCGGTTTCTTTTGCCTTAACCTTTGGACTCAACTTTAACAGCGCTTCCTCGACCGATGCCTTGACATATATTTTCCCGGGAACTTTACGATTCAGAGAGGCGCCTTTGCTGTGAAACAGAACATAAAGATCCCGTCCCGCGTGTTTTACTTTTTTATACAGGTCGAATCCTTCTATATCTTTGATATTTATGTCAGGATTTACTTGAATGTATTTATCTTTTTCAAAAATACTGTTAACTTCTTTAAATTCTTTTTCCAAGTCTGACATATCTACGATCCTGGCCGTAATTATTCATTGTTAGCGTGTCTTGATTACGATCATCCTGATAATAGAGCCAGAGTAATTTTAAACATAATCCGGTAAGAATGTCAATACAAAAAAATATAAAGTAAACCGTTACAAAAGTTTCGCTTGATAAATCCAGGAACCCGGCCTTAAACATTAAACGATAATGGTGTCACGAGCGATGGATAGATTGAAAAGTCTCTTTTCCGGAGAAATTTCCGGAGCTGCCTGTTTTGATTTGCCGACCCGGATTTTATATGCTTCGGATGCGAGTATTTACGAGATCCTGCCGGCCGGAGTTTTATTTCCCAGGGATGAGGCGGATCTGGTGCGGATTGTCGAAATCGCGGCCAGCGAGCGCCTGACGGTCGTTCCCCGTGGCGGGGGAACCGGCCTGGCAGGGGAGGCGTTAGGGCGCGGACTGATTGTCGAATTCAGCCGTTTTATGAACCGGATTGAAAGGGTGGAAGGCGAAGCGGAAGTGGTTGCAGTCCAGCCGGGAGCGGTACTGGACCGGGTCAACTCCTACCTTGCGCCCTGGGGCCGGATGATCGGCCCTGACCCTTCAAGCTCGGACCGCGCCACACTGGGGGGAATGGTGGCAAATGACGCAACCGGAGCGCACTCGATTCTCTATGGACATACGCGCCATCATCTTAAAAGCCTGGATGTCGTATTTTCGGATGGGACCACGGCTTGCCTTGCCCCCGAGCCTTTGCCGGAACTCTGTTCAAAAGGCCCGGCAGGGGGAGTAAAAGGAGCTGTCTATTCGGCAATCCCCAGGCTGATCAGCGAAAATGCCGCTCTGATCGCAGCCGAATCCCCGAAAACAGACCGCAA
>Ga0307380_10013221_pt1 | contig 10213 bp, 16 predicted proteins | sample UN3MG_FD_202239 | JGI IMG/M metagenome (GOLD analysis project Ga0307380, IMG submission 202239) | Soil microbial communities from Risofladan, Vaasa, Finland - UN-3 | ecosystem: Environmental > Terrestrial > Soil > Coastal area > Acid sulfate soil | place: Finland: Risofladan, Vaasa | collected...
CTTGGCCTCCGAGGATAAGAATCAAAGGCGCCTGGGTTACTTTATCTTCTTCGTTTCTCATATTATGCCGCATTATCGACTATTGTGACGGCTGCCGCGTTGGGAGTCTTTAAAGCCTGGAAGGTTACGGGCACTACCGTCTTCGCACCTTTCTTGTAGGCCATCCCGACAGCACCCGTAGCGGTACAAGACGGGATCAGAACGGCGCGGGTAAAGCCGGCAGGGTTAGTTCCTCGTATCTGGAGGGTAATCTTTTTATTGACACCGCCTCCAAGTTTCAAGATACTACCTGAAAGTAAAGCACCGGCCATCGCCTTGTCGATATTGAATAAGGAACTCTCCGCCATATTACAGGTGACCTCAATTTTTTCCTTTGTGAGCACCCTATCAATCGAGAATGTTTCCTCTTCAACGTCAATATCGGCTTCGTCAGCGGTATAGGTCATGGTTACGCCATCCTCGGTGTAGCCGACCTCGGTAAATGGAGCACCGAGGATTATGGCCGCTGATGCCGTAGTACCAGGTTCCAAGGTATAGGTAACGCCGTCAACCACAATGTCGTCAATATAGACATAATGCCCGCCAGTCTCAGGGGGCACGGTTTCCCAGAGTTCTATTTTAATCCTGGTTAATAACCATGATGTTACTGGGGTGACAGCATCCTGCAATGAACAGCCTGCTGGGGTTGCGGCTGTAAGTCCACCGGCACCAGCCAGCGCGCTGATAAGCCCTGGTGTCCAGTTAGCGAATGAACCATCCAATACACTCCAACCGCCGAAGAAACAATTATCTCCAACGGCTAAATCCATTGCCTGCCATGATGCGCTCCCCATGGCCATCACATCTTTCTGTACAGTGACATCAACCCATGAATCAGAATTTGGATCTTTAAAATGTAATTCCATTTGCTCCCAGTATGCGTTGACCGCCTGCCGGAAGTGAGACCATCCCCACGAAGCTACTTGTGCTACGAAATCCGCTATTGTCTGTGCAGCGGCATTACCAGTCGCATTGAGTTGTACACTGGTGCTCCCATAACCACCGGAAAGTTTGGAAAGTTTCACCGAGTAGGAGCCGGTTTGGTGCTGTTCGTCCGACCACTCGGCACGATTCCCCACGGGCGTACCCACCTCTAACGTTGCCACTCCTGTTAATACATTTGCGATTGTTTTAGCCATTATTTACCTCCTGTTATTACCTTATTAATGTGTGCCCGTTCACGGGACGTATCTTTTATATCGTCTTTTGTTTCAGGTTTAAGTAATGAAACTACCTTATCCACAAGTTCCTCGGTTTTCAAAGGATCGGCGTTTTCCTTCAACATCTCTGCCTTTCTGTGTTTGGGAGTTGGCATGAGTTCATCGGGATCGGGAAAGTCTGAAGCGGGGATTATGCGTTCGTCTTTTTTCTTCATAGCCCTCCTATCTGAGCATGATTGAGAAAAAGGTCAGGACATAATAAAGATGAGGGACATCGGGATCGATTAAATCCTGCCCCTGTACCTCTTCCCTCGAAGAGAGAATCTTATAGCTCCCGACCGTTATGTTCTGGATTCCTTGAAGAGCGTCATAGAGTGCTCTATAAACAGCTCGCGCATCGATAGGATCATCATCGTAGCAGCGAAATTGAAATGATGGGCCAATTATTCCCGGGATATATTCGTCTGAGTCACCGCCTCGTATGGAGTAAGCAATAGCCGGTAATGTATAGCCCTTCTTCAAGGAGGGGTTATAAATACGCGTACTCACCAAGTCGGTCAACCCAGTTTGGGTAACTAAATAATCTCTGATGGCTTTGTTTGAGTCGATCATTGTTTCTCCATAGAAAAAGCCCGCCATTTAGACGGGCTTCCGTGCTTGATTTGATTAGTGTTTAAATATTAATTGGCTGTTTTGTTTAAGCGTCTCTCATTTATCTTTTTCATACTACTTACTCCCGCTCTTTGTTTTGCTATTGTTGCACATGAGGGAGAACAAGTAGCTCTGTGGGAAGTTAGCACAGTGTTATCACATACTGAGCAAGGATGTGGCTTGCGCAGTACTTCAGCGGCTCGTTGCGCTGCTCTCACCTGGGCTTCATGTGGGATATTTTTGCGCATATTGGCAAATTGTTGGTTGACATATTCTTGGCCATTATTCTTTATTCTCGTGAGGTAGGCTTGCCTTCCTTTTTCCTTTTTTTCTTCTGGAGTGCTGGTAGCAAGCCATCTATTGCGTGCTTGTTTAATTCTAAGTGTTTGCTCTTCAACAATTTTTGGTGAGCGACATTTAGCTGCTAACTTCGCTTTTGCTTTAGCTTCTGGTGTGTGGAGAACTATTACTGACCGCGCTATCCTTACAGGATTAAATAAATAATTTGATCGATTTATTTTCCCTTCAGGTCTTAAGGGTGGATTAGGTAATATCCCAAGGGCTCGACGAGCGTTTTGGAACTTAGTTTTCGTTTCAAGGGATTTATCCCTTGCCATTTGAGCGCACTTATCTGCATAATCTGAATCGCATATACTCGTACCTCTGTTTAATCCTGCCATTTTTCGTAATTCATGCTGGTTAATACCGTGTGTTACGGAAATATGGTGGGCAGGTACAATAAAATGCTTTTTTGATTCGCAAAACGGACATTGCCCTGCAAGAATACTCCGCCTGACATTTTCCATCGATGGCATTATTTCCCCTTCTGCCTTTCCACGTAGGACAGGATATCCTTTCTCTGAAACCGCCAGTCCTTTCCAACCTTAAAGCCTGTCAATTTTCTGCTCTTGGCTAGTCGACGGGCAGTCATAATACTGATATTCAGGTATTGGGCCACGTCTATTAAAGTTAAAAGGCTGTCATCCATGCCCTAAGTATACAGATGTTGTCTTGTGCTGTCAATCATAAGTGCGCCTTCATACCCTCGGGGAGTTTATCGATATTAGCGTCCAGGGCAGGCCGGAAGTATGGATGGGCTGCCGTTTTGGACGTTCCGGTTTCAAGATATCCACCATAGCCGGATGTGGAATTTATCTGACCTTCCTTATCGTCTGATTTATATTCAATTGAGCGCTTATTGTTACCCGTCAATACAGGCGAGCCCTTTATGGCAGCATTGGCTATCGTGACCACAACCTCTTTTAACGATTTAGAATAGGCGTTCTGTACCTTCCCCATAGCATCTTCTGTTTTGAGATTTAATTCCCATGTTGCGCTTAATTTCATTTTGCCACCTTTATAGATAATTCCTTATGATGTGAGGCCGCCATGCCCTGCCGATCCTTAACACCTAAAATCTCGTAAGTCTCGGTGTTTAAAATAACCCTGTCTCTAGCCGTGACATCAATATTACCCACAAATAAGTCAAGGTCATAGATAAGCACCTGTGCGCCGACTGTTATCTCACGATTCTTGGGCTCGCTATATCGGCAAGGTTCGTCAACATGCAGGTCGGCCCACGTCTCAGCGGGATTGCCATAATCATCCTGTGCGCCTTCCGTATACCTCTGGATCGTGCAGGTGTTTACAAGGAGAGAATCATAGCTCATTCGCACGCCTCAGTTTCGTCAATGTCCGTGAAGTTAAAGGACGCCCAATCTAAAGCCGGCGCGTTAGCGTCATTTTCCCTGTACCGCGCAGCAAGGTCCAGCTTATTCTCAGCGGACTTTTTCGTGTAGGCATAATCGCCAATTTTCTCACTGGCGGCAGACTCCGAAAGGTGGGCCGCCCACGCTTCGAGAGCAGCGGCCGCGGCCAGGTTGACCGAACCTTCGGAGTCCAAGAAAACCTGCAGCTCTTCATCAGAGAAGCGTGCCCCGGCGGTGTCCTGAATTATTAACCTTATTTTCCCTATATCTGTAGAAAGATCATATGTAATTGTCATAAATTCTCCCTATGACCATGGCCATGTAGTTAGTTGTGCTATCGGATTAGATGTTTGTAAGCACCTGGTTAAAATCACGCTGATATCCAGTATGTCTACTGTTCCGGTGTCCGACTTCACCCTGGCCCATAGTTTCGCATTAGTAGGGATGTGCCCGCCGTAAATGTTTTTACTGGCCTGTTCTAGTTTTAGAGGAGTACCCACTAATTTAATTCTTCGTTCACCTACAATCTGTGCCGTTGTTGGGTCGGAACCATCAACAGTGGAATATCCGAATTGCAGAAGGAAAACCCCCGCTCGATTAGTTTCCTCAATCTCTACCTCTAGCAGTCTATAATCAAAATCAACCGTATCTATAGGTATGACTTCAACCCAATTTCCAAATGTGTCGGCGGCTAAAGCGGTAGTGATTTGCGGCGTGGATAGGGTGCTTTGTGGATATACACGTGTCCGCGATTCCCATTTATGCTCTAAAATAGCAGTATCGCTTAATAGGTCATCAACATCACTCGGTAGATTAGCGGCAGCAAGCTCGTCAAGATAGGCCGCGCGCGCGGCTGTATAGTTTGTTAATGCAGTTGCTAATGCCGCAGTCCAGGAAGAGGCCAGTGCCGCGCCATCTGTACCGCGTTCAGGGGTATAATCAGCGGCTAATAAAGCATTATCCGTCCCTCTCATAGCAGTAGTGGGAATGTCCCCTACCGCTGCCGCTATACGTCTTAAAGTGCCGATTAAATCAATCATTAAAACCAAACTCCTTCTCGAGCATATACCTGGTTGAATCTATTGGGTGTGATTATCCCGTTGAGTCCTAATCCTCCAGCGACCCTCGGTCTCCACAGCATACCTTTGAGAAAGTTATTATCTTTCGTGAATCTGGCACCTATCACCAAGTCCTCGTTACAAGTTCCGGGATTCTGTAATCCTCCCACGCTAGTTGTTACAGTTACCGCTACTCCATTACGAATCATAAAAACACCAGTACCAAATCGCACTACACCAAAGAACCAATCAACCCCCGGTGTCCACCCGAGCGAGTAAGCTGCTGTCCGTGTTCCCCCGTGGTGATGGCGAAGTGATAAATAGTTGCCTCCGGCCCCCTGAGTCAAATACAGTTCCCAACCGCTCTGGTCTAATTCATATCTACCTATGACTATCTGTGAGAAATCGTCTACTGTCCAGTTTAACCAGCCCCAAATGGAATAGCTATGAGTAGTAAAATCAAGGTCTGCGCTGTCCGCCCCCTGACATTCGAGATACTGCGTAGCTCCGTCCATGTTCAGCGTCATTAAATTACTGGCAAGCGGCGTCCACGTTGGGGCGCCTATCAAGTCAACTGAGTGATGTGGTTTGGCGACATCCTGGGTGATGGCTCCTGTACCCTCCCTGAAGGGAAGGTCGAGCAGAATGTCCTCATTAACATCTATATCATCATAATGAACCGTCATGGGGTTGCCTCATATACTACGTCCCAGGGATATGCCCTGGCTGCGCCTGCCGTTCTTTCAATCGTCACGGCAATTCCATACCTGTTCGGGTCAAGGTCAACAACTACCATGGCTGGGGCAATCACCCCTGCAAATGTGAGTTCGTCAACCAGTAATAAACCGGCTCCGCCCGGGGCGTTATCATAATAGAGACGGACGATGGTTTCTTCACCAGCTTGTTGAGCCGTGAAATTTATCTTTACGCATATAGGCTTGTAGACACCATCGGGAGCGGCGTTAATATAAACATTCTGCTCGGTGCCGTCAGTTATAACCGTGCCGCCTGTCTCTGTGAGTATTGGCAGGGAGTCGATCATTGCCTGTATGGCATTAACGACCGTGTGAACCTGACCAACCTCGTTGTCGATAATAATGAGGTCAGCATCTATCAGGATAAGGCGGTTTTCGATATCATCAAGTTGTTCCTCGATGTCAGCCAGATAGGCAGAATTCCATACCTTCAATTGCTTCCCTCTGATATTGCCAAATTCAAGTCCCCTGATTCACAGATAGCGTAAATCTCACCGTAGAACATGTTGTCTGTTTCTATCCTGGCTACCCCTGACGGATAGATAGCGTCGCCGCTGCCCATAACCGCAGCATTACCCTCTGACAAATAACAGACCTCGTCTCCAGTATTTACGAACTGGCAGAAAACACGACGTCGATTTCCAGCACGCACCAGGGTTGATACCGCGCCGACAGTGGCAAAAGTGTCCTCATATGCAACAATAGGAAATATGCGGGGATCAGGCATCGATAGAATCTCCATCCGCAAGGGTGCCATGTTCGGTAAAGTAAGCAGCCCATTTGTCTCCGCCTGTGCGTTCGCACGTTTCTAGTGTGCATTTATTACCATGTCTGTGAGGGCAATTAACCTTCTTACAATATTTCGAGTTTAACGGTTCTCTATCCATTTTACTTATGTGTTACCGTGACACTCCCGACCCAATCGGTCACGTCCAGGTAAATCCCTGTATCCATTTCACAATCGTAATTTAACGTTATCGGCTGGATTGATACCTGGACAGCAGAGCGTAGATGAATCGTTGCTATTAAAGTACCTGCATTATCGATGCCATCATATACATCTATCTGTCCGACTGTAGTCGTGCCGTTGACAGTGATATTATGCAGAACACATTTACCAGCTTTAACAAGTGTGTCCGCTATTACGTTAGTTTTGTCCCAGGGAAAATCAATCGCTGGATTGCCCATGTTTACCTCCATTAAACGGGGCGGACGGAGAAACCGCCCGCCCCCAACCTGATTAGCTTACCAATCCGCCGGCGTAAGTCGCGCGCCAGTCGAGCTCGCAAATGCCGAAGCAATGGCGGACGCGATAGAACACGTTGTCAGTTGCGAAGTCGCCCGACATTGGGCCAACGGCTCCGCCGCCGATGGTAACTTTGTCACTTGCCTTCATGCAAATCTCCGGGCGCTCATGGCCGCGAAGGAAACCGGCTTCAAGGGCAGCGATATCGCCGGGATCTGCGAACAGATACCAAGCGGTATTGCCGTTGGAAGCATCGCAACTTGGCAGCCACGGCTCTACGATTAACTCCAGCCCCATTTGTGAGACCACGTTAGTCGTAGGATACGGAACTGACGGCGCACCCGCCAGGTCAGTAGCCCCCTGAATCCACATTTTAGTTGTGGACGTAATGATTTGACGTGCTGTCATTTCCAGAGCAGGTGGGACAACTATGTATTTAGCCCGGTTGAATATAGGGCTTCCACCAGCGTCAGTCCAGGAAGCCATCGCCTCAAGGGCTGCCTCCAGGTTGGCGATTGTCAAGAGTGCTACCGAGCCGTTAATCTCTCCGGCAGTAACCTTGTCGTAAAGGTTCCCTGCAGCATGGGTGCCGTCATCGTCAGCATACTGATTAACTACTGTGTACTGCTCAGTCCTCACTGCAGCTTTCGAGAAGCGCATAGGGGTGTCTTTCAGGGCGTTGAGGTCATCATTGATAATGGCCTCCCAGGAAATGTCGAACTGCCTGCCATACTTGTAGACAGACAATGAATAGCGGGCTTCATCCCGGCCGCTGGCCAGGTATTCACCCTTTTCGGCGACCTTGTCAAGTTTCTGATCGCCGCCGGTTATGGCAAACCTGTATCCGCCGACCTGCGGAGCGAGCCTGGGGACGGTAGACGTTTTGGTGTATTTCCTCCAGGATGATTCGGTTGCTTTGTACTGTGCCAGCACCTGCCGGTCCAGTACGTCACCGAATAAGTAGGGGAAATCGGAAGTCGTAAGAGCTTCACGGATTAAGTACTCTCTTACGTGCGAGGGTACAACCCTCCCTTGATATTCTCCGCCGAAAATTAAGGCGTCAGCCTCAATTACCCGATCCATAGAAGGGCTAGTTCCCCGGTCTCTATTGGTTAGAAAGTCTGCGGTTTCGCGCAGAGTTTCCGTAAAAAGTCTTTCTTCTGGCATTTATTTACCTCCATGTTTATTTTTGGGTAACAAAAAACCCGCTTTTCGGCGGGCTAAGAGTTACGGGGCCTTAGTGCTTAATCCGGTTTTTCCGCCTTTTCCTTTTTGGCGGCTGCTATGGTTTCCCGTAAATCAATATCCTTTTGGACCAGTGTATTAGCCGCTTGAGCGCCTTCAAGTTGTCCGATGACCTTGTCGATTTCGTCAACTTGTCTGGTAAGCTGAAGGCGATTGTAAGCTAATTCTTTGATTTTGGCTGCAGTATTTTCCCTGCGGCTTTTCAGGTTATCAATTACGGGATCGTTCATGTCTTAACTCCTTATATCCAAGCGATTACAGGGATGCAATAGATGACACCATCAATGTTAATCGGGATTTCAAAGGCCCTGTTTACGTTGATCGATGTGGTATCGGCTTTAAGACCTGCTCCCCTGGCGATTTCAGTCTGGAACCAACTTTGGAGTGTTCCCAGCGTACCATCACCCATGCACTGAAAGATTGACTGTATTGCCGGAGCTGCACCTGCGCCGCCCATATTAACGGAAAGGCCAAAAGACTCTGTTATAGTATCAGAGGCGGTGTTTGCAATGGCTATGTACTGGCCATACAGTCGAGTCCATACACCGGCGGCATTATTGCAATGCACCTGTGTTCGAATACCCTGAAGGTCACCACCAACCGCGGCCAGGGTGTCCTCAAGCCTTACTTTAATAGCATGAATCCTGTCCCCGGATGCAGCCATGATGTCGGACGGCTTGACAAACAGTCCCAGAGCCGAAGCCTCACTTTGACCGGAGGCCTTCTGGTCTATCAGTTCAATTTCCAGGTTGTCACTCATGACGCCCATATAAACGCCATAGTTCTTTGAATTGGTGAGCTGCGACGTAGCGCCGTGAATCTTTACGGATACCAGATCGGCAGTTCCTGCTTCCAGGTCAGCGGTTACGTCACCAAGCGCATAACCGAATCGCCTGTAATTCTGCGGATCCGCCTGTCCTGATAGGATTATGGTGTCGGTTCCCGGAACGCGCTTGATGTAAATGGGGTCGCCAATGGACAGGGTGTGTGCGGCTCCATTAACCGTACCATCACTGATACAACCAAACACTTTTAATGCCCAGATACCTTCGGTATCCACGGCAATAAGGTCAGTGGCAGCGACGGCGCTTTGAAATGCCACTCCGACTATCTCATCACCAATCAATACAGGATCGCCTTTATCTACAAGGCCATCCGCATGATACGGGTGAGTCATCAGGTTTTCTTCAATCGTAATGTGCCTGCCTTCGTAGGTGCTAGAGACTTCATCCCCAGCGGTTAAGTTAGTTGCTAGATATACTGCTGGCATATTTAATACCTCCTAAATTTTATGATTGCTGTCCGTAAAGCCACCACCAGAAGAACCACATCCAGTTAAGGGTCATCCAATGGACTTTTACGGCTATTACCGATGTTTCGTTTAACGTTACCGTCTGGAGGGAGTAACCAAAGACGGCCTGTGCGTTCGTGGGGTCATCGGTAACAACCCCGGCATTGGTAATGTAGAGCGACTGCCCGATTACAATATTGCCAACCGCACTTACGACCGATACGCGCCAAATCCCTTCCGTGTCAACAGGTATGTTTTCAGCTGTTGATGTAGCTGTTTTTAATGCAATCCCTACGCCTTCCCAGAAAGCTACGGGCTGGCCTTTCTGTACCAGGCCACCACCTAAATCAACGTGCGTCAACACGACCTCTTGAATCGTGATGTGCCTACCCTCATAGGTCGATGATATTTCTTCTCCGGCCTGAGCGTAGACATTCAAATAGGGATTATCCGCAACCTCTGCCGCTTGCTCCCAAAATCCATCTACCATGTTTACCTACCGGCTAAGAAAGTATCAACCTGTGCATCGGTATATGTGGGATGCGTACGTTTGACACTCTCGCGGAAAGACTTTTCGTCTTTCTCAAGCTTCGCCCCGCCCATACCCTTGACCTTGCCACTCTCGGAGAGTTTGGCGATGTAATCGGCCTCGGCTTTTATCGCTTCCGCGATTCCGTCAGCGGATTCTGCGGTCTCAAACCTCTTGAGTAACTGTTCCTTGGCAGCGGCGGGCAGCTCGGCCTTTTCCACAGCCTCTTTTATAGCGGCTTGTGCAGTGGCTTTTGCTTGAGCCTTTTCAGCCTCGGATATCTTGGTCTTCAGGTCGGTGTTTTCCGTGGTGAGTGATTCGACGGAGCCTTCCAGCTCCTTTACTTTTGCTTCCAATTCCATTTTCTTGTTTACCTCCTGGTTTATTTCTGCCCTGACATTGGACTCTATAATTTTGAGCAAATCAGGGCGGCGTTCTTTTAGGGTTGCCAGTTCGATCAGGTCGATGTCTGTTCGGTCCGATTCGTAAAACGTGACGATCCCGCCAGCGCCCGGTTCGGTGACAAAATC
>Ga0307380_10013222_pt1 | contig 10212 bp, 7 predicted proteins | sample UN3MG_FD_202239 | JGI IMG/M metagenome (GOLD analysis project Ga0307380, IMG submission 202239) | Soil microbial communities from Risofladan, Vaasa, Finland - UN-3 | ecosystem: Environmental > Terrestrial > Soil > Coastal area > Acid sulfate soil | place: Finland: Risofladan, Vaasa | collected...
GAGGGCTGGTATCGCGGTGACACGGCCAAATACTCAAAGCATGCCGAGGCGATCGGATCGGCGATCTCGACCATCCGGCGCACCGCCGAGACGATGGCTTTGCGGCTGATGTTGACCGAGCAGATGAAGGACACGAGCACGCCGGTTGTGGTGCTTGGCGACTGCAATGACGGCCAGCACTCGAATACGCCGAATATCCTGACTGGCCAGCCGCGCTTTCTGTCGGCGTTGTCTCAGGGTGGTGGGGACATCGACCTCTACACCACCCAGACCTTGCAGCAATACCGCAGCCAAACCGATGTCTATTATACCCATATTTTCAATGACTCGCGCGAGTCGCTGGACCATATCCTGGTCAGCCAGGAATTCTACGACAACAGCAAAAAGCGGATTTGGGCGTTCGACGGACTTGAGATCGGAAATGACCATTTGAACATCGATGACCATAAGGAATCCGGCACGAACGACCATGGTATCGTGCGGGCTCGGTTCCGTCATAAACCAGCATGAACTGAGGAACCCTTGGCCCGGGCGTGGCATGGCGTAGCGTTGAACAGACCGCACGCCGCTCTGGACCCGCAATCCCGAATCGGAGTAAGAACAAAATAGGAACATTCATGTTGCGAGGCCCCGGCCCATGCCCCATCCCGTATCCTCTGGCGGCCTGCCCGACCTCGCGCTGATCCGTTCGGGCCGCGTGCACGAAGCTACCGGCGCCGGCCGGCGCGCCTTCGCCGCGATGCTGGCCGGGCGGCTTTCCGGCCCGGTGCTCTGGGTCCAGGAGAGCCGGCTTGCCGACACCCTCTGTCCCCAGGGCTTGCGGCCCTTCTTCGACCCGGCACGGCTGATTCTGGCCCGCCCCACTGGCAACCTCGCCGTGCTGCAGGTGACCGAGGAGGCGCTGCGTTCCGGGGCTGCCCCCCTGGTCATCGCCGAGCTGACCGAGGCTGCCGATCTCACCGCCAGCCGCCGCCTCCAGCTCGCCGCCAGTAGCGGGGGTGGCAGCGTTCGGGGCCTCTGCCTGCTGCCGGAGGCCCGCGCCCGGCCCAACGCCGCCGAGACCCGCTGGCTGTGCACGCCGATCCCGGAAGTGGCGCCAGGCGGCAGGCCAAGCGGGGGCCGCCAGTTGTGGGAACTGGTCAAGAACAAGCGCGGCCGCCTCGGTGTCTGGGAGATTGCCTGGGACGAGCAAACCGCACTCCGGCGATGCGAACATGCCTACAGCACCGCCGCATGCGCCTGAAACCCCGGCGGTGCGCGCCCTGCGTCCCCTCGCGCCGGGCAGGCCAGAAAGCCGTGCGGCGGGGCACGCAACCCTATCCCAACCTGACGGCGCCATACCCAGGGGCAGGGCGCGCTTAACCGGCGCCGCCCCCACCACCATGGCCCGCCGCATCATCGCCGTCGCCCTGCCGCATTTGGCCGCCGAGGCCCGGCTTCGGCGTGAGGGACAGGCCGGTTTCCCCCGCCCCTTCGCCATCGCCGGGCAGGATGGCGGGGCGCTGCGTCTCACCTCGGTCAACCCGGTAGCAGCGGCTTTCGGCCTCGCCCCCGGCCTCGGTCTGGCGGACGCCCGCGCCCTCTGCCCGACCCTGATCACCCGGCCAGACGAGCCCGAACGCCTCGCCGCCTTCCGCCGCGGACTGACCCGCTGGGCCGAACGCTTCTCGCCGATCGTCAGTATGGAGGGGGACAGCCTTACCCTCGATGCCACCGGCAGCGCGCATCTGTTCGGTGGTGAAGCGGCCATGCTCGCCGCCATCGCCAACGCGCTCGCCGCCCACGGCTTGACCGCCCGCCCGGCCATGGCCGACACCCGAGGCGCCGCCTGGGCGCTGGCGCATTTTGGCAACAACCTCCTCGCCATCGCGCCGAGGGGCCAAACCCGCGCCGCCATCGCCGCCCTGCCGGTGGCGGCATTGCGTCTCGACCGCGAGACAGCCCAGGGTCTCGTCGCCCTCGGCCTCACCACTATCGGTGACGCCGCCCTTATCCCCCGCGGCGCCCTGGCGCGGCGCTTCGGTCTGGCCACCCTGAAACGCCTCGACCAGGCGCTGGGCGCCGAGCCCGAACCGGTCGCCCCCGATCGCCCCCTGCCCAACTTCGCCACCCGCCTGACGCTGCCCGAACCGATCGGCCAGGTGACCGACGTCATGGCCGGGCTGGATCGCCTGCTGGGGCGGCTTTGCCAGACGCTGGAGACCCACCAGATGGGCGCCCGCACCCTGCGCCTGACCGCGCGGCGGGTCGATGGTGCCGACGCCGATGCGCAAATCGCGCTGGCCCGCCCCGGCCGCGACCCGGCCCGCCTCCGCGCACTGTTCGAGCCCAGGGTGGCTGAGATGGAGTCGGGCTTCGGCATCGACGCGCTTCGCCTCGAGGCAACCACCGTCGAGCCCCTGAAACCCGCCCAACTGGGCGGCGCGGCCAGCCGCTCCCAAGACCGTTTCAGCGAAAACGAGAAGCTCGCCGACCTGCTGTCGCGCATCGGCAACCGCATCGGCTTTGAGAATGTGATCCGCCTGCTCCCGGCCGAAAGCCACATCCCTGAGCGCGCTTTCATTCTGGCCGCTGCCGCCTGGTCCGCGCCCGAGCCGTTCCCAGCCGGTGGCACCCGGGGAGATCCTCTGCGCCCCCTGACCCTGTTCGCGCCGGAGCGGCTGGAGGTCGGGGAGGGGCCGAACACTGCGTCCACTCCCGACACCCGCCAAACTGACACCACACCCATCCCCCCGCCACGCTTGCGCTGGCGCCGCCGCTGGCTGACCCTGACGACCGCCCAAGGCCCCGAACGCCTGGCCCCGGAATGGTGGTGGGACGACCCGGCCTGGCGCTCCGGCCTGCGCGACTACTGGCGCATCGAGACAGCGGAAGGCCCCCGGCTATGGCTGTTCCACACCCCCCAGGCAGACCGGCCAGGCTGGTGGACCCATGGCGAATTCGCGTGAGTGTCCGGGGCAGTGGTGATAGGCTGCGGCAAATCATTAAGGCATTTGCCCATGGCAAGTCTCGACGACATTCTCAACCCGATCGCCAAGGGCCTCGCCGGCACCAGCCCGGAATCTGTGACCAAATCCGAGCCAAACCCGCAACCCGACCCTAAAATCATCCTCGACCACATCGCCGAAGTCTCGAAAAACGCCCGCGCCACCTGGTTCGGCCTGCTCGCCTTCGTCGGCGTCACCCTGCTCGCCCACAAGGACGCCGACTTCTTCGCCTACGGCGCCGAGACCCAACTGCCGCTGATCGGCCTCAAAGTGCCGGTCAAGGCGTTCTTCATCTTTGCCCCCCTGTTCGTCGCGGCGCTCTACGCCTATCTGCACCTCTATCTGATGACCCTGTGGGACGCGCTGGCCTCGGCCCCGGCGAAGATCGACGGCAAACCGCTCAGCGACCGGATCTTCCCCTGGCTGATCTCCTACGCCGCCCTTTGGGACCGCAACCGCCGGCGCAAGGACGGCAGCGCCGCCCCCCGGGCAATGGGGCGCGTGGTCACCGCGGTCAGTTTTGCGCTCGGATCGCTGTTCGGCGGCGCCGTGCTCGCCCTGCTGTGGTGGCGCTCGATGCCCGCCCATGACGAGTGGCTCACCCTCTGGATCGGCCTCTGCTTCTGGTTCGCAGCACTAATCGGCATGACCGGAATTCTCGTCGCCGGCGACCGGATGGCAGGCAAGCCTCGAAATAAGATTGTCCGCCCGCGCTGGGGCTACCGCCTTATCGGCGGCGTTGCCCTGGTTTTCCTCGCCTGCCTCTCCTGGCTGCGCACCGAGGGCGGGTTCGAGAACTACACCGTCTGGATCGAACGCAATGGCGCGTGGACCAGTTCATCGCAGCCCGCCACATGGTTGACGCCAATCTCCCAACGACCAAGCCGGTCGCAGATCCCACCAATCCGCGCTGGTTCAACCTCTCCCGCGCCGATCTTTCCGAGGCCGCCCTTACCCGCAAACCCGCTGGCTGGCTGCCGCACCACCTTTGGATGGAGGATTTCGAGGAGAATTTCCGTCGGCGCAGAGGCACCAAACCCGGCACCGCGCTGACCGCCGATCAGGAAACAGATTTCGAGAAGGAGGCGAAAGAACGCTACGCCGAATACATCTCCCAACTTGCCGCCCCCGACCTTCCGGGCGCCGACCTGCGCAACGCCACAATTTATGACGCGTTCTTGTCTGGCGCCGACCTCCGCGAGGCAAAGATGCAGGGGGCCGACCTCAGCTTCGCGCAGATGCAGAATGCAGAATGCGCTGACACTGTTCTCCGAGGTGCGCCGGCGCATTCTGCTGATCTTACCTGTAACAACCTGGAGCAGGATCAATTGGAAGCGGTTATCGGCGACGCACGCACGATCCTGCCCGCAGGACTTTATGTCTGGTCGTGCTGGGAAACCCCGCCGGATACCCTTGAGCAAACTTTGGCGACTTGGCCGGAATCACTTCGCGAGAAGGTGCGCGCCGAGTGGCTCTGCAACGGCCGCCCGCGCGTGAAAACCGGCACCCCCGCGCCCGACCCCAACTAACCCCCACCCTTGCCACTCCATCCAAACTAGAACATAACAGGAACATGCCCTATGCCGAGCTGACCACCACCACCAATTTCACCTTCCTCACCGGGGCCTCGCACCCCGAGGAGATGGTCCAGCGCGCCGCCGAGCTTGGCCTTGCCGCCATCGCCATCACCGACCGCAACACCCTGGCCGGCGTCGTCCGCGCCCATGTCCGACTGCGGGAGCTGAACCGCGAGGCGATCCGGATCAAGCCGCGCAATGTCAACGCTCAGGATACCCACACCCATGCCCGCATCCGCTCCCAGACCCGCACCGACCCCTCCTCGCGCCTGACGGAGGCGCAGCTTCAGGCCCGGTTCAGCCAGGCCGAGCCGGTCGCCGCATCGGACGAGGTCAAAATCCTCACCCTGCCAAAGCTGATCATCGGCACCCGGCTGACCTTCACCGACACCCCGCTCGAGGTCATCGCCCTGGCCCCCGACCGCGCCGCCTACGCCCGGCTTTGCCGCCTGCTGACCCTCGGCAAGGGCCGGGCGCAGAAGGGCGGCTGCGAACTCACCCTCGACGATCTCTGCAATACCGATCCCGGCCTGATCCTGCTCGCCTGTGTGCCTGATCCCATGGCTGACCCTTTGACCAGGCCGCAAACACCCACGCCTCAGCCCGGCGCGCACAGCACCTTGCCGCAGCTGCAACGCCTGACGCGCCGCTTTGGCGACCTCGTCTACCTTGCTGCCGCCCCGCGCTATGACGGCCGCGACCGGGCCCGGCTCAACGCTCTCGCCGGGCTGGCCGCCAAGGCCCAAATCCCCCTCGCCGCCACCGGCGACGTGCTGATGCACCGGGCCAGCCGCCGCCGCCTCGCCGATACCCTGACCTGCATCCGCACCCGGCGCACCATCGAGACGCTGGGCACCCTGGCTCAGCCCAACGCCGAGCGCCGCCTGCGGGCGCCGGAGGAAATGGCTCGCATCTTCGCCGCCCACCCCGAGGCCATCGCCAACACGCTGGAGATCGCCGCCGGCTGCACTTTCTCGCTCGATGAGCTGGCTTACGAATACCCCGACGAGGGCAATGGCGAGCCGCCGCAGTCCCGGCTTGAGCGCCTCGCCCATGCCGGCCTGAAATGGCGCTACCCCGAGGGCGCTCCGCAAAAAGCCAGCGACCTCGTTGCCCGCGAGCTCCAGCTCATCGGCAAGCTGAACTACGCCCCCTATTTCCTCACCGTCCACGACATCGTCGCCTTCGCCCGGTCGCGCGGCATCCTGGCCCAGGGCCGCGGCTCGGCCGCCAATTCCGTTGTCTGTTACTGCCTCGGCGTCACCGAAATCGCGCCGGAGACCATCTCGATGGTGTTCGAGCGCTTCGTCTCCGAGGCCCGCGACGAGCCGCCCGACATCGATGTCGATTTCGAGCATGAGCGCCGCGAGGAGGTGATCCAGCACATCTACGCCCGCTACGGCCGCCACCACGCCGGGCTGACCGCCACGGTGATCCATTTCCGCTCTCGCGCCGCATTGCGTGAAGTCGGTCGGGCCATGGGCCTCAGCGAAGATGTCACCGCCGCGCTATCCGGCCAGGTCTGGGGCTGGTCGCGTGAGGCCATCCAACCCCAGCGCCTGCGCGAGGTCGGCCTCGATCCCACTGACCGGCGGCTGATTCAAACCATGGAACTGGTCAGCGAGATCATCGGCTTTCCGCGTCACCTGTCGCAGCATGTCGGCGGCTTTGTCATCACCGCCGGGCGGCTGGACGAGCTGGTGCCGATCGAGAATGCCGCTATGGCCGACCGCACCGTCATCGAATGGGACAAGGACGACATCGACGCGCTGGGCATCCTCAAGATCGACGTGCTCGGCCTCGGCATGCTGACCTGCATCCGCAAGGCTTTTGACCTGATCGCGGCGCATCACGGCACCCGCTACACGCTGGCGACCCTGCCGCCGGAGGACCCGGCGACCTACGACATGCTGTGCCAGGCCGACAGCTTGGGCGTCTTCCAGGTGGAATCTCGCGCCCAGATGAATTTTCTGCCCCGGATGCTGCCACGCAATTTCTACGATCTGGTCATCGAGGTCGCCATCATCCGCCCCGGCCCGATCCAGGGCGACATGGTGCATCCCTTCATCCGCCGCCGCCAGGGGCTGGAGGCGGTCGAGTTTCCTTCTGAGGAACTCGGCGAGGTGCTCGGCAAGACCCTCGGCGTGCCGCTGTTTCAGGAGCAGGCGATGCGCATCGCCATCGTCGCTGCTGGCTTCACCGCCGAGGAGGCAGATCGGCTGCGCCGCTCGCTCGCCACCTTTCGCAAGACCGGCACCATCTCGAGCTTCCGCGACCGCTTCATCGAGGGCATGGTGACACGCGGTTATGAGCGCGATTTCGCCGAGCGCTGTTTCAGCCAGATCGAGGGTTTTGGCGAGTACGGCTTTCCAGAGAGCCACGCCGCCAGTTTCGCCCTGCTGGTCTATGCCTCGGCCTGGTTGAAACGCCATCACCCAGGCGTCTTCGCCTGTGCGCTGTTGAACTCGCAACCGATGGGCTTCTACGCCCCGGCCCAGATTGTCCGTGACGCGCGGGAACACGGCGTCGAGGTCCGCCCGGTTTGCATCAACGCTTCGTATTGGAATTGCACGCTGGAGCCCAGCGCCGGAGGTGGAATGGCGTTGCGCCTGGGTTTGCGCCAGGTCAAGGGATTGCGCGAGGAGGACGGCCAGTGGATCTCGGCCGCCCGTGGCAATGGCTACCCGGATATCGAGGCCCTGTGGCGCCGCGCCGGGCTGAGCCGCGCCGCGATCACCAAATTGGCCAATGCGGATGCTTTCAACGCCTCTGGTGCCCCTTCGGGGCTCGAGCGCCGCGAAGCGTTGTGGGAGGCCCGCGCGCTGACCGGCGGCGCGCCCCTGCCGCTGTTCCCCGACGGCGAGGGCCTGATTGAGCCGCCCGCCCGGTTGCCCATCCCCAGCCTCGGCGAACAGGTGATCGAGGACTACCGCAGCTTGCGCCTCAGCCTCCGCGCCCACCCGCTGGCGCTGCTGCGTGAGCGCCTGAGCACCGGGCGCCCCCCCAGCCACACGGCTGCCCGCATCGCTGACACTCCGGATGGAGCCGGCATCGCCGCCACCGGGCTGGTAATCACCCGCCAACGCCCCGGCACTGCTTCCGGCGTGATCTTCATCACGCTGGAGGACGAGACCGGGGTGGTCAACGTCATCGTCTGGCCGAAGGCCTACGAGCGCTTCCGCCGCGCGGTGATCGCCGGGCGGCTGCTGCGCGTCACCGGCAAGCTGCAGCGCGAGGGCTCGGTCTACCACCTGATTGCAGGAAAGGTCGAGAACCTGTCACCCCTGCTCGACCAGTTGGGTCTGCCACCGGGCACTGCAAGCGTGGCGATGCAGGCTGCCCCACCACCCCGTGCCCGCCATCCGCGCGATCAGGCCCGTCAGTTGTTCCCGAGCCGGGATTTCCATTGAGCGGCGGTTCCAACCGATCCAACCCCGACCAATCCAACCCCGGCCCACCCCGCCGCTCGGAGCGTTGGGTCACCGCCAGGGGCGCCGCCTCACTGCCCCGCAATTGCCACCGCCCGCCGCCTCGGTGCGACCGCAACCATGCCAGCCAGCATGATCAGCCCCAGCCCGGCCAACCCGGTTGCTGTCGGCGCCTGACCCCATATGGTCGCCGAAACCACCGCCGCCCAGACCAGATAGGAATAGTCAAACAGCGCCACCGAGGCATTCTTGCCCATCTGATAGCCCCGCATCAGCAGCCCCGTCCCGATAATCGACGACAGGCCCAGCGCCGCAGACAACAGCAGCATTTCGAATCCCACCGCCGTCGGCTGTACGAACAGCACAGCCCCGGTCGTCCCGGGCATCGCCCCGGTGTCGGCGAGAACCGCCACTGCGACGCCGACGAGACCGAGGGCGAGAAACCCGGCGATGCTCCAGAACAACAGCGCACAGGCGTCTTCGTCGCGGCAATGACGGTTGGTTATCAGGATCGAGGCCGCGTTCACGGCCCCGGCCACAACCGGCACCAACGCCAGCGGATTGAGCTCGCCGCCGACCCCCACCGCCAACGCGGCACCACCAAAGCCAAGGCCGAGCGTGAGCCACATTCGCCGGTCGGGCGCGCCGCCACCGGATAGGCTGAGGTAGATCACCACCCAGATCGGTGTGGTGAAAAACCCAGCCGCCGCCTGACCAAACGGCAGTACTGGCAGCACCGCGAAATACGCCCCCAGCGCCAGCACGTTCAGCACGGTGCGTAATGCCACCGGTCCCCGCGAGCGCGGCAGGATGCGTTGCCACGAGCCGAACATCACCGCCACGGCAAAAGCGACCGGCAGCATCAGCGCGGCCCGGATCGCCTGAAACTGCCAGATCGACATGTCATTGGCGACCAAAGGAGCAAAGCTGTCGGTGAGGGCGAAAAGACCCTGGGCCGAGATCACCAGAAAAGCCGCGACCGCCCCGGAGCCGAACGACATCTTGTTCAGCCAAAGGGTCACGATCGCTATCCGCTAGACGAAAAAGGTTTCCCCGATCCCAGCCATTAAGAATCGCTTAACATTCACGCTCTTCGGAATTAGTTAGCGAAACCTTAACGCCGCCGCGTGACAGCGGTTTCAGACGTTATCGGTTTCAACAACACGGGCGCCGGACCACAGCGCCAGCGCCCCGGCGATGACGATCAGCCCCATGCCGGCGGCCATCCGCAGACTGACCGTATCACCCCAGATCAACCAAGCGAACAGCGGCGCCCAGAACAGGAAGCTGAAATCGAACAGACCCATGATCGAGGCAGCACCCATCTTGTAGCCTTGGGCCATGCAGGCGGTCGAGGTGATCCCCGCAAGCCCAATCACGAACACTGCAGCCATAGTTTCCCACACGACCGGCTGCCAGGGCAGGGAGGCGAATTCGGTGCCCGGCACGCCCTCCAGAACCGACCCCAACCAGGGCACCAGCCCCAGCCCGACCAACCCGGCCAGAAACAGCGCGATGAACTGCCACACCGCCAGGCAAATGGCTGTCTCGTTCATGCAATAGCGCCGGACCCAGATGACGTTCATCGCCCACGAGACACCGCCCGCCACCGCCACCAAAGCCATCGGCTCGATCGGCTGGGCGCCGACCCCAAGCACCAGACACACCCCACCAAACCCGATCACCACGCCAACGATCCGCCGTGGCCCAACCCGCTCGCCGAAAAACAGCGCCGATAGAACTGCGACCCAGATGGGTGCCGTGAAAAACCCGCCCGCAGCCTGGGCGATGCCAACGGCTGGCAATGCGGCGAAATACATCATCAGGCCGATCATCCCGAACAGGCTTCGCTGCATCACCTGAACCGGCGCCACCGGCCAGATCGCCCGCGCCTGCCCGGTCACCACGGCAAGCAGAAATGCAACCGGGATCACCATGGCCGAGCGCAGCATGTGGAACTGCCACAACCCCATCTCGCGCGACAGGCCGGTGACAAAATTGTCGGAAAGCGCGATCAGCGAGGTGCCCCCGATGATCCAAAGCGCACCGACAGCGGTAGGGTTCATTAACGAAAATCCAGATGACCGCGGCCCAATGCCGCCGAAAAACCTTGGCTGAGCCGCCGCCGCGGCGCAAGCTTGGTCTTCACAGCGCCGAAACCGATGTTAGATTGGCCGTTGCGTCAAACGTCCGACAAAAAAATTAATTTGAGGGAGAACA
>Ga0307380_10013224_pt1 | contig 10211 bp, 6 predicted proteins | sample UN3MG_FD_202239 | JGI IMG/M metagenome (GOLD analysis project Ga0307380, IMG submission 202239) | Soil microbial communities from Risofladan, Vaasa, Finland - UN-3 | ecosystem: Environmental > Terrestrial > Soil > Coastal area > Acid sulfate soil | place: Finland: Risofladan, Vaasa | collected...
TGGCGCGGCTGCGAGAGAGCGGGCAGGTGCTTCGGATCTTCGTCACCGAGACCGACGAGCGTGTCACCCAGATCATCGACCGCCTGGTCGAGGCGAACGGCGCGGGGGAGGCGCGCCTGCGGATCACGGCCACACGGGGGGCGCTGGCGGCCGGCCTCGAAGATGACGAAGCCCCGCCCGCGACGCTCCTCGTGACGGCGGGCCCCATGACGCCGTACCCGCCGGAGTTCTACACCAGCGGCGCGACGGTCGTCGTCTCCGACATCCGCGTAAACGAGTCGGACCCCACCACGTACCACAAGGTGACCGCGTACATGGCGAACCTGCTGGTGCTGCGCGATGCGCACCGCGGACGGGCGGCCGAGGCGCTCCGTTTCAACACGAAGAACCGCCTGGCCGAGGGGGCCATGTCCAACGTCTTCCTCGTGAAGGACGGTCGCCTTCTGACGCCGCCCGTGGAGGAGGGCGTGTTGCCGGGCATCACGCGTGCGGCCGTCCTGGAGATCGCGGCCGAGGTGGACGTGCCGGCCGAGCAGCGGGCCCTCACGGTCCACGATCTCCTGGACGCCGACGAGGTGTTTCTGACGAACTCGATCATGGAGGTCATGCCGGTGGCCCGCGTCGAGGCCCGCGAGATCGGCCAGGGCAAACCGGGCCCCGTCACGACGAAACTGGCCGACGCCTACCACGCCCTGGTCGCCCGCGAGACGGGGGCTGCCGAGCCGTAAGGAAGGCAGGGGGCCGGGAATCTTACTTCGCGGCCTTGCCCGTGCCGGGCCTGGGCTTGGCGGAAGGCAGGAACGGGACCTTTCCGCCCTGGGGCGCCTTGCCGGGGGCGGCGGGCTGGGCCGTGAGGATGATCGTCTCCTGCCACGTGTCGGGGCCGCGGCGCTCGAAGAAGGCGGCGGCGCCGAAACTGATGCCCGGTCCGATCTTCGGCGACGTGGGACCGATCACGAGCAGCCGCCCGGGCGGCAACTGCACCTCCGCCGCCAGGTCCGTGAGCACGCACGACGCGCGGCCCATCTGCTGGGCGTGCCCTTTCTCGGTCCGGACCCACCGCATCCGCTCCGGGCCGTACTGGACCTCCGGGACGAGGGCGATGCAGACGGCGGCGGGGTCGGCCGGGTCGCGCCGGCAAACGGCGCGGAACCGGACGGAGGCCCCCTCGAAGTGGCGGCCCGCGAGCCGGCCGGCGGCGTCGGTCCACACCAGGTCAACCGTTTCGCGCTCGCCGCCCAGGGCGATGGCAAAGTCCAGGTTCTCCGGCACCACGAGGTCGCGGACCTTGGCGGTGCGGTCGGGCGTCTCGGCCAGCAGTTCGTTGAGGCGCTCGGCGGCCAGGCCGGCGCCGTCGCCCAGACGCAGATCGTTGGCGTCCCAGAGGGAGCGTTTCTCGTGCGACATGCCGGTCGTGCCGAGCAGACGCCACACGTCCTCAACGGGTGCGTCGGGGCGGAGCCGATGCTGCAGCAGGACGGTGCGGACCTGGTACATCGCCGTGGCAGACGAACCACCCTTGGGCACCAGCGGCTTGAGGGTGATGGGGCCGACCCTCTCGTCGCCCGGCCCTTTGCAGCCGGCCGGCGCGGCGGCCAGAGCCGCGAGCAGGCTGATCGCGATGATGGCCCTGAAACGCATCGGGCGGAGTATAGGGCCGGATGCCGCCGAAGTCAACGCACGGGCGCTTGGGTAGCCGCAGGGCTTGCCCCGCGCGGCTTGGTACGACTACGCTACGTTCCGCGCGGCGGCCTTCCCAGGCCGCCGCGAACGCCGTTCATGCCTGTTCCTGGTGGCCTGGGAAGGCCACCAGGCGGACAAAAAAGGCGACGTAGCGTTGTAGGATTAGGAGGGCTCCAGCCCGGCCCCCAGTTCATCGAGGCGATCGCGGGCGGCCTGGTACGAGGGTGCGAGTTTGAGGACGCGCTGATAGAGGGCGACGGCATCGTCCGTGCTGACGGTTCCCTTGTCGGCGGCGTCGGGCGCGTCGCGGCCGGAGGCGGCCGCGTCTTCGTACGCCAGGCCGAGGTTGAAGAGCACGTCCGGGTCGTTCGGCGCCAGCCGCCGCGCCCGTTCGAAGACGCGGAGGCAGTCGGCCGGCCGGCCGAGCGCGGCGTGACACATGCCCAGGGCGATGGCCGTGTCCACCTGTGTCGGATCGAGGCGGGAGGCGCGGTCGAGGGCCCGCTCGGCCTCGTCGTAGCGGTCCAGGTCGTAGAGGGCCCGGCCCGTCAGGTAGTATCCGCGCGGGTCGAAGGGGGCGAGGTCGCACATCCGTTCGGCCACCGCCAGCGACGGCTCCACCTGGCCGACTTCGAGCAGGACGGAGGAGAGGTTTCCGAGGGCGTCGAGGTTGTCGGGGTTGTCTCGGGCGATCCGGGCGAGTTGTTCGAGGGCGAGGTCGCGCTGGCCCAGGTCGGCCTCGATCAGGGCACGGTTGATCTGAAGGGGGAGGTCCTCGGGGTGGCTCGCCAGGCCGCGGTCGAAGGCGTCGCGTGCCTCCTCGAACTTGCCCTGGATGGCGAGGAGGACCCCCAGGTCGTTCTCCAGTTCGTGGGCGCGGCCGGAGAAGGCCATGGCCTGCCGCAACTGCTCCTCGGCTTCGTCGAACCGCCCTTCGCCGGCGAAGAGCGACGAGAGGTTCCGGTAGAGTTCGTCGCGGTGCGGCTCTTCGCGAAGCGCCCGACGCAGGACACGGGCCGCCCGGGCCATGGCCGACCGCGAGTGGCCGGCGCTCGTCAGGTGCGAGAGGATGAGCGGGTCGGACGGGCTCAGTTCCAGCGCCCGCAGCAGGTGCTTGCGGGCCTTGGCGTCCTGGCCGAGGTGCATCAGGGCGACGCCCAGGTCCAGGTGGACGCGGGAATCGTCCTCGGCCTCGGCGAGCAGTTCGCGGTAGATCGCGATGGAACGCTTGGGCTCGCCGTGCTGGACGTGGTATCCGCCGAGGGCCAGGCGCGCTTCGCGCGAATCGGGGTACAGGGCCAGTTCGCGCTCCAGTTCGTCGTAGGCGCGGTCCATGTCGCCTCGGGCGGCAAAGGCGCGGGCCATCGAGAGGTGGAGTTCCGGGAACTCGTCGTCGGCTTCGACGGCGCGGCGCCAGACGTCGATGGCCTGGTCGTAGTGTCCCTGCTTGAACAGCGCCAGGCCCCAGTGGTACGGGATCTCGGCCGAGTCGGGATGGATGCCGATGGCCTCTTCGTAGAGGCGTTCGGCCCGGTCGAAGTGTTCGACGTTGCCGTAGGTCCCGATGAGTTGGGCGAGGACGGCCTCGTCGTCGGGGGCCAGGCGGCGGGCCCGTTCGAGGTGCCCGAGGGCCTCGCGGTCGTCGGCCCGGAGCCACGAGACGAAGGCCAGGCCGAACCACGCCTCGACGCAGTCGCGGTCCATGTCGGCGGCCTTGAGCAGTTCGCGCTCGGCCTCGTCCACGCGGTTCAGGTACGCCAGGCACCGTCCGGCCATGGCGTGGGCGTCGGGGATGTCGGGAGCGACCTCGATGGCCCGGCGGCAGGCCGCCAGGGCTTCCTCGTACGCGCCCTCTTCGAGCAGACGGTCGGCCCGCTCGAGGAACTCTTCCGGATCCTGCCAGTCGGACATCGGCTGCTCCTGCGTCTGGGCGGTGGCCTGGGAGGGCCGCCACGCGGGAATCCGGACAAGGCATGCCTTGCCGCTGTGCGCTGCTCGACGTCTACGGTCGCGAGAACGGCCGGCCGCCCACCTCCGGGTTCACCTCCACACGGTGGATGCGAACCGTGTATTGGACCGGCCCCGTGGCCGCACCCGACTCGTCGATGGGCGTCAGGCGCCACCGGCGGCTGACCACGAGGTCGTCGGCCGGACGCCAGTCGTCCATCCGCACGCGCATCCGGCGCCCGAAGAACGGGTCCTGGGACCACCGGATCAACACGTTCTCCACGCGGCGGGCTCCCTTGCGGACCTCCACGACGGTCCGATCCTGGCCTGAGTATCCGGATGCCGTGCCGTCGGTGACCGCGAGCCCCTGCCAGGTGCGTGCCTCGGCCGTGCCGGTCCGCGTGCCGGCGTAGGCCACGGTGCGTCCGTCGCCGAGGAGGCTGATCGGCATCGCCAGCAGTTCGCCGACGAGCCGGGCCTGGCCGGCCGCGCGGCCTCGGGCCGCCGCGTCGTCTGTCTCGGCCCCGTCGCGGAAGACGCGCAGGCGCCGGCCGTCGAAGACGGCCACGGCGCTCTGTGCGGGCGTCTCGATGCGCAGGTGCCCTGTGACCGGGTCCAGGAGCCAGACCTCATCGGTGGCCGTGTCGCCGCCCGGCCGGTGCTCGGTCCGGGTGACCTCGGCCCGAAGGGCCGTGCACTCGGCCCAGCGGTACTTGGACCCGTGTGCCCAGACGGCGTCGCGGACGATGCGGCGTGCGTCGTCGTCTTCGATGGCGTCGAGGCGGCAGTTCAGCGTGTGGCAGCGGGAACATCCCCCGGCGACGGCCGCCGCGACGGCTGCCGCCAGAAAGACGCCCACGGCCCGCCGGAGCGAGCCGCGGTGCTCGCGACTGCTGCAATGGCTGCGCCCGTCGATCACCACGAGGACCTCTCGCGCATATCGCTGGCTGCGCGACCGGCCAGGCATTATACTCTGCGGACCCGGCCGTCCACAAGGCGGCTTCGGAGTGGGCCCAGAGTCGGGGCGACCGTCCGTGCTGCGATCCGATTACTTCTACCGATTTCCATGGCTGCTTCTGGCGGCGGCGCTGGGGCTGTCGGCGCTGGGTATCGCGGGCATCTACGCGGCCACCTCGGGTGGCGAAGGCGACCCGTTCTGGGGCACCGCCGCCGGCAAACAGACCGTGTTTCTGGGCGCGGCGATGGCGGTTTTCGTTCTGGCCCTGATGCCCAGTTACGTTCGCCTGGCGAAGTACAGTTACGCCCTCTACGCCGTGAGCCTGCTGGCGCTGGCGGTGCTGGCGGTGATGCGAAACCGCGGATGGACGATTCCACGCCTCATCTATCCCACCAACTATGCGTACTCGTGGATTAACATTCCGGGAACGAGCCTGAAACTGCAGCCGTCGGAACTCGCGAAGATCGCCTTCATCATGTCGCTGGCGTATTACCTGCGGTTTCGCAAGAACTACCGGACCTTCACGGGGCTGTTGGTGCCGTTCGTCATGGCGCTCGTGCCCACGGCGCTCATTCTGTATCAGCCCGACCTGGGCACGGCGATGCTCTTCCTGCCGGTGCTGTTCCTGATGCTGTTTGCCGCCGGCGCGCGGGGGAAGCACCTGGCGGCGATCATCGCGATGGGGCTGGCCATGGTCCCCGTCTTCTACTCGTCGATGCACGGGTATCAGCGGATGCGGATCGACTCGTGGCTGCTGCACGGCTGCGCCGAACGGATGCACTTTGCGCTCGCGCCGAAGGCCGACGGCGCCGGCGGCGCCGAGGATCAGACGGAGGCCGGCGACGGGAGCGAGGCCGAGAAGAAGCCCGCCGCCGCGAACCATGCGCCCGTCTCGCGCTTGGCCGGGATGTCCGACGCCGAGAAGGCCGACCTGGTGCGCGAGGTCACGGGCATGTGGCGGTTTCGCCTGTGGCGACTGGCGACGGCCGTCTCGTGGGGACAGGAAAAAGCCGAATTCGTCCAAGCGAGGGAAACGCTGTTCGAGGCCCTCGATGCCGGGCCGGGGCCGGCGAGTTTCAACGCCCTGCGGTTCTTCTTCGGCAGTCTGCTCGATGACTACGGCCACCAGTTGTTCCAGGCGAAGGTGGCCGTGGGGGCCGGCGGGCTGACGGGCCGGGGGTGGCTCGAAGGGACGCAGACGCGCTACGGGTTCCTTCCGGAGGCGCACACGGACTTTCTGTATCCGACGCTGGCCGAGCAGTTCGGCTTCCTGGGCGCGGCGGGGGTGGTGGTGCTCTACGGCCTGATCTGCCTGTTCGGCGTGGACGTCAGTTTCTCGACCACCGAACCGTACGGCAAACTGCTGGTGGTGGGGGTGGTGTCGCTGGTGGCGGCCCAGAGTTTCCTGAACATTGCGATGAGCATCGGCCTGATGCCGATTACGGGCATCCCGCTGCCGCTCATGTCGTACGGCGGGTCGAGCCTGGTGAGTTCGTTTCTGGCGCTGGGCCTGCTGGCGAACGTGGCGGTGCGCCGGCTGTACCTGATCGCCCCGCGACCGTTTGAGTGGCGGGAGTGAGGCGAAATCGGAAAGCGCAAACCGGAAGGTTCCCCGCCGCGCCCGCCCCGGCGGGGGGCACGTGCGCGGCGCGTGGGCCGGGCTCAGACATTCCGCCCGGAACTCTCGCCGCCCGGCGGGTTTGTACCCGTGAGAATGTACAAGCAGAGCGGGGGCCGGGCAGCCCCGCGGGAGGCAAACGCATGGCCATCGGCAACCGGAAGGTGACGCGACGCGCCTTTTTGGCGTCCTCGGCGGCGGCGGGCGGCCTGCTGGTCGTTCCCAGGCACGTGCTGGGCGGCGAGGGACAGGTCGCGCCAAGCGAAACGTTCGGGTCGGCCCTGGTCGGCTGCGGCGGCCGGGGACCCGGCACGCACGGGGATCTGAAGGAAAAGCACGGACTGGCGACCCACTGCCTCGCCGCCTGCGACGTTGACCTGAACCGCGCCAAGGGGTTCCAGAAGCGGATGGGTCCCAGTTGCGAGGTGTACCAGGACTTCCGCCGGGTCGTCGAGCGCAACGACATCGAGGTGGTGGCCATCGGCACGCCGCCCCACTGGCACGCGCTCATCTCCATCGCCTGCATGGAGGCCGGCAAGGACGTCGTCTGCGAGAAGCCCGCCACCCGCTTCGTCGCCGAGGGCCGGGCGCTGGCCGATGCCGAGAAGCGCTACGGCCGCATCTACCAGGTGGGTACGTACGGCCGGTTCGGCATGAGCCAGAACGAGAGCAACCGCACGATGCGCAAACTCATGAAGAGCGGCCTGCTGAAGCCCTGCAAGGGCCGGTATGTGAGCCGAGGCGGCTTGAAGGTCAAGCAGTGGAGCGGCCGGCTCGACGTCGCGCCCCAGCCCGTTCCCGAGCACCTGGACTGGGACCTGTACTGCGGCCCGTCGCCGGTGAAGCCGTTCCATCCGCCCCGTCACGGCGGCACGCACCGCTGGTACTGGGACTACGAGGGTGGCGGCCTGGGCGACATGGGTCATCACAAGTTCGACCCCATCACCTGGCTGTTCGGCAAGGACGACACGGCCCCGGTCAAGATCGAGGCTCACGCCCCGCCACCCCATCCGGAGGTCTCCGGCATGTGGGGATGGTTCAAACTGACCTATGGCGACGGGTTCGAGATGGTCGTCGAGAGCGGCGAATGGGGCGAGTCTGCGGGCCTGACGAGCGTCCGACCTTCCACCGACGACCTCAGCGAGGGGGACAAGAAGAAACTCGATGCCATGCCCGACCCGAAACCGTGCGTCGGGTTCGGCGAGGCCATCAAGACCCGCCAGAAGGCGGGCGGCCACGCCGAGGCCGCCCATCGCACCGCCTGCATCATGCATCTGGCGAACGTCGCCATCCGCACCGGCCGGACGATTCACTTCGACCCCGTCAAGGAAGTCGTCATCGGCGACGAGGAGGCCAACCGCCTCGTCCACCCGCCCATGCGGGCTCCATGGCACCTGTAACCGGAACCGGAGATACGACCATGGCGAAGACCGACACACTCGCCGATATCGTCGGCCGCGTGCCCGAACTGGACGAGGGCGGCGAGAAGGGCAAAGAGAAAGGCAAACTGACCGGCCCCCCTTGGGCCGACGCCATCCGCGACGTCTACGACCCTGTCCTGGCCGGCGGCAAGGGGGCTGTCCTCGCACTGATCGACATGCTCAAGCCCATCGACGACGGGGCCGACTACAAGGTCCGCTACGCCCTGCACGGCCTGTCCGTCTACACCTGCCGCAAGGGCAAGGAGAAGCAGCGGGCCGACGTCATCGACGCCTGCACCGCGGCGCTCGCCCAGGACCGGCCCGCGCCGGTCAAGGAGTGCCTCGTCTGGGAACTCGAGACCGTGGGCGATAAACGGGCCATCCCCGCGCTGGCCGCGCTTCTGAACGACCCCGCCGTCGGCCCGGACGCCGTTCGCACCCTGGTGGCCATCGGCCACGCCGCCGTCGAACCGCTCCGCGCCGCGCTGGCCAAGGCCAAGGGCGAGATGCGCCTGCATCTGGTCCAGGCCTCAGGGCAATTGAAAGACGCCGCCGCCGTGGCTCACCTCAAGAAGGCCGCCGAGGCCGAAGACGCCGACCTCCGCATCACCGCCCGATGGGCCCTGGCGACCATCGGCGACGCCGGCTCGGCCGACCTGTGCCTGAAGGGCGTCGAGGCCAGGGACTGGGAACGCGTCAAGGCCGTCAAGGCCTGCCTCGTGCTTGCCGAGACCCTTGCCCGAGCCGGGAACAAGCGCGCCGCCGCGGACCTGTACGACCGTCTCAAGAAGGCGTGCTCGACCGACGACCCTTACATCCGCGAGGCCTGTGACCGCGGCCTGAAGGCCGTGGGGTAGGCTCCGGGCCACTCCGAGCCCGGCCTGACGGTCAACGAGTTCGCCGCCCTGCGTTGACCGGGTCGCCCTCACGCGCAGTTCCAGTTTCTTTCGTCCCTCCGGCCGGTTATACTGCGCGGAACGTCTTGGATCGGAAAGGTGCACGCCATGGACTCTCTTTTGCTTCTGATGGTTGCTGCCGCGCTGCTGGCGGTCGTGTGGGTGCCTGCCGTCGCGGGTGCGGCCGTGGTGACGGAGTCGGCGCGGCGGATCCCCGTCGCGTACGACGTGGACGTGGTGGTCGTGGGCGGCTCGACCGCGGGCGTTGAGGCGGCGGTGGCGGCCGCCGAGGCCGGGGCCACGGTCTTCCTGGCCGCCCCGCGGCCGTATCTGGGCGAGGACCTCTGCGCGACGAAACGCCTGTGGCTCGAAGCGGACGAGACGCCGCCCACGCCGCTCGGCCTGAAACTGTTCGCCGACACCGGCGAGGTGCTCGCCGCGAAGGACCCGCGCGCCCTCCCGTTCACGTACGAGGCCGACCTGCCCTCGGCCGGCGTCCACAAGGACCAGCGGCCGCCGCGCCTGACTGACGGGGTTCTCGGTCCCCCCGAGAAGCAGAGCGTCCAGTACGACGGCGACGTGACGATCCTGTGCGACCTGGGCAAGGTGCAGGACGTGGCCGACGTCCGGGCGGTCGTGTTCCACCGGGGGGGCGACTTCGGTCTGGGCGGCGCGACGGTCGAAACGTCGGCCGACGGAAAGACGTGGACCCGTGCCGTCGCGCTGGAAACCGACGGCGGAGACGGCGGCTCGATCACCGCCGGGGCGACGATCGACGCACGCGCCCGCCACGCGCGGCTGCACCTGAAGCGGGCGGAGGGAACGGAGCGGATCCTGGTCGGCGAAGTCATGCTCCTCGCGCCCAAGGGCAAGGTGCCTTCGGACGCGAAGCCCGCCGAGCCCGCCGTCAACCGGGGTCCCGTGCGGCCGATGCACGTCAAGAAGACGCTGGACGAGGCGGCGCTGGCGGCCGGCGTCCGGTTCCTCTTCGGCTGCTATGCGACGGGCGTCCTGACCGACGGCGGCGGCAAGCCGGCCGGCATCGTCATGGCCAACCGCTCCGGGCGGCAGGCGGTCCTGGCGAAGGTGATTATCGACGCCACCGACCGGGCCGCCGTCGCACGGATTGCCGGGGCCGAGTTCCGCCCCTACCCGAAAGGGACGCACGAGTTTCGTCGCGTCGTCATCGGCGGCGAGGTGCAGGAGGCGAAGGGCGTGGCCGGCCGCGCCGTCGGCCTCAAGTTCGGGTCGGCCGAGATCATCGAGTACACGCTCCGACTGCCGATGGCCGACTCTTCGTACGCCTCGTTCGCCGAAGCGAATCAGAAGGCCATCGACGCCACGTTCCACCCGCAGCGGCTGGACGCGTCGGAAGTCCTCTTCCAGGTGCCGCCTGACCCGGTCAAAGGAAAGGCGAGCATGACCGGCGCGTGGCCGGGGGCGGCGGAGGCGAACCTGGACGCCTTCCGGCCGGCGGCGATGGAGCGGCTGTACGTCGTCGGCGGCTGCGCCGACGTGCCGCGCGACGTGGCGGCCCGGCTGCTGCGGCCGACGGCGCTGATGGCCGTCGGTGTACGGATTGGCCGGGCGGCGGCGGCCGAGGCGAAGCGAATCGGCAGACTCGAGGGCGTCCGCCTCGCGGGGAAGAAGAGTGAGGCGGCCACGGGCGGCGACGTCAAGGAGTTCCT
>Ga0307380_10013226_pt1 | contig 10209 bp, 9 predicted proteins | sample UN3MG_FD_202239 | JGI IMG/M metagenome (GOLD analysis project Ga0307380, IMG submission 202239) | Soil microbial communities from Risofladan, Vaasa, Finland - UN-3 | ecosystem: Environmental > Terrestrial > Soil > Coastal area > Acid sulfate soil | place: Finland: Risofladan, Vaasa | collected...
GGTCCGGCCCGCAGGATGCCGAAATACTTGCTGATTCACTTGATCTGCCTCTGCAAAAAACAAGAGATGCGATACAGACTCTCGCTGAAAAAGACCTGGTGTCTACTCCGGATGGTACGGTTGCAGAACTGACAGAATGTGGCGAATCGTACAACCTGATGAACGATGAAAGTCTTGAAGAAACATCCGGCACTATGTCACGGGCAATGAGAAAAATTATTTCCTGTCTTTTAGAATCTCCCCCGCAGACCGGCCCGATACATGCATTCTGCACCCAACAGGGAATATCAGTTAAAGAATGCGTGAAGGCCCTGGCGGCTCTTGAATCAAGAGGATATCCGGTGAGCGATCACATCAACTGAGCACCAGTATTATCTCAATAGTACTGGATATATCTGCAGGAGATCAAAGATGATGAAGTTGCGATGGGGGATCTATGTCTTTAACCCGGCGAATGTATGGGTATAGTTTTTCTGAAATTGAGAAGGATTTGATATTCCGCCGGAAGGATACCGGGTTTGTCCGGTATCTTACTAAAGACGGGACTCTTTTCTATCTCGATCCCTCGCCGTTTTTCAAAACGCAGAAGCGGGAAGTCTATGCAGCCCTCACCCCTCCACCTCCTGAGCGTACCCTCATAAAAGTGGCAATCTCGGATATAAAAGAGAATATTTCGAAAGACGCCTCGGGATACTACCGGTTAATGATAAAATGCGCCAGTTCATGGGAAAAAATTGATCCGGGATCCCTGCTAAAGAGAAAAAGTCTGCTGAGTCCTGAAGAAGTAAAGGAATTTTTCAAAATGCCGTTCATCGGTGAGGAGGAACAGATAGAGCAAATCGCCCTGTGTTCCACTCTTTTTACCGTGTCAGCCCCCCCGCTTCCCTTTGAAAAAGGGGGAATAACTGCTGCCGTCATCGGGAAGAAAAAGAACTGGGCCGGGTTCAAAAAGGGAATGGAGATTATCCCGCCGGAACTAAAAAAAGTGTCTTCAGATTATTTTTACCGGCTTTCCCAAAAAGAAGATCACCTGAATCCTGTTTCCTGCCGGGAGATTAACCTGGCGTATCTCAATCCGGATACTATTCCCCTGCATATTCCCCTGGTACTGGATGTCGATATACGAAGCAACAGTACCTATAAAGAGGCGTTCAATGCCCAGAAACCATTAATAACGGCCTTCATGCTTGATGCACTGATATTAGAACCGGTTGTTTCAAAAAACCTGGAACATTATATAGCTGATGCGATGTACGAACTGGTTTCTGATGTTAAAGGTTCGGGAAGTCTCCCCTACACACAGGATTTTGGTTCCCTGATTCCCCGGTTAGGAACCTCGTTCGCACGGTATAATTCGCGGTTTAACGTCGATAAAATGGATATTAAATCAGGCATTGATCTCTGGTCTGAAATGTTTTACCAGGCAAAGAAAGTAATGTCTGCACAACATCCGGTTGCCCACATGTACCGCCTGAGTGATAAAGCACGGAAATTGTATCTTGATCTGACCGATGTCTTCGGTTTTGATATTCCAATACCAGTTTCTGATATTGCTAAAAATATACCACTCTTTAAGGAGGCTCATGACTATGAAGAGGCACTGGATAATCTGAACCATCATGGACTCATAATCAGACTCAATAATCGCACCATTAAAGTGCTCGATTTTGGTAAAAAAAGCATATCCTGATCACTTTTATTTAAAACAGCCTGCTATTTTAGAATCAGGGTAACCACGAAAGAAGTCCTGATCGGATGAGGGGAGCTGCACACCGGAGTATGGCTGGTTTACAAAGAAGTTTTTTTATCAGAACCCCCGGGCGATCCATATCCCCGTACTTAACAATCGTGCGAACGATATCGGGAGCATTGAGCGCCCTGATTAATACATCCATATCAGGTGCAGATATTTTTTGGCGCATCTGGAAAATCCGGAACCCAAAATCGAGTTCACGCCCGATATCTGCCTGCCACCGTTGTTCATACTCCCCGAGTGCTGCCTCAGTGAATGTATCGGTTTCACAACACCTGGATGCAACTGCTGCAGCGTGCCGGGCGGAACGGATGCCGGTATATACCCCCCCACCGGAAGTGGGTTTGGCAAACCCGGCTGCATCCCCGACAAATAGCGTGCGGGGGCCATAGGTTTTCGGCATCAGGCCAAGCGGAAGTGTCCCGGTAACAAGATGTGTTGCATTTGTGCCAAATTTTTTCTGGAACGCTGCGAACCGTTCAGGTACCTGATACTGCCCGCACAGGCCGATACGAACCCTTCCATTCCCGGTCGGGATCATCCACCCGAAAAAGTCCGGAGATGCATCAGGATAGATCTCTACAAACCGGGGATCACATTCGTGGAGCAGATCTACCTGGATACCGGCGAGATACGTCTTTGCCCGGGGCATTTTGCAGAGGCGGGCAATCGTGCTCCGTGGCCCATCCGCTGCAATCAGGAGCCGGAACGGTATTTTCTCATGCCCGTTTACACCACGGGTCATAAGCGTTGTCCCCACAATGTCATACGCTGCAGTCTTGAGCCGGAACTCTGCCCCGGCGTTCGCTGCAGACTCTGCCATCTCACGGTCAAGGGCACCCCGGTCTACAACGACAGCTTTTGTGGTCTTTGCATCGATGAGGATCTCGCTTCCCATGCCGGAGATCACACGGGCACCGTACACTTTGGTGAGCACTGACCGTTCCGACACTCTGCACTCTGCAAAAGCAGTATTCGAGAGGAGTCCGGCACACTGCACCGGGTAGCCAATCGATCCGTGCTCCTCGATACAGAGTGTTGAGAGTCCCTGCCGGGCACATTCATATGCTGCAGCACTGCCAGCCGGGCCGGCACCAATCACGATGACATCATACGACATGGAAACAAACACACGACAAATAGCAACTTGAACGGGGAGCGAGGCTAAAAAGGGGGGACTTTATTTTCCCCCCTCAGGTTTTTGACTCTGACACATCGTACCCCGCTTATTGTCTGATACCTCCTGTTTTGGTTCCTCTGATACCTCCTGTATTGGTTCCTCCCGATGATAATAACCAAGAATGATGGAAAACAGACCAAACACAAATGCGAAGCTGCCGAGTGTTACAATGACGAGATGTTTTGACAGGTCCGGGACGTACCACAGGAGAGCAGCAAGCAGGGCTATCCCCGTGATGAACATACCGGGGATAAGGAAATATTTGGTCCTGGTTTGCGTGAGTGCAAGCACGATACCGGTAAAACCAGTATAAAACACGATGACCGCAATTAACAGCAGAAAAACAATTTCCACGATGAATTGTGCCATAAATGAGATAACAGCAAGGATGAGCAGTGCTGCGGAAAGACCAAACCAGAACATCGATTCATCACTTTTTGAAGTAATGGCAAGGAAAAGGAATACTAAGATAACCAGACCGATTAATAACAGGAATATGCCATAAAAAGATAAAAGCATCTGTTCAGGAAACACTAGAGCTAAAAGCCCAAAAATAACACCGATAATGCCCCTGATGAGGCATGATAATCTTGTGTCCATGACAGTATCACCGGATAGGAAGAGCGATCTGCACCAACATCCTGATCTTCAATTAGCGCCACAACTACAAAATTTATCCTATCATTTCTCTGGTACCGTACCAGCAAGGTATTTCATGAAATAAGAATTTTTCCCGCTTATACCAAACAAATAAAAATGTATGTTGCCGCAGCCTCTCAAAGAGACTTCTTTGTAGAGCGGTCCTGAGCGAATTTTGTCAAGTGTGATTTGCATAAAATGCCCTGCCCGGTGAGATCCTGCCGAGGCCACAGTGCGACTTCGTCAGCGCAGGAAATATAAGGGACGAAATTTGAATCCTGATACCATTCCGGACCTGTATGAAATTTTTGAGGGGCGTACATTTTCATAGCAGATTAAAAAAAATTCCCTCCTTTTTATTCGCGCCAGAAACCGAAAAATTCGATGTGGAAAATCTTTTCAAAAGCGTAAAGAATTGCAAAGAAAAATCCTGCATAAAGAACAAAATTTGCCAAAATCTTCGTCCAGCCGACGATCCCTATGGCCAATACTATTATGTTTGAGAGTGCATCGGCGATTATTATTGCACAGAGAATACCGATAAAAAATAATATCCATTTTTTAACTGTTGCAAATTCCATGGATCTACTTGGCGTTTTGACTATTAAAACTTCAATAAAAAAGGGGGGACGGGGACAAAAAATATTGCTCTTTGCTGTTTTTTAAGGAGTAACGCATAAATTGAGAGGATTAAGAGAAACGGTTATTGCATTACCTGTCCAGTACAGGCTATGACAGATGATGCCGGAGAGGCTTCTCTGGATCCGGAGATACCTCAAACAGATGATGCTTCCGAAAAACCCCCGGAAAAAATGGATCCGGCATTTTATGCTGCCCTCGCACTTGTTGGCATTCTGGTTCTCCTGATTGTGGTTATAAACGTGCCGGGTATCCGGGCATCTGCCGGGATAACCTTAACCCGGTCTGACTGGACGCTGCAGTCTTATGCAGATGTAACCGGGGGACTTGTGCCGGTCTTAGATGGGACAAAGGTCACTGCCAGATTCGGTACTGATGGTACGATGAGCGGTTCTGCCGGGTGCAACCAGTATGCTGCCACCTATACCACGCGGGATTTTGCAATTACCATTTCCCCTCCTGTGACAACGTTGATGTACTGCGAAAATCCAGATGTCATGCAGCAGGAGTCAGATTACATAAACGATCTTGCAAAATCAGTGGGGCTCCGTATCAGTGAATCGACCCTGAACCTCTACGATACTACCGGAAAACCCCTGCTGGTGTTTGAAGTAATGCGATAAACATGGTGCCGGTAAAAGCCGGATCAATGATAACCTGCCCGGAGAAGGGCAGTTTTGTTAAGCACCTGTGTCAATATACAGCAGAAAAGATCACGACCAGGAAAATACCCCGGGGGTCACCGCCTTGTTACGGATCTCTTTTGCCCGTATACGGATCAGAACATCTCTTAAAAACCCGAATATTAAATTAACCGGGGTTCTATACTACATCTGAAGGCTGGTAATTAATGGAAGCACGCAGCGAAAGAAAAGATGGAGTACTCATCTTTTTTGTGACAGGAAGGCTCGACGCATTCGGGGCTCAGCAGCTGGATGCGTGGACACGCGATGCACTGCATGACGATGACCACGAACTGGTCATTGACCTTGCAGGATCGTCGTACCTGAGCAGTGGCGGGATCCGCACCTTCAATGCACTGAAAAAAGAGATGAAACGAAGAAACGGGCGGTTTGCACTTGCCAGCGTTACCGAGTACCCGAAAAAAGTGCTCGATATGGCAGGTTTTTCTTCGGTCTTTGACATGTTCCCATCAACTGAGGACGCAATAAAAGACATGGCAAAAAAGCGTAAGGATCCAACGCTGTTCAAAGATATCTTCTACAAAAAGATTTTCGGGGAGGGTGTGACTTTAACCATTGAGCCTGGCTCGATGACCACGCCACCGGTGATAAGGGTGCTGGGAGATCTCAATAAAATCCTGTACTCGCGGATAACCGAAGCTGATATCAAAACAAAAAAATTCTCAGAGATCAACTACTCGCTCGGTCTTGGTGCCCTTGGTGCCAATGTCAGGGAGGCAATGCCGCTCCTCGGCGAGATGATCACGCTCTACGGCTCGATGGTCTGGCTGCCGACTGACGGTAATGACACTCCTGACTTTCTTACCCCCTCAGATACAAAAGGTGATATACCGGTCTATACCGGTTTTAATGTCACCCTCGACGGACCGTTCAACGAGTATCTCACTCTGGATACAACCAACCCGCATGGCGTCAGCATCTCTGACATTTACCGGACGATCTTTGAAAGTGCCAGGACGCGGGTTAAGAGCTACCGGGGTGTTGTTGCGGTCACCATCTGGGGAGTGCTTGAGGGTTTGTCCAGTTCCATGTTAAAAAAATCCCCTCTTGCCACAGCAGCACCACCCGGGGGGGCATCGGTTATGGACCCCTCACAAATTCACGAATGGATCAGGTCTGATACCAAGTCCTCTTATAAGGGAGACACCCTCGTCAGCTTTGGCATTGGTGTCGACCTTGCACACGACCTGTCTTCTTTCAATGCTGATAATCTTGCTGCCCTTTACTATGCCAACCCCCTGAACAAAAAAGCGGAAAATGAGATGTACCTTCACAACCACGGGGTTGTATTCAGAAATGTTCCCTATAATGCATCACTCGACCTGAACTCACAGGTTAAAAAGATAGTAACTGACGGGGAGTTTGTGGATATGCGGCACCTGCTTGACAACACACGGCTCCGCAGGGCAAAGATCGGGATCGCATATATTCAGGATATCACCAGGGAATAATCCCCGAACGTTTTTGTTTTTAGCCGGATTTGCGCTTTATTAAGACAAGGATATTTTTTCCCTGATCGTTCCGGTACATAACGTCATCCATTACCCTCCGGATAAGGAAGATACCTAAACCCCCCATGCGGCGGTCCTGGATATCGGTGGTAACATCAGGATCAGGGACAGAAAGCGGGTTGAACAGAGGCGCAGTATCTTCAATCTGAATCTCGATGATTCCGCGGGTTGCATGACACGTGATATGTATCTCTCCCGCATGCCCCTCATATCCGTGCATGATTATGTTCGTGACCGCTTCTTCAACGGCCAGCTGGGCATCCAGGATCTCCTCGTTTGAAAACGAATGGCCCAGCATCACATTTTCGAGTGCAGCAGAGACACGGGGGATCTCACTGATCTCTGCTTTAAGGGTAAGTTCAAAGGATCTTTCCATGTTCACACCACCGAAACGACCATCAGGGTAATATCATCTGACTGCGGGTGATCACCACAGAACATCCTTACGTCATTAAGGATATTTGTTATGATCTCTGCTGGCGGTAGTGTGCGGGACTGGAAGATGATGTTGCGCAACCGCTCTTCACCAAACATCTCCAGTCGGGCATTTTCAGCCTCAGTGATGCCATCCGTGTACAGTACTATGACGTCTCCCTGTACAAAACTGATATTTTCAGCAGTATAATCGGCATCGGGCAGTGCACCCATGGCAATGCCGGTAGCGGGTAATTCAGTAAAGGTACCGTCCATTGCATGGCAGATAAGAGGGGGGTTATGACCGGCGTTGACATACGTCAGGGACCGGAGGTTGGCATCCAGAACGCCATAAAACAGCGTGACAAACATACCTGACTTTGAGTCAGCAGAGATGGTGGTATTGGCATTTCTGATTGTTTTGTCGGGCCGTTCCTTATACCATGTGGCATTAACCCGCACAACAATTCGCGAGAGAGCCATGAATAATGCGGCCGGGATACCTTTTCCGGAAACATCTGCAATCATAATCCCGAGCCGATCTTTCGAATAGGGTATTATCTCAAAGGGAATCACATCAAAAAAGTCGCCGCCCACTTCTTTTGCCATAACGCTTTTTGCTGCGATGTTAAAACCCTCAATCTGACTAATTGTATCGGGCAGGAAACTCTGCTGGATTTCAGCAGCAATGGCAAGTTCGGTGTTCTTGCGTTCCATCTCACGTAACAGGGTATCGCGTTCTGCCTGCATAGTACGCTCGTTCTGGAGATTTTCAATCATAAACGCAAAGACAAACATACCTGCTGCGTTTGCAAGAATCATCGGGAGTGCAACTGTCCCGACTACCTCAAGTGCCTGCGAGAACGGGCGGCAGATGGCAAGAGCAAGCAGCATGTGCAGCCCTTCCATGAGGATGGCAAAGAGAACGGCGATCGTGATCCCGGCAAATTTTCTTTTATGGGCAAGCCAGATAAGACCCCCAAACAGGCCGGCAAGAACGGTCGCAAGTGAACAGGATATGACTGTAAATCCTCCAAGGCTCATGCGGTAGGCTGCACCGATCAGGCCGGCACCGATGCCAACTAACGGTCCTCCAAGCAGCCCGGCGACCATAGGACCGAGGTCGCGCACATTGATTATTGCACCCATGAACTCAACACCGCTGATCGTGCCATAGATCGACAGGGCGCCAAAAACCAGGATAAGTATAATCTGCGTTTTTATCACAGGATGACCGTCAAGCACCTCAGGAAAGATCCTGCTACGGGTCAGGAGGTAGGCAACCACGATGATGACAGAGATTAACTGCAGGAGAACGAGAAATGAGGTGATGATTGTGGAGGCCATGATGATTATGCTCATATATGCATTGCGCATAGTTTCTTTTAATAGTCACTTTACTGGGCAGTCATTTTTACAGGCTGTACTCCAGATTACGAAAAAGGGCATAGGATTATCTCCAGAAAATGCCGATATTTATAAAGAGATTATATCAGGAAACCGAGATTTAAGGGGAAATACCGTGGAGATAAAATCTGCAACACGCGATGATGTAACGATCCTTTCTATTACCGGAAGAATCGATACTGCCACCGCACCGGAACTTGAACACGCGATAAATAAAGAAATCGAGAACGGGAACCGGAAGATCCTGCTCAATTTCTCCGCAGTTTCCTATATCAGCAGCGGTGGCCTGCGGGTACTGCTTGCGACAGCAAAAAAACTCAGGAATGCCGGCGACAAGTTTGCCCTTTGTTCTCTTGTGGCAGAAGTGAACAAGATCTTAAAGCTTACCGGGTTCACCTCCATCTTCTCTATCTATCCTTCTGAGGGCGAAGCGCTTGCCGGGTTGTGACGCCCCCCTGATTTCCCTGTCGTGGCAACCGGTGCCGGGTGCCCCCGGGGCGAGGATCTACCCCCTTATACGAAAGATCGATACCATCTCATCTAATTCATACCTGATCCAGACCGACGATGTCATTCTCCTGATCGACCCCGGTGGACTTGCAGAGCAATCGGCACAGCTGGCACGGGTGATCGAAAAGATCCGCGAGAGTAATGATCGCCCGTTATTTATCTTTCTCACCCATGTTCATGTCGATCATTTCATCGGCACGCAGTGCACTCCCGCATTTACCCCTCCGGAAGCAGTAGTTTTTGCCGTGCAGGAGAGAGGTGCTGCCGCACTTGAGCGAGGGGAAGGGAAACTCACGCAGGCTGATCTTTTTGGCCAGACAATCTCGCCCATCAGGATCGGGCTGCCCCTGATAACTGATGAACGGTCCGGTTCTTGCGGTGTCCCGATATCAATGGCATTCGCAAACGGCGCTCCAGTCACCATAACCCGGGGAAAGACCCGTGGAGGTCTTTTGCAGGAACGGATCCAGTTTGGCCCCGGCCCATCTCTGGAGGTGTATCATACTCCCGGTCACAGCCCGGATAGTATCTGTCTGCGGATGGGCGGGTTGTTATGTATTGGTGATGTACTCTTTGCCGCAAACCCGGGTATCGCCGGCATATGTGGATGGGATCAATCAGCACTCATCTGTTCTCTTAACGGCATTGAAACTTTGTTAAAAGAGGCTGAAATTGATTTTATCCTGCCAGGTCACGGGCGGGTGATAACGGCTACCGATGCAGGGCGAATGTTCTCTTCAATCCGCTCCGATGCACTGGCGCTTGAAAATATCGCAGAACTGAACCATGAGCGGGCGATCGAGACCGCAGCGTTTGCAAAAGACTGTATGGAGCAGGTCAATGAGCTCTTTACGATCATGGCAGGACGGCTTTACTATGTCTCGTATGTGATGGATGAGCTCGGTGAGACTGATGTAGCAGAAGAGGTCAGTCTCCTGATAAAAGGTGACGTGATTGACGAGCTTCTCGAGGCGTTCCACTCCTTTTCCGAGGAGCACTATAAGAAAAGTGGCGTTTCCATCCATCTGGCACTCAAAGCGGGTCAGGTTATTGCCAGGCTCGAACGATCGTTTCATGGGGCCGAACTTACGCATATCATTGACCCGGCTCTTGTCCAGCGGGCAGCTCGGCTGCTATCGGATTACACCACGATGCTCCGCGGGTTCTGTCCCCCCCGCGAACTGACAGAATGTGACCTGGTCCGGCACCTTGAGGCACTCGTGACCGGTCTGTCGGTGCCTGCCTGTTCGGAGGATGATCTCCTCTCATCTGCAGACGATGATTCAACCTTCATCCGGGTGCTCCTGAGACGGATCGGTATGCAGCCGCTCCTCTCTGATGTTGTGTTTACGTTCTCTTCGGCAGAGAAACATCTTATGGCGATTGTTGATCATGATATTCTTACGGATCTGGTCACGTATATCCTCGAAGATCTCGTGGGTACCGGAGCTG
>Ga0307380_10013228_pt1 | contig 10208 bp, 7 predicted proteins | sample UN3MG_FD_202239 | JGI IMG/M metagenome (GOLD analysis project Ga0307380, IMG submission 202239) | Soil microbial communities from Risofladan, Vaasa, Finland - UN-3 | ecosystem: Environmental > Terrestrial > Soil > Coastal area > Acid sulfate soil | place: Finland: Risofladan, Vaasa | collected...
CGATGGGATGGCCAAAGGGCTTCCGCCGCCCCGCTTCGGGGGCTGAGCCCTGGGTGCTCCCTTACCCACGGCTCCCAAAGCATCGCCGTGGGCTTTACTCCGCCACGCCCTGCGGGCGTTGGGTCAGTTGCGGGATTGGGGGTGCCCGCGATAGTATCGCGCAACTGGCTTTTCCGACCGAAGGAGATTACACGCACCCGGGCCTCGTCTTGTGCGCGGCGCCGCTCGGCGCTATACTCCGCCCACTCACGCCGCCCTCTTCCCGCAGGAAGGAGAATGGTGCGATGGTCCGGCTCACGCGCTACCCCGGCAATCCCATCCTCGAGGCCGAGCCGCGGAACCCGTGGGAGGCGCACTCGGTGTTCAACGCCGCCGCCGTGCTCAAGGAGGGCAAGGTCTACCTCTTCTACCGCGCCTGCGACCGGCCGCCCGGCCAGCCCTATGTCTCCAGCATCGGCCTGGCCACGAGCGACGACGGCTTCCACTTCACCCGGGTGCCTGGGTGGGTCTACCAGGGCCAGGACCCCAGCGAGACCCGCGGGGTCGAGGACCCGCGCATCACGCTCGTCGAGGGCACGTACCGCATGCTCTACACCGCCTACGACGGGCGGCACCCGCGCGTGGCCATGGCCGAATCCGACGACCTGCTCCACTGGCGGCGCTACGGCATCATCCTGCCGCAGCTTCACAACAAGGACTCGGCCATCTTCCCCGCGAAGATCGGGGGCCGCTACTGCCTCATCCACCGCGAGCCGCCCAGCATGTGGCTCGCCTGGAGCGACGACCTGTATCACTGGGGCGAGTTCGAGGTCCTCGCCACGCCGCGGCCGGGCACCTGGGAGCACCAGAAGATCGGCCTCTCGGGGCCGCCCGTCCGCATCCCCGAGGGCTGGCTCGTCGTCTACCACGGCGTGGGTGCGAGCAGCGTGTATCGCCAGAGCCTGATGCTGCTCGACGCGGAGGACCCGCGGCGGATTCTGCGGCAGCACCTCGAACCCATCCTCGAGCCCGAGGCCGACTACGAGCTGCACGGCGACGTGGGGAACGCCGTCTTCTCCTGCGGCCACGTCGTCAAGGGCGACACCTTCTTCCTCTACTACGGCGGGGCCGACACGGTGATGGCCGTGGCCACCTGCCCGATGGCGGCCATTCGGGCCTGGGCGGCGGGGCAGGACTGACGGACCCGCGCCGGGGGCGTTCCCCTCTCAGTCGGTGCAGGCGATGCGGAAGCCGACGTTGAAGACCCGCTGCCAGGCGGGATAGGCGAGGCGGAAGGCGGAGCGGCAGCGGGCGGGGCGATCATAGAACGAGCCGCCACGAACCACTCGCCGCGCGCCCCCCGGCTGCTCAACCGAGAGGGTCCATTCCGCCGCGTTGCCGTGCAGGTCGTGGAGGCCCCAGGCGTTGGGCTGGTAGCTGCCGACGGGCGCGGTGACGGCGGCGCGGTCGTCGAAGCGGGTGTCGCAGAGCGCGCGGCCCGCGGGGTCGAGGTGCTCGAGGCCGCCGGTGTTGTTCTTCACGGCGGCATAGGCCCTGTCGCCCACGTTGGCCCAGCGCGAGAAATCGGCGTCGAGTCCGCCGTAGCCGAGCGGCGTGGCCGTTCCCGCGCGGCAGGCCCATTCCCATTGCGCCCCGGTGGGGAGGGTGAAGGTGCGGCCCGTCTCCTTCGAGAGCCAGCGGCAGAAGGCCATCGCCTGGTCCCACGACACGCGGACGGCGGGCTGCTTCGGGCCGTTGAGGGGGAGGCCCTGGTCGTCGCTGCGGGCGTGGAGTTTCACGTCGTAGCCGCAGTCGAAGGCCGCGTCGAAGCGGCGGAACTGCTCGTTGGTGACCTCGAGCTTCCCCATCCAGAACGGCTTCTCGATCTTCACGCGGGCCACGGGCGGCTCGTCTGCATCGCCCATGACGAATTCGCCCGCGGGCACGCGCACGAGCGTGAGCGTCACGCCATCGCCGAGGTCAACTGTCTTCTCGACAGGCCCAAGGGCGGCCTGGCGGCGCTTGGCCTCTGCTGCGTCAAAGGGCCAGCCCAGAAGGGCCGGGTGTTGGGTGTTCGGTGTTCGGTGTTCGGGTACGGAGCTTGAAGCTTGCGGCTTGTAGCTTGCAGCTTCCGGAATGGCCTCGGGGTCGTCGGTCGGGCCGCCGTAGAGCCGGCGGAGTTCCATGCGGCGCTGGTGTGAATTCGTGGGGAACGGGTGCACCTCGCCCCACGTGCCGTGGCAGGGGGCGTTGAGGTCAATCCAGGTCACGAGGCGGTCCCAGGCCTCGGGGTCGAGGGCCACGCCCTGGTGGCCCTTGCGGAGCAGTTGCACCAGCTCGCTCGTGTCGGCGTGGTATTCGCCGGGCACGAGCAGGCTCACGTCGTCCTCGATGCTCACGCGGCGGACGTAGGGCAGCAACGCGTCGTAGGCAGGGGTGTAGCGGATGAGGCCCTGGGTCGCGGCCTTCATCGTCGGGTGCATCCGGTTGGTGCCGAGGCCGCTGATGCGCTTGCCCTGGTAGTCCTTGCGGTCGCGGAGGGGGCGGAGGTCGGGCCGCGCCTTGGCGCTGCCATCGTGGCAGCGGACGCAATGGGCGTCGAGGACGGGCTGCACCTCGCGCTCGAAGGAGAAGCCGCGCGGCGGGTCGTGCCAGGGGCGGATGGCGTCGGGCGGCCGCTTCGCCGCCAGCACCACGCCGGGCGGCAAGGCGTCGGCCACCCGCTCGTGGCAGCCGATGCACGACATCTCCTCGCCCGGCATCAGGGTGAACCAGCTTCGCATGAGCTGCACGGCCTTGCCCTCGGCGTCGAGGGCCTGGACGGCGAGCGGGGTGTTGGCCGGGGCGCGGAAGGCCGCCGAGCCGTCGGCGTCGAGCGGCACGGTGCCCTCGATGCGCATCACCTCCCACGGCCCGCCCTGGCCGATGAGGTCGGGACCCGCCAGGTCGGGATAGCCGAAGTGATACGAGAGCACGCGCAGGCTCTTGATCGTGCCGCGCGGCACGCCCGCCAGGCCGGGGCCGGCGTAGACGTCGTGCAGGTAGACCACGCCGTCCTTCTGCGAGGGGTCAAACCGCTCGGCGACGACGGGCGGCTTCGGCTGCTTCGCCAGCGGCACGGGCTCGAGGAGCGCGCAGCCCGGCTCCGCGCGCACGAGCACCAGGTTGTCGAAGGCGTCGGCCAGGTAGATGCCCCACTGCGACGCCCCACCCATCCAGCACGACACGAGGAAATGCTTGTCGCTCAGCGGATAGGGGTGGAGGAACTTCGGCCAGTCGTCGTCCACCAGGTTGTCGCGGACGATGCGGCGGATCGGCTCGCCGCGGCCCGAGAGGCGCTGCACGAGGCCGTCGGCCTCGTAGGAGCCGACCGCCGTGTCCACCACGACGAGCTGGCCCATGCGATGCACGCCGTGGTAGCCCGAGAGGATGCACACCAGGCGCCCCGGCCGCCCGGGCAGCGGGCGCGGGAAATAGAGGGAGTTGGGGAACCACGAGTTGCTGCCGTAGATGGCCCGCTGGCCGCTGCCGTCGGGGTTCATCACCATGAGCTGGCGCAGGAAAATGTGGCTGATGCCCGTGTAGTCCCAGCGATGGTAGACCACCTGGCCGTCGGGCAGCACGCAGGGGTGGAAGTCGTGGTCCTGGTCGAAGCAGAGCTGGCGCATGCCGCCGCCATCGGCGTTCATCACGTAGAGGTTGCTCGCGCGCTTCTGGCCGTGCCAGCAGGGCACCGCCTGGAACGAGGCGGTGGAGCCGAAGACGATCTGGCCGTTCGGCAGGTAGCAGGGGTCGAAGCAATCCACGTCGTCGGGCGCGCGCGAGACCTGGCGCAGGCCGGAGCCGTCGGTGCGAACCTCCCAGATCTTCCAGTTCACTTTGTCCGACCTGGCGAAGAGCAGGCGATCGGCGTCCCAGTGCAGGTCCACCTCGCCCACGTAGCCGCCGTCGCTCGGGCGATGGAGCGTGCGCAACGCCGCATCGGGGCGGACGGCGGAGAGGATGGCGATCTCGTTGTCCCAGCCCGTGCGCTTGAGCGAGGCATTGCACTCGTGGTTGGTGGGGAAGCCGGGGTCGTTGGGCTTGCAGCGGCGTTTCACGACGAGCAGTTGGAGGCCATCGAGCAGCGGGTTGGCGAGGAGCGCCTCGCGCTGGAGGGCGATGAAGTCGCCCTTGCCCGTCCGCTCGATCCCGTCGAGGCGCGCGAGGTACTCCCTGGCGTTCGGGTACTTGGGGCCGAACGTCGCCGCGAGGTCCTCGATGGCCGAGCGGAGCGCCCGGAAGTTGGGGGGCGGCGCCTTCGACGCAGCGAGGCACGGGGCCGCCAGGGCCAGTGCGAGCGCGTGTGCTACGATTCGGGCCATCGCGGGCCAGCCTCTAGATCACACCAGCGGCTTGAGGACCGGTTCGAGGGCGTCGGCCATGCGGACGAAGCCGAGGTCGGTCGGGTGCGAGCCGTCCACGGTCGCCTCGGCGTCGTCGCCGAGGAGCCGCTCGCCCTGCACGAGGTGCAGCCCCTCGACGCCCGCGGCCACGAGGGCGTCGAATGCCTTCCGCAGCGCCGTGCGGCTGGTCTCGTTGCGGCTGCGCTGCGAGGGCAGGAGCCAGGCGCTGGCGTACGTGCGGTCCTCGACCAGCACGATGGGCGTCTTGGCGTGCTTGCCGCGCAGCGTCCGCACGAGCGGCCCGGTGCGCTCGGCCACGGCGGCAGCCGCCATGTTCGGCAGGCAGTCCACTACGTAGACGCACGCGTCGAGCTCGGCCATCAGGTCGGCGATCTCGGGGTCCATCGTGCCGTTGCCCGAGAAGCCGAGGTTGATGGCGGCGCGGTCCAGGCGGCGGCCGAGGATGGCCGTGTGGACCATTCCGGGCCGCGACGCGCAGCCGCCCTGGAGGATGGACGTGCCGTAGAAGACCATCGGCTTCGTCGCCCGCGGCGGCAGCGGCTCGACCGCGGCCTTCGGGTCGAGGCCGATCTCGACGGATTCCACGCCGTTGTAGAGCGGGAGGTAGAGCGTGTAGGCCCGCTTGCCCGGCGGCAGGCCGCCGACGAGTCGCGCCTGCGTCTTGACCGCCTTCGGCCGCCCGACGGCGAGCCAGCGCCAGCGGCCGGCGTCGTCGCGGGCGTAGAGGTCGAGGCCGCTCACGCCCGTGGCGGGCATGTGGTCCATCGCCAGGTTCGGCGACAGGAGGGTCCAGCGGGCCGAGATCGCGGTCGCGTCGGTCTGGAATCGCACGCACATCCCGGCCGAGCTGCGGCTGAGGCTCCACACGGCCGGTCGGACCTTCTCCTTGGCCCGCGTGGGCAGGCGGCCGAAGGGCCGCTCGGTATCGGCCCAGCCCTTGCCCTCGACGCCCCAGTCGCGGATATCGTGCCACGTGAGGCCGGCGTCGGGGTCCTTCGCCGGCGGGGTTGGCGGCGGCGCCTTCTCCGCCCCGAGCGCGGCCCCGGCCAGAGCAATAGCCCCCACGCCGCCCACTGCCCGCAGGAATTCACGTCTTTCCATGATTCGCCTCTCTGGGTTGCCTCTGAGAATGCTCACTGTCGTTCGAGCTTCACGTTGTCGAGGTAGACCACCGCCTTCTCCTTCGCCGTGCTGATGAAGCCGAGCCAGCGCAGGCTCTTCCACGCCGGGGTGCCGACGGGGAGCCTCTCGAACCGCTGCGGCGGCTGGCCCTCAACGGCCACGGCCATATCATACGTGCCCGTGGCCTGCTTGCCAAGCCCCGCGACGATCTCGATGCGAATCCACTTGCCCAACGGCACGGTCGCGAGCGGCTTGCCCTTGGCCGTGAGCTGCATTGTGGGCGGGACGTCCCCGTCCCGCGATTCGCGGCGTGGGGACACGCCGCCCACAATCGCGATCGAGGGGCCAATGAGGTAGGGCTGCGAGGCGTCGCGCCACTCGTGGACGAAGAGGGCGCCCGGCTCGAGCCGCAGGTCGAAGCTCAGGCTCGCCACGCCCCGATGGTAGCGCGGGGTGTAGTAGAGGTGCGGTTGCCAGTCATACTTCAGGCCGGCCGCGTCGGTGAACTTCAGGCTCCGCTTGCCGCTCGCGGCGACCTCGGCGGTCACGCGGATCGAGGCGCCGCCCTCCTCGCCCGAGGTCACGGCCCAGGCCGCGCGCTCGCCGACCGCGGTCGTCTCGAAGCCATCCTCGATAGTTTCGGGATACCGCGGCTTCGGCGGCGGGGGCGTGAACGGCTTGCGCACGACGGACTTCGGCCGCCTCACCCACTCGCGCTCGCCGTAGAGGCCGGCCTGGCTCGGGTCGAACGGCACGAAGCCGATCTTCGCCGCGGGCGAGCCGGAGCTCAGGGCGAAATCGGCAGGGGAAAGCGACGACCGCCTGAAGGCGGGACTACGAACGAGGAGCGGGTCGGCGATGAGCGAGCCCTTGTCGCGGCCGAGGGCCTGCCAGTCCTCGAACGGCAGGCCGTCGAAGTCGGGGTCGGGCGTCGAGGTGTCCCAGTAGAGATTCCGCTCCATCACGTAGTTGCCGTTGCTCCAGTTGCCCCAGAGCGGCTGGCCGTTGGTCGAGAGGACGATGTTGCGCTCGAAGGTGAACGAGCTGTGCTCCTCCTGGCGGTGGCGCGTGACCTCGCCGTGGAGGCTGAAGGCCCAAATGTTGTTGCGGACGATGTTCTCGCGGCCGTAGTGCTGGGAGAAGCAGCCCTGCTCGGTGTGGTAGACGAGGTTGTTCTCGATGAGGATTTCGCTGCTCCCCTCGTCGGGGTAGATGCCGGTGCCGCCGCCGATGCCGGGCGAGTAGACGTCGTGGATGACGTTGCCGCGCAGCACGGTGCCCGGCGAGATGCCGAGGGTGTAGATGCCGCCCATGTCGCCGAGCACGCCGCGGCCGACGTGGTGGATGTGGTTGAACTCGACGATGTTGTGGTTGGCCGAGCTGGGGGCGTAGCCCCACGACCAGCCGACGCTGACGCCCGTGTAATCGAGGTCGCAGATCTCGTTGTGGCTCACGCGGTTGTGGCTGCTGCGGCCGACCCAGACGCCGATGCCCGCGGGGAAGACGTGGCCGGTGTCGTGGATGAAGCAGTTGTCCACCACGTTGCGCTCGGCGGCATCGGCCTCGCCCTTGGGGCTGGCCGTCTCGCCGAGCTTCACGCCCCCGCCGCCGAGGTCGTGGAGGTGGCACTGGTGGATGCGGTTGCCCTTGCAGCCGGCTCCCAGCCAGATAGCGTACTCGCCCACGTGGGCGACCTCGCAGCAGTCCATCGTGCAATGCCGCGCGCCCTTCGCGGTGACGGCAGCGTCGAGGAACACCGCCGCCTGGCCGTCGGCCGGCCCCTTGTCCTTGATCGTCCAGTCGGCGTGCTGGAACGACAGGGCGCGGAACTGCACGTGCTCGACGAACTTGCCCGCCTCGGGCTCGCCCTCCAGGCGCACGAGATGCCGCAGCCTCGGGGCGATGACCTCGGCCCTCGCCAGGTTCTCGCCCGGCAGCGGCCAGTAGCTCAGCACGCCCGTGGCCCGGTCGAGATACCACTCGCCCGGGGCGTCGAGCGCCTCGGGCACGTTCTCGACATAGTAGCGCTCGTTCTTCGTCCAATAGCCCGTCGGCCAGTTGGCGGGCGCCGTGAAACGCACGATGCCGTTCGCCTCGTCCAGCTCCTTGATCCAGTGGACCGAGGCGGTCCAGGAGTGGAACTGAATGACGTTCGCGTCGTCGAGATTCGTCCAGCGTTTCATGTCGCCGGGCTTGAAGCGGAAGCCCATTTTCGTGTTGGGGTCCTGCCGCGCCTTCGTGCGGTCGGTCAGCGGCTCGATGGGGCCTTCGTTGAGGAGATAGCCCTCGTTGGGGATGCGGGCCCGCGTGCGGCGTTGGCCATTGACGAAGAGCTGGTGGAAATACCACTTCCCCGCCTTCACCTCGGGGATTTCGACGGTCCAGATGCGTCCCTCTCTCGGTTTCTGCCAGCCGGTGATCCGGCGGCCGCCGCTCAGGATGGGCTTCTCGCCGGGATAGGCAGCGTAGGCGACAGGCCCGCGCTCGGTCCCGGAATCCTGCGGCTCGAGAACGAGAGTCTCTTCGAGGAAGTGGGTGCCCCGGCGGACATAGACCGTGGCCCCCCCGAACAGTCCCGTGGTGGCTTTCCGCCTTCGCAGTTCTTCGCGTGCGCGGCCGAGCGTGGCAAACGGCCCATCGCTCCGCGCCCGGTTCGGCCGCGGCAGCGTGCCCGACCAGGCGTCGTTGCCCTCGGTCGCCACGAACAGGTCGCACGGCCCCGGCTTCACGCCTGCCACCCTCATCGGCCCGCAGCCTCCTGCACACAGTGCGAGGACGAGGAGCCCGCCCACGGCTTGTTTCCCCATGATGCCCCGTTCCTTCCTCATGCAGCCAGTGCGGGCGGTCGAGCCTTGAGCGAAGCAATGCCCAAGCACAGCCAGGCCAGGGCGAGCACGGCAATGAGGCCCGCGTAGGCGTAGAATCCCCAGAGGATCTCGGTTTCGAGGCCGGTGAGGAAGCCCCAGAAAACCAGCCTCAGATGCCAGAAGCCGACCCCGCCAGGCCATACACTTGGGATCGGCACGTTCGGCAGGGCCGCGAATGCGAAGCAGGCAAGGCTCAGCGCGCCGATCCCCCGGCACGGAAGTGTCGGCCACAGGAGAAGCACGGCGGAGAAGGCAGCCGCAACCACGGGGATCGCCAGCAGGTACCTGGCATGCGGCATCGTGATGCTTCGCGTGAGCGTGCCCAGCACGGCCAGCGTCTCGTAGGCAGGTGGCTTCGGTGAGGGAGCCCGCCGCGGCACCCTGGCACACGGAGCGAACAGGCAAGCAATCATCAGCCCCGTGATGCCGACGACCGTTCCCGTGGCTACCCTCATGTTCCTACCTCCCTTGGCGGCTTGATCCGAGGCACGTATCGGAGGCCAAGGCGGCGGCGGGCCTCGCCCAGGATGTCGGCCGTGGGGAGGCCGCTGCGTCCCGCGCCCAGGCTGGCAGCGGGATTACTCGACAAGGGCCTGGTCCTTGAGCAGTTGCAGGTTACGCAACGGGATGAAGCGGGAGACGGTTGCCCCGATCCGGATCCGCTGCAACACGTCCGCGGATACGGGCTCGCGCGCCACGAGCAGCTTCGCGGCCAGCGCTCCCGCGAGGGTCTGGGCCTCCGCCAGCCTCGAGTCCTGGTAGTTCACGCAACTGTCGTGCTTGATGAACGGATGATCGCCCCTGGCCAACATGCAGGCCGAGTCGCTGTCGGCCCGCTGAGTGGTCAGGTTCGCTATCAGGACGGGGGCTTCGGGGTAGTTCTCCGGATCGGAGAGAATGATCCAGAGATGTTCTTCGCGCTTCCGATCCGCGGCCTGGAAGGTGTCGCCGCCGCGCAAGGCCATCACTTGGCTCCGAGCAGTCCATCCATGGCGGCCAAAGCTCGGGCCTCCTCCTTGATGGCGCGGATATCCTTCTTCCTCCCAACCGCCTCCAGGATATGCTCGAAGGGAATGGGGCGGGAGGAATCGCCTGGGTTGTTCCTCTCCCACTCAGGGTACTGATGGGTTGTCTCCGCCACCGTCCAGTCGTCCTGATACTCGAATCTGCGCACGACCTCCTGCAGTTTCTCGATCTCATATCTGCTCAGGCGACCAGTGCCCGGGTCCTGGCGGACCTGCACGTCGCAGCCCACGTTCTGAAAGTACTCGCCCCACTCCGCAGCGCGAACGTGCTCCTCCTTGATGAGGTCACCCGTTTCGCTCAAGACAGGCCCATGCTGCATGGCAATGGCGTGGTCGCCTGTGATGGGCCTTCGTGTCTCCCGGAGGCTTTCCCTGTCCGCAATGTAAAGCAGCTTGAGCAATCGGAGTCTGCTCATGATGCGCAACGGATGCGCGCGAAGGAGCACGCCGGCGGCTTGAGCCGTCTTGAGGAGATCAAAGAGGAACATGGCAGTCATCCTCCGGAACGAGACGGATGGCCCGGCCCGTTGCCTGGCTCCGATAGTCTTGGGCTGCGGCCACCGGTAATGATACCCTCGCGGCGACGGCGAGTCAAGGCGTGCGTTCGAGGAGTGCGTGTAATCTCCTACGGGCCAGGCGTTCGCGTTTTGAGCCTCCGAAGGAGGCGAGGGAATGAAGCCCACGGCGATGCTCGGGGAGCCGTGGGTTGACGACCTCCCGTGGCCCAGCCCCCGAAGGGGGCGGCGGAGCCACAAGCGGCGGGAGAGCTCCCCCGCCCCCGTCGGGGGCTGGGTCTTCTTCACCGACGC
>Ga0307380_10013234_pt1 | contig 10206 bp, 7 predicted proteins | sample UN3MG_FD_202239 | JGI IMG/M metagenome (GOLD analysis project Ga0307380, IMG submission 202239) | Soil microbial communities from Risofladan, Vaasa, Finland - UN-3 | ecosystem: Environmental > Terrestrial > Soil > Coastal area > Acid sulfate soil | place: Finland: Risofladan, Vaasa | collected...
CGATTTGAGCCTCGAGAATAGCCTCTCGGAGCCGATTAGAATCGCTCATGTATGCATTATCCCATAACCCGACCGAGCCCCAAATTTAGCTGTAATAAGCGATACTCGTGATTTATTCTGTCATTGACACCTGCCGGAGGTAGTTAGGAATAATTGTCATTTGCCTGTAGGTTTCAGAACCCAGTGGATGTGAACCGTGCTCTAGACGGATTCGCGCCATTACTGATTTCTTTATTTCAATCGCTTCGCAAAACTCCCTTAATCCTACCCAATTTTGGCCCTACATCCTTGGAGTCATACAAAGGCCGCACGTTGGTAGAGCCGAAATGAGCAGTTAGCCTTGCTGCGAGCAGTCCACCAGGCAGAGAATCCACGGGACCTGGCTATCATGCAGATGATGCTAGGGGCCGGCTTGCTAATTTCGGAGGCTTTAGCGCTGAAAGTATCGGAGGTTGAAAGAAGTGACCGCTCTGGTTGGGTTAGGGTACGAGTAGGAAAGGGAATGAAATCCCGATCGATCCCGCTCAGTGTCCATGTGCGCAATGCGTTACAAGCATATTTGAAGATACGCCCTGATGAGTATGAAGAGGATTTCTTTCTCGGCCAACGTGGACCGCTATCGGAGTGGGGAATTCATGCCATCGTGAAGAAGTTTGCTTATCAGGCGAGGTTGGAAGACTTTTCCGCCCATACCCTTCGCCACAGTTTTGCCAAGAATCTGGTTGATTCCAGTACGCCGCTGGACTAGGTTGCAACACTGCTAGGTCACGAGAGTTTGGACTCGACTTGAATTTACACCCAGCCGAGCGAACGAGATCTGGAACGGGCCGTGAGACGGGCTGCAGGAGAGATTATTCGGGAAGATGTATAAGGGATCAGTCAATGGATTTGACCCATAATGGATAGGGATCGGAGACAATTGCTTCGATTCAAAGATTCAAACCCGTGAAGTCGGCGGTTCGAGTCCGACTGCGCCCTCCGTCTCTGCTAGATTCGTGGTACAGACAGATCCAACATACAAATCATTGGGACTTCATTCCCAGCAAGTTGAAATTAGCCGTAAGCGTCTAGCGCCGATCCTTCAAACCCTTCAACAACCTTTTTTACAAGTGGTATTTGATCCTTGTGGACGACTAATAGGGCATCCGCGGTGTTGACGATTATCATTCCTTCCAGACCAACAGTGACCACCAATTTGTCAGGCGTGTAATTGTAGATCAGGCAATCGCGGGACTGTTCGTCAACTACTGTTCCCTTAATTACGTTCCGATCCTTGTTCGGTTCAATTGCCTCCTTGAGCGCGTATAGGGTCCCGGGATCACTCCAACCCAATTCGCCGTGCAACACAGCCGCGTCTTGAGAAGGCACATGGGCCAGGATCGCATCATCAAATGAAATGGATTCGATCTGAGGATACACGTGATGCAAGGTCTTCTTATAATCAGGAAGGCTGATAGACTCTTCAATTTTCATCAAAAGCGCCCACATCTCGGGCTGGTATTGTCGGTAAAGATCTCGCACATACCCCGGCGTTGTCACGAAGTAACCTGTATTCCAAACGAAGTCGCCTGAAGCAAACATTTGCCGACATTCTTCAAGCTGAGGTCGGTAAGTCAGCGATTCAAATCCGTAACAAGGGAATTCCCCATCCTGATTGATGACTGGTCCCAGACCGAGCCAGCCGAGATTCTCGTTGGCGAAGCGAGGAGATTCTCCAATAAAGAAGATGCGGGAAGTGCCATCTTGCAGCAACCGCTCCGCTGCTGTCAGCAATCCCCTGAAGTTGGCCACATTTTTCATATAATTGTCGCCCCATAGAATGGCCACAGGTTCATCAACCGCCGCCGGACTATTTTGTACGATGTGCGCCATAGCTAGACCTACTGCTGCGGCCAAGTCTCGGCGGTCTGGTTCGCCAATTATTTGTTCTGGCGGTAGCTGGGGCAGTTGCGACCGTACAAGTGCTTGATAATGCTCGTTGGTAGATATAAAAATATTCTCGGCGCCATACTTTTCAATCACACGGTCAACCGCGAGCTGCAAAGTGGATTTTTTATCGATTATTGGCTCGAATTGCTTGGGCGATTTGACCCGGCTGATAGGCCATAAGCGGCGGCCGGAACCGCCAGCAAAAATGATTATTTTCATGATTTATCTATCCATCCTTTTGTGTTGGGCTGATCCGTCTAACGAAGACCAGCCAATTTCAAGCCATCATGCAGAATAGCTTCGACCCGGTCTTCATGAGTTGTTTCACAATAGACGCGAATGATCGGCTCTGTGCCACTAAAACGGACCAGCAGCCAGCCACCGTCCTCCATCATAAACTGGTGACCATCAATGGTAACGATATCTATGCAGCGCAGACCGCCAATGGTACGTGGCTTGGCGGCAGAGACATTGGCTAAGATTTCCTGCTTGCGTGCCTGATCGAAGCGGGTGTCTATGCGGTCGTAGTAATGTGGGCCAACCTTCTCAAAGAGCCAGTCCAGCAGTTCCGATGGTTTTTTGCCCGTTTGAACTACCATATCCAGCAAATATAACCCTGCCAATATGCCGTCACGTTCCGGCACATGTCCACGAAAAGCATATCCGCCGCTCTCCTCGCCGCCGATCATGGCTCTAACCTCGACCATCTTAGGAGCGATATATTTGAACCCAACGCCCGTTTCGTATACAGGAACGTTGTAAAGTTTGGCCAACTTGTTGAGCATCTTCGTTGTTGAAATCGTCTTGACGATCGGCCCCCTTTCACCGCGTACTTCCAAGAAGTAGTAACCCAGTAGCCCGTAAACCCGCAACTGGTCAATGAAGGCGCCATTTTCGTCTCCAAGGCCGACGCGATCGGCGTCGCCATCGGTGATGACGGTGATATCAGCGTCGATTTTCTGGGCGTATCTCAGACCGTGATCTACATTAGGTGGTATGGGTTCGGGGCGTAGCATGTGGGGGAAAATCGGGTTACGGGTGTTATGGATCTCATGTACTGTTGTGGTCCCATCGTCTAGTAGTCGCGGAAACCAGCCGGCGCTATTACCCCACATACAGTCGATCAAAACGTCCAGCCCGGCTCGCTTGATGTGTTTCAGATCAACCAGCTGATTCAATCTTTCGAAATAGGCTGGTGCCGCGTCGAACTGAGTAACCAGGCCATCACTCAGAGCGCTGTCCAACTTGATGTGAGCAACATTTACGTCATCAGGGATTAGTTCTTCAATGTGTTTCAGATCGTGAGGTGGAATTGCTCCTCCCTGAGGATCACGGACCTTGAAGCCAAGGTCTGTGGGTGGGTTGTGGCTGGCTGTAATATTGATTGCCCCGCCAGCCTCTTTATCCACGACTGCATGCGAGATGGCCGGCGTTGGTGTATTACTTTCCGTCAGCCAGACATGGATATTATTTGCCGCCATTACCTCGGCCGCGCTGGCGGCGAAGTCCTCTGCTTGAAACCTTTGGTCATAGCCAATGACCACCCCCCGATCTGCACGTCCTTCTTTTATTAGGAAATTGGCGAAACCTTGCGTGCAACGACGGACATTATCAAAGGTATAATCCTCGGCGATTCGAGCTCGCCAGCCGTCTGTGCCAAACATAATTCTTGTCATTGTATTATTTCCTTCTAACCAGCACATTGCTTCTATGTGATCCGTTCTAGCGATGATTATCATTGTAGGGATGTTTCCTGACCAAAATTCTGACATGGAGAAATTTCCATTGTAGATAGAGTCTTTGGGCAATAAACATGAGCATGCGGCTCCGAGGACTCTGCTCCCCACGAATCCTACTTTTATTAGAGGCAACTTTCATTCACTTTGATGAACGAAATTGGGACGAATGAATGAGATTACTCATTGAATTCAAGCGATACCAGAACAGCTTTTTTCGAAAGAGTTCTACAGTTCGTGCAAGAAATTCTGTCAGATTCCTGCGATATATTAAGCTCTGAACGCATAAAAATCAATGACCTTAATTCGAACTGAAGGAAACAATGGATATCATCAGCTACTTTATCAATTTCATACTGCACCTCGATCAATATCTGAACGGAATAATTCAAAATTACGGTGTCTGGACCTACGCAATCCTGTTCCTGATCATCTTCATAGAAACTGGCATCGTAATAATGCCATTTTTACCGGGAGATTCGTTGTTATTTGCAGCTGGGGCGTTTGCTGCCCTTGGTTCGTTAAATATATGGATTCTCTGGGTGATCGTTTTCATTGCAGCAGCCCTAGGTGATTCAGTCAACTATTGGATTGGTAACAAGATGGGCCCACGCGCATTTGAACAAGATAATCGTTTTTTGAAGCGCGAATATTTGGAAAAAACCCAGCTTTTTTACGAGAAACATGGTGGAAAGACAATAATCTTGGCTCGTTTTGTTCCAATCGTTCGCACTTTTGCACCTTTTGTAGCAGGGGTTGGGTCGATGAATTACGGTCGATTCTTCGCATTCAACGTCACCGGTGCGTTATTGTGGACGACACTATTCATCTTTCTTGGCTACTTTTTTGGTAATATCCCCTTCGTTAAAGAGAACTTCGAGCTTGCCATATTCGGGATAATCCTCATCTCGGTAGTTCCGATGGTGATTGAATTTATTCGCAACCGGGCCCGAAAACAGACATCCCCCCATACCGCTGTTTAGGTCCGAGGCGGCTTCCGTAGCAACAGGAGCAATCATCCCCAAAGCGGTTATCGTCTCTAGCTGCTGGCGGTTAGAGAAGCTTCACTAACCGCCAGCAGTTGCCACGCTCATCCTGACTGTAGTTGACATCGTCCATTAGCTCGTGCATCAGGAAAAGGCCATAACCCCGCTCAGACCCTACCTTGAGTTGCGGTTCGGTTACAGTCGCCGGTTCTACGGATATGCCTGTGTCATGAAATTCAACTACGAGCCTGCGTGGCTCACGTAGAACAGTCAGGCACACTCCAATGCGTCCCCCGGATTCTTCGGCATATGAATGGTCAATGATATTTGTGCAACATTCTTGAGCAGCCAATTTCAAATTGTAGATAATCGTCCCCCGATCATCAATTTCAGGGACGCGGTCCAGGTATGCTTCGATAGCGGCGCTTATGATATTCAAAAATCTAGGGTCGGCTGGTACGTCAATCAAAACTGCTTCAGGCAAGCTCATTATTCCATTCCATTATCTGACAATAAGGCACGTGTTGCCTGTTCGGTGGAAGAATATACAGTCAGCACTTTGTCCAAACGTACCAAGCGAAGCGTGTTGCGAACCTGTTCGTTTGGGGAGCTTAGCGCGATGTTTCCGCCAGATGCTTTGGCTCGTTTTTGAGCACCTATCAACACGCCTAAACCACTACTGTCGACGAAGCTGACTTCCTCTAAGCTGACGACCATAAGCGAGATGCCTCCTGCCAGGAGTCGGTCCATTGCGGATTCCAGAATGGTCGCTGTCATTCGGACCATCTCTCCGCTACAGTTGATAACAGCAACTGGGTTACGGCGATTCTCTTCAACTTCTATGGATAGTCCTGGTACAGAGTGCCGATACTGGCGATCGTCAGGCAAGAAAACGGGCAATTGCCGGCGCCGCATTAGGTGCATCATTACTTCAAGTATTATCCTGGGACCATTTACATGACCACCCGGCCGAACCTGCTTGCTTAGGACACTCTGTCTGAAATCCTGCGCCGTTTCACCGGCAAAATAGGTATGGGTTTTGCCCATCATAGTCAGATAATGGGTGTCGCTACCGCCAATGGTGGCATGATTGCGGTGACGCTGGTTGTACTGCGCGGTAATCCAGTTGGCGTAAAGCTCCGTTGGAGCGGAGTTGCGAACTTCCACGCCATCCAGAGGAAGTTCGCCTATCTCCCGGCCGATGCCAACCAGGTCACTAAATTTAAGCAAGTGGGTAAAGGGATGCGCCGCTATGGCTAAGCCCCCCTGATCCTGAATAGCCCGCACCGTATCGGCCGGACTCATGTGGGCCGGAATGTCTTCTTCAACGAAGAGACCCAGAATATGACCTTTGCTGCTACTGACTTCTACACCCTTGATGACCTCAAGAGGGCCAAATTCAGCTCGGTGCCGTTGCCAGTAATCATAGGCATGTTTGGCGCCATCGACTGTATTGTGATCGGTGATGGCGATGACCCGCAAGTCGGTTTGGGTGACGGCGTAATTAATAACCGTTTCGGGATCATGAAAACCGTCACTGTAATCAGTGTGGATGTGAATGTCAGCCTTAGAGTACATGTGCGATGAACTACCTACTTTTTTTTAATCTCTGTTGATCATCCCGCTGATTGATGCTGCCCATGCCAAGTTACGATTCGCTGGAATTCAAACTCCAATTCGTCAATGATCTGCCTGGCCTCTGCTTGTTTCTGTTGCTCCGCCAGGCCCCGCAGAAGCTGGCACTGCGCAGAGAATTCGATAGCCGAAATGTTAGAACTGCTCCCTCTAAGTCTATGGCCCAGAGGCTCAATCGCGGGCCAGTCGCCATCCATGACCGCCTGTTTAAGTTCCACCATCAGCGGTTGGGCCTCCTGAACAAACAAGCCGACCAGGTTCTCCAGTAACACCGCTGAACCAGGACCAAGGCGTTCCTCGAAATTAGAGACGTCTATCGGTTCAGGCTGGTCCGGAGTCGCGTCAGCTGCACTTTCTAGTTGGCTCGGCACCGGTTTTCGTCTGGGGGCTGAACTTACTAGTGCTGCTGTCAGCGCGTTCATCATGATCGGCTTCGGCACATAACCATCCATCCCGGACTCAAGGAAGCGCTCTCTGTCGCCTTCCATTGCCTCGGCCGTCATGGCGATTATCCAGGGCTGATTTTCAGCCGACCACTCCGAACGGATCTTCCGCATTGCTGTTACCCCGTCCATTTCTGGCATCTGGTGATCCATCAGAACCACATCGTAATGTTGGCGACGGAGCGCATCTAACACCTCCAGGCCGTTTGCAGCAACATCAGCGCGATAGCCAAGTTTCTCAAGCATATGTAATGCCACCATTTGGTTTACGGCGTCGTCTTCGGCAAGCAAAATACTTAATGGGTGATCGCTACCCATATCCTCGCCTAACTGAGAATCTTCTTCATCCGACGTTATATGGTCAACTTCAGCAATCGGCAGCGTAACCGTAAATTGAAATGTCGAACCGCTACCGAGCTCGCTTTCAACCCAAATGCGACCACCCATCAATTCAACCAACTCGTGACTAATGGCCAGACCTAAACCAGTGCCACCGTACTTACGCGTGACAGAAGCATCGACTTGGGAAAAGGCATCGAACAACTGATCGATTCCGTCTGCTGGAATCCCAATACCGCTGTCTATAACGCTAACTCGGAGCTGGTATCGATCTTTTTTAACGCTGACGCTATTAACTTGGACATTTACTCTGCCTTCTTCTGTAAATTTCACGGCATTGCTAAGCAAGTTCACTAGCACCTGGCGAAGTCTGGTCACATCACCAATATAGGCAGCAGGCGTATCATCAGAAATATTCCAGCTCAGCTCTAAACCCTTTTGTCGCGCTTCATTATCTAGCAATTCAATTGTCGCTTGAAGGAAATCGCTCAAGATGAAGGGTTGTTCTTCTAGCTCCAATTTACCCGCTTCGAACTTGGAGAAATCCAGAATATTGTTAATGAGGGTTAAGAGGGCTTGACCACTTGTTCGCACTGTCCGAGTATATTCTTCTTGTTGCCGGCTTAAGTTCGTATCTAGTAGAAGACCGGTCAAACCAATTACGGCATTAAGAGGCGTCCGTATTTCATGACTCATGCTGGCTAAAAACGCGGCTTTCACTTCGGCCGCCGCCTCGGCAATTTCCTTGGCTGCCTGTAGAGATTCTTCAGTTTGCTTACGTTTCGAGATGTCTCGGATAAAAGCACTAAACATCTCTTTGCCCCCAGACTGATGGGGGGTAATGGCTAGCTCTATCGGAAATTCGTGTCCGTCATGATGAATGGCCGTGATTTCGATTCGTTTATTTAGAACAGGCCCTTCCCCGGTCGACTTATAGTGGCTCATGCCATTGTTATGGCCTTGCCGGTGCTGATGAGGGATGATTGTTGATGACATCTTTTGACCAATGGCTTCTTCGGCCTTCCAACCAAAGATTCTTTCAGCCTGACTGTTCCAACCAGTAATCAGCCCCTCCATATCCATTGTCACAACGGCATCGAGTGCTGTTTCTACGATCAGGCGAGTGCGTGCTTCACTCTCCTGCAAAGCTTTTTCAATCTGACGCCGCTCAGTCAGGTTGGTGATGACACCTATCGTTCCGGCAAACTGGTCACCTCGGTAGCGTGGTGTTCCTATAGCCAGAGCATATACCTCCGTTCCATCTGCACAGAGCATACGTGCTTCGAAACTTTCGACTTTGCCAGACTTATGGCTTACCCAAGCGTTTTCCAGGGTTTGACGGTCGGCCGCATGAAACAGTTCATAAGGTGTCTTGCCGATCAACTCTCCGGGTTCAATCTGCAACATACTTGCAAATGCTGGATTGACAAATTCTAGTTGAGCATGCTCATCCAACACGATTAATCCTTGAGCCATCGTATTAACCAATGCCAACACGAAATCATGTTGCTGGCGAAGCTCATCTGCTTTACGTTGTCTCTCGGTGACATCGCGCACAATGGCGGTAAAATACTTTCGCTCAGAAATGTCTACTTGCGAAATAGAGCCTTCGAGAGGAAATTCCTTGCCATCAGAACGTAATCCTCGTACAACGCCCGTTTTGCCCATTCGCCGGTGTGTGATGCCTTCTTGGCCGAACCCAGCCATATAATCGCCGTGAAGATCGCGAAAACGATCTGGGAATAGGGTTTCAAGCGTCTTTCCCATGATCTCTTCGCGACTTCGCCCAAAGATGGCCTCGGCTGCAGGGTTAAATTGCGTGATGCCCCCCTTATCGTCCACAGTTATGATGCCGTCCATTGCCGAATCGACAATTCCGGCGAACTTGGCCTGGCTTTCTGTTAAGGCTTCTTCGGCTCTTTTGCGTTCTGATATATCTTCCAGATAGACATTAACATAGCCCGCTACCGGAAAAGGAGCGAAAGTACCTAGTAACACCCGATCATCATATTCGAACTCTTCCTTTGTCGGTTCGTTCGTTGAACAGGCGCTTTTTATTATTCCATGCCAGTTATCTGGCACAGGAGCGTCTACCTCTAACCCGAGTGAAGCGAGAAACTCATTGCCTGCTTCATTGCTATACTGTAATTCGCCATCCTTTGATACCCGGAACACCGGGAAAGGGTTCTCTTCGGGAAACCTGGCCAATAACTGAATTTCCCTTGTACGATCAGCTACTCGTTGTTCCAGCGTGTCTCGCTCGTGACGGAGTTCAGTGTATAGTTCAGCATTTTGCAGGGCATTAGTGGCCAAGACCGCAAGGCGACCTGCAAGCTTGACATGTTTTCTTGTGAAAAATCCTTTGGCCGAATGGATACAAACTAATATCGCCTCCTTCTTTTCAGTACTCACAGGAATATGCAATGCCGAGACTGCTCGCTGATGAAACGATGGGTCTTGTTGTTGCCACTCGGGTATCTGAGATACGTTGTAACTGGATACAATTTTACCCGTTAGAACACGCTCAAATAATCTCTGAGGTTTCCAAATCGATCCTTCAAACAGGTCATTGGTTGAGGCAACTGTGCTAAATTGATCATCTGGATCTTGAGCAAGGATAAATGCATCCTCAAAGTCCAAGACATCCCTCAATACCTTGAGCATGCCCGAGAATATTTGATCGACGTCAAGCGCCTTGGTCATAGTTCTCAGTCCCTTAATCAGACTCTCGTTTTGCCGGCTGCTAGCTCGTGATTCTTCCTGGGTTCTGACTAGGTCAAGATAAAGCTCGTTGGCTCGTTCCTCTGCAGAGAGATATTTGCGTTTGGCGGCCTCGATTTCTGACTTTGACGCAGCTAATAATCTTTGAAGTTCTTCAATCCTATCACTTGATAATTCAGTTTTAGCCATTTTCCCCTTATCTAAATACCACAACAGAAATCATCAAATTGCCATGATGGTTTTCTCCACCCACAAAACGGCCTTGTTCTCCAAGCGTAAATGCGCCGAGGAAAGGCCTGCCGCCAAGCGAATCACGAATCTCGGCCGCCACTTGATCCATTTGTTCTTGAATCGCAAGCATACATCCCGCACAGTATATCACTAGAGCCCCGCTAATCTGATCTGCCGTCAAATGAC
>Ga0307380_10013237_pt1 | contig 10204 bp, 7 predicted proteins | sample UN3MG_FD_202239 | JGI IMG/M metagenome (GOLD analysis project Ga0307380, IMG submission 202239) | Soil microbial communities from Risofladan, Vaasa, Finland - UN-3 | ecosystem: Environmental > Terrestrial > Soil > Coastal area > Acid sulfate soil | place: Finland: Risofladan, Vaasa | collected...
GCAGCATCTCAGGCGGGTACTCAGCGCATACCTCATGCTCGACGACTCCTCGAAAGAGAGCCTCGGTCACCCACGCTCGCTGCGACACGTCGTCGACTGGGAGGATGGTCCCGCTTCTGGTGATGATCCCGTAGTGATTGACCACTGACTTTGGCTCGCGCTTGAAAACGTCGCGCTCCACCCAGCGGATCATGGCTCCGATGATGGTATCGCTGCGCCAGCCGAGAAGGTCGCCGCGCCGTGCGAATAGTGGGCTAGGCTTGCTCATCATATGCTCCTGGTGGGACGGCAACCATAGGCCCGCCACGGCTCACCTGAGCCCATCGAGCCTGCCCGTCCCTCACGTCGACATGTACGAATCCACCGAACGGATAATACCCCATCCCGCCACCGGCAAACTGAGGCACCAGCAACGCCGCATTGAAGACCTGGCGCGGGGTGCAGTTCACCACCCAGACATCAGCGGCCTTGGGGGGTGTCGGGATCCCGAGGATGGCTGTCAGATGCTGGCTGAGAGGCGCACCACCAACGTCGCGATTATGCCGTGGGCATCTGCCGCCGCTGGTGATGTTGACGGGGCGACCCCCAACGATCGAGCGCAGCATCTCTAGACCGTCGAGAAGGTGCTGGTGCGGGGCGCGGTACTCGCATTCCCCGCACCGGCACCTGAACTCTGAATCGTAGAAATGCTCGCTGATCCTCATCACTCCTCTGATCTGGGTCGTCTCCGGATCAAGAAGCCTCGGAACTCTGGCGCAGACGTTCCCCTCGGTTTGCGAACGAAGGTCCGCCTGCGAAAGAGCCGAGACTTACCTCGACCCTTCTTCCCGATTCGGGAACCGATGGCCATGGCTTAGCGCCGGAGCAGTGGGCCGGTCTCGTTCTTGCCTTTGGCCTGCATGGTGGTCGAAGAGCGCGTGCTCTTGGGACGATACATGCCGTCTCTCGGACCACGACCCTTCAACGGGCTGCTGGGGTTCAATCCTCTGGTCATCTCTATCTCCTATCTCACCATTGAGCTGATCTGGCAGTACGAACCGCCGTCATCAACCATCATGTCGGAGCCGTACACAGACAGCGACAGCTCCACGATCTTTCCTGTCGACAGCGCGACCTGCATGCTGCCCTTACCTCCCCCGATCACTCGCCCGACGAAGGACTCGCCTCGCCACTTGACGATGATGGATTGCCCCTTCCTGAAGGTGCCTATCACTTGTCCACCTTGATTGTTCTCTGCAGTTCCCAGAGCCGCTCTCCGTTGACGTTGACCTGCTTCTTGATCTCCTGCAGGGTGGCGTCGAGCTGCCTCTTCTCCTGCTCGTGAGAGATGCCGTGCTTCTCAAGGCTTTCGCCAACCCACTCTGACACGGCGGGTCTCAGGGCCGTAGTCGTGGCTGAGAATAGCGCCGCAGTCAGTGCCAGGACGGCAGCGATGGTAGTGATAATGAGCTTGGCGGATGACAGATTGACCCTGAAGTACTTGCCGCTGCCGTTCCCGTTGGGCTGATACACAGACAGGTTAGACCGCGTGCCGGATCCATCTTCTTCATTCGCCATGGCGACCTCCTGGTAGTGCCTTCACGCTGTCTCCTATCCGGGTCATCGCCTGGCTCACGCCAACGAACCCCCTGCGGATCGTTTCATTGATCTGGCTGGCTTCACGAGCAGGCTGCTGCGCCATGTTGATGGTGACGACCAGCATCTGAGGGAGGAGTGAAAATCCGCACCCCTTATTGATCCTGGTTTCACCGGTGAGAGAGTTCTCCTCAGAGTACTCCCACCACACCGGACACCCGTCTGAAGTGTTGCTCTGTGGGCACTTCTTGCAGCGCCATGCGTTCTTGTAATTCATCAGTCCTTCGAGCAGACGATCACTCTGATCGAGCGTGGTCGCCAGGTTCCATAAGAACTGACGTTGGACAGGGGTACGTTGTGAGAGTGGATTGAGCCGCCGCCGGTAGGCGCAGTGTTCGCTGATGTCAGCAGGGTGTTGACGGCGCTGGCGTTGAACCCGTTGCCGGAAGGAGGGACACCGCTATCAGTCAGGAAGCTGCCGAAGAATGAGCCGTGCGAATGGGATGGCATCTGCGCCGTAGTCAGCGCATGACCGTCAGTGGATTGAGCCGGAACGGTCAGCCCAATAATCGTCCAACTACCAGTGGATCCTCCGCCCTGCCCCGCTGAGCTGGCGAGAGAGATGACGTACTCATTCGCCGTGTAGCTGATGAAGGTCCACCCAGCAGGGGCTGCGTTATTCAGGAACATCACCTTGGTTCCTGACGGCATTCCACCGGCAGCGATGTCAGCAGCATGCAGCCCGTCTAGCAGGTCTGCGTCGAACCCTCCTCCAGCACCCTGCCCGCTGATCGTACCGGGAGACTGCGTGCCGGTGTGGTTCGCACGATCCAGAAAGTGCGAACCGTGAGTCCCATCAAGGAGGTCAGCATTAAGAGTGCTCGCCGCACCTTCATTTTTCGTTGCCGCAGTGCCGAGACCGAGGTTGGTGCGTACGGTTGAGAGCGGGCCGGTGAGGTCGCTCAGATTTGCTGCCTTACCAAGGACGGCAAGGGACGACCGAGCAGCCGAAGCGGTAGCAGCGCCGGTGCCACCGTTAGCGATCGATACCGGCAAGTCGCCCGTGCCGAAGGCGATTCCGAGAGCTGCTCTCGCCGCCGCAGCCGTCGTCGCCGACGTGCCGCCATTGGCGATCGACACAGGGAGAGCCGCAGTGACCAGCTCAGAAAAACCGCCCAGAGAGATCGTCCAGTCAGTGAAGGTGCCAGTGCCTCTGATGCTCTCGACGAGGACGGTGATGTCGCCCGTCACGTCGTCGTATGCCGTAACGATGCCGAACATCGAGGTGACAGACGGGTCTGAGGTGCGGGCGATCGTGACTGGCTGGCCCACCGCAAACGAGTGCGGACCGTCAGTCGTCACGTTGCCGGTAGTCCCGGTCCCGACCGTCAAGCTGTCAGTCGATGTTGCCACCCAGGCTGTCTTCGTGTGCTCGATGATCTTCTCTAGGGCTTTCGGGAAGCCGCTATCCTCGTCAGCATATGCGACCCCCTCGAAGTTCTCCTGCGTGAAAGTGTACCCAGCGAGGACGTATGAAAATGCCATGGTCTGCTCCTAGATCAACTCTTCCAAAACGAATGTCTTCGAGTAGCTCTCGAAAAATGGATTGACGACTGCGCCGATGTCTCGTTGGCGACAGTACATGGCGAGGTTGTAGTACTGGGTCTCGTCGCCAGGGAAGACCATCACGACGAAGTCTGCACTGACACCACCTAGACGATCCATGAAGTTGAAGAACTGGTCGAACACCGTCTGCTTGTCGAGGTGCTCGATCGTGAACTCCAAGACCCGGTAGCGAGCCTCCTCGTCGATCCAGGTCTGCCCGCCCCTCGACTTGGTGACGCGGCTGTTGTCCTCGAATCTGATCGACCACCCGTACGAGATGTTCCTGGTGGTCTGCAGGCTCGGTCCAGCAAGCAGTCTGCCGAATTCAAGGTACCCGTCCGCGTTGTCCTCGTCAGAGAAGTCGAGCCGCAGATACCTGCCGAGAACGCCGCTCCTGATCGGGTGAAAGATCCAGAGGTCCATCTCTTCAGAGAAGTCGCGAGAGAGGTAGCCGCCCCACTCGAATACGCCCCACTGGAGGGTGCCGAACTCTGCCAGTCTCGGCCACACATCGAGCCAGCCGCTGTCGTAGTTGATGTCTCCCGTCAGCACTGCCTGGTACCAGACCACGGTGCCGATGTCGATGTTCGACCTCGGAGAGCTGCCAGAGGCATTCGGCACCCCAGAAATGCGAATCCCTACGTTGTTGTCGACGCTCTCAAGCAGGTTGGTGTCCCAGTTGAAATCGATGACCTTCTCTGTGGCGTCATCAACCACGTAGACCGTTTCAGTAGAGTTGATGACGACCCAGCCGCCGGATCTCTCCTCCATCAGGGTGATGTGAACCTCTGGCCAATCGTCGCTCGCAAAATGAGAGCGCAATCTGAACCTGAATCGCTGAGACCCTTCAGCCTCGTAGCTCGCTCCTGGCTTGCCGGAGGCGAGACCGCTAGCGGGGCCGAATGAGAATTTCGTGCGACATCCAGTCCACTGCTGATTCGATACGACCCAGAGCCCGTCAGGCGTGTCGAAGTCCTCGTCGACATCAGTCTCGTCGCCCGTCATGTTGAGCTGATCGATCACCCCTGACGGCACCTCGACGAGATCATCGGCAACAGAGATGTCGCCGATTCTGACGCGATACTTCGACCCCCTGGTCATGTTGTGGGGACCGATGGCAATCATGCCGTGCGTGCGCGGGACGGTGTAGTCGACCTCGATGTAGGTGTCGTCCTCAGTCGTTACCTGCGTGCGCCACACCTTGCCCAGCCTGCGGTCCTGCAGGTTGGTGGCAGGAAGCAATGCCACCTCTGACCCAGGACTCAAGACTACGAGATCGTCGTCTGCCTCATTCGGCCTTGGGCCGAGGATGATGTTGTCTTCCTGTGCCATGCTACCCCCAGAGATCCATCGTCACTTCGCTCACGGCAGACCTCTCGACCAAGCCTACCACCCTCATGAGCTTACCCCCGCTGAGCGAGAAGCGGTTGTAGATCAGATTCACGACATCGTTGAGGCCGACCTTGAAGGCTTGCGTCTTCACCGTCACGCTGTACAGCTCGCGAGGCACTCCATACAGTGCCTGAAGCCTGTCCACCTCGCGCTGAGCGTCCGCTTCTGCGATCAGGAGGGTAGGGATCATGTCAGGGTCTCTGGCGAGCAGGAAAGCCGTCTTGACGCTCTCGTCGACAGCCTTGACGATCCTCCACTCTTGCCCTAGCAGCTTGATGCGGTCCTGGTCAGCGAGTACCGACCCCGCCAGATCGTCCCTGGTCTGTACGGTCGGGTTATGGTCGAACCCGATCCTTCTCCTCCAGGTCGGCAGGGCCGTGTCCTTGCGCTCGATGTCGAGAATGATGTACTCGTCTACCTCAAGGTCTGGCGTGCCGGAGGGTGCGTCGAACCTGCCCACCTCGAACTTGCCGGTGGTGCGATTCTCTCCCCAGAACCCGCCGATCGAGTCCATGAACAGGTCGACCACCTCAGCGAGCAGCAAGCGATCAGTGGCGTAGAACCCTACGAGCGAGCTGTTTGTGACGTTCAGCGCAGTGAAGGTGCTGGCATTGAGGTCTCCCGCAGTCAGCGGGCCGAAGTCAACGAGTAGGCGGGAGACGATGTCAGACACGGTCTCGACATACCCACCCTCAGCATCGCCCTTCACGTCCATGGTGATCCTACCGGCGGGAGCAGCGAGGAGGGTGATCGTCGACTTGTTCAGGTCGACCGAGTAGCCGGGAGAGGGATCCTCCGGTGGGTTGAGCAGTGCTCCCTGGTCATAGACGGCGATCACCTTCTCGCTCTTTCGAGAGTGGTACTGGAAGGTCAGGGTCGGAGGGTCGACCAGTACCGGCTCGATGTTTCTGCGCTGGCCGATCAGGAAGGGCTTGACCTGGCCATTCAGGTCAGCCTGCCCCTCTAGCGTCGCCTCCCATGTGGGTCCGTTCTCCAGCGTGCCGTTGGTGCCGGTGTACAGTGGGAGCTGGAACTCAGCCCACGAGACCTGGAAGCGATTCGCTGAGCCTTGACCTGCCTCGTGCGTGAAGCGCAGGTAGAGGTCTCCGAAGTCAGTGATGGCAGCGGCCTCAGACGGGGTCAGCGTGAACGACTCTGCTTGCCATGCTACCGGGGTGTCAGTCTTGGTCTGCGAGGCGATAACCCTCGTCCTGCCTTGCAGCAGCTCTGTCTTGTGGCTGGCGACCGTACCTACCACCCGGCGACGGTAGTTGACCGTGTACGCCCCTCCACCAGGCGACGGCTCGAACGGGTCGAGTGCTGGGCTGAGCTTGACTGAGCAGATCGACTCCAGGTCGTCATTCGGGGTCTGGATGTAGTCAGCATCACTCGCCGCCACCTCGTCGATCTTGTCGAACAGGGGGGTGGTGTCCCAGGTGTTGTTGGTCCAGTCGTCGAAGTCTAGAGGGTCGTTGATCGGGCGAACCGTCTGCCCCACTGAATTGGGCTTTGCAGAATTAACTGCCGTCACGCCAGATCGGTCGTTCCACTTCATGTAGCAGACGAGATTGTCCTGGCGCGGGTCGATCTCCCCGTCCTTGTTTTCGAGAAGCTCGTCTACCGTCCTGGCAACCGTCCAGATGCGACTCTCATCCATCTTCATCGTCGCTGACGTGGCACCGAACGAGTTTTGCGAGAACGTGAACACGCCGGTAGCACTGAGACGAGCCGCACTGACGACCTGAGAGCCACCAGAGTCCTCGACCCCGTCAATGTAGAAGCGCAGTGTCGTACCGCTCACGGTGACCGCTACGTGGTGCCAGCCATCGTTGCTGACGGTGTCAGTCGAGTCGAGAATCGTGATCCCGGTAGCGTTGAACCGGAGCGCTCTGGAAGCGGTGATCGCAAAAATGAACGGGCTGTTCGCTGCGCCACCAGTAGACCACTGGCAGATCTTGCCTGGGTCAGTCGTCGCTGAGTCGATGTAGACCCAGCTCTCGATCGTCAGGTCGCCAGTAATGTTCAGCTCTGACGGCGAGCCGAAAGCCACCCTCTCTGCAACCCCACTGGTCTCTGAGTCGAAGACGATCGCGTAGTCAGTGCCGCGATAGACCTCCTGCTGCAAGTCGAACGTCTCAAGCTCTTGCTGCCTCGACCTGAGCCTGATGGTGACCACGTCCTCATTGACGACAGCGTTGGCTGCTGTGCCGAAGAAGATCACCTCGAAGTCAGTGTGGGCTGTGCCGTCGCCCATCTTCGCCTTGATCTCGCGACCATCGAAGGAGTAATCCTTGAGGATGTCGAGATCGCCATTGGTGTTGTTGAGCGCCAACTGGCCGAAGTCAGGCATGGATCTACCGCCAATACGACCGGGCGAGTACATAGCCCTAGTGGTCGACAGGGCTTCGTTCAGGCGACCGTCGTAGTGCTGGTTGGCGGGGGTGTCACCAGGCTCTGTCGTGAACCCCTTCGACCCATCAGCCCAGTAGAATGTCTCTTCCTGGGAGAGCAGCGTGTTCCAGGCTTTGGCCTCGACCAGATACCGCCGAGGGGTGGAGATCTTTTCGAGTACCTTCTGAAACGTCGCCACGGTCTATCTCCCGAAGCCAGACCCGCTCGGCGTAGCCATGTTGCGGATCCCGTTGCCGACCTCTTCCCTGATGTCCTGCACCCCAGCATTGATGCCGGTGAGAGCGTAGATCGCTCTGCCATCAGCATCCATCTCATGCTCCCTGAACGCGACGACCTCAGCCCTCAGCAGTCGCACCTCTTCGATCAGCTCATCCATGGGCACGTCGACATGCACTACCGGGGGATGGATGATGATCGGGCTTGGGGTGACCGTCGTGCCGGTCGTGGTGATGTCACCACCTCCGCCATCGCCGCCACCGGGGCCGAAGCTGATGTCAGGACGGTTGCCGATGAGCTGGTCAAGGACTGACTGCACACCCATGAAGATGTCGTTGAAGCCCTGCGACGAGGCGAAGAAGCCCTTGGCCTCAGTCAGCAGCGTCTGAGCTGCGCCGGGGATTTCCTGCAGCGCACTGAGGTCGCCACCGAGAGCCCGCTGCACCAGAGCGTCGAACTGGCCACGAGCTTCAGTGAGCCGCTGGTTAGGAGTCAGAGGCGACATGCTGTCGAGAGCCATGCCCTCCCTGAAGTCAGAGAACGGGGTCAGCATCCGATCCCAGAAGTCGTCGATGGCGATGTTGAAGGCGTTCTGCAGTCTCTCCATCGAGAAGCCGGTCTTCCTTGCCAGGTCGACCATCTCAGCGAACCGATCGTTGAGGGCCTTCAGCTCACGCTCCGGCTCTGACAGGGCGAGAAGCTCCCACGCCTCGACCTGAGCGAGAAGCTCGTCACGCATGTTCGCGAGACTGGTGGTGATGCTGTTGATGCTGTTGTTGATGTTGGTGACGCTATTGCTGCCAGAGTCGAAGAAGGCAGGATCCTCGATCGCTGAAGCAGCGAGGTCAGCAGCCGCTCGCAGCCGGTCGATCATCTCCTCAGAGACGATGCCCATCTGCGCAAGAAGCTCGATCTGCAGCCTGATGTTGGCGATCTCGATCACTGCCCTGGCGTACTCAAGCTCCCTGCGGATGTCCTCGTCCTTGATGAACTTGTTCAGGTTGTCGAGGATGCCCATCGCGAGCTGGTTCCCAGTCTGAGCGACGATGTCGCCGATCTGCTGAACGGTCAGGCCGAACTGCTGACCCCACTGAGTGATGTCTTGGATCGACTGAGCGATAGCTGCGAACTCCTGCCTGATGCCGATCTCGCCAACGAACTGCGCGAAGGGCTCCAACAGAGCTTCGCGCATCATGGTGTCGAAGCCGCCTAACGCAGCTTCCCAGCGCGCCCTTGCCTCAGTGATATCTACCCCTGCGCGGCGCAGGTCTTCCATCGCTGCGCGTATTTCTAGCAGCGATTCGCGCCCTTCTCGGACCCGGTCAGAGAAGGTCTCAGGGAAGAACTCGTCGAGCTGGTCGACCACCTGACCAAGCAGAGCGCCGAGAGCTTCGCCGACCAGCCCGAGCTGGTTCTTCGCGTCCTCAGAGCCCTCCCAGGCGAGGATCTGAAGCTGACGTTCCAGCTCTTGGATCTGAGCGATCGAGGCAGCGATCCCGTCCCTAAATGACTGCGGCAGGAAGCTGCCAAGAGAGTCCGCGATGTCGTCAACCATGAGCTGGATCTGAACTGCGAATGCCTCTTCGACCTTCTCCATGCCAACGCCGAGACGCTCAGCCTCTGCCCGCAGGTCGTCGAACTGCTTCGCGAGGTCGCGCATTTGCTGATCGAAGGCCGGGAGGCTCTCAGCGATCATGTCTTCGAGGCTGGTCAGCAGGTCAGTACGCTGCTCAGCTCGGTTCTCCCTGCCGGATGCTCTCCTTCTTCGCCGCGCCTCTACCTCAGCCGTGTCGACATCCGCCATGTCGATTCTCGCAGCATCGTTGTCAGCTAGTTGCTGCTCGAACTCTGACAGCCTCTGCTCCAGGGCTAGCAGCGCGGCAGTCGCAGCGTTCGCCTCTGCTGTCATGCCGTTCTGCACTATGCCCTCAGCGATAATGGCAGCGATCTGCGCTCTGATCATCAGTATCTGCTGCTCGATCGCAAGGCTGCTCAGTTGCAGGGCTTGGTTGAAGTCTAGTGCCCTCTGGCGGATGTCAGCGAATTGCTCAGTGACCGCATCGTAGCCGGGGAGGTACTGCTCGTAACTGCCCCTGATGTCATCACCAATGGTGTCGATCTCCTTGCGGCGAGCTTCGTTGATGTCGTCGATAGAAAGGCCCAGCTTCTTACCTGTCGCCATGAGCTGCGCGAACTTTGTGTCGATCTCGCCGAGCTGGATAGCCACCTCTGACATGCCGAGCTGGTCAAGCGACTTGGCGAAGTCGATCTCTGCGAGGAACTGCTCGATGGTCTCAGCCGTGGAGTTGGCCAGCACTGCTGCGACATTCTCTCCAATGCCGATGAAGGTGCCGGACTTGAAGCCCTCTCGGATAGAAGCGGCCATCGCTTCCTCGAAGTTGTCGAAGTAGCCAACGACCTGATCGTTCACCTTGGCCATGAAGTATTCGCCGTTGTTCTGTATCTCTATTGTCATCGCGCCAAGATCAGTCACAATCCCGCCGATAGCTGCCGCGACAGACTTCAGTGCTTCCTCGAACCTTCTTGCCTCCTCAGTATGGTCTGAAGAAGCAGCCCCCGCAAAAACCCCTCCGGAGTCGTCCACTCCTCCCATGACGCCTATCTGGAAGTGCTCCCCGTACGTCTTTGCCGAGTCTGCCATGATCAGCATGACGGCAGTCGCGAACAGCCCGAGTGCCCCGCCGCCACCACCGCCACTGCTGCTCGACGTTGTTTTTGACACGCCGTCAGCATTTCTCTCTTTCATCTTTCTCTTCAAGAACTCAGCGAAGAGCTTCGCCTGGGTAGAGATCCACTCAGCGATCATGTCGCCAAGAGCCTGGAAGAACGTCTGCTTCATGGAGTCCCACAGGCCCTTGAAATTCCTCTTGCCTGTCGCTGCCCACTCGGCGAAGAACCCGCTGATCGCGCCCTTCATCTGGTTCCCCGCCGACTTGGCGATGTCCTTCATGTTGTCCTTCATGGTCTGAGTGGCGGAGGACTT
>Ga0307380_10013241_pt1 | contig 10203 bp, 7 predicted proteins | sample UN3MG_FD_202239 | JGI IMG/M metagenome (GOLD analysis project Ga0307380, IMG submission 202239) | Soil microbial communities from Risofladan, Vaasa, Finland - UN-3 | ecosystem: Environmental > Terrestrial > Soil > Coastal area > Acid sulfate soil | place: Finland: Risofladan, Vaasa | collected...
TCTCCCCTGTCTTCATAGAAGTCTACCATTCCAACTTTCTCATATTTTGTTTTTGTTAATTTATTATACGGCATTAAATGTACTATACCATTATAATCAATCTCACGTAAAAAGGCTATTATTTGTTGAATTGTAATTGCATCTGTATTGACTCCCGGTATTAAAGGGATGCGGGGTATAATTCTTTTACTCCCTACTATAGAGAGAATTTTAGAGAAGTTTGTGAGTATCTTTTTATTAAATACATCAGTAAATTCTTTATGTTTCTCATTTTCAATCAATTTGATATCAAATAGAAATAAATCTACAAATTTAACTAATTCATCAATTAAATCTTCATTAAAGTATCCACATGTTTCTACTGCAGTATGAATTCCTTGTTTCTTTAATGCTCTAAGCAGTTCTAGAAGAAAATTGATTTGCATAGTAGGTTCTCCTCCAGAAATAGTTAATCCTCCACCAGAATTTTCGTAAAAAGGTTTATCTCTTAATACTATTTCTACTAATTCATCAAGTTCTCTTTCTGTTCCGATTTTTTCCATGACACCATTAGGGCAGGCACTTACACAAGTTCCACAAGTAGTACAAAGACTAAGGTTTCTTTTAATTTTTCCAATAATAAGTGATAAAGCATTACTAGGACAAGCGGCGACACACTTACCACAACCCACACATTTTTCTTCGAAATATGACATTTGAGGTTGAAATTGTTGTGATTCTGGGTTCTGACACCACTTACATTTAAGAGGGCATCCTTTAAAGAAAATTATAGTTCTAATACCAGGACCATCATATATTGCATAATTTTGAATATCAAATATAATTCCATTCATTGGACTCTTTAAATCATGGTATGTTCGGTTCTCGATATTATTTCGTCTTGAATTTCTCTTCCCAAGTCAGTGAAATATGCAGAATAACCGCCTACTTTAACTATGATATTTCGATAGCTTTCAGGATTAATTTGTGCTGCTTTTAAAACCTCTGTGGATACAACAGTGGGTTGAAGTTGTTCGCCCCCTAATTGAAAATAGGTTTTTATTAATGAAATCCATTTTTTCTTAGACTCATTAGATTTTCCGATTCCTGAAGGATGCATTCGAATATTAACCGCACAACCCATTACATGTTCATATTCTAAAGCTGATACGGAGCGTAATACTCCTGTAGGTCCATGCTGCTCAACATTGTAAGGATTACAACTAGCAGCAAATGGTTTTCCTCCTAACCTTCCATCAGGGGTAGCGATAGAAATTCTCCCATCATAGGTGTGGGTTGTCATGCTATTAATAAAAGGTGCGTAAAATCCATCTTTATAAGTTCTGTATTTGTAAGTCTCATTAAACATGTGAGAAGTTGCCATTCTCGCAAGTTCATCTGATTCGGGATTACCATTACCCCATTTTCCATCTAAATCCAAGATTAATTTATGGATATGTTCATAACCATTGCTGAAATTATTATCAATCGCATTAATCATGTCTTTGAAAGTGAATTTCTTTTGTTCAAAAATCAGTTTTTTTATAACATATAGCGAGTCAATCATGTTGGCAATACTCGTCATGAAAAGAATACCTTCGCAATCATAAATAGCACCACCTTTAGTTATATCCCTTTTATTTTCAAGACACCCTTGTATAAAAGCTGAGATGTATGGAGCAGGGAGAAATTCGGCGAATAAACGATCGCGAATTGTAGAGCCTTCCACAATTTTCTTAATCATGAAATCAGATTGAGTGAAAAAGGCCCCTAAAAACTCATCAAAATTAGAAAATTTATCAGGATCACCTGTTTTTAAACCAGCGTTCTTGACTAAACCTACCAAAGTTTGCGAATCGCCATTTCTAAGGGCTAAATCTAGCGTTCGACACAACAGTATTGAAGAAAATCCTTCTCCTCCCGTTTTTCCTGGACTACACATGTCTACACAACCTGTTACTGCATATCCATTCGCATCTTCTTTAGTAAATCCTCTATTCAATAAAGCTTGAACGCAAATCTCATCGTTCATTAATGATACGCTAGAGACTCCGTGATAGTGTAAATCTGCAATTTTCATTAATAGTTCTTCAGGACTATTTTTATGTATGCGTACCGCAAAATTTAATGAAGCCTTCGAGCGATCAGCTGCTTCTAGCATTAAATATGTCAATTCGTTGGTAGCATCTTCTCCTTTAATTGTCAATCCTCCTAATGTTACAGGCTCGGATCCTTCATATCGCTGACTAAAATCACTAGAAGCATTGGAATATGGGCGCATGTTATGACTCATTATTTTTAAAAATAATTCTTCTAAAAGTTCTCGAGCTTCCTCAGGGGTGATTTGCCCATTAGCAATATCCTTTTTATAAAAAGGGTAGAAAACTTGATCAAGACGACCTGGTGAATGAACATTAAAAGGCATTGCTAATTCAACAGCGGTTTTAATTGTCCAATACGACTGAACGGCTTCTCTAAAAGTTTCTGCTGGATAAAGGGGAACTTTCTGGCATGTTTTTAGTATTTGGGTTAGTATCGCTTTTGTGGAAGGATCTGAAATACTTTTCAAGTCTTCTTCGAGTTTTTCGGCTAACCTTCTCGAAAAAATCATCACTCCTTCAAGAGCTATGGAAACTGATTCAAGAAAATCTTGTTCAGGTTTTGATAATTTATTGTTAGAGGTGATTATCTCTTGGACTTCATTTTTCATGACCAATAAACCTTTTAAAATTGGTTTTTCATTGTCCAGGATTAGATGCCCTTGCCATACTCCGAGAGCTGAACCAATTGACGTAACCATATCACCTTGACCAGTTGATCGAGGTAAATTCTGAATAAAATCTCCGAAATCTCCCGGATATATGTTATTCTTAATAAAAGCTTTTCCTAATCTATCGGCTATGGTTTTCTCCTTCCAATAAGAAAGTAGGTCTCTAAGAAGTAATTCCTTGTCTTTTTCTTTAATCTGGTATGGATTTATTTTCCTATTGTCTAAGGTATCTGTCCCTAATTCTGGCATGGCAACTCCGATACTTTTGGAGTGATCTAGAGTTTTAAGTAACCCATCAGAGCCGTACTTATCTATCATGTATGACATGAAACCCTTATTACTTTCTTTAGTAAATGCTTTCATTGATTTCTTATCGAGCTCAACCTCAAATACTCTATTAAATAATCCTCGTTCAAGGTCGATAGGTATACCCAAGAAATTCTCTGTCCACGTACCAGCAATTCTATCGTCCGGATCGATGTTAAATCCCATTTTTTCGAAAACATTTTTCATTGATAATGCAACACGAACATTATAGGATCTATTACTGTTTTCAGTTTCTTTCCACTTTTCCGTGTAATATTTAGCCCGTTCTATTGAAATGAAAGGCATATCATCGAGATATCTACTGCGAAGCCGTTTAATTCTATCACTCGCATTATCGACCATTTCTAAAACAGCAGTTTCAGTCATACTATTGAACCTCATTATATTCTTTTTTTGTATATGTATATTTGCTAAAATTTGGTTAATAATTTTATTCTTATATTTAATCACTAATTATAAATAAATTTTTTTTTTAGTTAATGCTGTACACTTTTAATTCTAATGAATAAGAAAAAACTATCACTTCCAATATCCTATTAGATGATCATATATTCTATTAAATTCCAATTGTAATCTATTATATTCAATTTCCTTAGCTTTATCTGGTTTAATAATGATACAATTCGTACTTTCATTAAGTACATATTTCTTGAAACCTTTAATGAATCCTAAACCGAAAGCCGCAAGTAAACCGCAACCTTTCAAACTTGCTTCTGGTTCTTCAGCTAAAATATGGGGGATTTGTGTTATATCTGCTTTTATTTGATAAAGTAACTTATTTCGAGTCGCTCCACCAACACAAAACACTTGTTTAATGTCTACTCCCACGTTTTTAAATGCTAGAATGTCTTTTCCTAGTGCTAAACTAACCCCCTCCATTACAGATCGCGCTATATGACCCGCCTCGTGGTTTATAGTTAATCCAAAGAAACATCCTTTCGCATGAATATTCTCTTGCTTTCGTTCACCTAACAAATATGGGTAAAAGATCAATCCTTCGCTTCCACTAGGTATCTTTTCTGCCATTCCAATCATTTGCTCATATGAAATTTCCCCTAAATTAACAGAACTTAAGAAATCCTTACACCATTTCATGCTTAAGCCACCAGTATCCAACATGGTAAATGAAATCCACCCGTTAATTACATGTCTTAAATTTTGTACTGACGGATTTATTATAGGTTTATTTTTTTGAACGACAAAGAGAGTACTCGTTCCTGTCATATCCACGGCTGTTCCTTCCGCAACTAACCCTAATCCTAGTAAAGAAACCATAAAATCCCCACCACCTGCTATTACAGGGATGTTGGCTGGAATTCCTATTTCTTTTGAAATTTCTGTTCGAACTTTCCCAATAATTTCATAAGAGTTGTTAATGGGAGCAAATTTGCTAAGATCGATGCCTAGAACTTCAGCCATATAATTTGAGTATTTGTTAGTAGTAAAATCATAGAGAAATGTCCCTGAAGCTTCACTTGGATCTGTACCAGCAACGCCTGTAAGTTGATAATTGATAAAATCTTTTGGAACGAGAAACCATTTAGTATTGTCGTATATTTCTGGTTGATTCTCTTTTATCCATTTAATTTTAAAACCTGACCACCCGGTTGTAATAGGATTTCCAGTAATTTTACTTAGTCTTGATTCATCAAAATTTTCTCGAATATTATTACAAATATCCTCACATCGCTTATCCATCCATATTTGAGTCCATTCTGTAGTAATCTCCCCACTATTATCAATTCCAACCGGTCCATGCATCTGTCCACAAGTACTTACAGCTTTAATCGTATCTACATCTACTTTTGACTTCTTTACTACATCAGAAACAACTTGTTTTGTCAAGTCCCACCAAATTTTCGGCTTTTGCTGTGCCCAACTTGGATGTGGACTATCTACTTCTTGAAGTTGCTGTGAAACAGCTAATATCCTACCTTGTGTATTAATAATCCCAGCCCGGATGCTTTGAGTTCCGATGTCAATTGCTAAAATGTTTCTAATTTTCCTCACCTCAAGTGGAATAATATTCCTGCAATAAAATCATCCGATTTCTAATTTTATAAGCGAAAGTGCTTTTTTTGTCAAGTTTTTAATCTCCTCAAAATTCCCTGAGGATATCAAGTTCTTATTAACAATCCAACTTCCCCCACACGCTATAACATTATCTAATTTTAGATACTCCGTAAGAGTTTTATCATTAACACCACCTGTTGGCATAAAACGAACATTGGGATATGGTCCAGATAGTAATTTAAGCATTTTTGTTCCTCCTGAAAGATCAGCGGGAAAAAATTTGAAAAAATCCAAACCTCTCTCTAAACCCCATTCTATAAATGAAGGGGCGTTAAGACCAGGTACTATCATAATATTATTCTCAATACAATAATCAACAATAGTAGGATTAAAACCGGGAGTTACAATAAATTGAGAACCTGCTTCGACAGCAGTTTTTACTTGTTCAATTTTAAGGACAGTTCCCGCTCCTACTAACATTTCTGGATATTCCTTTTTTATTATGGAAATTGATTCTGCTGCTGCGTCAGTTCTAAATGTAATTTCAACTACTGGTAAGCCAGCATCGATAAGAGCTTTTGCTAGAGGAAGTGCGTTATCAGTATTTTCAATCACGGCAACTGGAATAATTTTTAGTTTTTCGATTTGTTTTATTACATCCATACTTAGACCTCATATATTATTTCTTTTTAATTTTATAAATTATATTAATTTCTGGGATTATTATTTGGAGATGAGAGGAACTAGCAGCTCTTAGATCTTCTAATTCTTCTTTTGTTACCGTGTTATAAGCGAACATGTCAAAATGTTGAACAATTAGATGCTCAATCTTGGTAGATTTGCATACATCTATGACTTCAGAGATTTTAAAATTCCCAGCAATATTATTTTCTAGACGATATTCATCTCGACCATTAATCGGTAATAGAGCTAAATCTATTTCTAACTCTTTTAATTTTTCAATTAATCCTTCATATGGAGTACAATCTCCTGAGTGATAGATTCTTATTCCTTCAAAATCAAACACATAACCTAAAAAATAGTGCTCCGCATTCTCATTTACTTTTAGAATTTCATGAGCTGCAGCAACTCCTGTTATTTTTATTCCAAATTCTAAAAAAAGGATTTCTCCATCATTTGCTTTGACAATTTGATGGATTTTTGCTCCCCTGTTAATAGCTTCTTCCATTTCTGCAGCGGGGACAATAATTTTTACCTCATTATTCTTCTCACTTAGGATTGAAATCGTTTCTGGATCCATGTGATCAGAATGAGCATGGGTGCACAAGATGTAATCAACATTTGTAATTAGCTGAGGTGAAATTGGAATTTCCATTAATCTGATATGAGGAAATAATTTTCCTTTATATTTTTTTGATAAAACATCTGAAAGGTAGGGATCAATTATTAGCAACTTGTCTTTAAATTTGAATATGAATCCCGCTTGACCAATCCAAATAAGCTGTACTTCATTTGATGGGACGGATTTATTTTCAATAAATCGCTCTAAATTTTTAATAAATTCAGTAGTTATATTAATTTTTGACATCTAATTCTAACACCATTAAAATGTTATCTATTGCAGCTTCCACTGCACGATTTATGCTTTCTTCCGTATAAGCTCCTATATGCGGACTACATATTGTTCGAGGATGACTAATTAATTCATCAATTTCAGGAGGTTCCTTTCTATAAACATCGGTTGCATAACTTTGGATTTTGTTAGTATTTAGAGCATTTACTAATTCTAAATCATCTACGACTTCTCCTCTGGCAGTATTGATAATATAAACTCCAGTTTTCATCATGGATAAAGCATTTTTATCAATAATTGGTCTATCTCCAGGAGGGATGTGAATGCTAATAATATCAGACAATTTAAATATTTCATTCAAGCTTACATATTGAAAATCATTTGAAGGAAAAAATGATAGATCGGGATAAAGATCATAACCTAAAACTTTCATTCCTAACCCTAGTGCCATCTTTATCACCCGTTTTCCGATATTACCACAACCTAAGATACCAAGAATTTTTCCTTCAATTTCAATTCCTTTTAATCGGTTCCATTTTCCCTTCTTTAAATCTTTATCTTGATTTGGAATAGACCGAACTGCAGTTAGCATTAAAGTTATTGCAAGCTCTGCTACTCCTTGAGCATTAGACCCCGGAGTGATTGTAACTTCAATATTGAGATCTTTTGCAGTCTTAAGGTCGATATTATTTATACCAACACCATTTCTACTGATAACCTTTAAATTTTTTGCAGATTTTAATACTTCTTCTGAAATTCTCTCAGTTCCTGCTAAATATGCAATACATTTAGGTAAAATTTCAAGTTGATCCTCTTCTGTAGGAAGTTTTCCTGGAGGTCCAAAAATTAGTTCAAACCCTGCGTTTTCTAATCTCTGCAATGCAGGGTGACCATTTAGGGTTAATGTTCTTGACCCAATATATACTTTATTCATGGTTTTTTTTCACTTTATATATCTATATCTTCCATTTTGGATTATCGATGATTTCTGGTTTTCCATTCATTTCAATGACTAAATTTCTAAAACCCTTTGTCTCTATAGTTTTATAATCGTGTCCTGCATCAGCCCTAAAGACGAAAAACATTACAAATGGTTCAGTATTGGAAAGATTTATGCTTCTATGCGCAAATTTAGGAGGGACATATACAGAAATTCCTGGAGTCATTTCTTGTATCTCTGTTTTTCCCTCAGGATCCTCTATGAGTAAATATCCATGCCCTCTAGTGCAATAATAAACTTCAGCGGTCTCAAGCTTTTCATGGAAGTGACCCTTCGTCATAAAATATTCATGTCCTACTTTTCCAGGATATATTATTGTAGTACCAAATGCTAAATCGCTTGATTTTTCTGGAATTCCCAATTCATAGAACTCATACACGCAAATATCACCTTTCTCAAGCATATCATCAAAAGTTTTATTGTCTAAATACATGCCTTTCATGTTAGAAAGCATTCTTCTCGTAGTTGTTCGATTAGGAGAACGTCCATCTTCCAAGCTAAATTTAATTGAAAATGATTTATTTTCTTTCATACAAATACGCTCCAATTTATATTTAATTTTTATTTTACTTGTAATGCAATTTTTGAAAGTTCCTCAAATATGGGACCATTTGTGGGTATGTCCAAGTGAAAAACTTCAGCAATAACTCTCTGCCATCCATGCAAGAAGTAAACCCAACCATCTTCCACATGTAGGTTCTTTTCTTTTTCTTGTGCACGAGCTTGTTTTAAAAATAATAAATCACCTCTAAAGTTATAATCCCACACTAATCCATTTTCTGGAAATTTTACTGTATCAGTTAGAGGAGATCCCGGAAAATCCTTTCCTGCCCCCGTTCCATTGATAATTAAAGAAGAATCCTTTAAATTATTAACTATTTTATCATTATCTTCTGGTGTTGGACAATGGTGATATTCAATCTTTATTCCTGGATTAATATTAGTGTGAATTTTTTTCATATTTTCAAGTCTAGGAGTAGTTCTATTAGTCACATGGATTTTAGAGGGCCATTCTTCCCTTTTCATCGTTTCCATTAAGTAAGTTGTAAGAGCTAATGAAGCCCCTCCAGCACCCATTATACAAATTTCTCCATTTGTCTTATTCCAATGATCTTTGGGGACAAAAGATTCATAAGATAGACCACCAGTTATAGGGTCTTTAGCATGAGCCCAAAGTTTTCCGTTTTTTTTAGAAATACAACTTAATTCTTCGAGTAAAGTAGTATAGGGATCGATTTTATCAAATAAATCTTTAGTGGCATCAAACAAATCTATCTTATGAGAGGTTACTAGGGCTCCTAATGAGTTCTTATCATTTTTTATAAAATCTACAATTTTCCTATAAACTTTAGGCTCATCATGGATTTTGCAATTAATTCCTACTATCGGTATACCTCCAATTCCTAAATATTCAGCCCATTTAGGAAAAACCCTCATGATTGATGATTTTGTTGTTGATACTCCTATATAAAAAAATGTTGGATCTTTTGCTGGTAAGAAATCAAAGTTACTCATCAAAGTTTACCTTTTTCTATAAGAAATTTTATTTTGATAAGCTCTTAAAAGTTTGTTTAGTCACGGTTTTTGATTCTTTCAATAGCATTTTTACAGCATTTTCTGCTCCTACCATTGCACTAACAACACCTCCAAAAATTTCACTCTGAGCACCTATAAACCAGAGCCCTTTTATAGGTGTTTTATGTTGAGGCGGAGGAACTTTAAGATGTGGAACGGTTCCTCCAAAGGCGTGATGTTTTAAGTGTGTTCGGTTTTTAAAGTCTTCTGGAGTAAGAATAATTTTTATTTTTGCGTGTTCCCGAAGTCCGGGGATAAATTTTTCTGCTAAATCTAAGAGTTTTTCAGCCCATTCATCCTTTTTTTCTTTCCAGCTACCATTTATAGGATTATTAGGGGCGATAGTATAAATAGTCACAGCATGATGACCTGATGGAGCCATTTCAGGTGAATGTTTTGAGGGTATATACACTAAAAGACCATCTTTTCCTTCGTGGTATATTCCTTTTTGACATTCTTTTATACTTCCGCTAATATCGTAAGTGAAGTAATAATAACATAAAGCTGCGTCATTTTGATAGATAGAAGGATCATAATCTACACCTAGATGAACCATAAATACGGATTCAGTAGTGAAAAGAGGATCAACATAGGTTTTGATAAATTCCTGTGTAAGGTGCTCATTTCCTATGAGATCTAAATATAGTTCTTTTGCACCACCACTCGCCATCACAAGATCAACTTCAGCTTCTTCGTTATTGGATAAGAGAACACTTTTAACTTGTCTCTCTTCCAAATTAATTTTATTTATAGCAGTGTTAGTAAGGATTTTTCCACCTTTTTCTTCAATATATCCAGCAAGAGCATTAACGATAGTACCCATACCATTTTCTATAAAACTCCATGATTGTCTATGTTCATGACCTCCATAATCTAGGGGTACTCTTTCGTCATATTGCGATTCTGCATTAATTGTGGGTATTATTAAACCTGGAAATACTTCTGGAGAAGCCACATAATCAGCTAAAATGGCAATGAATACTGCTTGGAGCTTCTTGTTTGTAA
>Ga0307380_10013242_pt1 | contig 10202 bp, 9 predicted proteins | sample UN3MG_FD_202239 | JGI IMG/M metagenome (GOLD analysis project Ga0307380, IMG submission 202239) | Soil microbial communities from Risofladan, Vaasa, Finland - UN-3 | ecosystem: Environmental > Terrestrial > Soil > Coastal area > Acid sulfate soil | place: Finland: Risofladan, Vaasa | collected...
TATTCATAATTCTTGGGTTGTTTATTCCACATTTCCTCACCATAAGCAATATTGCTAATATACTATTGCAAGCAACCCCCCTGGGGCTAATGGTTATTGGTATCTCTGTCGTGCTCATTGGAGGGGGGTATAGACCTTTCCATACCATCTCTCATGGGGCTTAGTGGTGTCTTTGGAGCCATTTTCATGAAGAATGGAGGGAATCCATTTCTTGCGGCACTCATTATGCTTGCTGTGTGCATATTGGGTGGGTGTATAAATGGCTTTGCAGTTGGGTATCTCAAGATGGTCCCTTTCATAGTCACCTTCTCAATGATGACTGTTGCTATGGGTGCCGCTCTATGGATAACCAAAGGGGTAAGTGTGGGCGGTCTTCCAAAGGGTTTCCTCGATACAATTCTAGCCAAAATCTGGGACATTCCTGTTGTCGTGATTGCACTAATTATTATTGCTGCTGTGGCGACGTTGCTGATGCGAAAAAGTCTCTACGGGAGGTGGCTCTACGCCGTAGGCGTAAATGTTGAAGCTTCGCGCGTTGCGGGCATACCTATAAAACGCGTTATTTTCTCGACTTATGTCATTTCAGGTCTATTTGCAGGGCTGGCAGCTATAGTTATCACTGCAAGGCTTGGGGCTGGAGCTGCCACAATAGGTAGGGAAGGTGTTATATTAGATGTTATAAGTTCAGCGGTTGTAGGTGGTGTGAGTATCCTTGGTGGCGTGGGGAGCGCGCTGGGTGCGGTTATCGGCGCTATTATCATTACTTTAATAAGCAATGTCATGAACCTGATGCATGTTTCCTACTACTTAACCCTTGTAGCCAAGGGCTTTATTGTTATCGCGATAGTAGCTATAAGTTCTTTCCGTATGAAATAATATGAAATAAGAGGTATTATATGACTGAAACATTCCTTCGTACGATAGGAATTAGAAAAAGTTTTCCAGGAGTTCAAGCTCTCAATAATGTTTCGATTGAGGCTTTTCCGGGTGAAGTATTGTCTATTGTGGGCATCAACGGTGCAGGGAAAACAACATTCATGAACGTACTTGGAGGTATTGTACAAGCTGATAAGGGTGAAATTTACATCGAAGGCAAACTTGTTGAAATCAATAATCCTTTAGACGCCGAAAAATATGGAATTGCCTTCGTCCACCAGGAGATGAGTCTTTTCCCCTATATGAGCATAATCGATAATATGTGCATATCAAGCTTTCCCAATCGAATAGGGTTCATCGACTATAAGTTAGCTAAGGAGCGTTGCGAGTCCACACTAAAGAGGTTAGGATGTAATTTCAATCCTCGGACGAAGATTCAAGATTTGAGCCCTGGTGACCAGCAAATAGTTGAGATCGCACGCGCCTTGCTTGGAGAACATCGTCGTCTTATCATCTTCGACGAGCCTACTTCTTCGCTTAGCATTCGAGAGAAAACACGTCTATTTGAGGTGATTACATCACTGAAAAAAGAGGGTATTAGCATAATCTTTATTACGCATCTGTTGCATGAAATATTTGAGGTTGGCGATCGATTAATTGCATTTCGTAATGGTGAAGTTGTCGGGGGTGGGATGATAAAGAATATCACCTACAAGGATGTAATCTCGTTAATGATTGGCGAGAAAGAAACCGACTCCTTCTTTGGTCATAGAACTCTGAAGGTGGTTGGAGACCCGGCATTGGAAGTTGAGAACTTGAGCCGCAGAGGTGTCCTAGATAACATCAATTTCACTCTTCATAAAGGGGAAGTCCTGGGCATATGGGGATTGCTTGGTTCGGGGAGAACTGAATTGGCGCGAGCCCTTGTAGGCTTAGATCCTATTGATAAGGGAAGAATTAAAATAAACCAAAATGGGACTATAAAGGCTATTCGGCATCGAGATGCAAAGAAGTGGATTGGCATAATAACAGAGAATCGGCGCAAGGATGGGCTTCTCTTGCCTATGTCGGTAAAGACCAACATATCCCTAGCTGGCCTGCGAAAGCTGATTTCCCGTGTATGGCCTTTAATTGATACAAAGCTTGAAACAGAGTTATCCAAAAAGCTTGTCAACAGGTTAGATATCAAGATTACTAGTCTAGAGCGGCAAGTGGCAACGCTTAGTGGCGGCAACCAGCAGAAGGTTATCTTGGCAAGATGGTTGCTGAGCAATCCGCCTATTTATATAATGGATGAGCCCACGCGGGGCCTAAGTGTTGAAGCCAAGTCGGAGTTTGACAGAATAATAGGCGAGCTGGCCGATAGTGGTGCTGCTATCCTGGTTATCTCATCAGATATTGATGAGCTCATGAATGTGAGCGGTAGATATCTTGTTATGAGACGCGGTCGGATTGTAGCTGAATTCCAGGCTGAAGCCTCAAAGAGTGATCTCATGGCCGCTGCTGCGGGCGGTAGCCACGAGGAGGTATGTTAATGGAGATGGAGATAGTGCGCAAAAAACAACATCTGGATGTTCGGTATTTTATTGTATCGCAAGGTTTTGTTATTGCAATGGTTCTGTGTTTTATTGTCTTTTCAATAATTGCTAGAAACTTCATGACCCTGAAGAATATGGTGCGCATATTGCACGCGGAAGCGCCTTTATTGATACTTGTTCCGGGGTTAGCTATGGTGATAATGGCAGGTAAGATCGATATCTCTGTAGGATCGATTGCTTTTCTATCGAGCGGAATTGGCGTCCTGCTTTTGACACATTACAATATTCCTTCCTATGTGGTTTTTCCCCTTATTGTCGTGATTGGATTTATCCTAGGGGCACTGAACGGGCTATTGGTGGTTGTCCTGAAGATTACCCCGTTTATCGCTACCATGGGTACGATGTTTATGTTGCGTGGTGTTGCGCTACAACTCACTAATTCTATGGTATTAAGCATTCCAAAAGAGTTGCAGAGGCTAGGATATGCTAGTGTTGGTACGATTTATATAGATGTTATTATTGCTGCAATCGTTCTGCTATTGGCATATTTCATTCATGTACGTACACCGTTTGGGCGGCATATTATGGCTATCGGGAACGAGGCCAATGTCGCAGAGCAGTTGGGGGTAAAGGTCCCGAAGATTACCTTTCTGGCGTTTGTACTATCGGGTTTATTCGCTAGTTTGGGGGGTATTTTTGTCCTATTCCAAGTGGGAGCTGTTACACCTACCATGGGACAGGGATACGAATTCAATGCAATTGCACTCTGTATCATCGGAGGCATTAGTCTGTTCGGGGGTGAAGGTTCGATCCTTCCCGGTCTGCTACTGGGTGGGATAACCATTGGAGTGATTGAAAATGGTCTCAATATGGTCGGTGCCTCTCCATACGCCTATCCATTTGTGAAGGGTGGGGTCATTTTTATCGCAATGTATGCAGATTCCATAAAGAGAGTTCTACGAAAAACAAAGATTGCAATTCCCGAAGAACCATTTACGACCACGGTAGGACTAGACCATAAAAAATCATCAGTCCGCTCAAATAAATAGAATGTTGGCAGGCAACGTTAGTGAGAGCAGAGGAGTATCAATATGAAGAAGACTACTTGCTATAGAGCAAGTCCGCGGTTCACACCATTGAGAGCTCACGTGGAAATAGAGCAGGCTTGACCAGACGAGAGGTTTTGTGCTTTGCAGCTGCCAAATAGAATGTTCAAAAAACTGGAGTTGTTGCAATATGCAGCAGCCAGGAGAAGCATATTCGGCTGACGAAGCTAATCTGCAAAGTATTGCTGCAGTTGTAGTTGGAGGAACAAGTTTATCAGGTGGAGAGGGTTCAATTTTAGGCATGGTTATAGGAGCTTTTATAGTGGGTTTTTTAGGAAATGGTCTGAATTTATTAGGAGTACAATCTTTCTATCAAAGTGTTTTTAAAGGGCTGGTATTAGTAAGTGCAGTAATATTGGATATTGCTTTAAAAAATAAATTAAAATCAACTTAAGCAGTATGAAAGGAAACTGTTATGAATAAGGTAGGAATTTATTTTGCATATTGGTCACAAGATTGGGCAGCAGATTATGTTTATTACTTAAATAAGGTTGCTGATCTTGGTTTCAATGTTTTAGAGGTATCATCAGCTCACATATTAAATATGTCTGATTATAACTTAAAAAATTTAAAAAGTGCTGCAATTGAAAGAGGTATAGACATAACTTATTGTATAGGTTTTTCACCTGATAATGATATTGCATCTGAAGACAATGCTATAAGAAAAAAAGGAATAGAATATGCAAAAAGAACACTTGGAGCTATTTATCATATGAACGGTAAGATTTTTTGTGGAATAAATTATTCATCGTGGCCAAGAATAATGAATGAAGGAATTGTTGATAAAAGACCCTGGCTCGATAGAAGTTTAAAAAGTATAAAAGAAGTTATTAAAACAGCGGAAGATTTTGGCATATACTACTGTCTTGAAGTGGTAAACCGCTTTGAGCAGTTTTTAATAAATACTGCAGAAGAAGGAATTGCATTTTGTAAAATGGTCGACAGTCCCAATATAAAACTTCTTCTTGATACTTTTCATATGAATATTGAAGAAGACAGCATTTCAGAAGCTATCATCAAGACAGGCAAATATCTTGGTCATATGCATATTGGAGAAAACAACAGAAATGTTCCAGGTAAAGGCCATATGCCATGGGATGAGATATTTCAGGCGTTAAATAGAATTTCGTATAAAGGTTGTATTGTAATGGAACCTTTTGTAAGAATGGGAGGAGAGGTAGGCCGGGATATTAAAATATGGAGAAATTTATCTAATAATTGCGATGAAAAATGTCTTGATAAAGATGCAAAAGATGCTCTAAATTTTATTCGTTCTGAATTGAAAGGAAATTATAATTGGGCAATTAAAGATAATATGCAGTAAATTAATTAAAAATTTATGCAATAAAATATATCAAATAAGTTTAAAGTATTTAAATTTATTTTAATATTATAGGAGGAGGAATGATAATGGAAGTTGACAGGAAAACTAAAATTGGAATTCTTACTTTTTCTGATGGAAGAGATTATATCCATAAAAATTTATTGCCCGTTAATCTTAGATATCAGAAGGAATTAAAAACCGCATTGGAAGCAACTGGCGAATTTGAAATATTTACAGGCGATGAAATAATCAATAGTAATTCTAAAGCAAAACAAGAGGCAATACGACTTAAGAAATATGGTGTAGAGGTTACGATTTTCAATTATGCTATCTGGTCTTACCCTCAATTTACCGCAGTAGCAGCGAATTTTGCACCCGGTCCTTTTCTACTTTTTTGTAATTTACATCCATCTGAGTGTGGTATGGTTGGAATGTTAGCTGCTGCAGGTACTTTGGATCAATTAAATATTCCCTATTATCGTGTGTGGGGTTCAATAAAAGAAAAAGAAGTGTTGGATAAGGTTATTGGATTTATTAAAGCTGCATCTTCATTGAAAAAACTTAAGGGTTTGACTTTTGGAAACTTTGGTGGCCGTGCTCTTGGCATGTATACTGGAGTAAGTAACCTTGATCAATGGCAGGCAATGTTTGGGATTGATATTGAAAACATCGAACAAGAGGATATTAAGAGGTATGGTCAACAAATTGATTCAAAAAAAGTTAATAATGCATTGAATTGGTTAGAAAAACTTGTAGGGCATATATATTATGACGGAAAGGGATTAACCAAAGAAAAACTTAAACTCCAGATACGCTCTTATTATGGTTTAAGGAATATTATATCAGAAAGAAATCTTGATTTTATTGGTATAAAGGCACAAGGTGATTTAACAGACACATATGTAACCATGGATGTTGCTGAAGCATTTTTAAATGATCCGTATGACTGGGATGGTCCACATGAACCTATAGTCGCTTCCACTGAAGCAGACATGGACGGGGCTCTTACAATGCAGACATTTAAGCACTTGTCTGGAACCCCTGTACTTTTTGCTGATGTGAGACATTATGATAAGGAAGATAATGTGTGGTATTTATCAAATTCAGGAACACACGCTACATATTTTGCTGGAAAATCTTATGATCCTGTAATTAATTTAAAAAATGTAACATTTTATCCGGAACATAATTATTATCCTGCGGGTGGAGCAAGCGTTCATCACTTTGCAGCACCTGGTGAAGTTACACTTGCGAGGCTGTATCGTAAAAACGGTAAGTACAGGCTTGCGCTTTTACCTGCAGAGTTTATCGAGTTTTCAAGAAATATAGCATTGGAAAAAGGTTCAATAGTTACACCTGAATGGCCCATAGCTTTTGCTCGATTAAAAGTAAGTTATGAGGAGTTTTTAACATCTTTTCCATGTAACCATATCCACGGAGTATATGGAAATTATATTGAAGAGTGGCTTATTATTGCTAAATTAATGGGTGACATAGAGGTAAAGCTTTTTAAATAATATTAGTTTTATTATATTAAAAAATATTAAATTTATTATAGGCTTTCAGAAAACTCGCTCTTTAAAAATTAAATATTAGGAAGGAAAGATTTTACAAAGCGAATCTTATCTTTATTACCTGTCTTAACCGCAGTCAAAGCTATAAGAAGAACAGTAATGTGGGCGATAGTACAGTGATTAGAGATAGCCCGGAGCCCTCTGACACTCGGATTTTGCATACAAAGATCAAGTAACCTGGAAAATATCCTTTCACACCCACTGCGAAGATTATAAACTTTCTTGAATTTCGGAGTACCATAAGCAATCTGTTTGCGGATATCTTCGCTAACGACTTGAGTATAGGCAAAACAACCGGTACCTTTTACAAACTGGGGGTGCATCCAGGGACAGAAGGGATGACTTTTTCTAAACTTTTTAGAATGGATAATAGGACAAACAAACTTGACTCTGGTTCTGTTCCCTTCTTTATACTTACCCCAGTATAACATCTCAAAGCCGGCTAGGCAGATCCGGTTACCGGTTGAGGAAACTTTAAGATCTTTTTCTCTTCTTAGATTTCGAGCAATATAGGGCTTAGCCTTAAGGTCATTGATAATAAAAGAAAGGACTTTTGCCGAATCAAGGCCAGCATCTGCGATTACCGCACAAATATTAAGGTCAAACCTATCTTTAGCAAATCGAAGCTGGGGGATAATAACTTTACTGTCTACTACATTGGCTCCCTTAGTCTCTTCTAAAATGGGTAATTCAGATAAGGCGTCAGAGAGAACAAAATTACGGTAACCTAAAGAAGTATTTAAACTCTTTCTGAAAAGGCTTGGGGAAATGGACCATAATACTAAGACGAGATTCCGGGTCACCTTTGGGACTCTTGGTTTTATCAAATCTATCTTTAATAGAAGTCTTGAGGTTATTCTCTTTAACTTTAACCGGGATATTAGAGGAATCGAAGGTAAGATAAATTCCCTTAATTTCTTTAAGCTCGATTAACTTACTTACCAGAGAATCTCTCACCCTTTGGAAGATTCTATTTTCAGTATCTCGCAAAAAAGCCGAAAAATTCTCCACCTGGGGTAGACGAAGAGGATGAAAACCAAAGATTAAAGCTAAATTAGGATTATCCTGAAGTTCTCTTACCAGATCAGAAAGATAAGATACATTTTTAATATTTTTGTAAATAAGGGCTTCAAGTAAGGCTTTATAGGCAATAGGTGGTCTGCCGGTAGAAGGATACAGTATCTCTAAGGGTGAGATATCAAGAAAAGAGAAAAGAATTTCGTATTTTTCTAAAGGTCTTAAGTTAAAAACAGTTTCGGCTTTAAAAAGAAGTTTCTGGTTTGCCTTAAATCTATTCATGGTATTACCCCCTACTTTTCTGAAAAGTACTGTAACTAAAAAAGAGTATCCTTAAAATATTATAGGGTAAAAGGCAGGTGGAGGTGAAATCAAGTTTAGATTAGTAAATTATTTGCTTAAGATAGAGATGAGGGTTTCAGAAAACTTTAGAAGGTTTCAGAAGGTTGAAAAAATTCACCTCCAACCCCATAAAAAAACAATAAAATGAGTAGAAATTAATCGATAACCTTCCTAAAACCCTTATCTGATAAGGGTTTCAAGGGGTGGAGGTGAAGAATAAAATAGATGTACTCTAAAAGCCTTACAAGACAAGGGTTTCAGAGTTTTCTGAAAGGCACAATTTGTACTTTAAGGAGGTTAAGGAAATGTTTTCCGGAGGTTATCAAGGAAAGTATTTGAGGATAAATCTAACTAATAAAACAATCGAGGAGGAAAAAATTGATCCTGAGTGGCAAAGAAAGTTTTTAGGTGGACGAGGCTTAGCAGCAAGATTTTATTATGATGAAATAGCTAATCATATTGAGCCATTTTCATCTGATAATAAATTAATTTTATTTACTGGTCCCTTAACTGGGACAACAGGACCAGCGACCACAAAAATAGGATTGGCTACTAAATCTCCTGAAACCCGGCAATATTTATGTTCCAATGCGGGAGGATTTTTTGGTCCCCATCTGAAGAAAAGTGGATATGATGGACTTATTATTGAAGGAAAAGCGAATAAACCGGTGTATATTTTAATCGAAGATAATCAAATTAAAATTGAAAAAGGGGAGAATCTTTGGGGGAAAACTACTAAAGAAGTTAATAAAATACTAAAAGAGAAAGTAGGAAGAGAAGATCAGGTTCTTTCTTGTGGTCCGGCAGCTGAGAATAGAGTTAGATTATCGGGTATTCAAATTGGTGATAGAAGTTTTGGGCGCGGTGGTGCAGGAGCGGTTATGGCTTCAAAAAATTTAAAGGCTATAGCGGTAAAAGGGACAGGTGAAATAGCTGTAAATGAACCTAATAAATTTAAAAACGTTGTAAAAGATGCTATTTCTTATGTACGTGAAAGCAAAGCTAATCATACTAAATATGGCACAGCTCAATATACTGCTATTATGAATGAACTTGGTTGTTATCCGACCCGTAATTTTCAAACCGGAGTATTTGAGGGGATTAACACTATCACTGCGGAATATATGAAAAAAAATTTCTTTATAAAAAATCAGGCCTGTTTTCATTGTCCGGTAGCTTGTTCACAGTTATGTGAAGTCAAAGAAGGTATTTTTAAAGGGGCGAAATCAGATCCAGAATATGAATCCATAGGTACTTTGGGAGCCGTTTGTGGGGTTAGTGATTTTGCAGCTATTATTAAAGCAAATGAGATTTGCGACGAGTTGGGCATAGATACTATGTCTGTTGGTGTTATTATTGGTTTTGCAATGGAGTTATTTGAAAGAGGGTATATTACTAAGAAAGATACTGGTGGTCTTGAGCTTAAGTTTGGCAATGGAGTAGCAATGGTAAATATGATTGAGAAAATAGCGAAAAGAGAAGATTTAGGAGATTTGCTTGCCGAAGGTATGTTAGGTATTGCGGAGAAAATGCCGGAAATGCAAAAATATATGATGCAGGTTAAAGGGTTACCCTTAGCAGCTTATGATCCAAGAGGTTTCTATGGTAATGCATTGACTTATGGAACTTCAAGCCGCGGTGCTTGTCATAATGTTGGGGGTTGGAGTATTCGAGATGAACTTTTATCAGGTGAATATGATCGTTTTGCAGTTAAAGGAAAGGGTAAATTGATAAAATCTCTTCAGGATACTCGAGGCTATATAGATTCACTGGGTATTTGTACCGTAGTTAGAAGTGGATACGGTTTTACTGATAAACCCCAAGGCAAAGTCTTAGAATATTTAACTGGTTATGATTTTACTCCAGAACTTATGACTATTGGTGAAAGAGTATATAATTTAGAAAGATTAATTATCAACCGGGAAGGTAGATTTAGGAAAGATGATCTGATTCCGGAACGATTTCGAACAGAAAAAATGCCCGAAGGTCAGGCAAAGGGACATGTGGTCAGTGATGAGATTTATAATACAATGCTTGATGAATATTACGAAGTTCGGGGCTGGGATATGAACGGTAGACCCACTAAAAAAAGATTACGCGAATTAAGTATAGATGATATTTTAACTTGAAAAGGTGAATTATTTTGAAGATTAAAGTAAAATATTTTCTGAATTTTAAAAAGATTAGCGGACTTTCAAAAGAAGAATTATTCTTTAAGAATGATAAAGTAAATGTGAAGGATGTATTTAAAGTACTTAACAATAAATATCAGATAGAATATAAGAAAGTCGTGTCTACAGGAATTGTTATGGTCAATAATAGGTCAATTAATCAGCTGAAGAAAGAGAATACCATTCTTAAGGATGGCGATGAACTAATAATTTTACCGATGATTTCAGGCGGATAGTCTATAGGATTAATTAGT
>Ga0307380_10013245_pt1 | contig 10202 bp, 5 predicted proteins | sample UN3MG_FD_202239 | JGI IMG/M metagenome (GOLD analysis project Ga0307380, IMG submission 202239) | Soil microbial communities from Risofladan, Vaasa, Finland - UN-3 | ecosystem: Environmental > Terrestrial > Soil > Coastal area > Acid sulfate soil | place: Finland: Risofladan, Vaasa | collected...
TGTGCCTACACAATGCACCGCGGTAGAGACAGTCTGTCCTCCGGTAGAGACTCTGTGCCCTGCCGTAGATACAAAGTGTCCACCAGTGTTGACAAGATGTCCGCCCATAAAGACTAAATGCTCACTGATACATACTATGTGTGAGCTTGTGGAAACACAGTGCCCGGCCGTAGAGACCGCTTGTCCACCCGTAATAACCCAATGTCCGCCGGTACCAACGAGGTGCCCGCCGGTGCCGACTGAATGTCCACCAATAGAGACTCGATGCCCGCCGGCAGAGACCGTCTGTCCGGCCGTCTGGACCAAATGTCCGCCGACAGCTACAATATGTCAACTCACGGAAACACAATGTCCGGCAGTAGAGACACTGTGTCCGCCTTTAGAGACCAGATGTCCGCCCATAAAGACTAAATGCTCACTGGTACCCACTATGTGTCAGCTTGTGGAAACGCAATGTCCGGCCATAGAGACCGTTTGTCCACCTGTACTGACTCAGTGTCCCCCGGTGCCGACACGGTGCCCGGCAGTACAGACCGAATGTCCACCGTTAGAGACTCGATGCCCGCCGGCAGCGACCGTCTGTCCGCCTGTATGGACAAGATGCCCGCCGACAGCTACAATATGTCAACTAACGGAAACACAATGTCCGGCAGTAGAGACTTTGTGTCCGCCTTTAGAGACCAGATGTCCGCCCATAAAGACTAAATGCTCACTGGTACCCACTATGTGTCAGCTTGTGGAAACGCAATGTCCGGTCGTGGAAACAAGGTGTCCGCCTCTGCGAACCCGTTGCCCGGCAGTAGAGACTTTGTGTCGAGCCGTGGAGACAGTATGTCCGGCTGTGACAACATTATGTCCGCCCGTGCAGACACAGTGCCCAATAACTTTGACCCACATGACACAATGTCCCGCAGTAGAGACCCGCTGTCCGCCCGAGCCGACTAAGTGTCCCGTAGTAGAAACAGAATGTGTCCTTGCAGAAACAAGGTGCCCGATAGTGGAGACCAGATGTCCGCCTTTACTGTCAAAGTGTCCACCTGCGCCTACTCAGTGCACAGCAGAACCTACAGTGTGTCCACCTGTTTCGACTCTGTGCCCGGTGGTAGCGACTGAATGTCCGCCAGCGATAACGAGATGTCCACCGACAGCTTCGAGGTGTCCGGTCGTTAATACGACATGCCCGGCTTTAGATACCGAATGCCCCTCAGAACCGACTAAATGTCCGGTCGCGATAACGAAATGTCCGCCGACAACTTCGAGGTGTCCGGTCGTTGACACGACATGTCCGGCTCTGGATACACAATGCCCTTCCGAGCAGACAAAATGTCCGGTCGAAATAACGAAATGTCCGCCGACAACTTCGAGGTGTCCGGTCGTGGACACGACATGTCCGGCTCTGGATACCCAATGCCCCTCCGAGCAGACAAAGTGTCCGGTCGCAATAACGAAATGTCCGCCGACAACTTCGAGGTGTCCGGTCGTGGAAACGACATGTCCGGCTCTGGATACCCAATGCCCCTCCGAGCAGACAAAATGTCCGAGTGAACCGACATGGTGTCCTGCGTCAGAGACAAAGTGTCCCTCATTGCGAACACACTGCCCAATAATAAGTACTGAATGTCCAGCGACACCGACACCGACAAGATGCCCGGTTGAGCTGTCAGTTTGCCCACCTGTTCCTACTCAATGTACTTCAGTATACACGGTCTGTCCTCCAGATAAGACGAAGTGTCCCTACCAGGAGAGCATATGTCCACCCCGCGACGTAACGGGAGGTTGCCCGGGACCTCTAACGGCTCAGGATATAGTGGCAGGAACAAGGTACTATCTTATTATAGCAGAATGTCCCGCGATAGATGTAGAATGCCCAACTGTTGTGCCAAAGCTATTGTTAGCAAAAGCACCCTAAAGTTTGAGATAAAATAAAAACATATTATTAAGATTGAATTTGAACCATTGCGTTAAGTTACCAACGCAATGGTTCAGGCATATTCCGGTTGGCCGGAAACTCTTCAGAGCATAAACTTACTCACTGGTTTTTCCATATTTATCTATTATAAAACAGAGAAACGCTCATCTTGTATTCCGAGGCCAATGCTCCGGATAGGAAAGCAAAGTATCTTCGGGGAAAGGTGACAATCCGAATATCAATTCACTCAACCTTTCGTCCGGCACACAATTTTTTCTTGTTGCATAGGGTATGATATAAGCTATAATCCACCGAGTGGTTAGAAATAAGCAAAGAAAAACCGAAGAATTAGCCACAGACTCTCCAGCAGGCGCATCAGCGTCGCTGGGACCTGTAATCGCAGTTATAGCCGGTCTTGCGGCTGCCTGGATTGCGGCCGGCTCAACGGGATTATTAGCACATCCATTGCGGCGGGCGCTGACGTTGGCGGCTTTGGGTGTTGTAATCATCGCGCAGCGTCCTTTCCCCTGGCGGGGGAGCAAAGGTCTTTTTAAACTGCTGGTAACAGCCGGTCTTGCCGCATACATGGTAGCCTCGTCCCTGCCGGTTATTAATGTAATGAGCGTCCCGCTTGTTCTGGCTTGCCTTGCGGGCACATTCCGTGGACAGGCAAAGAAGATGCTGCGCATTGTCTCTGTGTCTGTTGCGGTCTTTGGCCTCTATCGCATGGCCTGCACATGTATCCCTTTGGTATGGTCGATGGCCGACCTGCTTGGCCGTGCTCTTGGAAACATAGGAGGCCTCATCAGTCATCAATCTATTTATGTCGGGTCCACTTTTGCCGGTCTTGATTTCCTGGTGCTTATGAGTGTGCTTTGGGTTTTCTGGTTGGCATCCAGCCGGCAACCAAGGAAGAAACGCGCTGTCTATGGTTTTGCGGCGATCCTTGGCGGACACCTCTGTTATTTAATTGTAATGTCATATACCCAGCAGCTGCTTGCGGGGGTAGCCGAGCCTGCCGCACAAGCAGGCTGGTCCTGGGCGGCTCTGTTCCATAAAGCCATACCGTGGAACCTGCCCGTATTGGCTTGTGTGATACACCTGCTTACCGTCTCAGCTATGTTCCGATGGACTGCCGGGCTCGGGGAAACTGAGCAGAATTATATAAAAGCTTCTGCGGCCTATACCCGGAACCAATATATACTGCGATTTGGAGCTCCTGTTCTGGCTATCCTGTTACCTGTTATAATTGCTCTTTACCCGGGCAAACCGGACCTCCAGGGCAAAAAGATTGTTTTCTATGAGAAGGGATTTCTCAACTGGCTCAAGCCAGCGCACGGTCAATACGGCAGACTGTCGAGCGGAATGTATGGAATGCTTCCGGTCTTTATAGAAAGCCTTGGAGCCAGCAGTCTTATATCGCCCGATTTATCAGATAAAGACCTTCGGGATGCAGATGCTTTAGTGCTGCTTTTTCCTGATGACCCATGGGCCGAGGGTCAGCTTGAACGTATATGGGATTTTGTACATCGGGGCGGCTCACTTCTGGTAATGGGCGAGCACACTACCCGGGACGAGAACGGAAACAATCGTTTCAATGAAGTGCTGGAGCCGACTTCGATACGGGTCGAGTTCGATTCGGGCACATTCACGGTTGGCGGCTGGCTGCAGTCATACGAGGCGATTGCGCACCCGGCGACAACAGGTGTCCCTGACGAACGCAATCAGTTTGGTGTTGTTATTGGTGCTTCTCTCGAAACAAACTGGCCGGCGCGTCCATTGTTAATTGGACGGTGGGGATGGTCGGACATGGGAGATGAAGGAAGCGGCCGGGCAATGATGGGCAACGGTCACTATGATTCAGGCGAGAAACTCGGCGACCTGATTCTCGCGGCCGAGCAGCCGCTCGGAAAAGGACGCGTCATTGCATTTGGCGACACATCGGGCCTGACAAACGGCATCAACGTCAGCTCGCATGTTTTCAACTCGCGACTGTTTGGTTATCTGGCCGGTGGGAAAAGAAACGCGCACCCGATATGGCGGCAGCTTCTCGGAATATTGGGCTGTGGACTGCTCATGGGCCTTCTGACCCGTCAAACAAGTGAGGGCAGGGTTGTTTTAGTGACATTATGCTTAGCAGGCTCACTTGCCGCCTCTACCGCAATCAGCCGCAGCGCCAGCGAGATTCTTCCCGATGGGCGCTATAAATTACCCAACAACCTGGCTTACATCGACACATCTCACCTGGAAGCAAACAGCGGGGAATCCTGGCGTCCTGACGGTATCGGTGGATTTATTCTTACACTTATGCGGAACGGATATCTTACTCTTTCTCTTCCAGAGTTGACTGCCGAGCGGCTTGTACGGTCGGACCTTTTGGTATCTGTTGCGCCTTCCCGCAGTTTTTCGAAGACCGAACAAAACGCGATAAGAGAATTCGTGCTTAACGGCGGGACATTCATTCTTATGGCGGGACTGGACGGGGCAGGCTCCAGCCGCTCACTGCTTTCGATGCTTGGATTTAGTATCGGCAATCCCGGGCCAAATCCTGTTGAACCTGAAGTCATGGGACACTTCAAATCTCCGTATCTGAGCTCGGGAGACCAGCGTGTTCATGTTCGTTTTCACGCGGCCTGGCCGGTAAGTTGTAACGACCCAGGCGCCCGGGTAATCGCATACGGACACAACAATTTGCCGGTCATAATTTTACGTGAACTCGGAGCTGGTAAAGTTGTGGTCATTGGGGATACATGCTTTGTTGCCAACAAGAATCTCGAATGGGAAGGAGGAGAGCCGTTCGAAGGTATGCGGGAGAACGCCGATTTCTGGCGATGGTTCATCACACAACTTCGAGACCAGGAGATGTGGATTCCTCCGGCTCTGGGGAGTCAACCTGAATCTGTAAATAATGGGACAACACCGGATAAATCAAACCAGGAGGTTGCAAATTGAAAAGGGCCTGGATTGGCTTAGCGTTATTGAGTACCTCGTGGCTATTTGGGCTTAGCTACTACCATAGTGCCCAGTGGCTTCTCTGGGCGATACTTGTATCGGCTGGAATAGCATTGCTCATTGGCCTGGACATTCGCAGGCCAACAGTTATCGAATCAACAGCAGCCGCTGTGTTGCTGCTTCCCGCTGTCTTTTTGGCACCGTGGCCGTACCGTATTGCACTATTGCTTATCTTCGTCGGCCTTGTACTTGGTGCCTTACCGATTCCCCGCCGCTGGCCCGGAGTTCTTGCCCCGGCGCTCATATTAGGGGGAATCATCCTGGCAGTACAATCACTCGGGATTCTCGGCTACGAGTACGTCACTGCAAGATCACATGAGCTTCCGTGGCCATGGCCCGGTCTGCTTTATTCGATTTCACGGCTGTTAGGTATCCGGGCAGGATTGGCCGGTACTAATCTGGCCTTATACACTCCGAGAAGTTCCCACTGTCTTGGGACTACATGGGAACTGCTTTTAGACCCACCAACATTAGCCTTCCTGTTCGGCGGGATTGCGATGCTGTGTTTCTGGAAATCTGCAAGCCAACCATCACCCGTACCTGCACAATCACCGATGCAGACAGGCAAACAAATTCCTCGCTTAAGAAAACGTTTGGCGGCTTTCGTCATATTGATTGCCGCCTGGCTGCCTGTTCGCACAGCCATATTAATATCGATTTTTATGCATCGTGCTCTTCGGACAGAATATGATGCAGAACTGGTTTTAATAAATCAATTCTGGAATCCATGGCTGCTGATGGCTCTTCTGTTGGGACCAATTTTTCTATGTTTGCGGTTCATTCACACACCGTGTGGTGGACGGCGGGCATTTGTTTCCCAGCCAGGTGTGAAGCACCCAAAACATCTCAGGGCAATTGTTCTGATCATTGCAGGGAGCTTCATGTTGATTATGGGTGTGCTTTTGGATGTGCCGGGAAGGCGCAAAGAAGGCCGGGTTTGGGTCGATGAATATCACTCGACATGGGAACCAACCGATAAACCCTTTGATACGGAATGGTACGGGCATGACTCCGGATATAACTATTACTGCATCTACGATTACATTTCACACTTCTATGAGACAGACCGCCTCAAGACTCCCATCGACGATGCCGCTCTCATGAATTGCGATGTCCTTGTCGTAAAGGTACCGACCGAACGATACGAACAGAAAGAAATAGCAGCAATAGAACGATTTGTCGAACGTGGCGGAGGTCTGCTGCTCATCGGCGAACACACAAACGTCTTTAACACCGGCACACATATAAATGATATTGCAAAGATTTTCGGTTTCAGTTTTCGTTACGATTGTTTATTCGGCATCGATACGGTTTTTACTCAACTATACAATCCGCCGTTAGTGCCCCACCCAATAGTCCAGGACATGCCCCCGCTCGATTTTGCGGTTTCCTGCTCCATTAGCCCCGGATTCAGTCACGGCCGAGCGGCTATTCGTTCTACGGGCCTGAAAAATCTTCTGGCTGATTATCACGCAAGCAATTTTTACCCTCAGGTCGAAGATAAGGCCCAGATGCGATATGGGGCTTTCGTGCAATTATGGACAACTAATCGCGGTAAAGGCCGGGTCGCAGCTTTTACTGATTCGACAATTTTTTCCAATTTCGCAACATTCGAACCAGGAAAGGCTGAGTTAATGCTCGGCATGCTCGAATGGCTTAATCACCGCAACAGCCCTTATCCGTTACGATTATTTCTAATCATTTTGGGGCTTCCACTTCTTGCCTATGGACTTGTGCTCTGCCGGAAATGGAGCGTGGCCTGGTTGGTTGTTGTCTGTGCGGGAGTATTCGGGTGGTCAGTCGCAGCAGCAGGTACACGAGCAATTCATCGGAATTCCATGAGCCTTCCAAAGGCTGTTCGCCCTATGGTTCAAGTTGCTATTGACCGTACCGTCTGTAACGGACCTTTGTCCAAGAGCGGATTCATCTCAGGAAAGCAGAAAGGTTTCGGGATTTTCGAACGGTGGATATTGCGCCTTGGTTACTTCACGTCCCGCAGGAGCGGCACCGATGTGCTGAGCGGTGACCTTGCAGTGTTTATAGACCCCAATCAGACAGTCACGAATAATTTCCGCGAGGAGCTGGTCAAGTATGTCGAGTTGGGAGGAAAAGTGCTCGTCCTGGACTCTCCGGCAAATACCGGGTCAACCGCAAACAGCCTGCTGTATCCGTTCGGGCTGACTGCAACTCCAAATATGCAGCTTAGGGGCCAGTTGAAAGCGCCGGAGAACTGGCCTGTGATACAAATCGACTCGACCTGTGAGATTAAGGGAGGGCAGGCAATTGCGTCGGTAACAAACGTACCGGTGATCGCAAGGGCCCGTCACGGCAAGGGGACAGTTACCGTCGTAGGCTTTAGCTCGCGATTTGCAGATGCCTATATGGGCGTCACCGGTGACGTTGTACCAGATGACGAATTGCGGAAGGTGTTCGACATACAGTTCGCGATATTAAAGGACATCGTTTCCGAACAACAATAAACTTATCACGAGAAAATGTAAAACCGGATTTATTGAGGAGGACTGGACTATGCGAAACCTGAGCCTGCTGATGCTGACTTTCGGAAGCCTTCATTTTTTTGCCGCACCATCCGACGCCGACGGCTATTCGCCCCGCGCCGGTCAAGTCCACCCTGATTTCATCCTGCCGAATATTGTGGACAACAAGCCTGTATCGCTGTCGCAGTTTCGCGGCCGGAAAGTCCTGCTGGTCCACTTTGCCTCCTGGTGACGAGGTTGTCGTCAGGCCGTGCCGGCCTGGAATAATAAAACGCAAGAGTGGGTTCGAGAGGGAAAACTCGTTGTGCTGGGGATCGCACAGGAGCAGCATCCCGACCGCAGCCGGCTATTTGCACAGTGGCATAAGATAGACTGGCCCGTCCTGCACGATCCCATCAATGTAATGCAGGTAAGGGGAGTGCCAATCGAGGTGGCTATCGACGAGAATGGTATTGTGCGCAGCCTTCAGCCGAAGATGGATAACTTCGAGGAGGAGTTTCTCAATAAGACGTTTACAGGCAAAGGGACAGAACCGCCGAAGATTAAAGCGACCAGGCCCGACCCGAGAGCCCTGCGCAGGCGTGCGGAGAAAAGCCGCTCATCCGAAGCGTGGAGAAGGCTGGGCGATGCGCTGGTGCTCTGGGGGGGAAAGTCTAAAATCAACGACTCCATCAACGCCTACAAGCAGGCACTTCAAATCAATCCGGACGACGGTGATGCGCATTTTCGCCTTGGAGTCTGCTACCGCCTTCGGTATGATTCCGGGCAGCGAGCCTCAAGCGATTTTCAAACGGCCGTGAACCATTGGACCAGGGCCCGGGTGCTTCAGCCCAATCAGTATATCTGGCGGCGGCGCATTGAGCAGTACGGCCCGCGACTGACTAAACCATACCCATTCTATGATTGGGTGGAAACGGCGGCCCGTGATATCATTGCACGGGGAGAAAAACCGGTTGAACTGATGATTTTGCCCACAGGCTCCGAAATCGCCGGCCGGGGGAGCAGCTTTGAAACCGAAGAACACATCGTTAAGCCGCCCGATCCTCAAGGTCAAATTTATCGCGACGAGAAGGACCTGATCCTGAGCGAAGTTACAGTAGTCCCTCCACAAGTGAAGCCTGAAGAGACCGTCCGTGTCCACGTGACACTTCGCCCGAACGCCAGGCTGAAAGCGCATTGGAACAACCAGGCCGAGCCTTTGAAGCTCTGGGTCGATGCACCCGACGGCTGGAAGGTGGAACCCCGGTTGTTGACAGCTCCGCAAGGAAACCAACCGGAGACATCAGAGCCGCGGCAACTCGAGTTCGAGGTACGCGCTGCGGCCGGGGCAAAGGGAACATCCAAACTGAAGGCTTATGCTTTGTACTATGTCTGTGAAGATGCGGGCGGAGTGTGCTACTTTTTGCGAAAGGATATCCCTATTACAATTACAGTAGAAAAAAAGTAACCTTGAGGGCCATATCCTTAGTGAAGTCGAATGAAACCGATAAAGCAGGGAAAACGTGCCCGCAGATTTTCTCAGTAGTCCTTAAAACTCTTCATCCACTCCGGCCAGTCACTCGGCTGACACCCCCCTGCCGTTGTCCAGAGGTTACTGGTGTTATACTGTCGATGCCACTTAAACGTCCACAACTCTTTAAGCCCTATTTTCCTGGTAGAAAAATCCAGAAAAAGTCCGTTCACAAAGCCATCGTGCCGATTTAAACAGTAACGCAACATACGTCCATCACCACCTTCAGACCATCCCTGGCCGTCAAATTCTGGGGGAGCATCTACTGAATCCACTACACCATTATAGCGCTGGGCCCCCAGGAACAAGGGCACGTACGCAGCCCCCGCCACAGCCGGCCCGCGCCAGTACCAATTTACTTGCCCGCGAGGTTCCCTGCCTGGCTGGATATCAACACAATAGCCATTGATACCATAGCTTCCCTTCATCGGCTTTTTCCAGTGATCCTCTCTGGGCATATAGCCCCAGGCCATAGTCACGCCGACGTCTGTTCCCTCGGCTCCTTCACTGATACCGTTCTCATCAACCCAAGGCTTCGTCGCGTTCGGACAACAGGTAAATTCGTCATCCCATTTATAGTAGTCCCCCATTGCGCTGACCCACCGATTGGCCTGAGGCTCGGCCGTGTGGCCCTGCATGAATCGGCCATCGTGGTCTTCGGCATACATCGCAAAGTACAAGCCCCATTGTTTGAGCCTGTTCAGGCACGCAACGCTTCTGGCCTGTCTCCTTACCCGCTGTAAAGCCGGCATCAATATCGCCATCAGTATTGCAATGATGGCAATCACTACCAGAAGCTCTATTAGTGTAAAGCCTTTTTCTTTGCTCATGGCGTTCATCCATCTCCTTCACATAGATATAATGAGTTTTGCTGATATGTGTTTCAGTCATAATTATAACAGATTCAGTCACCGTAATTCAAGTTATTGGTTGATTTTTAAGTCAGGAATTTATGAGATTGTTAAATCGGTTCGTAGTTTTTTAACAGGAGCGGTTAGTGTAAATTAAATATCAGAATTCGAGAATCCGGCCCATCGTCGGGAAGAAAGTACAAATTTCCATCGAAAGCCATACCTTCACGAGTTAAAGTGCTCTTCCATTTATCTTTGGGTAAATCGAAACGTTTTATCAAAGTCCAGTTTTCAGTGTCGATAATATCTACAGCGGAAACATCGTCCTTATGGCCGCTGCACAAAAGTTTACCGGCAAAATACTTGATGTCCTGATAGGCCATTGAGGTTGGGGAATCGACTTTATTTAACTTTCGTCCGTC
>Ga0307380_10013246_pt1 | contig 10202 bp, 9 predicted proteins | sample UN3MG_FD_202239 | JGI IMG/M metagenome (GOLD analysis project Ga0307380, IMG submission 202239) | Soil microbial communities from Risofladan, Vaasa, Finland - UN-3 | ecosystem: Environmental > Terrestrial > Soil > Coastal area > Acid sulfate soil | place: Finland: Risofladan, Vaasa | collected...
CATATTTTTGAGGAGGAGATGGCGGTTGCCGGTGCGCCGCGTATCGTGCCCTTTGGGGTCAACATGCTGGGGCCGGTTTTGATCCAGTATGGGACGCAAGCGCAGAAGGACACTTACCTACCGCGCATCCTGTCGGGCGAGGACTGGTGGGCGCAGGGGTATTCCGAGCCTGGGGCGGGGTCTGATCTGGCCTCGCTGAAGACCAAGGCGATCTGGGATGGTGATCATTACATCGTCAACGGCCAGAAAACCTGGACCACGCTGGCCCATTTCGCCAACCGGATGTTTTGTCTGGTGCGGACCGATCCGTTTGCAGCCAAGCCGCAACAGGGGATCTCGTTCCTGCTGATCGACTTGGACAACCCCGGCATCGAGATCCGGCCGATCTATACGCTGGAAGGCGAGCACGAGGTCAACGAGGTGTTCCTAACGGACGTCCGGGTGCCGGTCGAAAATCTGGTCGGGCCGGAAAACGATGGCTGGACGGTGGCGAAATATCTGCTGAACTACGAGCGCACTGGGATTGCCGGGGTTGGCGCATCTAAGCAGGCGCTGGTCGAGTTGAAGCGGATCGCTGCGACGGAACGCAAGGACGGGCGGGCGCTGGCCGAGGATCCGCTGTTCGCCGCCCGCATGGCCCGGTTGGAAATTGACCTGATGGGGATGGAGATTTTTAACCTGCGGGTCGTTGCCGCCGCTGGTGAGGGGAAATTGCCGGGGGCGGAATCGTCGCTGCTGAAGATCAAAGGCACGCAGGTGCGCCAGGAGATCACAGACCTGATGCGCCGCGCGGTTGGCCCGTATGCGGCCCCCGATCTGCCGGAAGCCTTTGATGAAGGCTGGAACGGCGATGCGCCGGGGTCAGACTATGCATTGGCGCTGGCGCGGAGCTACTTCAATATGCGCAAAACCTCGATCTATGGCGGGTCGAACGAGATCCAGCGCAATATCGTTGCCAAGCATCTGCTGGGTTTTTGAGGGGCAGGGATGGACTTCAATCTTTCAGAAGAACGGCAAATGATGAAGGACACTGCGGAGCGGTTCATCCGGGACCAATATCCAATCGAGCAGCGCCACGAAGCCAGCAAAAGCGAGCTTGGGTTTTCGCGCGCGATGTGGCGGGAGTTTGCCGATCTGGGGCTGATCGGCGCGCTGATACCGCCAGCGGTGGACGGATTTGGTGGGACCGGCGAGGACATCGCCCTGGTTTTCGAGGCGCTGGGGCGCGGGTTGGTGGTCGAGCCGTTTTTGGCAACGGGGATCCTGGGCGCCAGTTCGCTGATCGATATCGGTGATAAGGCGACACTGGGCGCCGTTATCGCGGGCGAGTGTTTGCTGGCGCTGGCGCATGGCGAGCCGGGCGGGCGGTATGAGTTGAGCCACGTGAAGACCGAGGCCGCACAAAGTGACGCCGGTTGGAAGATCACCGGCCTGAAAAGTGTCGTCGCGAACGGCTGTCGTGCGGACAGCCTGATTGTCTCGGCACGGATCGCCGGGGAGGTCGATGCCGAGGAGGGGCTGGCGCTGTTCCGGGTCGATCCGCGTCAGCCCGGGGTGGCGCGGCGGACCTATGGCACGATCGACGGTGGGTCGGCGGCGGAGATTACCCTGGACGGTGCCGTCGGCGAGCCGATTGGCGTGCCGGGTGAGGCTTATGCGATGATCGAGCGGGCAATTGGGCGCGGTGTCCTGGCGGTTTCGGCCGAGGCGCTGGGGGCGATGGAGGTGGCCAAGGATCTGACGCTGGAATACCTGAAGACCCGGGTGCAGTTCGGCAAGCCGATTGGCGCCAATCAGGTGTTGCAGCATCGCATGGTCGATATGCTGATCGAGATCGAGCAGGTGCGGTCGTGCTTGATGTTGGCGGCATCGACGCTTGATCTGAAGGGGGGGGAGGCGGACCGGGCGACGCGCGAGCGTAATCTGTCGGCGGTAAAACATCTGGTCGGGCGGGTCGGGCGGTTGGTGGCCGAGGAGACCATCCAGATGCATGGCGGGGTTGCCATGACCTGGGAGATGGCGCTGCCCCATTATGCCAAGCGGATTGTCATGATCGACCATCAGTTCGGCGACACCGATCATCATTTGGAACGGTTTATTCGATTCTCGCGGGAGGTGGCTTGATGGAACGACTGATACTGGAGCGTAAAGGCAGGGTGCTGATTGCCACCAACAACGACCCGGCGACGCGGAATTCGTTGAACTGGGATTTCTATGACGGGTTTCGCGAGGCGGTTGAGGCGACCTCGGGCGATGCGGGGATTGGCGCTATCGTGCTGACCGGGGCGGCGGGATTCTTTTGCTCGGGCGGCAATGTGAATGCGCTGCAGGAGCGGGCGCAGGCGGATTATCCGACCCGGCGTTCCAGTGTGGATAAGTTGCACGCAATGATCCTGGCAATGCGGGCCTGTCCGAAGCCGATCATCGCCGCTGTCGATGGCGGTGCCGCCGGGGCAGGGGCATCGGTGGCGGCAGCTTGCGATTTGGTGGTGGCGGCGCGGGATGCCTATTTCTCGGTCGCCTATGTCAAGATCGGGTTGACTCCTGATGGCGGCGCGACGGCGTTTCTGGGGACTGCCCTGCCGCGCCAACTGATGGCCGAGATGGTGTTTACCGGCGACCGCATTCCGGTTGAGCGGCTGTATACGCTGGGCCTTATCAATCGGCTGACGGAGCCAGGGCAGTCGTTGCCCACGGCGCTAGAGATGGCGACACGCTTGGCCGATGGCCCGGCGGCGGCACTGGCCGTTGGCAAGCGGCTGATCGATCAGGCGCGGTTGAACGGCTTGAAGGAACAACTGGATTATGAGGCTGACGGCATCGCCACGGCGCTGGGTGGGCCGGAGGGGCGCGAGGGGATCGCGGCCTTCCTCGAGAAGCGTAAACCAGATTTCAGGAGCCTTGGATGAGCCGACTTCCCGAATTGCCGCGCGACGCGATGACAGACGATCAGCGGCGCATCCATGACGAGATCATGTCCGGGCCGCGTGGGCGGGTCGAGGGGCCGCTGAAGATCTGGCTGAACTCGCCGGGGCTGGCCGAGGTGGCGCAGAAGCTGGGGGCCTATATGCGGTTCGGATCGCGACTGCCACCGCGGTTGTCGGAGCTGGCGATCATCGTGACCGGCGCCCACTACAAGGCCGAGTACGAATGGTATGCCCATGTGCGCTTTGCCCATGACGCGGGGATCCCGGAGGCGGTGACCGAGGCGATCCGGGTGGGCGAGACGCCTGACTTGCCTGACCCGGAGCAGCGGATTGTGTACCAGGTCGCGGTCGAGTTGGCTGCGAGCCATGGGCTGAGCGACGCGACCTATGCCGAGGCGGTGGCGGTGCTGGGGGTGGCGGCGCTGGTCGATCTGATCGCGATCATCGGTTACTACGGGATTGTGTCGTTGACGCTGAATACTTTCGAGATACCGACGCCGGACGGTTCGGCCGCCTTTAGCTGACTTCTCACCAACAATCATCAAAATGAAATGGGACTGTGTACCGATGGCAACCAAACTGTTTTCGCCGATCTCCCTCCGTTTGCTCGATTTGACCAACCGGATCGTCGTGGCGCCGATGTGCCAGTACAGCGCGGTCGATGGCACGATGACTGACTGGCATCTGATGCATCTGGGGCAGTTTGCGGTATCCGGCGCCGGGCTGGTGTTTGTCGAGGCGACCGGCGTCGAGGCAGCGGGGCGGATCACCCACGGCTGCACCGGGCTGTACTCGGACGAGAACGAGGTGGCGATGGCGCGAGTGATCAAGTTTTTTCGCGAGTATGGCAGCGCCAGGATCGGCATCCAGATCGGGCATGCCGGGCGCAAGGCATCGGTTGATTTGCCGTGGCGGGGCGGGGCATCGCTGAAGCCCGCCAATGGCGCTTGGCAGACGGCTGCGCCCTCGGCGGTTGCGTTCGATCCAAGCTGGCATGTGCCGGAGGCGATGACCGAGGAAACGCTTGGCCGGGTTCGCGATGGGTTCATTCAGGCGACCCGGCGAGCGGCGCGGTTGGGGTTCGATGCGATCGAGGTTCATAGCGCGCATGGGTATCTGCTGCACACGTTCCTGTCGCCACTGTCGAACCGGCGCAATGACAAATATGGCGGCAGTCTGGAGAACCGGATGCGCTATCCGCTGGAGGTGTTCGACGCGGTCCGGGCCGAGTGGCCGGAGGATAAACCGATGGGGGTGCGGTTCTCGGCTTCGGACTGGGTTGAGGGTGGTTGGGATATCGAGGGTTCGGTCGCGTATTCGCAGGCGCTGAAGGAACGTGGTTGCGATTTCGTCGATGTCTCCAGCGGCGGGTTGTCGCCGGATCAGAAGATTGACCTCGGGCCGGGGTATCAAGCGCATTTCGCCGCCGAGATCCGGCGCGAGACCGGGTTGCCGGTGATGGCGGTCGGCATGATTACCGATCCGGTGCAGGCCGAGACGATCCTGAAGACCGGGCAGGCGGATATGGTGTCGCTGGCGCGCGGCATGTTGTTCGATCCGCGCTGGCCGTGGCATGCAGCGGTAGCGCTGGGCGATCAGGCGGCGTTTCCGGCACAGTACATGCGGGCGCATGGCTCGCTGCGGGGGGCGCCGGTGCCGGCGGACCCGCCGTGGACGGTGTAAGGCGTGTCAGTCAGGGTTTTGATTTGTAGAGGCCGCGGGGGATGCTTTTTTCGGGTCGTAGAAAGGCAGATCAACGATTACGCAGGAGCTGGTTTGTTCGAGTTTTAGCGACAGGGTGCGGCCGACCCAGGGGCCGGGCTGGTTGAACCTGACATAGGCGATGCCGCAGTTGAGGAACGGTGACCAGGCGCCGGCGGTGACGGCGTTCCGGGGGCGGCCTACGCCACAACCGGCCCCCTCGGCCTCGGATCGCTCAACACCTGTACCCGTTGCGCGGCGTTGCGCGCAAATTGGAGGGTCATGGCTTTGCGCCGCGCGGTGGCCAGTTTCTCCTCCGGACCCCAGCGCAGGATGTCGGCGCCGTAGGGGTCGGCGCGGATCAGGCCGGGCTCGAAGGGGAGCAGCTCGTCTGGGAAGGTCTCGGGGACGGCGAAGAAGAAGCGGTCGCACCAACCGAGGTAGCCTTCCCATTTGCAGTCGCTGAGGAAGTCGGCGCGGGAGGATTTGACCTCGACGCACCAGATCTCGCCTTTCGGACCGAGCGCTAGAACATCCATGCGCAGCCCGTCGCGGGTTGCGAACTCGGTCAAGCTGGCGAAGCCGCGCTGGGTGAACATCCGGCAGACGCCGCGAACGAGGGCGATTCCGGGAGCCAGTATAACGCCGGAGGCGATATCGGGTGTGCTTTCCATCGGAGCAGTTTAGAATGAAAGGGGAACAAATGCCAGCGCTTCACGGGTAAACGCGGCGGAAGAACAAGCGCAGCAGCTCGGTCTCCTCGGTCAGGGCTACGCCGTGTGCTGAGCAACGCGCGCCATAGTAACACAGATGCGTCGCGCGCCAGGCGGCGAGGTCGCCGTCGCCCTCGGCGATGGCGAAACCCGCGTCCACGTCGCCGAAGCGGATGCGATCCACATCGGTGTAGGCGATCACTGCGCGCGGTGTGCCGTCATATTCGGTGACGATCCCCAGATCTCCCGCGCGTGGTATTGAACGGTCCGGGCCGAAATCGGCTGCGAGCGCCGAAGTGGCGGTCTTTTCTCCCGACAATACCGCAGCCGCGCAAAATGCCGCCCCGTCGGCGTCGTCATCAAAAGCAAAGACATCGGTCAGCCTGTCGGCGTCGATATCTGGGTGCATAGCTATGGCCAGCACCCAGAACTCGGCTGTGGCTGGTGTCAGCGCGACCTGTTGGCGCGGCGGAATGGGCGCCTTAGTCGGAGACACCGGACAGCGCTTCCAGGTTGAAGGCCGCAGCCATCAGGGCGCGGGCGTAGTCGGTTTTCGGGTTGTCGAATACCTGGTCGGCGGTGCCAGCCTCGACCACGTCGCCATTGCGCATCACGATCAATTTATGGGCCATCGCGCGGACCACGCGCAGGTCGTGGCTGATGAACAGATAGCCAAGCTTATGGCGCTTTTGCAGGGCGCGCAGCAGGTCGACGATCTGGGTCTGGACGGTCATGTCGAGCGCCGAGGTCGGCTCGTCCAGTACCAGAAATTTGGGCTTCAGGATCATCGCCCGGGCGATGGCAACGCGTTGACGCTGGCCACCGGAGAACTCGTGCGGATAGCGGTCCATGGTGGCGGGATCGAGGCCAACCTCGACCATTATCTCGGCCACGGCTTCGCGTTTCGACATCATCCGCTCGCCGAGACCGTGAACGCCCAGCCCCTCGGCGATGATCTCGGCGATCGACATGCGTGGGCTGAGTGAGCCGTAGGGGTCCTGAAAGACGATCTGCATGTCACGGCGGAGTGCGCGCAGTTCACGCTTGCCGAGGGAATTGACGTCACGCCCGGCAAAGGTGATCCGGCCTTCCGACGAGATCAATCGCATCAGCGCCAATGCCAGAGTGGTCTTGCCGGAGCCGGATTCGCCAACCACCCCCAGGGTCTCGCCGCTGGAAAGCTCGACGTCGATGTCGGTGCATGCCTTGATATGGCCGACCGTTTTCTTGAAGAAGCCGCGTTTGATCGGGAACCATACCCGGACCTTCTCGCCTTTGATCAGTGCGCGCTTGTCGACGGGAACCGGCTCGGGGCGGCCTGTCGGCTCGGCGTCGAGCAGCATCCGCGTGTAGGGGTGCTGCGGGTTATCGAAAACCTCCGTTGTCGGGCCAGTCTCGATGATCTCGCCTTCCTTCATCACCGCCACCCGTTGGGCGACCTTGCGCACGATGCCGAGGTCGTGGGTGATGAACAGCATCGACAGGCCCTGGGCGCGCTGCAGTTCGGCCAGCAGCTCCAAGATCTGCGCCTGGATGGTCACGTCGAGCGCAGTGGTCGGCTCGTCGGCGATCAGCAGGTCGGGTTTGTTCGCCAATGCCATGGCTATCATAACCCGTTGGCGCTGGCCGCCGGAAAGCTGGTGTGGCCAGGCATCGAGCCGTTCCTCGGGGTCGCGCAGGCCGACCTGGTTCAGAAGCTCGATGACCCGGCCCCGCGCCGCCGATCCGACGACACCCTGATGCAGCGCCAGACTCTCGGTGATCTGCTTCTCGATGCTGTGGAGCGGGTTGAGCGAGGTCATCGGCTCCTGGAAGATGAAGCTGATGTCGTTGCCGCGCACCCGCATCAACTCGCGCGGATCGGCGCCGACCATCTCGGCGCCAGCATATTTGACCGACCCGGTGATCCGGGCGGTGTCAGGCAGCAAGCTGACCATCGACAGCGCCGTCACCGACTTGCCGGAGCCACTTTCGCCGACCAGCGCCAGAGTCTCGCCGCGCGCGATGGTTAGGGAAACTTGTTTCACCGCCTCGACGGTGCGTTCCCGCGACGGGAAAGCGACCGACAGGTTGTCGATGACCAGCAGCGGCTCGGTAATCGACGTTTCTGGCATCGCCATCACCGGAAGGTCTTGCGCGGGTCGTAGGCGTCTCGGACGCCCTCGAACACGAAGACCATCAGCGACAACATGATCGCGAAGGTGAAAAAGGCGGTGATCGCCAGGTGGGGATCCTGCAGGTACTTCTTGCCCTGAAGCGCCAGCTCGCCAAGCGAGGGATAGCCCTGCTCGAGCCCGAAGCCGAGAAAGTCGAGCCCGGCGAGCAGGCTGATCGAGCCGGTTAGCATGAAGGGCACGAAGGTCAGCGTCGCCACCATGGCGTTGGGCAGCATATGGCGGAACATGATTGTCCAGTCGCCGACGCCGAGCGCCCGCGCCGCCCGGACATATTCGAAGTTACGGGCGCGCAGAAACTCGGCCCGCACGACTCCGATCAGACTGGTCCACGAGAAGGCGACGAAAATGGCAAACATGACCCAGATGTTTGGCGTCAGAACCGCCGAGATGATCAGGATCACATAAAGCAGGTTCATCGACGACCAGACCTCCTCGATACGCTGGAAGAACAAATCTACCCAGCCACCGAAAAAGCCCTGTGCCGCCCCGGCGGTGATGCCGATGAGGGCCGAGGAAATGGTAACGCCGAAGCCGAACAGCACCGACAGGCGGAAGCCGTAGATCACCCGCGCCAGCACATCGCGGGCCTGATCGTCGGTGCCGAGTATGTGGGTGCGGTCGGGTGCCGAGGGGGCGGTGGCGACGTCGTAGTCCACGGTTTTGTAGCTGAACGGGACCAGCGGCCAGACGATCCAGCCGGGGCTTTCCTCGGGATCGAGTTTTTCGTCGCCGCCGGTGCGGATCAGCTCCTGGACGTAGGGGTCCTTATAGTCGGCCGGGGTCAGGAAATCGCCGCCGAAATGGGTCTCCGGATAGTCCGTCCACAGGGGCGACAGGTAGGTGCCCTGATAGACCACCAGGAACGGCTTGTCGTTTGCCACCAGCTCGGCGCACAGGCAGGTCACGAATAGCCCCAGGAAAATCCAAAACGACCACAAGGCCCGCCGGTTCGCGCGGAAGTTCTGTAGACGGCGGTGGTTGATGGGCGAAAGGCGGATCATCGCATCAACCCTCGCGCCGTTCAAAGTCGATGCGGGGGTCGATCCAGACATACATCAGGTCCGACAGCAGTTTTACCACCAGCCCCATCAGACCGAAGATGTAGAGGGTGCCGAGCACCACCGGGTAATCGCGGCTGACCACCGATTCGAAGCCCAGCAGTCCAAGCCCGTCCAGCGAGAACACCGTCTCGACGATCAGCGCCCCGGCGAAGAAGGCCCCCAGAAAAGCGCCCGGGAACCCAGCGATCACGATCAGCATGGCGTTGCGGAAGACATGCCCGTACAGCACGCCGCGCTCACTCAGGCCCTTGGCCCGGGCGGTTATCACATATTGCTTGCGGATCTCGTCGAGGAACGAATTGCGGGTCAGAAGCGTCAAGGTGGCGAATCCTGAGATCATCATGGCACTGACCGGCAGCACGATGTGCCAGAGATAGTCGATGACCTTGCCGACCAGCGACAGATCCTCCCAGTTCTCCGATGTTAGGCCGCGCAGCGGGAACAGTTGCCAATAGCTGCCGCCGGCGAACAGCACCAATAGCACCACCGCGAACAGGAAGCTGGGGATCGCGTATGCGGCGACAATGACGCCGGACGAGATTGCATCGAAGCGGCTGCCGTCGCGCACCGCCTTGGCAATGCCAAGCGGGATCGACACCATATAGGCGATCAACGTGGTCCACAGGCCGAGCGAGATCGAGACTGGCATCTTCTCGACGATCAGGTCGATGACGCTGACCGATCGGAAGAAGCTTTCGCCGAAGTCGAACCGGGCGTAGTTCCACAGCATCAGGAAGAAGCGTTCATGTATCGGGCGGTCGAGGCCGAACTGCTTGGTCAGCTCGTCCTTCAGTTCCTGTTCGAGCCCCTGGGAGCCGCGATAGCTGCCCTGGGCGTCGCTGGCGCTGCTGGACGTGCCCTGAACGCCATCGCCGGTGCCAGTGAAGCGCTCGGTGGCGCCGCTGCCTTCACTGCCGTGTTCGAGCTGGAACAGAATCTGCTCGACCGGGCCGCCGGGCGCAAACTGGATGATGACGAAGTTCAGCACCATGATCCCAAGCAGGGTCGGGATGATCAGCAGCAGCCGGCGAAGGATATAGGCGCCCATCGATCAGCCACCAACCTGGTCTTTGAGGCGGGCATGCTTGACCGGATCGATCCACCACAGGTCGATGACGCCGCGCGCGTATTGCGGCAGCAGTTCAGGCCGGGCGTAGATGTCCCAATACGCCAATGTGTGCGAACCCTTGTTCCACTGAGGTACCCAGATATGCTTCGCCCGCAGCACCCGGTCGAGTGCCTTGACCGCATCGGTCAGCGTAGCGCGGTCTCTGGCCCGCTCGATCACATCGATCAGCGCATCAACGGCCGGGTCGGCGACACCAGCGGTATTGTCGGAGCCCGGTGAATTCGCCGAGGTTGAATGGAAATAGTCCTTCAGTTCGACCCCTGGCGTCAGCGACATGACCTTGCGGCTGATCGTGATGTCGAAATCAAAACTATCCATCCGGTTCTTGTACTGGGCCGGATCGATGGTGCGCACCGTCGCGTTGACGCCAATGCGGTTGAGGTTGCGGATAAAGGGATTGGTGATGCGCTCGAAACCTTCGCCGGACAGCAGGAATTCAAACTCGATGCGCTCGCCGTCCTTTTGGCGGACACCATCAACAACCTCCCATCCGG
>Ga0307380_10013248_pt1 | contig 10200 bp, 7 predicted proteins | sample UN3MG_FD_202239 | JGI IMG/M metagenome (GOLD analysis project Ga0307380, IMG submission 202239) | Soil microbial communities from Risofladan, Vaasa, Finland - UN-3 | ecosystem: Environmental > Terrestrial > Soil > Coastal area > Acid sulfate soil | place: Finland: Risofladan, Vaasa | collected...
CAAAGCCAATACAAACCCAATCAAACCCAATTACGGAAATGCCCAAAATGAACGTAACTAAAGTATTAACAAAGCATTATGAAAATATTGCCAATTGCAAACTGTGTGAAAACAAAGCCAATTCAAAGCCAATACAAACCCAATCAAACCCAATTACGGAAATGCCCAAAATGAACGTAAATAAAGTATTAACAAGGGATTATGAAAATAAATCGCTCTTTTGGGTTAAAGCAAAACAAACCCAATACAAACCCAAACAAACCCAATTTCAAGGGGGCACCTACTCATTAACCGGAAGAAGTGAAAAATGGAACGTTTATCTCAGTTCGTCCGACTTGTATTATAGAACTATGCCAAAGAGCCGGGACCAATTATATAATGAGCTGCTTGTTCTAAAATGCCGGCAAGGCGACAAAGACGCATTTGAAGAACTTGTCCAAAGGTGGCAAAAACGCCTCTGGCACTATGCCTACCAGGTAACCGTCTCCGAATCGGCTGCCTGGGACATTGTCCAGGAAACCTGGCTGGCGATTATAAAGGGACTTTCAAAACTTCAAGATGCAGCAGTCTTCCCCTGCTGGGCGTTTAGAATATTGAACAATAAATGCGCGGATTGGCTGCGCAAACGGCACCTGCAATCCCGGCTGAGTGACCAGCTTGTAAATCTGGCACAAGACGAATCAGACAAAAAGCAAGACGGCAATGAAGAAGCAGAATCTCTCCGCGCAGCTATCGAAAAACTCTCGCCTGACAGCAGAGCACTGCTCATGCTGCGGTACCGTGAGAGTTTTGATATAAGCCAAATAGCTCAAATTCTCGATGTCGCTGAAGGCACTGTGAAATCTCGATTGCACCGCACATTGGGAAAATTACGGCAAGTAATGGGACAAAAACAAGATGGCCGAATTTGAAAAAACAATACGCACAACTTTAAGCAATACGGATAAGTTCGACGCTGCAAAAGCGGAAACTTTAAGAAAGGAGACAGTTCAGATGTTCGAAGATAAACTGAAAAAAGTCTACCGATATGCCTGGTTATGCCTGATAATATGTGTTGCAGCAGGCGGCGTTGCAGGAGCTTGTTTCGGAGTGTCAGCAAGTTTGGGGAGTACGTGGGGAATGATCGCTTCAGCCGTCATATTTCTGGGTGCCGGGCAAAGCATGGTGACAATAAAACTGTGGTACTGGATAATGAACAATAAACTTAATGTTCTAAGGGAGATCAAACAGCTTCAGCTTCAAATCGCTGAACTGGCGGGCAAAGAAGCGCCTGCTGAAAATTAATTGCCTGATGGCTCAAGGTTTTCTATGCTGGGGTCACGGCTTTGTAATGCTCCGGATAAAAAAAGAATTTTTTGAGGAAAATGACCAATGAAGGGATTGATTAGCTGGTTGGTTGTGGCGATCGTTGGTTTAGCGCTGATGGCTTTTTCATATTATAAATATGAATACGAGCCTGATGACAGTCCGTGGGAAAATGTTTTTATGTACATAGGCGCAGGCGACCCGAATTGCGAGGTTGAAGGGCTGGAATACGACCAAAGGCCTGTTCACCTATTGCCACTGACCGGCCGTGCGAAGACTTTTACCCAGATGGCGAAAGGTTTCGGGGCGCACGTTGAATGGGCCTATCGTATTGCTTTCCAGGAAAAGGTAATTCTATGTTCGGATATTTCGAATGATTTTACAGGCGAAATGCTTGAGTGGGGCCAGTTGCCGGCTGGCGGTAAAGACGAGGTACTGGCAGGTTATACCGCAAGACACAGAGATGAGATTAATGTTGATGGTCGCGCGTTTAAGGTTGTTGGACAGTTGAAGAAAGGAGTTAGTGTCTTTGCGAACAGTTACTTGGTTGGTGAAGGCGCTGCGGCAGAAGAATTGTTTCAACCTGGCCAAAGTGCCTACATCCTTCGGCTGTCCGGAGAGCAAGTGGGCGATTTTGAATTTGGCAAGCAGCTTAAAGGGGCTTTTCCAAGGCCACGATTCACCGCATACATGCCGCTAATTCGGACGCAGCCGGCAGCCTTTTTTATCTATGTCGGAGGGCTGGCCCTGCTTCTTTTAGGTGGCTGTCTTGCCTTGTTTGCGCTTTATTGCATTTTGGCCGACCGGATTCGGAATAAGTGGCTGCAGCTTCCCCTGGCCGAGATTCGCAAGTATAAGCATCTTTTTATCGCAATGCATCTTGTCTATTTCGGAGCAGTGGTAGTGTTTATGCTCGTATCCTATGCCGTGCCGGAGCTTCAGAGCTGCTTTTTAGTAGGTGTGTCATCCCAGTTGACGGAAGGTTCGGGCATTCTGGGCATAGCGGGCGAGGCGTATGCGAGCAAGAATATGTTGCGTGCGGCGGTGACGACATTTGCGATTAATTTTCCGTTTGGGTCTCTGTTGTGCATAACGCTTCCGTCGATAATCATTCCGGGTTCGGGCGCTTTGATTGCCGGTCTCAGGGCTTCGCTATGGGGACTTATATTAGCACCGAGTTTTAGTACATTGTCAGCGATGATGGTTCCACACAGTTTGACGCTGCTGCTCGAAGGGCACGCTTATGTTATCGCGGCGTTTTTTGGCGTGCTGGTTCTGGTTTATCTTTTCCGCAAGGCTGAAGGGCCGAGTGCAGGGACTCGATATGGCAGAGCGCTGCTGATGAATGTCAGGGGCAATTTGCTGGTTATAATCGTTCTGGCTGTCGCTGCGGTTTACGAGGCGATTGAGGTGATTTTGATGATGCTTTGGGCCGGACGTTGAATGTCAGCAGCAATTTACTTCTGATAATTGTTCTGGCTGTCGCAGCCGTTTACGAGGCGATAGAATTGATTTTGATGATGTTTTATGTCGGACGTTGAATGTCAGCAGCAATTTACTTCTGATAATCGTTCTGGCTGTCGCAGCCGTTTACGAGGCGATTGAGGTGATTTTGATGATGCTTTATGCCGGACGTTGAATGTCAGCAGCAATTTACTTCTGATAATCGTTCTGGCTGTCGCAGCCGTTTACGAGGCGATTGAGGTGATTTTGATGATGCTTTATGCCGGACGTTGAATGTCAGCGGGTGAGCAGTTCGAATTCTTCGCTGCTGAGTGATTGTCTGAGCTTTTGCAGGGCGAGCAGCTCGATTTGCCGGACCCTTTCCTTAGTCAGGCTGAGCTCTTCACCGATTTGCTTCAAGGTCTTTGTCTTCTTTTTTATGGGCGGGCCTGTCAGGCCAAAATGATTTAGAATTATATACTGTTCGCGTTCGTTAAGCTCATTCTTGATGACCTGGGCCAGACTTCGATGTGCTCGTTCGACAGCAGCGAGGTCTGCGGCGGCGGCATCTCTTAAATCCCGCTGGATATTGGAAAGTCGCGCTGCTCTTGTCCGGCTGAGTTGTGTACTCTTGCCGGACACCTTTGCATACTCTTTTGCGATGTTCAATGAGGCACGCTTGCTGAACCGAAAGCCGGTTGTGTAATCGAATTCCTCGACCGCCTTAATCAATGCAAAATTGCCCTTGCTTACCAGGTCGAGGAAACTCGCTCCACCCGCGAGGTGCCTGCCTGCGATGCTGACGACAAGGCGGAGGTTTGCTTCCACAATCATTTTTCTTATTGCTTCCGCCTCAGCAAAATAGTCTTCAATCTCTTTCAGGCGTTTGCTCGATACCCGGGCAGGTTTCATACCAGCCCTGCTTGTGCAAGCTAAATATTTTAAGTAATTGTATCTGCGGAAAAGCTCGCGTTCGCGTTCTCTATTAAGCACAGGAGTATCTTTTAGCGTCTGCAAATACTCCGGCAGGAGGTGCTCGCCGAGCAATTCGAACGGCTCAAAGCTTCCGGCGGAAGCGGGCTTTTCAACATCAAGCGGCCTTGCGAGAATCTTGCGCTTAGCGTCTTCCTCGAGGAATTCGTCACTGGGGATGAATTCGATTTTTTTGGCGAGAAGCGCCTTTGCTCTTCGCTGATTTATAATCCGGTATATCGAGCTTCTACTGCGATTGAAGCGTCTCATCAATTCCCTGACACTCGCTCCCTGTTTGAAGAGCTTATAGAGCTCGCCGGCCTGTGTCGAGTTGACTACGCCGGCCGGCCTTTTGAAAATGGGTTTGTCGGGATGGGCCTTTTCGTAGTTGGCGATTGTGTATCTGATGGTTTCGTGTGCTCTGCCGATTTTAGCCGCTATCTGATATATGACCTTGTGACGAGACATTCTGGTGTTTGCTGCAAGCGCCGCGGCTTGTTTTATAACAAGCTGCTTCTGGCTTTTTGTCAGCCTGTTAAAGGTTTTTGCTCTGGCAATAAGGTCCGGATTTGCCTGTATGAATCTATCGACGGCAGATTGCAGAAAGCCGAGACTCTTTTTCCGGCCCTCAAAAATGAACTTTCTTGCAGGCAGGCCTCTTTGTCGCCAGCGATGAATTGTTTTTGTAGAGACGGCGAAGGCGGCTGCGAGCTCTTCAATGCTATAAACTTTTTCGTTTTGCTCAGTGACCGGGCGGGCAAGCCGGCCGCTCAGCCTGGAAATGAAAATATGCAAATCGTCGGCGAGCTCGTCACCCTTTATCGGCTGCCCCTCTGGGGGGTCTTTCGGGTGAAAACCGGTGATGCGAAAACAGACAAAGTCGAAGGGATACTCCGTGTCGGTGTCGATAAGTGCAAGTAGCTTTTCGGCACCTTCGAGCTGGTTTAGGCACTGCTGTTGTGAGGCAAATCGAAGCTGGGCCAGCAACTGCGCCAAGTTTTCATTTTTTATCCATCGCATAATCGAAACTCGATTCTCGATTCTGGTAGGGAGCATCAAGCATCCCATTTTCCCAATATGACCAAGTGTCTATTTTACCAAATTGAACACAAAAAAAACAGCGTTTTTTTCCGCTGTTCTGTTTACCGCCGAGAAGTATCGAGGCCGTTAAGCTGGAACTTTACCAGGATTTTCATCAAAAAACACATCGCAACGGACAGAAAATGTGCTAAAATGGGTGTTTTCAAGGCCATTTGTTCGATTTTTTGCTTTCATAAGTGGGACATTCTGATGGATGAAAGACGCCGTTTTTTTTCAACTATCGCTCAACCATTACAGGCCATAGTAACAATATTGGTTCTTGTTGGAATTCTCTGGCAGGCCACTTCGGTCACAGCTGACGAAAGTGGTCCCGGTCGCCCGGATTCAGCTCAAGACCGTTCTGCCCTTCGGCCGGGTTACGTGCAAGGTGATGTGGTCAGCTATTCTTATGTGCCCAATAAACGATGGACGAGGCGCCAAGCGTGCGGCATTTTACCCTATCTTTGCGAGTACGGGCTCCAGAAACACCGGGACGGTACGCCGCTGCGGACCTATCACCAGGAGAATATTCGCCGTATTGATATGGTAAGTCGCTGGTCAACCGCTGTTATGCTCTATCCGCGTCGTCGTTCATATCGCGACGAAATCATAAATTTGATGATTCGCTGTTTCAAAAACCGCCAACTAATAATTTTGCGGGTTTACTGGTCACCCGGTGAGCCTGACCCGTATTCGCAGGCGGTGGATTTACTTGAAACACTATGGGCCAAAAGAAACAAGGTGCTTACCAGTCCTGAAGGCGACCGCGCCACCGGCCGGCAGCTCATCAATAACATTCTTATGATAAAGCTCGGCGATGAAGGTTTGGGCGCTTTCGGAACCGAGGGCCTGGAGCTGATTCACAAAAAATTTTACGACACCGTCAAGTATCGCGTTATGGACGGCAAAAAACCGTTTGCTCATATCAAGGCCTGGTACAATATGATTGGCTACTGGAACGGATGTTACGCGGCCACACAAAAAGACCTTGGCATTCATAAGCACCGCAAAATTCCCTCCAACGCTGAATTCATCGGCACCGACGTGTATCAGTGGTGGGGTCTGAAGTGGGCCCCGTTCGACCCGTACGGCCCCGGCATTACACGGGGGCAGGTCCAGCGTGTCGTCAATCACTGGCACCGCTACTTCACCAAATACTACGTGGACGGCCTGAAGATGGAAGCCAGCAAGAAACCCTCGCCCGAAAGCCAAAACGAAACACACGCAATGCTGGGAGCCATCGACCTGGCAAACGCACAGAACGCTATGATGTTCTTCATCGGCGTTTCAGCCCAAATCAAAGGCGTAACCTACACAACGCCGATAGAAACTATGGATGCTTATTATGACAACCTCAAAGCCGGTCCGTGGGTGGGACTGAGCTGGTGGTATTTCGGTGATTTCACTGACACAGAAGGCACGATACATTACGTTGATAAAGATCTTCGGCACTATACGGCCGCGCATCCAGAAGGTATTGCTTATCCGCAAGAGCAGCTCGACAAACTACACGAAGAATTCATCGCCTCCCGTATGCGGATGTTCGAGGATGTCGTCTACAATCAGTTTGGCCATTTGAATCCAAGGGATGGCCGATTTTAATTAGCTCGGCGTTTTCTACAGTAACTCTCAGGCGACGAGGCTTTTGGCTATATCGACGGCTGAGGCGGCATCGGGAGAATAGCCGTCGGCACCAATCTTGTCGGCGTAACCCTGGGTCACCGGTGCACCACCTATCACAATCTTGGCAGAGATGCCGGCATCTTTCAGGGCCTTTAGGGTCTTCTCCATACTCGGCATCGTTGTGGTCAAGAGAGCGCTCATACCAATCAACTGGGCATTGGCGGCTTTGGCCTGCTCAACAAACTTTTCGGGCCCGACATCGACACCGAGGTCAACGACTTCAAAGCCGGCTCCTTTCAGCATCATTGCCACTAAATTTTTGCCGATGTCGTGCAAATCACCCTGGACGGTCCCTATTAGGAACTTTCCAACCGGCTTAACGCCGGCCTTAACAAGCTCCGGCTCAAGTATTTCCATCGCCATTCTCATTGCGCGGGCGGCGATAAGCACTTCGGGTATGTAAAACTCATTCTTTTTGAAACGGGCGCCAACCACGTCCATACCTGCAATTAGCCCGCCATTGAGTACACTTTCGGCTGAAGTACCTTCATCAAGAGCTGCCTTGGTAATATCTACCGCAGCATTTTGGTCGCCTTTAATAATTGCCTCAGCCAATGCCTTCAAATCTGCCATTTCCGTTTACCTCAAAAAAACTGACACGTTTTTCACATTGAATTCAAAATTAGACACTATTGGGCAATCAAAGACAAGCCCTAAATTAAACTTTCCCGCTGCAAGAGCGTTTTTTTTTTATGAAATAACACGCTAATAGTATAAAAAAGCGAATTTATACTATTTGAAAAGAATTCAGAAAGTGATATAATGCCGGACTTTCTCGTTGCCTGATTGTTTGCCCTATATAAATAGGGCCTGGCAACAGATAAGTGGAAACTTTAGGTTTTTGTTGTGGTTTTGAGTTAGTTAAAAATTGAAAAAACACTAAATGCAGTAAGACAAACGAGATACGAAATATGAGTGACTATATAGTATTGGTCAAACAGGTTCCTGACGTAACGCAAATCACGGACAATGCGTTCGACGTTGAGACGGGCACACTTGTTCGGAGCCGGCTGGCGAGCGTAATCAACGAGCTGGACTCGCAGGCACTGGCTTTTGCAAACGAAATGAGGCGAAGCAGCAACGGTAAAGACGGCAAAGTCATTGCCTTAACAATGGGCCCGCCGATGGCTGAAGAAGTTCTGCGGTACAGCCTGAGCCGATGTGCCGATATCGTGGTGCTGTTGACGGACAGGTCTCTGGCCGGGGCAGATACCGTGGCGACGGCCAATCCGCTGGCATTTGCAGTCAGAAAGATAGTAAAAGACATACTCAAAGGAAGCAGCGATTATTACGTCGTCAGCGGGATGCAATCGGTGGACGGAGATACCGCTCAGGTACCGCCGCAAATCGCTGAGGAGCTGGGGCTGCCATGTATCGCTTATGTTACCGGTGCGGAGTTCAAGAATAAGCGTTTTGAATTCACGCGGATTATCAGCGGCGGCAGCCAGGTAGTCGCTGCGAAGAAAAAGCCGGTCGTAATAACGGTTGCCAAATATGAGTATCCTCTCTTTGCAACATTTGCGGCATCGCGGCAGGCCAACAGGACAGAGATTATTCGCTGGGGCAGCGATGATATCAAAGCAAACCACATTGGTGTTACAGGCTCCAAGACGAGCGTGATACGAGTTTTTCCGCCCGGCAAAAGCAGGAGAAAATGCGAGCATGTCAGTAACGCAAAATCATTGGCCAAGCTGCTTGTCGACAGCTTCAAGAGCGGCGATGACGAAGCTTCACAGGGCACCGAAGACCAAACAAGGCGCTACACTTTGCCAGGCAAACGAGCGGACAGGTTCGACAGGAGCTTTGAGGGCACAAAGAAAGAAAATGAAAGTTATAAAATCTTAACCGGCAAGCTCAAGGAACTGGGCATTACGGAGACAAGTCAGATTGACGAGGCTTGCAGGGAAAAGATTCTTGCTGTTTCGAAGGATTATTTCCGCAAGAAGGCGTTGGAAGATATGATAAACGGTCTTGAACTGTCCGAGCCGAGCTATACCGGCGAAGTCTGGGTCGTGGCCGAACACAGCGACGGTGAGGCACACCCGGCGACATTCGAGCTTATCGGCAAGGCCCGCGAGCTGGCGGATTCGCTGGAGACCAAAGTAGGTGTTGCTATAGCCGGCTATGAAATTGAGCCGATGGCAAAGGGATTAATCGCAGCCGGCGCGGACAATATCTATATTATCGAAGATAAGCTGCTCAGCGTATTCGACCCGACTGCGCATCACAAAGCTATCGCTGATGCAATAAGCAGCTACTGGCCGCAGATAGTTCTCTATGCAGCGACTCCACAGGGCAGAATGTTAGCACCGATGGTTTCATACAGGGTTGAGTGTGGCTTGACCGCGGACTGCACCGGGCTGAACATCAAGGACAGTTCACGAAATGGCCAGATAGGCATCCTGCTGCAAACCAGACCTGCGCTCGGTGGCAACGTTATGGCAACTATCCGGACGAAAAGTTCAAAGTCACAGATGGCGACGGCAAGGCCCGGCGTTATGAAGAGACTGCCGGCCGATGAGTCAAGAAAAGGGAAAGTCATCAGGCATAAAGTCGAGCTTTCCAAAGACGATGTTAGTCTGGAAATCCTGAAAACAGAGCTTGGCACCGGCGAGGTGAACTTTGAAGCTGATGTTATTGTGAGCGGCGGCAAGGGAATGCAAAGCAGGGACAACTACGAACGGCTCGTAAACTTACTTTGCAGCGGCTTAAGCAAAAGATTGGATACGGAAGTCGAAAGAGGCGCTTCGCGTGCGGCGGTGGAACAGGGCTTTGTCGAACGTGTGCACCAGGTCGGACAAACAGGCACTTCCATCGGGCCCAGAATTTACATCGCTCTGGGAATATCCGGTGCGATTCAGCATATGATAGGGGTTGCGAATACCGAGACTATCGTCGCGATTAACAGCGACCCAAACGCACCGATATTTAAGCAGTGCGATTACTATATTGTCGGAAGTGTCGAAGATACCATCCCGCAGTTGGTGCAGGCATTACAGGAGAGTTAGCCTGAAGTGAAATACGAAGCACGAAACCTGTCCTGAGCAGGGTCGAAGGATACGATATTCGGATTTATACGAGTCAGAGGTGGAATAAGAAGTGGCAAAAAATAACGAGTACAACAAGGTGTCGGTATTGGTAGTTGGAGCTGGGCCGGCCGGTCTGGCGTGTGCGATACAGCTCAAAAGCGAAAAGCCGGAGATTGACGTCTGCGTGATAGACAAATCAGCCGAGCCGGGTAATCATAACCTCTCGGGCGCAGTCTTAGAAGCGGAGGCGCTGCACAGGCTGCTTGATTCGGCTGCCGCCGGATGGCAGGATACCGAAGCTGCCAAAGATGTGTTGGGCAAAAAGGTCGACAAGGACAATGTGATGTTCTTCCTGGGAAAGAAGCTGTCGTTTAACATTTTCTTTATGATTAACCTTGCAAAGAGGCTTGGACTGAACTTCGGCCAAATGATTCACAAAGGCGATTACATCGTGTCGATAAGCAAGCTGACCAAATGGCTCGGTCAGATTGCAAAAGAGCTTGGCGTCGAAGTTCTGCCCGGCTTTGCGGGCGCAGATATTATTCTGGACGGCTCGAATGGGAAGGCGGCAGGTGTCAAGCTCGTCGACCAGGGGCTGGATAGAGAAGGCGGAAAGCTGCCGAACTTCGTGGCAGGCGAAATTATAAATTCCAAGTTCGTGGTGCTGGCTGAAGGATGCGACGGGCTT
>Ga0307380_10013249_pt1 | contig 10200 bp, 10 predicted proteins | sample UN3MG_FD_202239 | JGI IMG/M metagenome (GOLD analysis project Ga0307380, IMG submission 202239) | Soil microbial communities from Risofladan, Vaasa, Finland - UN-3 | ecosystem: Environmental > Terrestrial > Soil > Coastal area > Acid sulfate soil | place: Finland: Risofladan, Vaasa | collected...
CGGCGCAGGAAATGCACCCACCATAGCGGCAACCATAGGGCAGCGAGACGCCCTGACCTTCCAGGCTGTCGAGCAGCGGCTTGCGCCTGTCGACCGCAAAGGTCAGGCCGCCCTGATTGGCCAGAGTGATGGTGACGTTGTCCACGCGCCTACATCCAGATGTCCGAGGTGCAGTCGCCGCCCGGATACCGCGTCTCGTGGCAGCGCGCGGGGCCGTGCGGCTCCTTGCCGAAATCGACGAAGAAGTCCTTGTTGATCGACATGCCGCCATTGTCCGGGTCGCAGTCGACCATCAGCATGCAACCACCATTCTCGCGGATCTCAGGGTAGAACTGGTTGTCCCAGGTCGAGAACAGCGAGGTGGTCACATAAAGCCGCCTGCCGTCGAGCGAGAGCTGGATCATCTGTGGTCCGCCGGTGATCTTGCGCCCGTTGACCCGCGGCGCCTCGCCCAGCAAGCCGCCCATCCAGACCTGGCCGGTCAGAACCGGGTTGGACGGATCGGAAATGTCGTATTGGCGCAGGTCGCCATGCAGCCAGTTCGACAGGTAGAGAAAGCGATCATCCATCGACAGCAGGATCACGCTGATCAAGCCGGGCACCGGAATCGGCCAGTCCGGATGACGTCGGTTCTCGATGTCGATGATCTTCTCGACAACCCATTCGCCCTCCTTTTTGTACCAATGGATGATGTTTGAGGAGAGCGCGGCGCCGACAAAGCCGTGGCTGCTGTCCGGGTTGTGGTGAAAACGCACCTCCAACGGGACCAGGCCGTCCTCGCCCAGATAGACCGTGTTCACCACGCTTTTTTTCTCAAAGTCCCAGAAGTGAATCTCGCGGCCATATTTGAGGTGGCCAACCTCCTCGAGATCGAAGCCGGGCATGAAGGTGTTGGGCGCGGCCCATTCGGTGGAGACCATGACGTTGTGGCGCGGCTGATACCAAAAATCATAGTTGAACTTCATGCCGCCGAGGTCGTTCTCCCAGCGTCCGACAATATTGAAGTCCTGATCCAGATGCAGGAACCCACCGGGTGCCTCGCCCTTCGCGTCACCCAGCATCGAGATGATGATGTCCGAGCCGAGGCAGTGGACGGTGTGCGGCGCCGACAGGTTGGTCTTCGCTTTGATCTCGCTGCCCTGGATCACCTTGTGGAGGCTGGGGTTCTTGGGGTCGGTGGCGCAGTCGACGATGTGCAGATTGGAGCTGCGGACACCGGGCACGATCAGATAGCGCCGCTCCTTCGAGGCATCGCCATGGCAGGACGAGCAGGCATTCCATCCCATGTGATGCAGCTCGTCGCCGATGCCCGGCATTTCCAGCCGGCTGATGACCTGGCTGTAGGTCGGGCTGTCTGGATCCGCATCGATCGTCGCCAGATAGTCCGGCTTCTGGATGCCGGTGCCGATATAGAGAGCGACGGTGTAGAGGAGTTTTTCCCGCGGCGCCTTCATCGCCTCCGCAGGCGAGGCATAGCCCGGACCGCAGCACTCCGATTTGCCATTCTCGGCCATGTTATCCTCTTTGTTGTTCGCGTCTGGAACTTTGCTCCGCCGCAACCATACGCTTGATTCTTGCCTGATATTATTATTTTATGAGACGAGTGTCTGTAAAGTGAGAATGTCATGCATCTAGATCGCCTCATATCCGTGTTGGAAACGGTTGCTGTCGCCGGTCGGCCGGTGTCGGCGGCGGAATTGCAGCAGGCAACCGGATTGCCGCGGCCAACCTGTTATCGGTTACTGCAAACCCTGGCGGAGCATCGCCTGCTGGACGAGCCGGATGGCAATTCGAGGTATCTGGTCGGCGAGCGGTTAATCCGGATCGCCCTGCTTGGCAAATCCGACGTTGATGTCCGCCAGTCGGCAGCGCCAACCATGAAGGATGCCGCGATCAATTTCGGTGAGGCGGTGTTCCTGTCGCGGTTTCGCAACAGAGGCGTCGAGATCATTCATGTGGAGACGCCGGCCGACCCGTCCCGCGCCTTTATCCACCCCGGTCTTGGCTTTCGCCCGATGCATGCCTGTTCCTGTTCCAAGGCGATCGCGGCTTTCGCCGAAGAAGGTTTCCAGGAGGATATTTTGAACGGCCCGATGAAGGCCTACACCGAGCACACCAAGATCACCCCTGACGCATTGCGAAAGGAGTTTCTCGACATTCAGGCGCTGGGATATGCGGAATGCGTCGAGGAGATTGAAATTGGCGTCTCCAGCGTCGCCGTACCGATCCAGATCGGGAATATCGGCGCAACGTTCAGCCTTGGCGCAATCGGGCCAATCCGGAGATTTACAGAACCGTATCGCGCCAAAATCGGTACCGAGCTGAAGCAATTTTCCTTAAAGGTCGGCGCTGCGATCCAATTATACAATTCAATCGAGACGGTACGCGCCGCAGATTTTACCGGGTAGTCATTGCCGCGCGGGGCAGCCGAATATCATGTGCGGCCCGCAGCTTCTGGTCTGTGATGTCGTCACTATGGGCCGGATAGTGGGTCGCCAAGGATTTCGCGCGCCCGGGAGCGCGCTCCAACGGCAAGATTTCCGCGGTTTGCGATTGGCTGGTCCTGAAGGCGGCAGCGGACGATTGGGTGTAAATTCATCACTCTCTGGTCAACGATCAGCAAGTTTAGTGGCTGGTGCCATCTGAGAAAGTGATCTTGTTCCAGATGTTGTATTTGCCCGAGGGCTTGTGCATCGGCAGTCGTTTGATCTCTTCCAGCGTTTGCGCGTCATAAACGATCACGGCGCCATCGTCCTCCCAGACCGAGACCAGGGCATGACGTCCGTCACGGTCGAATTCCACATGGGCCACTGTCGCGCCCGGAACCGGGCGCAGCGTTTTCACGATTTCCAGGGTCTGCTTGTCAATCACATGCATCGCGTCACGGTTCGGGCCGAAGAAGACATCGGCCCAGACATATGGCGAATTCTCGTGACTGCGGAGGAAGAAGCCGGGGCCGAGGGTCTCGATCTGGGCAATCACCCGCCAGGTATCGATGTCGATCACCGAGAGCTTTGCCTCCTTCAAATGCGGCGTCGCCATCACCCGGCGGCCGTCGCGCAACCAGGTTATGCCGGAGCCAAGATGGGGCATTCCCGGCAGCGGCAACTCGGCGATCTCGCGCCCGACATTGAGATTGACGACAACTCCGCGCGCACCATCCCGCGCGGCGCCGATCAGGTTGCGGTATTCGGGATCGAAGAAGAAATCGTCCAGCGGTTCCGAGACCTTGATCCGGCGGAGCGCGAACAGGCCTTGCGAGGATGGGATGCCCTCGACCATGCCCTTTTCGCGGGTGTGCACGAAGCCCTCATAGACCGGCGGGGCGTTCGGATCGGTGGCGACCTCCCAGATTTCCGGGGCATCCTTTAGAGCCAGGATGAAGCTGTCACGGGTCGGCGCCTGGTAGACGGCGGAGACGCGCGAGGGCGTGCCCTCATGATCCGCCACCTCGAAGACCTTCTCGACGATAAGATCATCGGTCGACAGTATGGTCAGCGTGCGCGGCAGGTAGTTGGCCACCGCCAAATGCTTGCCATCCTTCGAGATGGCGATATTGCGGCTGTTCAGGCCGGCCCGCAGCCGACCGACCTCAGCCAGACTCCAGATGTCATATTTCTGCACCCAACCATCGCGCGACATGATGAAGACATAGCGCCCGTCGGGGCTGAATTTTGGCCCGCCATGGACGGCAAAGGGGGTCGGGAAGCGGTCGATGACCTCGAACTTGTCGCCGTCGAGCACGCTGACGTGGTGGTCGCCGGTCTCGACCACCAGGAAGATGTTCAGCGGGTCGGCGTCAAACTGGGGGCTGCTGGCGGCGACATAGTCCGGATTGAGGCTGAGGCTGGCAGCGATCTCGGCCGAGCCCCAGGCAGGAATTTCGGCCAGCGGCGTCTGCAGGTGCTCGGTCAGCGCGGCAATCTCGGCCTCGGACAGGGTATCACCGAAGGCTGGCATCTGGGTCGCGGCGCGACCATTTGCGATAACCGTACCTAGCTTTGGTCCGCGCATCCGCCCCAGCGTCTCCGGGATCAACGCCGGGCCGGTGCCGCCCAAGCGGTCGGCGCCATGGCAGATGGCGCATCGCTCGGCGTAGAGCGTCATCGGATCAGCCAGCGCTGGGATCGCGAGCAGCGCCGCGAGGCTAGCTGAAGCGATGAACCGGATCATGGCTCTTCCCCCGAAACGGCGTCACTGTCAGGCGATTCGCGCCCTCGGACAGCCCGATTTCCCGGTCCTCCAAATAGCATGCGGGATCCTCGGCCCACGGATCACCGGTCAGTTGCAGCGCCCGGATCCGGGTGTTGCCGCCGCAGACCTCCTTGTAGGCGCAGGCGCCGCACCGGCCCTTCAGCGGGCGCGGGCGGAGGCGAAGCTGTGCCAGCATCGGATCGGCGCCAGTCCAAAGCTGTGAGAACGGCGTCCGCTTGACACTGCCGATGGTGTAGTCAGACCAATAGGTGTCGGGATGAACCATGCCCTGCGGGTCGATGTTGGCGACACCGACACCCGAAGAATTGCCGCCCCAGGCTTCCAGATGAGCCCGCAGATGGGCAACCTTGTCGGCGGGGAACCGCCTTTCCGCCCAGTGCAGGAAATAGACCGCGTCGGCGTCGTTGTTGCCGGTGACAATCTCCAGCGGCATGTCCTCGGCGGCGGCGATCCAGGCGCGGTCGATCAGCAGATCCATCGCCTGGCGCGAATGGTCCCAACGGGCATCCTCGCCACGGTGCTTGTCGCCGCGACCGGCGTAGACCAGATGCGACAGGTAGAACTTGTCGACCCCCTCGCGGTCACAGAACGCCAGCAGTTCGGGCAATTGATGGGCGTTGTCGGTGGTGATTGTGAAGCGCACGCCGACCTTGATACCGCGTTCCTTGCAGGCCCGCACACCGGCGACCGCCTCGTCGAAGGCGCCCTGCTTGCCGCGGAACCAGTCGTTGGTGGCGCCGATGCCGTCGAGACTGATGCCGACATAATCGAAACCAATCTCGGCAACCTTGTCTGCGGTGGCCCCGATGATCTGGGTGCCGTTGGTCGAGAGCGCCAAGAACATGCCCATCTCGCGGGCCCGGGCGGCGATCTCGAACAGGTCGCGCCGCGCCAGGGGCTCGCCGCCGGACAGGATCAGCGCCGGGATGCCAAAGGAGCCCAGATCCTCAAGCGTTGCCATTGCCCGTTCGTGGGTCAGTTCGCCGGGGAAATCCACATCGGCGGAAGAGGTGTAGCAATGACGGCAGCGCAGGTTGCAGCGCCGGGTCAGGTTCCAGATCACCACAGGCTTGACCGGGCCTTTGCGGTTCCGCACCGGGGTTGGCTCGACAAGTTGGCGCATGTAGTGCGTTAGGCGGAACATCGCTAATCCCCTTGTTGTTTCAGCCTCAACCCGGTCTTCTTGAGAATTCGGGTCGAGTAAAGAATGTCTGATGAGTGGCAACCGGGGCCGAGAATATCGGCGATCAGCGCACGCTTTTTCTCGACTTCGGTCCGGTCGCTGCCATGCACCATCGCGAACAGGTTGTAGGGCCATTCAGGCAACGCCCGCGGGCGCAGATAGCAGTGCGAAACAAACTCCAGCGCGCCGACCCTTTGGCCCAGGTCGGCGGCAACCGCGTCGGCGACATCCCAGACCGTCATGCCATTGGCGGTCATGCCGAAGGCGTAATGATTGGGCGCGGCGCCGATGCGGCGAATGACACCGCGTTCCATCATCGCCGCCATGCGGTCGATGATCTCGCGCTCGTCGAGGCCCAGCGCCGTGCCAATCTCGGCATAAGGCGCCGGTGCCAGCGGCAGCCCCGCCTGCGTCGCCTCGATGATCCTGCGGTCGGTCGTGTCCAGCATCATGCCGCCACCCTGAAGCCGATAAAAAATTCCTGCTGTTTCGGGAACAGCAAGACCTTTAACCCGGTTTCCGCTTCAATCTCGCGTGCCACCCGCTCAACCCCTTGTTCTGTCTCGGTCGCCAGCACGAACCACATGTTCAGCCGGTGTGCGCGCTCATAATTATGCGCCACCTCCGGGCGCGCATTAACCTGAGTCATGACCTGCTCGAATTGATCCGCCGGCACCGCCATGGCGCAGAGGCAAAAGGCGCCACCCATCGCAGCGGCATCAAGAAATGGGCCGAAGCGGGTGATTGCGCGAGTCTCGATCAGGCGTTTCAGCCGGGCAATCAGATCGGCCTCGGTCAGGCCCAGGCGCTCCGCTGCCTCCTGGTAGGGTCGCGGGGACAGGGGAAAACCCTCCTGCAGCGCGTTGACAATGCGGCGGTCGGTGTTGTCGAGAGCGCTCATGCGGCAGCCTCCCGCTGGCTCACGACCATGGCGCCGGTTTGCTTGAAGCAGTGGGTGCTGAACAGGACCTGGCGCGGCAGATCAGCGATGCCTGCCTCAGCGGCGGCGTGGCCGAGCGTGGTCAGCGCCTCGTCGCGGCTGCGGGCGTGGATCATGCAATAGAGGTTGAATGGCCAGTGGCGCTGGTTGGGCCGGCGCTGATAGCACAGCGTCACGCCAGTCGCCGCCGCGAGGACGACGCCGACACGATCGACATCGGCCTCGGGCAAATTCCAGACGACCATGGCGTTCGAGCGCCAACCCAGCGCACGGTGGCGCAGGATGATGCCGAGGCGCGAGACGATTCCAGCCGCTGTGACGGTACGGATACGCTCGATTACGTCGATCTCCGCGCGCCCAAGCTCATCGGCGAGGGCGGCAAAGGGGCGGGGCACGATTGCCAGACCCTGGGTCAGCCCCTGAAGCACGGCGTGGTCGCCATGGCGGAGCATGGACGGGTCGGCGGGAGCAGCACCACTGGTTCCCTGCCGGGTGCCATCGAGCGAAAAGCCGAGGTCGATGTGGTAGGGCTGTACCAGCGGCAGGTCGAGGACCGCCAGGCCGGTGGCGGCCTCGATACGTTTCAACGTGCCGTCGATATGGGCGCGGTCAGGCCCGGTGGCAACAAACCAGATGTTCCAGTCGTTCTCGCGAAGATAGGAGTGGTTGACCCCTGGCTCGGCGCTAATCAACGTTGCCACCTCGTCGATCCGCGGCTCTGGTACGGCGATCGCGGCCAGCGTGCTGGCGCCCGCGGCGTTTGGCCGGAGCGCTGCGCCGACCCGGCTGACTGCACCGGCGGCGGAGAGCCGCGAAAGGCGTTGCAGCACCTCGGTCTCGGTGCAACCGAGAGCGTCGCCAATCACGCCGAAGGGGCGGGAAACCAGGGGGAAATTCCGCTGCCACTCGCCGAGGAGGCGCAGATTGAGTGCGTCGAGGGTGATCGCCATCCTCACAACCCCGTCCTGTGCGCCCGCGCGGTGAAGAAGATGCCCGAAGGACTTTCGGCCGGGATCTCACCCTTCTTCTTAAAACTGCGGGCGTCATAGATGTCGATCCGTCCGGCGTCGCGGACCGAGACCCAGACCTCGTGGCCGCGCGGAGTGAATTCCATGTGCAGCACGGCGGGACCGGGTTTCAAGGTTTTGACGACCTCGCCGGAGGGCGTGTCGATGACCTCGATGGTGTCGTTCAGGGGGTGGGCGAAGTTGACCCAGACCTGACGGCCATCGGGCCGGGCGACGGCGAAGACCGGCTGGCCGTGAGTGGCGGTGCGGCCGACCTCCTCCAGACTGCGGGCATCAACCCAAAGCACCTCGTGGCGGCCGACGGCGGGCAGGACGAAGCGGTCGCCTGCCAGCGCCCAGCCTTCCAGATGAGGCATCTTGTAGACCGGCAGTTTCTCGTCACCATTGCCATAGCCCGCCAGGATGCGGCGCGGCGCCGGCGGGTTCTGCCAAAGGTCGAGCGCCGTCATCCCGTCCTCGCCGAACAGGCCGGCGATGTAGCGCCGCCCATCGGCGGTGATCAGGGCGTCGTAGGGGTGATCGCCGATGCCGGTGATCCTGGTGATCTCGGGGGTGCCGCCACCTGAGAAATCGGCAATCCAGGTCTCGCCCGCGTCCCACAGAGTGAAGACAAATCGCCGCCCGGGCGCGTCGACCAGACCGATGGTTTTGGAGAGCCCGCCCGCCCATACCGCCGGGATGTCGGCGACCATCTCCAGCGTCGCGGCATTGAAAACCTTCACGCCGCCCGGCTCATAGTTCGAGACAGCCACCAGTGTTCCATCATCCGAGATCGCACCGCCGATGGAGTTACCGGCCTGCAGGACCCGCATGGCGATCCGCTGTTCCAGGATATCCACCTTGGTCAACCCGCCGTCGCGGCCGAAGACATAGGCAAAACGCTGATCCGGTGAGAACACCACCGAAGCGTGGGAGAGGTCGCCCAACCCCTCGACCCGGCCAATCGCGGCATGCTCGGACTGATCGACGATTAGCAGCGAGCCGCTGGCGCGTTCGACCACCACCCCGAGATCGCCGGTTCCCCGCAACTCTGGGCCGGCTGCCGCAGCACCGAAGCTTGCGAGCAGCGCCACCGCGGCGAACGCGCGAACTATTTGGCGGCGGCAAGCAGATATTCCGCGATCCATAGGGCTTCTCCTTCGGTCAACAATGGTCGCCAGGGCGGCATGGCGGTGCCGGGGACACCGTCGAGAATGATCTGGACAAGCGATTGCGGCTCCGCACCCGCCAGCGTCTCGGCCCGAATGTCGCTGCCAAGCCCGCCTCTCAGGGTCATGCCGTGACAGGAGCCGCAATCCTGGCGCACCAGTCGCTCAAGCTCGGCGGCGCGTTCCGGCGACAGATCGGCGGCCAGCGCGGGGAGAGTCAGAGAGAGGGCAACGGCGGCAGCCAATCCCCAACGTCCCGGCCTCGAGCCGGGACCTCGCGCCGTCGCGTGACGCCGATCGAGGCCCCGGATCAAGTCCGGGGAATTGAGATTTTGGCTACGCATGGACCACTTCCCGAGACAGGTCGGCCGCGATCCGGACGAGCACAGCACCAGGGCATTCCTCATAGAGCGACACGACCCGGCCGATGATAAACAGGACAGGTCCGGAAAAAGCGGCGTCCCGCGCGAGTCCGGCGACGTCATCGAGCCGCGTCAGCAGCCGTCGCTCGGATGGCGTGGTACCGTTGTTGATTGCCAACACCGGTAGGTCGGCGGGCATCCCATGGGCAATCAGTTTGCTGGCGATTTCGGCAATGCTTGCAGCCCCCATATAGACCACCAGCGTCGTCTCCAGGTCGGCCAATCCGGCCCAATCCAGATCGAGCGGCAGGTCGGCCCGGCAATGGCCGGTGACGTAGCGCACGCCGGTCGCCAGCCCGCGATGGGTCAGTGGCACGCCGGTGGCGGCGGAGCACCCTTGGGCGGCGGTGATGCCGGGGACTAATTCGTAGGGGATGCCGGCGGCCTTGAGGCATTCGATTTCCTCAGCCCCGCGTCCGAAGATGTAGGGGTCGCCACCCTTCAGCCGCACGACCGTCTGACCTTGCCGGGCCAACGCGACCAGCATCTCGTTGATCTCGTCCTGCGGCACCGGGTGGCGATCAGGCGCCTTGCCGACCGATATCCGCCGGGCGGAGGCAGGCGCCAGCCCCAGCACCTCCGCCGAGACCAGCCGATCATGGACCACCACCTCGGCTTGGCCGATCAGCCGCATCGCCTTCAGTGTCAGAAGCTCGGGATCGCCGGGGCCGGCGCCCACGAGAAAGACCCGTCCAAGCCTGTTCATCTATACCTCCCGCTTAGGGCACTAATTGATGTGCGGGGGGCGTTGCGGCCCCCCGCTGGACCGCGCTCAGTAAACGTCGGCGCGGGTGTTGTAGACGTTGAACTTGCCGGTCGGCGTAATCAGGCGCGGGTCCTTGATCACGTGCTTCAGTTCCAGCGTCCGGTCATCGACCACCACGATGGCCGATTCCTTGTCCTTGGCATTCCAGACCGAGAACCAGATCTCGGTCCCCGCCTGGTTGAACTCGCCTTGGACGACACGCGGCTGGCCCTCGGCGATCCCAGCCCATTCACCGATCGGCAGGACGGTGTACTCCGGCTCGTCCTGACCCAGATCGGCGACTTTGAAGACCGCGATCGAGGCCGAGATCTCGGCATCCGGGTTCAGCGGTGCATCGACATAGAGATGCCCCGAGGTCGGATGCGACTTGACGAACAGCGAGCCGCCGCCGAGGGATTCCAGACTCTGGACCACCTTCCAGGCCTGATCGGGGTGTCCGATCGGATCGGTTCCGATCAACGCAACCGTCTCGTCACCCAGATGCGAGGTCGCCCAGAC
>Ga0307380_10013250_pt1 | contig 10199 bp, 9 predicted proteins | sample UN3MG_FD_202239 | JGI IMG/M metagenome (GOLD analysis project Ga0307380, IMG submission 202239) | Soil microbial communities from Risofladan, Vaasa, Finland - UN-3 | ecosystem: Environmental > Terrestrial > Soil > Coastal area > Acid sulfate soil | place: Finland: Risofladan, Vaasa | collected...
GACAGCGTCTTCGCCTTCACCACCTTATATTCCGGGGCCACGCGCCCATTGCGGATGATGTAGGCGCGTCTGATCGGGTTGATGCCGAGGCGGCGGTCCGACTTGCTCGCCATGAATTGAGTCGGCACCAGGAAGACTTCGCGCGTCGCGCCGCCATCCACATGCATCTCTTCGTAGACGCCGCCATTCGCCGAAACCTTGATGAAGCCGGGCGGGAACACCGCTGGGATCGCGGCCGAGGCCAGCAGCACCGTGCGGAACAATTCAAGCGCCTCGGGACCGCCGCTCGTGGCGATCGCACCCATGTCCCAAATCACGGGCCTCTCGGCATCGAGATTGGTGGTGCCGATGAGAAGCCGGCGCCCCTTGAGATGCTCGGCGGCCACCTCCTGAAGAAATCCCTCATCGACGTAATGGGCGACGATCTTGGCCAAGGGAGCGTTGCTCGACAGCGAGTCCCCGCCAAGAAGCCCTCGCAAGGGATGTGCGGTGGCGATGTCTTTGGTGTCGGATTGGGTGAAGACGAGCCTCAGAGCCTCGTCGTAGCTCGGGCCGAGAAAGGCGAAAGGCGCGGTGAGCGCGCCGGTCGAGACTCCGGTGACGAGGTCGAATTCGGGGCGTTTGCCGGAGGCCGTCCACCCGCCGAGCAGACCGGCGCCGAAGGCGCCGTCGCTGCCCCCGCCGGACAGGGCCAGAGACGTCAGGACTGGACGCCGCCCCCGCGCTAAAAGCTCCGGCCGGTTCGCCCGGGTCTGGGCCCATTTCTCCTTGACGAAGGCATCGGCGTTCGCCGGGAGCTGGTCGCCCCAATAACGGACCTCGGTCACGCCCATGCCCACGACCTCGGCTTGGCCCTCGAGCGCCTGCGGCACCGGATTGCGTGCAATCGCAGCGGCGCATGCCGTGAGCCCCACGGCAAGCACAAGGCCGCCAACGGCCTGAAACGCCCAACGCCACCTGGACACGCTTTCCCCCCTACCCCGCAAAGGACGCAGTCCCCGCAGAGAATTCCCTTTCACACCAGGAAACTAGCGCAAAACAGGGGGTAAACGCGAGGGTTACTGACACCTTAACAAGCCGGCCCCATTAAAACCTCAGCATCCCCCAACTCCCGCCCAACGCTCCCCGAATTTCGGCCCCGCCCACGGGCTACCCACCGGCAACATTACAACGAGGAGAAGGTGGGATTCATGCGGTATTGGACTTTGGCAGGACTGATCTTTCTGGCCACGCCCGTCTACGCGGCACAGACCGTGGGCGCGACCTGGTACGGCAACGAGCTCCGGGGCAATCGCACCGCGAGCGGCGAAGTGTTTAACCCCGACGGCCACACGGCGGCACACCGCAGCCTGCCCTTCGGCACCTGCCTGCTGGTGGGGAACCCGAAGACCGGCAAGTCGGTGAAGGTGCGCGTCAACGACCGCGGCCCCTTCACCAAAGGCCTCGCCCTCGACCTGTCGCATGGCGCCGCACGCGCCATCGGCATGCGGTCCACGCAGAACGTAACCATGAAGAAGTGCTAGTCGCCTAAGGGCGGCCTCGGCAGCACGCTCCGCCTTTAGTCTCCGAACGTGCCCGCGCGCTTCAACAGCCAATAGACCAGGGCGGACGCGCCGATGATGAGGCCCATCGACCAAAGGAACCCGTAGCCGCCTTGGGTCAGCGGTAGCCCCGCCACGTTCATGCCGAAGATTCCGGCGACCAAAGTCGGCGGCAAGAAAACGGTCGCCACGATCGCCAGCACCTCGAGGTGACGATTGGTCTGCTCGGCCGCCTTCAGGGTCACCTCCTCTTGCAGGAGATGCGCCCTGTCGCGGAGAGCCACGACCTCGCTGTCCAACCAATCGAGCCGCTGGGCCAATTTGGACGGGATCTCGAACGTCGCCGAACTTCCTGAAACATCGCACTCGAAGCGATTGATAAGCGAGCGCGACATCACCAGCTGCCGATGCAACCGCGCGGTCGTCCGCCGGATGCGGCCAAGCGTCAACCGCTCGTCACTCGGCTCATCGGCCAGAATGCGTTCCTCGATTTCGTCGAGAACGCCGGCGATATCCTCGGAATATTCGTCGACCGCATCGACAATGTGCTCCACGATCGTCCAGAGGAGAGCGGGAACGGTCTTGATCTTGCGCCCCTGGCGCAGCGTTTCGCGGGTCGCGTCCACGGCGTTGACCGAATGGCGGCGGCTACTCACAAGAAGCCGATCGGTCATGGCAAAATGGAGAAAGCCGATCTCCTTGCCCGCACGTTTCAATCCCCCAACGAGATCGGCGAAGGCGCCGTAGACGCAGCCATCGCCGACCTGGAGCTGCTGATGATCGTCGGCCGCCATCAGCGACTCCACGGCGGCGGGCGGCAGATCGGAAAATGACCTCAAGGCTTGAGACGCGTGAGCCTCAGCCAAGTCGAAATGCAGCCACACCAAACTATCAAGATGCTCGGCAATCGGCTGGTCGACGGCAAGTTCCTCGGCGGCGCCGTCTTGGTTGAAGCGAAGCGCCCACACCAAGCCCGGCAACACCTGTCCGCGTGTCTTGGACTTTGCGCCAGTGACGGCGGCGCGTCCGGCAGAGACCTTCGCAACCATGGCTTTGTCCTCTCCCCCTCCGAGACCCTATCATCGCCCGGCCCTGATGCCCGGCATAGCGCCGTCAGCTGCCTTTGCCGCGGGACATCGCGAGCGCGTAGACGAACAGCGCGGCAATGACGGTGTGCAGAATGGCGCCCGGCCAGAGCCCGGCTCCGCCCTCGCTCACCGCGCTTAAGATCAGCACGCACCCGCCGATGATATTATACAGCCCGAGGCCGTAGGCGGCCGCGAGGCCGCCCGCCGTGTCGAGATGATTGCGGGCGTACAGCGCCGCGACACCGAGCCCGAGCGTCGCCGCGCCGAGCAGCCTGATCAGCGCGAGGGTAGGCGCGTCCCCGCCCGAGGCAGCAACGGCCTCCAACACCATCGCGGGCGCGGCCAGAGCCGAGAGGCCGAAAACGACCTCCACCAAGCCCGACACGATCATCATCAGTCTCAGCATTTTCCCCCTCCAAGGGCCAATGGAGCTCAACGGCTCAAGGCGCCGGCTTCTCCCAGGCGAAGATCACCTTCCAGTCGTTCTTCATGTCGACCACGCTCCACCCATTCGCGTCGGCCTGCTCGAGCAGTTCGAGGGGAAACGTGCCGACTGCTGAGTCCGGACCATAGGCATATTCTCGGACCGCGTCGGTGTGATGGACCAGCCCCATGAAGCAGAGCCCCTGGCAGTTGGCGGTCCATTCCAGCATTTCCTTGTCGCCATTCGAATTGCCGAAGGCGAAGATCGGCTGGCGGCCAACATAATGGTTGATGCCTTCCGCCTTGCCCGGTCCGTCGTCGAAGAACAGAAGGTCGGGCAGCTTCACCAGCGTCGGGCTCGCGTCCCACATGCGGAACTGCGTCTTGCCGGAGGAGCCCACCACCTGCCAGGGCGGAATGCCGTAGCACTGCTCCGTATAGGCGCGCATGAACTCGACCCCGCCGCCGGAGACAACGAAGGTCAGAAAGCCGTTGGCGCGTAAGTAATCGAGCAGCTCGATCATCGGCTTATAGGTGAGATCGGTATAGGGGCGCTTGAACCGGGGATGCCTCGCGGTCTTGAGCCACGCCGAGATGGTGTCGTTGAACTCGACCGTGGTCATGCCGCTATGGGTGGCGGCAACGAGTTCGATGGCGCCCTTCTCGCCATAGGTGAGGAGCTTCTTGGTGTCGCCGTCGAGCGCCGACTTGAACGGCTCCTTCGTCTTCCAGTCCGGATGCTGGTTCGACACGGCCTTGACCCGATCGAGGACGAAGACGAATTGGGTATAGAGCGGCTGCTCCACCCACAGCGTACCGTCATTGTCGAAGGTGGCGATGCGATCCTGCACGGCGACGTAGTCGGGGCCGCCTTCCGTGGTCACCCGCGTGACGAAATCGACGATGCTCTCTTTGACCGGGCTTTCGTTCCACGACGGCAACGGATCGGAGCTCTGCGCCTGCGCCGGCCCTGCGGCTACGCACAGACCGAGCAGCGCGGCGGCGGCGATCCTCCGACAACCCGTGACCTTCATACGCTCCTCCCGTCAGTCATGAGCGCCCCCAATAAAGCCCTTCAGCAGCGCCAGGGTCTCCCCGGGCTTCTCCACCATGGGAGAGTGCCCCGCGCCGTCGATCATGACAATCTCCGCGCCGGGCACAGTGTCATAGAGCTTGGCGCTTGCCGGTGAGATCAGCGCATCGTCCGTCCCGAACAGGACAAGGAGCGGCGGCACCGGATCGAGGCCTGCGAGCCGTTCGGGCGTTCCCGTTTCCGTCACATAGGCGATGCTGTCGTCATGGGCGTCGTGGAACACCGTGTAGGTGAGCTGCCAAAGATCGGCGACGAATTTCTTAGGCACCGGAAACCCCGGCGCGAAGCCTTGGGTCAGTGCCTCTTTCAGCGCCGCGTCGGTCCGCAAGCGCCACAGCGCCTGGCCGAGAAGCGGCGAAAGCCCGAGTTCCGTCGTGAGGTCGAAGGCGGTCTCGGGCTTAGGTGGGGTGTCGATGAGCACCAGGCGCTCCACCCGCGAAGCGTCCTGCGCAGCGAACGCAGTCGCCACCTCGCCGCCCATGGAATGGCCAATGACGACCGTGCGCGCGACACCGAGTTTGTCGAGCACCGCCTTGACCAGTGCCGCCTGCCGCTCGATGGCATAACCGGAGCCCGGCGCCTCGGTGCCGCCGTGACCGATCAGGTCGAGGCGGATGACGCGGTGATCGCGGGCGAGCTCCGGCGCGATCGCGTCCCACCAGTCGAGCGCGGCGCCGAAGCCGTGGATCAGAACGATCGGCGGGCCCTTACCCTCTTCCTTGCCCTCGACCTTGACGTTGGCGGTGACAATCGCGGTTTCCATCAGGGCGCCGTCGCTGCGCGCCACCGCAGGCCGCGTCTGTAGGCCGACCAGCATGGCATTGACGGCGAGCGCGGCGGCCATGGTCAAGACGACCACGACCGCCGTAACGAGGAAGCGCGACATCACCCCATCCGCCGGCCGGAGCCTACTGGCCCTGGCGCGCCTGGATGGCCTTCACGATCTGCGCCTTGACGGCCTCGAGATTGAACGAGGCCGGGTTCTGCATCGGCGGGAACTGGACGAAGGTCTCGCCGAACTTGGCCACCTCCTGTTGCACGAACACAAAGCGCCAGAACTCGAACGTGTACCAGTTGGCGAAATACATCGATCCCTCGGGCGTGTTCGTCCGCTCGAACGGATCGAGCTTGAGATTGGTCAGGATCGGCCAATCGAGATGGATGGTGTTGCCAAGCCAGCCGCCGGGCTGATCGGTGAAGCGGTATTTGTAGTCATTGATGCGCACGGCGCCGAGCGTCGTCTCGGTGAAGTAGAACAGCTCGTTGCGGTTCGACTTGCCCTTGCCGGTGATGAGATCGAGCTGATTGTAGCCGTCGAGATGGACCTTGTAGGACGTGTCGCCGATCTCCTTGCCGTCCAACAGCTCCTTGGTGATGTCAGGGTTGCCGGCCGCGGCCAGGAAGGTCGGAAACCAGTCGAGACCCGACATCAGGCCGTTCTCGATCTTGCCTTCCGGCACTTTGCCGGGCCAGCGCAGGATCATCGGCACGCGGAAGCCGCCTTCGAGCGCCGTGCCTTTGCCGCCCGCGAACGGTGTCTGACCGCCGTCCGGCCAGGTGAAGTTCTCCGTGCCGTTGTCGGTGGTGAACACGACGATGGTGTTGTCGTCCACGCCGATATCCTTGAGATGCTGCAACACGTCGCCGACCACGTCGTCGACCTGGGCCATGCCGGCCTCCTCGATCGACCAGCCATTCTCCGAGTTTCGCATGTCTTCGTATTTTTCTGAGAGATGCGTGACGATGTGCATGCGCGTCGGGTTCATCCACACGAAGAACGGCTTGCCGTCGGCCTTGGCCTTGTCGATGAAGCCCTTGGTCTTGTCGAGGATGACGCTGTCGAACGTCTCCATGTCGTATTTGATGCCGTCGATGGGATGGGGCGGCAGCGGCCCCTCGTCGGTGATCGTCTGCTTGCCGACCTTGCCCCAGCGCGGATCGACCGTCGGATCGTCAACTTCCGTGGCCACCGTGTGCAGCAGATTGCGCGGGCCGACGGTCTTCAGGAGATCCTGCGGGTAGTTGCGGTGGAACGGATCCTCCATCGCGTCGAGATGATAGAGATAGCCGAAGAACTCATCGAAGCCGTGCACCGTCGGCAGATACTCGTTGCGGTCGCCGAGATGGTTCTTGCCGAACTGACCGGTTGCGTAGCCCATGGCTTTGAGCGCGGCGGCGATGGTCGGCGCCTTGTCCGGCATGCCGACCGTGGCGCCGGCCTGCCCCACCGTGGTCAGCCCGGTACGGAGCGGCAACTCGCCGGTGATGAAGTTGGCGCGGCCCGCCGTGCAGCTCGCCTCGGCGTAATAGTCGGTGAAGGTCATGCCTTCCTCGGCGAGCTTGTCGAGATGGGGCGTCTTGCCCGCCATCATGCCGCGGTGATAGGCGCCGATATTGAACCAGCCGATATCGTCGCCCATGATGAAGAGGATGTTGGGCTTTGAGCCTGAATCTGAAGCCGGCTCCGCCGCTTCAGCCGTCGCCGACCCGCCGGCCAGCGTAAGCGCCAGCGCTACGGCGCCACTGCGGAGAATCGCTTTCAAACCGAGCCCGTCGCCGGCTCCATTCCGTGCATCACCAGTCATCTCGGCCAACCTCCCTATCGCTTTGTCGTCCACTGTTTAGCATGGCCAGAAGATATCACCGCCACGCAACGGCGCTCGCTAGTTACCAACAGAATAAGCGGCTAGCCGCGCCGCCAACCGACTGTGGCAAATCCGCATCCCACCACCCGCATTTCGCAAGGACGCCCCTTAGGTCGATAGCGAGGTCGCGGAGCACAGCGTAAACTGGCCCGCAAAAGAACGAGCTGGTACGCATCTTGGGGGGAGTGCCGATGCTACGGAGGAACGCAGTCGCGGGCGGGGTTACGCTGGCCTTAGCCGTCATGGGGGCTTGCCCCGGTCAGGCCGCCGAGTTCGGCACCGGCCCCTGGGTCAAAGGCTACACCGACATCTTCGGCGGCGTCATTCCCTCGGCACCCGGCGTCTATGTCCGCACCGACGCCTACCATTATAATGGCGACGCCGGGACGACGATCTTCGACGGCCGCGTCGGCATCAGCGTCGAGCAGGATTACACCGCCACGCTGGCCGCACTCACCTACGTCACGCCGTGGAAAATTTTCGGCGGAACCTATGCCGTTGCGGTGGTGCCGAGCATGATTGCCATGGACGTCAATGTCGGTATCGAGATTCCGGCCTTCACGGGTCCGCGCGGCAGAAGCTTCGGACCGTTTTCGCTCAATAGAAGCGACACCAATCTCGCGCTCGGGGACACGGCGTTCTCGCCCCTCCTGCTTGGTTGGAATGCAGGGAACTTTCATTGGAATGTCGGGGTGTTCGGCTTCGGCCCGACCGGCGACTACAGCACCCACCAACTCGCCAACACGAGCCTCAACCATTGGGCCGTGATGACGCGTCTCGCCGCGACCTATTTCGATCCGCAGACCGGATGGCAGGCCACCGGCGCCGCCATCTACTCGGTGAACTGGGAGAACCCCGACACCGACTACGAGACCGGCAATATTCTCAACCTCGAAGGCTCGATCACCAAGAATTTCGGCGCGATCGGCTTAGGTATCGTGAGCTACGCCATGATCCAGACCACCGGCGACTCAGGCGCCGGGGCACGTCTCGGGTCGTTCGAATCGCGCGTCTACAGCGTCGGCCCGATCCTCACCTTCACCACCAGCCCCGACCCGTCAAAAGCGCTCACCGTGATCGTCAAGGGCTATCACGAGTTCGACGCCAGAAACACGTTCGAGGGCGACGTGGTCGACGCCGCGGTTAGCTTCAAATTCTAACGATTCAGGCTCGAAAGCGACCGGTTACGAACGGCACACCAAACCGTTCGGGGACCGAAATTTCGTTCACGAATCTGAGCTATGGTCCCGCCCTTCCGCGGAACGCACCGCCGTTCCGCCCTGCCCTAGGAGGAGGCCCTCATGAAACTCACCCCAACGCTTTGCATGGTCGCGGCGCTCGCCGCGCTGCTGCTCGCGCCCGCTATCGTGCAGGCCGAAGACGCCATCAGCCACCCGGCCAAGAAGTCCATCGGCTCGCACTCAAACGAGATGGTCGCTTCGCTTGCCGTGCTCAACGCCCGCGGCGCGAGCCTCGACGGCAACACGCTCACGCTCACCGGCGTGTCGCCCAACTCTATCGTCTTCGCCGACCGTCCCGTCCATGCGGCGGGCCATGTGCTGACCTCGCATTTCATCCGCGAATGGGATGAGGGCGTCGAGAGCTTCGCCAAGAGCCCGCCCAACGCCACCATCTCGGTGCTGAGCGACGACGGCGCCTCGGTCAAGGACGCGGTCGTGGTGCTCAAATCGCCCAAGATGGACGGCGACAAGCTGACCTTCGATGTGACCGTCCTTGAAGGCGATCTGAAGGATGCCTCCGGCGCCGCCGCCCTGTTCATCGACCGCTTCGCGGCCCACATCGACGGTCCCCATGGCGGCCATGCGAACGTCTATGGCGGCCGGCCGGCCTGGCACGGCGCCTGGTACGCGCGTCCCGGTGTCGCCTTCGGCGCAGGCGTCGCGGCGGGTGCCGTGGGTGCCGCCGTCGCGCGGCCCAATTACGGTTACGGCGCGCCGCAGTGCGGCTATTACCCCTATCCGCCCTGCTATCCCTACTAGGGCGCGCCTGACCAGCGGCAAGCCGTCCCAGGCGGGAGGGCTTGTTCTGGCCCAAATGTGGTTGTGAACTCAGACCGTGAAGACTGCCGGGGCCGGCCAGTGGGCCGATCCCGGCATCGCGGAGCGGCATGACGGGAGCAGCACCACAACAGCCGGCCCGGAAACCGCTTGTGGCGCTCACGGGCGCCACGGGCTTTATCGGCCAGCAACTCCTCAAAGGGCTAACGGCTCGCGGCTATCGCTTGCGCGTGCTCTTGCGCCGCCCGTCCATACTGCCTGAGGGCTGCGCCAGCGTCCTCATCGGCGACCTCGCCAAGCCCTACAACATGTCGGAAGCCTTGGCCGAAGTGGACGCGGTGATCCACTCCGCCGGCCTCGCCAACACCATGTCGGGCCTGCCCGAGGACGACTACCGCCTGTTCAACACCGAGGCCACGATTGCCTTCGCCCGCGCCGCCGAGCGTGCCCGCGTGAAGCGCTTCGTGTTCTTGTCGTCGATCCGCGCGCAATCCGGACCCACCGCCGATGGCGTGCTCACCGAGGAGCGCGAGCCGCAGCCGACCGACGCCTATGGGCGTTCGAAGCTCGAAGCCGAGAAGGGGCTTGCCGAGACCGGGCTCGATTGGGCGGCGCTCCGGCTTGCGCTCGTCTATGGGCCGGGGGCTCAAGGCAATATCGCGCGGCTGATCAAGCTCGCCCAATCGCCCTATCCGCTGCCCCTTGCCGGCTTGAAAGCGCGGCACTCGCTACTCGGCCTCGAAAATCTGGTGGAGGCGGTCGACCGGATTCTCACCGCGCCGGCCCCGTTGAAACGCCCCTTCATCGTCGCCGACCCCAGCCCGCTCACCGTCGGCGAGATCGTCGCGGCCTTGCGCGCCGGTCTGGGACGCCCCGCAGGGCTGTTCTATGTACCCCGCTCCATGCTCAAAGCCGCCTTGCGTGCATCGGGACAGATCGCGAGCGCGGAGCCGCTGTTCGGCTCCCTCGTCGCGGATTCATCGGCGCTTGCGCGTCTCGATTGGACGCCGCGTGTTGCAACGCAGCAAGGATTGGCGGCGCTCGCACAACAATCCTGCACTCATGTTGCACCGCGCAACGCCTAGATTTTTAAGCGTTTTCGCGCCTTAGGTCTTACCAATGTCGCAATCAGCTGCTACAAGTTGAAGCAGGCTGACGTGGGGGTAGCCGAAGAGAGAAGACCGCCGTCTCGAGTTCTTAAAGTCTCTGAAGCCTGAACAATCAGAGCGGATCTCGAAGAGGCGCAGATGGAGGCGGGTTATGGCACTCCCCAGAATTGTCGTGCGCGGCAAGAAGGTGATCCTTCTGAGCGGCTTCAAGGATGACAGCAAGAGCACAGGCGAGACGCGTCCGGACGTCATTGTCGACGCCAAGGACAAGCTCGTGCTTGC
>Ga0307380_10013256_pt1 | contig 10196 bp, 9 predicted proteins | sample UN3MG_FD_202239 | JGI IMG/M metagenome (GOLD analysis project Ga0307380, IMG submission 202239) | Soil microbial communities from Risofladan, Vaasa, Finland - UN-3 | ecosystem: Environmental > Terrestrial > Soil > Coastal area > Acid sulfate soil | place: Finland: Risofladan, Vaasa | collected...
TTACATTTTTTGTCCTTTCTTGCTCCTGGGACTTTGGCTATGCCATTATTTATAAGTTCTTCAACAACTAATCGTGTTTTAAAACTATCAGAAGGAATAGTTACCCAATCTACAAACAGCTTTGCAGTTTTCACTCTTTCAGGCAAGAAACTTATTGGACAACTATATACTATGCCTCGTCTGGATAGTTCTTGGGTAATCAAAGGGAAAAATTCTTTCTTTGGCACGAGTATTAAAATACTCTTTTTCTCTTGGATAAATTGCCGAGCAATTACAGCAACCATTTTTGCTTCTGCTTTATCACTAAGTAATTTCCATATTTGAGATTCTTCGCCACTTGGCACTTTGTATTTTAATTCTTGTTCCCCAGTCCAATCGGTGTAGTATTTTTTTAAAACTTTAATGGCATCTTGCATTATTTTATCATGGCACCTTCTACTATATGGTAATGGTGGAGTTTCTGAACCGGGGAAATCTTCTCCAAAACGCAAGATAAATTTAGGATTGCCGCCACGGAATCCATAGATACTTTGAGCATCATCCCCAACTACGAAAAGCCCATTTCTAGACTCTCTGCTAAGCAACTCTATTAACTTAAATTGTGCTGCATTAATATCTTGATATTCATCAACCAATAAATGTTTTGCTCGGAATTGATATTTTTTAAGAATAGTAGGATTTTTTTCTAGTATACGACAAGCAAAAAGGATTTGATCATCAAAGTCCACATAGTTACATTTCGACATTATTTCCCAATACTGCTCACATATTTGGCATTTTTTTTCTTCGGAGTTTTTTTTGCAATCACCGTATTGTTTGCATTCAAGAGCTTCCTTACTATCGTCTTCAGTATAACCAAGTATTAAAGCTGCATCTCGATACATCAATCGTTTTACATTTTCATTTTCTTGAACTCTGAGGTCGGTTTTGAGTAAATTGACGTCACGGGGTTTTTCACATATTATTTCTAAGCCTAAAGAATGCATTGTAGAAATGTGGGGTAGTTTACTAAATTGAATATTAAAACCACTCGGTTCAGTAATTTTATAAATCATATGTTGGTTTGCATCTTTTCCAAATGTAAGTACAGTAATAATACCTTTGTCTGTACCGTTGTCTAAAAGACGCTTGATCCTATCAGCCAAGAGATGGGTTTTGCCAGCACCGGGTCCCGCTAGAACAAGAGTAGGTGATGCAAAATTAGTAACAATTTCTTCATAATTATTCAACGCCATATAATTTATTTCCTTTTTTATTTACTTTTTACTGTCAAAATTCTCTACAATTTCTATCTCATCATCGGTTAGTCATATAATTTATAAACCATCTGGTCAATTTGCTCTTGAATTTTTCGAAGTTCCGGGGTCTTCACAAATTCATTCTATATCCTTATTAGTATTTTGACATATTTTGTCGCAGATTTCGTTAAATTGTAACAAGTAGGTTTCCATTTCATTATAACAATCAATAAATAAGGTAAGCGCTCCTAATAATAGTGGTAAAGCTACTGAAAGAGGAATATTCCCAACTTCTTTCCCTAGTTCAAGGATAATTTTCTCCCGGTTTAACTTACTATAAGCACCAAAGAGACCAGACCAATTTGGATGAGCAAATTCTGATAAAGAATTATAGGCATTTCTATAACCTTGAAAATCTTTGTCTGTATGATCAATAGCTGTTAGAATATTGTAACTTTCTATGAGTCTTTCTTCATTCTTTGAACCGAATAAAGATTTCATAAAAAATTCATCGATATTCCCTAATTCCTTTGTAGCACAAACTTGTTTTAAATTCTTATAAAGCCAGTATAAAACTGATGTTGTTTCAAATACAGCCCGAGTCATTATTATTGCTGGAACTATTTTCTTTAACTCGAAAAGTTCAACTGCAACTTCAGATAGTTCAGCAATTCTGTGAATAAGTACTTCACGCAAAGAAAATGCCTTAAACGGTAACTTTGAAGAATGACTTAATGATTCAGCTTTAATTTTCTTTGGAAGATTTGACGTTAACTGTTTTGAAAGCTGTTTGGCTTTTGATATTTTTTTCTTTTCTTTATTATTGAATTTCATAAAACATTTTTAATTCTAAGCTCAACCTAGTTTTATCAGTCTTAATTAAATTATAACCAAGGTTTTTTTAAATTATATAAACCTCCCTTTATAAAAATGCTATTTTCGAACCCTATTAAACTTCCACAACCTGAAGGATAAATATTATATTTAATTTCACTAAAGATTCAATCTATAATTAGAAAACTCACTGTTCAAGCATCACTATTTTAGTTTAAATAGACACATCCTAATTTTTCTATGTTTTAGATTTCCATTTTACGAGGTCTTCCTTTAGACGTCTATCTATAATAATACCTAGAGCCTCAACCATCTGGTTAAAAAACTCCTCAGGTTCTATAGATTGTCACGGTAGGACAGCCAGTTACCTGACTGCCCCCGCACAGATCCTAGCGTGCGGAACTACCGCACTGGGCTCTTCAGAGATACTCGCCTCCGTAAAAGACACATTAGTATTGCCTTCTTTGCTATTCCCTGCAGTGAGGTTTGCATTTGTTATCCAGTCCAACAGTCTGGCAAATGTTATCCTTTGCAGGCTACGTATTCTGTCAGCCCCTTCCTCTATTTCATAGAGTATTATGAGCTGATCCGAATCCCTATAAGCCATCAGTCATCCTCTCTTTTCATCGGGTAGACTTACCTTATAGTAAGGAGCTTATAGGGTCTCCCAAGTTTCCTATATCTCTCTACAGACATGCCATGTGCCAAGACCCCGGCAGACCCTCTTAGAATCTCACCATATGCGATTCTTTTGTGTAGGCTTCCGTTGCGAAAACGACGTCGCCATCTGCATTAATCTTTATTTACGAGGCTGTATAATTCACTTCAGGAAGTACGGTCTTCCCTATGGCCTATCTGTTTCCCTGTGTACGCTTCATCTAATGGTTACCCATTTCAATGCAACACTCGGTACGGGTGGTTGGCTAGACCTTACCCAACAGGGACTTTCACCCTGCAAGAAATATAAAACTTCTTGGCGCTCTTCCGCTAAAAGTTACCAAATTATTAAACTATACAGCTGCCCACTGTCACATAACCTAGACTTTGTTATATTTCAAGACTTGACCCTTCTACCTTCCCCTAAACTCTTTGCCTTTTTCTCTTTTAGGATTTCTATAGACAAAATCCTTGAATAATGAAAAATCTAATAACCATTGAATTATCGATTCAACATCTGTGCCAGTGTTTCCGGTTAAAGATGGTATTGGTGTAGATTCGAATCTCCTATTCATTATTTCTGGAAGATCCATTTCATAACCTCATAATCATTTATTACTAATTTAAGGGGCACCTGTCCCTATTTATTTAATATCTGTTGCCAATTTTGTATTTCTTTATTTCCATCTGGCGGTGGCATTACCGATATAATTTTAGTGCTTGGCCATAGAGTGCGTGCTGCTTCAATTTTTGATTCAATGTTAACTAAGAGAACACACTCCAAATTTTTACCCTCGGATTGTAGAAGATTCAAAACTGCTTCATCGTAAGGGTTAAATGCAAACCCAAAAACAATTATTCGTGTGGCTTTTCTGAGAATTTCTTTAGCCAAATTCCAAACAGATTTCAAAGAGTCTGGTGATTGTTTCTCGGGTGTTGGTGCCACAATCAAAGCATGACCTGTCAAACCACGTCGGCCATTTGTATAATGAATTTGCTCATCCCATGAAATACTACCATGAATCTTTGCTAATGGAATCCTGCCTTTGAGTGTAACTGGATTTTTCCACTGGGAAAGAGGATATGGTCCTCGACCTGTCAACATTTCATTAGGAATACCGTAGTTAAATCCCTTTGTCCCAAGCGCATATTCTACAACCATATCATAATTTGTAGTGATGATGCCACCTAATAATGGGGCGTAAAATCTTTGGAAAAAGCTTTGTGCTTTAACAATCCCTGGAACATTGAATCTGCGGTTTTCATCAATCATCAAAACATGTCTGCGCCATTTCTGTGCATGATATTCTTTCCAAATGAATAATTCCGAAAGCCTACGAACAATATACCAAAGAACCGCCTGTTTGTTCTTTTCCTGAAAATTCAATGCATCTGCTATGAATTGTTCGGTAAGCCCATGCAGGTGTGATATATCCCAATTATGTTTAAGAGACTTTACAATCTCAAGTTTTTTATATTCACGCGGCCCCCATAGCTCAATGTCGAAATCGAACAACTGGCTGGCCACTGGCAAATCCACAGCCCACTTTGAAAATCCAGCTCCAAGAAACAAAGCTAACATAACGCCACCTGTGTATCATAAAAATATAATTTCATCTAACATTCCGAGCATATGCAAAGTTGCTGGCCTTAAGCCGAGCCATTTATGTGAAGCGCCGAAGGCGCGAAACCGCATAAGCCCTGTTAGACGAAGTGGCGCCTCTTGTTATTTATTCCATGCATCATTGAAAGATTTAAGAATACTATCTTTATTTTTGGAATCTTTGATCTCATTTATCATAAAAACTTTCTTTCCTGCATCTTTTATAGAGGCTCCAATATGATATACTCTAATATTATCAACAATAATGAATCTATCATGGAAATCCTCTGTTATATTTTTTTCAACATTTAAATAAGGAAATTGACATTTAAACAAAATTAATTCGTGATCAAAATCTGAAATTTTATCCTTTGTTAATACCTTGATATGAATTGTTTTAGTATTACTAACATTTTTCAAAAACTCGAAAAGAGATCTATCTATATATGGATCGATAATTGCAATTTCAGAAGTAGCTTTCTCTATTATTTTTCTGATTGAAACATAAGCATCATATACTAAGCCCTTTTTAAAATAAAGCTCAATAATTTCTTTTCTCCTAGGATTTAATTGTCCTTTAATCAATTCCCATCCAATTTGTTTTAGACGTTCTTCTATTTCAGAGTGTTTCTCTGGAAATTTATCTGAAATATTCATAAATATTAGATATATTACATGTAGCGCTTCTAAATCAGATAATTCTCTAATTGCATTATTCAAACGGGGAATATATACTCTAAGTCTAGTCTTATGTGAAAAACTCTCTGCCTTGTTTAAAATTAAATCTATAGAGACCCCACTCCGATGAATGATATGTAAAAAGTCATCACTATCTAATTCGGTTAACACTGATATTGCAATGGGCAAAGGGTTTAACTTGCTTTCAAAATTTCTCATTTTATTACTCTCCTATGGGGGCACCATTTCGTATAAAATCCCGATGTTTACGAAGTCCCAAAAGGATTTAGTGATAGCGTCGTAAATATGCTGTTATTCGAAGTTTTTGTTGTATTTTATATCACGAAACTAGATTAACTAAACCTTGGTAAAGCTAAAGGAGTAATGATTAATTCTTTTTCTATTCTTTTTGCGTGAGAATTTATAGAATATGGTATTTCTATATGCATCGCAATGTATTTATCATTTGAATACAATCTTCTTATTTCTGGGGCATTATCATAACTCAATACCCAATCATAACTTAAGCAGATTATTTCTTTATGAAGTTGTTTGTGCTCTTCCTTGTTGAAATAACATCTGTATAAACCGTCAGCTTTATTAAAGAATGGGGGATCGAAATAAAAAAACAACCTGTTTAATCTCTTTTTGTTTTTTACCCAATCTTGGGCATATTTTATTGTATCTTTCCAGTCAAATGGCAAAACAATTACACTTCGGCTAAAAGCAGAAATATATTTTATTTTTTCTATGAGTCTTTTTTTATTAAATCTGCAATCGATTTTGTATTGCGACTTTTGACTTTTACCTCCTAAAGGACCAGCTATATCAGTCATTATTCCTGAAAAACTAGTTCTGTTCAAATAAATACAAGCTTCCGCCAACTTTTCCTTTTCACAATTCTCGAAAGCTCTGGCGATTTTTTTATATTTATAGAAAGTATTTAGATTTATTTTAACCCTTTTAATAAAATCAATTAGATAATCAGGATTTGAAAACAATACTTCCCAAAAACTATAAATGAGTTTGTCTTTATCTGCAATGATAATTTTATCTACAATCCCATTTAAGAGAAAATGTAATGCAATATTGCCACCACCTACAAAAGGTTCAACAAGAACATTAGGATTTAGTTTATTGTATTTTATTATCTCATAAAGATACGAGACTAGCTTTCTTTTTGATCCAGGGTATCTTAATGGGCTTAAATCTTTAACTTTCATTTTATCTCTCATACTTTCATGACCTTATAGTTGAAAGCTCTTCTGGAATAGCAAATACAAGTTCATTCATAACAAAAAAGGACAATGCTTCTTCGAGCTCTTCAAATAATTTTTTTCTTATCGACTCTACAAGAATCTCTTCCTCAAGGGTTGCTACTATAATTTTCCTATTTACGATCTTTATATCTTTAAAAATGTCAGGTCGACTCGAGGAACCAGTCAGATCTCGTCTATCATCTTGAAGAATATCTACATAAGTTAGAAGGATGGAAAAGGGGAAATCTTCAGCTCTAATGTTTTTTATAGAGTTTTTTCTAAAACAATTCCTTACTTTTAAATCATGAAATAAGATAGATATGCTTGCGAGCATTATATGTCTATAAATAAACTCTCTGTCTTCGCTTCTTTCTATGTGTCTAATTTGTTTGATTGTCAACAATGCTAATCGTAACGCACCTGCTGTCCCATGAGCTCCTTCCTCAATAAAAGATATTTTCATATTATTTTTAAATTTTGTTGATTGAGCTGGATGTGGAAATCCATCAAAAACCCATTTTTCCCCTTTATTATTAGTAATATGGTCAAATAAATGATTTAATACTTCTACAATGAAATAATACTCTGGAGAATTCCATAATTCTTGCCTGTTTTGTTTCACGCAACCATCGATTAACACAGAATTGTCTTCTTCCTCTAATCCATAAGTTTGACAAAAAAGAGATTGTTGTAAAAGTACCGGATAGCCTATATCATGGTACAGTGAGGTCAATATCCATATATATTCTAAGATTATGTCATCACCATATTTTTTAGCTAAGTTATCAAATCTTTCATAAGATTTATCTATTATCATAAATCCTAACATCATTGTATTAAATGCATGAAAATAATGATCTCGAATCCCAACTTCTGGATTGGTTGCAATTTTTTCTATTTCAGACATAAAATTAATTGGGTCGGCATCTAATTTAAACTGCTCATCGCAAGTAAGTATCTGTTGCATAAATTTTTTAATCATTTTATTTTCGTTATTTTCCTCTGGTTTTTTTTCTATATATCTTTTAGAAAATCTTCTTATTAAATTGCCTATTTCTCCTTTGAGATTTTCGCAATCAGCTAAATATTTTAATATATTAGGAAGTAGTTTACACTTTAAATTAAAACTGTTTGTAATTGATAAATCCAGCAATGATTTTTCCCATTCGTTATGTAATATACCAAAATCATTTGATAGTTCTTGTAGTTCAAGCGCTTTTACATCTTCATTTGTATTAGTTATGAAAAAACTCTTTAAACTTATTCCTTCCTCTTTAAAACAATCCACAAGATATTGGGCATTCTTACATTCTTCTTTTACTTCAGAATCATCAATAAAATGTTCATAGCAAAAAGGCACAAACATAAAAAACTTATCTTCACAGAAAACTAAGTATGGTGGATACCAATTTATTTCTTTATTGTTAAGTGTGGAATCGATCTTTTCATTGGGGTCATCTATGAAATCAAAAGGTCTGCCCGAATTACCAAGGACTTCAGAAATAATCGCTTTATAATCTATCAAGATTAGTCACTCCTAAGATAAATTTTGAAAATCTTGCTTAAAGTCATCAAGAGCACTTTCTAAGTCTTGAAGTATTTCATTCAATTCTTCTTTTTTTGTTTCGATTGCCATCTCAGATAATAATGAAATATCATACTCTTTCAGAATTGTAGTTATTTTAAGAAGTTGATTACGAAGTTCCCTATATGAGGGTTTCATCATCTTTTCAGCCTCTGGAAATTTTGCGAGGAATTCTTCTTGAGCTTCTTCAAACGTATACTCAACTTCTTTTACAAGCTTGTCAAATATCGTAGAAGCATATTTATGCTGTTCTATATTTTCTTTTGGAGTTCTAACAATATACCTAGCCTTTCTTACTTCAGTCGCTGCACGAACTATGCCATCTATGTATTTCTGCAATAGAAGTTTTCTAACCTCATCTTTTTTGACTATTTTAAAATAGTTAGGAAAATTTTTTTCAGCCGGTTTTATTATCCCCCCCTCAATTTCAGCTATTGTCCAATATAAATCAGGTCTTCCATCGTAAACCATATTTTTAATATTTGCCGGCCATCTTAAAAAATTTAATCGGTCATTTATCGTTCTTTTGTTAGTACCAGTGCGTTTTACTAGTTCTGTCGCTATCTTGTTCTCATCTTCCTTAAATTTATCTTTCAGCTGTTCATATAAAGGTTCTAACGCTTTACATTGTTGACAGGCATCCCATTGTACCCGATTAGTATGAATATGAAACATTATGTTCTTTACTTCATCTTTATCAATTTCATCAAGTATTACATGTGCCGGTGTGTCTTTGATTCCTAACTCTTTTAGAGCCAAATATCTTCGTTCTCCATCTACCAACCTATATTTCTTTTTAGCCCCTTTTAATTCTTGAACTACCAAAGGAACTATAAGTCCAAATTCTTTAATGGATCTTTTGAGGTATATAAGTTGATCATCATTATCCCTAACCAGCGGTCCGCGTGGATTATTAAGGTTAGGTTCGATTTTAGATACCTCTATTGTTTCTAAAGAAAAATTGCATCTTTCCATAGTTTCAACCTCCTTTAAAATTCTCTACATACAAAACTTTTTCAAGAAAAATGTCAGGTGACAACTCTTTGACAAATCAATAAAAGTTTCCATGTAAAGTATATTTAACTATCATTCTCCTCTACCTCTATATCCAGCTGGCGGAAGGTTTCCTTTATTGCATTTTCATAAGCTTGTTCAGAGATTGAGCCATCTTTAGCGGTGAGTTCTATTTCTAGAGTATTAAATTTGCTTTGCAATAGATTCATTGTCCGCAATATATCATAAATACGACCCTTAGGTATTTTGAATTTTAAATACACCATTTCCCTTGCATGTTGTTCGATAGTTGGAGTAACAGAAGTGTCTCCTACTTTTTCTTTGCTTCCTTTATCAATTGTAGATTTTTCTCCTGATTCTCCAGGTGGATATGGAGATGTTTTATCTCTTTCTTCTTTTTGCTTTTGGCATATTTCTTGACTAATAATAATTTCATTCCCTAAAAATACAAATATCCCGGGTATTTCTTCTTTAAAGTAGTTACAAACTGGAACATCATTCTTAAGTTCACCCAATCCAAATTCTCCTATACGTACCCCATTAATAATTCCATCTTCAAATACTTTTTTGTTTATAGATCTTGATTCACCTGGCGTTCTAAGAGTTGTTTGATAAATTTGTTCTATTGAGACATATTCTCGACCAACAAGGTACTTTTCTTTAAGAAACAATGGAGAAATTCTTTCTAGTATTTCGCTATTAGAACGTAAGCTATCATATGCTTTTTGATCTAAAGTCATATCTTCGCCAAAAATAGGTACTCCTAAAATAATCTCCTTAAATTTATCTTTATCGGGAATGGAAACTTCTCGATAATATCTACAAATTGACTCTTTTAGTTCAGATTCGGCTTTTTTTATCGCTTTTTTTATATCTTTTCTTTGTTCTTCAGATAGATTAAGATTTTTATCTTTTTCAATATAATCATAAGCTATTTTATTTTTTATAACATTTACAAAATTGGACCTTTCTGATTCAAGAGGATAAAGAAAAAATACTGTATTTCGATAAACCCGCGGAGTTTGTCCTTTATTTTTTAGAATAGAATCCATTAACTTTTGATCCTTATTTTTTAAGATAACAAGTTTAAGATCTTCAGAATCTGATATATCTTCTGATTTTTCCTCCCAGATAAAAATCTTTAGCTTATCACCTTTTAAATTTTCTCTCAAGAGTTCAGATTCTGTTGCAATAAGTTCTTTATCTTTAATATTTTCCTTATTAATATATATAATTTTATTTATATTAGGTTGATTGTTAAAAAAATATTTTTCCCCTTTAGAATGTATGTAAAATAACCTCCCACTTTCTCCAGTTAATTTTTGAAA
>Ga0307380_10013258_pt1 | contig 10196 bp, 8 predicted proteins | sample UN3MG_FD_202239 | JGI IMG/M metagenome (GOLD analysis project Ga0307380, IMG submission 202239) | Soil microbial communities from Risofladan, Vaasa, Finland - UN-3 | ecosystem: Environmental > Terrestrial > Soil > Coastal area > Acid sulfate soil | place: Finland: Risofladan, Vaasa | collected...
TTTTCCTCCTCTACGCACTCTGCGTCTTCGTCTCGATCATCGCCGGATATCTCTTCCTACGTGTGCCACTGAGCTACCACGACTTCATGGAATTCGCCAAGATCGGACTCTACTACTGCGCATTCAGAATCGGGATGCGCGCGAACTGGCAGCAACCTGGAATCGGTCGCTACGCACCGCTGATGTTGATAGCCGTCATCGTCGTGGCCGCGATCGCCATCAGCCAAGCCTACAATCTGCTGGGAGTGAATGACTATCTGTCCCCCCTGTACATCGAGCGGGAGTTCATCCTGAGCATGGTACGAAGAACTACCAGCTTCAGAGTCGCCGGGACCATCGGGAACCCCAATCATTTCGGGTTCATGGAGACTATGGTAGTGTCCTTTCTCCTGAGTGCGGTGCTGTTCTGCCAACAGCGCTTAAACAGGATCACGTTGGGAGCCCTTCTGTCAGCGCTAGCCCTCTCTCTGTTCTGCATATTCCTGACCGCATCCAGGACGGCAACGGTGGCAGTTGCAGGCAGTGCCGCTTTTATCCTGGCCACCTTCCTCTTCTCTGGTCGAACCGTGGGCCTGCCGCGCAGACTTCTGTCCATCTTTTTGGCGCTGGCTCTTGTGATCGCCATTCTGCCCTTTGCCCATGACAGGTTCTTCTCCGTGATGAGGAGTCTCTTGGATCCATCGGGTATCGGGCAACTCTCCACTGTCGAGGCGAGGGTTGTGGCCTGGCGAACCGCAATGGAGCAGATCCGAACATCACCCATCGTTGGCTGGGGTATGGCTACCGGCAATCTGGCCGGTCCGGTGGATAACGACTATCTCCTCCTACTGCGGCAGTTCGGGATCGTGGGGCTGGCGGTCCTCGTACTGTTGTTCACCCACGTGTTTCGTACAGCGGGGGGACTCGCGGCTGGAGGGCGCAACCCGTTGCGGACTGCCTACGGCCGTGCGGTACAAGGTATCCTCGTCGCCCTCGCTCTGTACAGTTTCACAGCTGGCGCCTTCGAGAACCAGCAGCTAATGGTGATACTCTGGATACTCGTAGGTGGTCTGTACGCCCTTATCCGCGATCGCGGAAGCCCTGCACAAGCTGTGGCAGCTTCCCCATCGGCGATCACGGGACAGCAAGCGTCCGTTGACTGACCGGGCTCCCATTGCTCCACCGATGCCGAACCAGCGTGCTAAGCTCGCATCAGCCGAGAAGTAGAATTGGCCGCTGGCCAAGCCCAGGAATCTCTCACCTGCTCTGCGACCGCGCCACTGCAATGCGAGAATGCGAAGGGCCGTGCGTCCCGGTGGAGGCCACACGTCCAAAGAGGCGCAATGTTGTGTACTGCCCCAGCGCACATGAGAACGCGTCTGGCGCAATGGGAAAGGAGAGGCATAGTTTGAAGGTGCTCGTCCTCTCTCACCTGTATCCTCACGCCTCGGACCCGCGCCTTGGGGTCTTCGTAGAGGAAGAGGTCAAGGCGCTGTCTGACCTCTGTCAGCTCAAGGTCATAGCGCCGATTCCTTGGGCTCCCCCTCTCTGGCAAACACGCAGATGGGGCGCTCACGCCCCGCCGCGCCGTCACGAGATCAGGCAGGGGATAGAGGTCTTTCGTCCACCGATGATCGTTCTCCCTAAGAGGGTACTGTTCTCGCTCCTGGGCTTCAGCTATTTCGTATCGGTGTTCGCCCGCACCAGGGCATTGGACAGCAGCTTCGGCTTCGATCTCATCCACGCACACACGGCGTATCCTGATGGATTCGCCGCTGCCCTCCTGGGAAAACTCCTCCGTCGGCCTGTGGTCGTGACCCTGCACGGCAGCGACATAACCGTGAATCTCGAGCGCTATCTGTGGCGCAGATTGAGTTTGTGGGGACTGTCCAACGTTGCCCACGTGATCGCCGTCAGCCAGGCTCTGCGAAAGACGGTTGTAGACAAGTACGGGGCAGATGGAGACAGAGTCACAGTCATTCCGAATGGGGTAGATGTCACCAGATTCGTGCCGGTCCCAGCAGCAGAGGCGCGTAAAGCGCTGGGGATGGATGACCAAGGGCCGATCGTCCTGTATGTTGGCGCCATCAAGAGGTCCAAGGGAGTGGGCTACCTGTTGAGGTCAGCTGGGAGGCTCGTGGAGACCCACAAGCCCTGTCCCAGGTTCTTCTTCCTGGGCGAAGGAGAGTACGAGCGAGAGGCCAGACAACTGTCCGACGAACTGGGACTTGCCGACATAGTGGTCTTCGCGGGAAATAAGCCCAATAGAGAAATACCAGTGTGGATGAACGCCTGTGATGTTCTGGTGCTGCCCAGTCTGAGCGAAGGGTTCGGAGTGGTCTTGATCGAAGCGATGGCTTGCGGCAAACCGGTCGTGTCCACTCGGTGCGGCGGACCAGAGGAGATAGTAATGCCAGGCACGGGCATTCTGGTGCCCCCCCACGATGAGGTCGCTCTGGCGGAGGCGCTGGACGACGTATTGACCGGCAAACGCGCCCTCGACCCCCGCACGATCCGACAGCATGCAACAGCCAACTATTCGTACGACCACATCGCGTCTCGCATAATGGGGGTCTACACACAAACACTTCAGGGCGGTGAGCGGGTTTCTCACCCATCCTGATTGTCGTTCCCACGCATCGGGTGTGAAAACCCGATTCGGGAGCAAACGCCTCCTCATATCACCAGTCGCTGTACCGCCCGTCCAACGTTTACTGCAACCGCTTCCTCGCACATCGTGGCATCCAACCAAGGGGACGCTTGCTTGGGATCGAGAGGACACCTATAATCTTGACGCCCGGGCAGTGCGATGCCGCGCAGAAGACCTGCGGCACCCCCTCGACACACCTGACGGGGATCCGACCGGACTTCGGCCTTCAACTGTTCGCGACCTTGGCACAAATGGTGCTCCTGGCACAGCGAGTGAATCCTGGAACGGGAATCGAGTAATGATAGTCTTGGGCATTGACGGCGCCTCTCCCAAAACAGTCTTCGACTGGGCGGAGAAAGGAATCCTCCCAGAGTTCGCCAAACTGCTCAAACAGAGCAGCTTTGGGACCCTATGGAGTATCAGCACATCAAGCGCCGCCTGCTGGACATCCCACCTGACAGGCGTTCGGCCAGCAAGAAGCGGGGTCGAAGGCTTCCTCAAGGGGAATCGGTTCGCACGCACGGACGATATCCAGTTGAAGACATATCCAGAACTGCTCTCTGAGCGAGGCTACAGGGTCGGCCTGGTCAACATGCCGATCACCCATCCCCCACTGACGCTAGAAGATGGATTCTGTGTTGGCGGGCAATTGACGCCTGTTGGCAGCGATGACTACACTCGCCCGCTGAACCTCGGCCGAGAGTTGGACGATTACGAGATCGGCATACAGTACGGGATCCGGCGATACGGCTTCGTGGACGATGAATTGGAGATCCCTCTCGCCCAGTTGAAGGAGGACGTGCTGCGAGTGGCGACTCGGAGAATCAATAATGCAAGAATGCTGATGCATCGGCTGCGATGGGACCTGTTCGCCCTGCTGATCACGGGGACTGACAGCCTGCAGCATTTCTTTTGGCACCAACTCGATACCAGGCAGGCAGAGCGGACTGCCATCTTTGAGCTCTATCGCCGCATCGATGCGTTCGTAGGCAGGCTCCGCAAGGACTACCCGAAGGAACACCTCCTCATATTGTCTGATCATGGCTTCCAACGGGACTATTGGGAGAGCAGCCCGAGTCACGGGAGAATCATACACAGAGTCCAGGCACGCCTCGGCCGAACAGTCCCCGACCGGATCAAGCAAAGCAGGCTCTACTCCTATAGCTTTGATCTATTCACCCGTTCAGCAGCCCTCTTTGCGCGACCCAGGACGGTTGGACGACCGGGCACTACGTTGGTCCATACCGGAAATCACGATCGGAAAGGCGTGTGGATTCTTGCCGGACCGGGCATAAAGAGGGACAATCACCTCGACATCGGCTTCCTGGACCTTAATCCCGTCATCATGTATCTCATGGATAGCCCGATCCCGACGTGCTACGACGGACGGTTTGTAGCGGGCATTTTCGATCATGATCCTCGCCCGCTCTACAGTGACTCCCCGCTTGCTGTCGACCGAGTACCGGCGCAGGACGAGGACGAGCTCGCTGTCCGGGAGCGGCTCGAGGGACTGGGATACATCGAAATGGTAGAGAGGGACAAATGAGGTTCTGGGTGGACGAGCGCGCGTCCTGTCCTAGGACCCGAGTCCCGCGTGTTGCGCCGGGAGCCCCGCATCGCCCCAGGAAAGTCCTGCCCGCAGCCCGACTTCTCGCTGGCCTATGGCCGCGCAAGCGCGAGGTCACAGACATCCCTTCGGCTGTCTCTACGCGCACGCACCGCACTCAGGCCAGATTGGCCCCGAATGTGCGCAGATGGTGACAAGGACCTAGACAGCATCGAAGCACTGCATCGGACCCTATCCCGCCGCTGCGAGCGCGCCAGAGGCAGCGAAGCGCTTCAGAGTTGGATTTGACATGGGCTTCAGAATGCTCTACATCGTTCCCTTCTTTCCCTACCCTGCGCACGGAGGGGGGCGTCTTCGCGTCTCCAACCTCATCGCTCGCCTGTCACGTCGGAATGAGATCCATCTCGTAGCCTTGACCCTTTCGGCAGAGGACCGATCCAGGGCGTCACAGGCTATGGCGCTTGATTTCTGTGCCTCGGTCGAAGCTGTGCCCCACCGGCGTTCAAAACTGGGGGCGGCCTTGAGAACCATCGTGGGCGGCCAGCCATACGAGATCAGCAGGACATGGAATAGCGAGATGCGGAGACGGGTAGATGCTGCGCTGGCCGCTGTCCAGCCAGATGTCGTGATGTGCAGCCGCCTTGCCGGAGCCCAGTACTGGCCTCGGTTTGCCGGTGCCCTGTCGATACTGGACCAACATGACCTCTCCCGCTATCTCTGGGAGACCACCATAGCAGCCGCCCCGCAGTGGTGGGTCAGGCTCTTCAGCAAACTCAACCAGCAACTGGTTGTCCGATATGAGAATGAAATCTACCGTCGCTTTGACGCTTGCGTCTCAGTATCAGAGCGAGAGCGGGACCTCACCAGCACATTCGCCCCTCCCGAGATGCAGCTTCTGGTCGCGCCGAACGGAGTGGATACGGAGTACTTCAAACCTCAGCCCGACAGACCCGTCGAGAGCACGAGCGTTGTCATGAGCGGGACCATGAGCGAGCGGAGGAACGTAGATGGTGCCGTGTGGTTCTGCACCGAAATCCTTCCAGCGCTCCGCGACCGCTTTCCGTCCCTCACATTTCGCATAGTAGGGCGGGATCCGGTACCCGCCGTTCGGCGCCTTGGCACGCAAGAGGGTGTGGTGGTCACCGGAAGCGTGCCCGACGTACGACCGTACCTGGCATCCGCCGCCGTGGTAGTCGCGCCTTATCGTTTCGGCAGCGGGGTCAAGCACAAGATACCCATCGCCATGTGCATGGGCAAGGCGATAGTAGCCACCAACAATTCATGTCAGGGCCTCCCCGCCCAAAACAACAGTCATCTGCTGATTGCAGATCGGCCGGCTGAGTTCGCCGAAGCCGTCGAGCGGCTACTGACGGATTCAGGACTGCGTGATGAGCTGGGGAGAAACGCGCGCTCCCTGGTCCTGGCAAGGTACAACTGGGATGATATTGCGGCTGGGTTAGAGGAAGCCTTCTCGGAATCCCTGCGCCTGCACTAACCACAGATGTCATCTCCATGCCTGAGGAGGGATCAAAGTCCTATGCGTATCAGCGTGTTTGGCCTTGGCTACGTCGGAGTGGTCACCGCCGCTTGCTTTGCGAAAGACGGTCATCAGGTCATCGGCATCGATATCGATAAGGAGAAGGTAGACCTGATCAACAAGGGCATATCGCCGATCATCGAAAACGGAATCGATGAGTTGATTGGGGAAGGCGTGCGGGCAGGCCGTCTGGCTGCAACCGCGAGCGCGGAGGAAGCCGTGCACTTTAGTGACCTCGCCTTCATATGCGTGGGCACGCCGTCACTGCCCGGTGGCACCTTGGACACGAGGTCGATAGAATCAGCTAGTGCTCAACTCGGCGATCAGTTGCGCGCACGAACCGCACCCTTCCTGATCGTCATCAGGAGCACGGCTCTGCCCGGCACCACCCGCACGCTGGCCATCCCAACACTAGAGGCGCATTCTGGGCGCCCCATAGGTGATGGGTACGATGTGGTCTATCATCCAGAGTTCCTCCGCGAGGGAACCTCGGTTCCTGATTTCTATGATCCGCCCAAGATCGTGGTCGGCGAGCGCGTTTCAGGCGCCGGCCAATTGGTGCTCCAACTGTATGAGGGCATCGAGTGTCCCCGATTCACTACCTCGATCGAGGTAGCCGAGGCTGTGAAGTACGCCGACAACGCCTTCCATGCGCTCAAGATCACGTTTGCCAATGAAGTCGGGCGTTTCTGCAAGGCGGAGGGAATCGACGCCCGCGAGGTGATGGACCTTTTCTGTGCCGACACCAAGCTCAACATCTCACCAAGATACTTGCGTCCCGGCTTTGCTTTCGGCGGCTCTTGCCTGGGCAAGGACCTACGAGCCCTGCTCTCCGAAGCTCATGCCATGGGCCTGGAGCTGCCGCTCTTGGACTCGATCTTGAGCAGCAACCGCGCCCAGGTGGAGCAGGTAGTACGGCTCATTGAAACGCACAGTCCTGAGAGCGTGGGACTGGTCGGTCTGTCCTTCAAGCCAGGCACCGACGATCTCCGTGAGAGCCCCCTCGTGCAACTGGCCAAGCAGATAGTTGGCAAGGTCGGGCGATTGTTGATCTATGACGAACGGGTCCAAGCAGATCGGCTCATCGGGAGCAACAAAGCCTACATCGAGCAACACCTACCTCGACTTCCGGGACTGCTGGTCGAGTCCCCACGCCATCTCTCCGACTGCGATCTGATCGTGGTCGGCCACCCCCTCGATGATCACTGGCTGCGCGAGTGGATGGCCGCAGGTATCCTGGTACTTGATCTGGTCGGCGCTGCCGACCACGCAGCGCACGAAAGGTACGCAGGGATAGCATGGTAGAGCAGCCAGTCCAGATTCCAGCCCCAGCGCCCATACGCACAGAGTGAGATGAGAATCCTGTACCTCCATCAGTACTTCACGACCCGCGCGGGTACGGTGGGTACGAGGTCATACGAATTCGCGAGATACCTTGTGGGCAAGGGACACCAGGTCTCCCTCGTTACCGGAATTAGCGAAAGGAGCAAGGTCGCTGACTGGGCTGATAAGCCCGGTGGGTTGATCAGCAGGGGAACGATTGACGGTATAGACGTCACCGTGCTAAAGATTCGCTACTCCAACATTATGGGCTATGGGCGGCGGATGGTGTCCTTCGCTGCGTTCATGCTGTTGGCCGTTTGGGCAGGGCTCAGAGTCGGGAAACGGGATCTCGTCTTCGCGACCTCTACGCCGCTGACCATAGGTATACCCGGTTTCATCGTTAGTCGATTACGCAGCGTGCCCTTCGTGTTTGAGATTCGCGACCTATGGCCAGCAGCGCCAATAGCCGTGGGAGCTCTTCGAAACAGGACCGTGATCCGGCTTGCCAAGTGGCTCGAGGCATTCCTCTACCACTCTGCAAGGAGGGTGATCGTCCTCTCACCCAGCGCACTTGAGGTGCTCGTCCAGGAAGGTGTTCCAGAGGAGAAGCTGAGGCTAATACCCAACTGTGCGGACCTGGAGCTATTCAAGCCCGGCACGGCAAGAGACTTTCGCGCCAAACACGCTCTGGAGGACCGATTCATCTGTCTGTACTCTGGAGCGATGGGCGTGGCCAATGGTCTGGACATCATACTGAGAACCGCGGACCTGCTGCGTGACGATGATACTCTCCTCTTCGTGCTGGTTGGTGACGGCCGGGAAAAAGCGCGGCTGATTGCCACCAAGGAGAGACTCCAGCTGGGCAACGTTCTCTTCCTCGACCCCAGGCCCCGGGAACAGCTCCCGGACATCGTAGGGTCCGCTGACCTGGGGCTGTTGGTCTTCAAGCCTCTCAAGATCTTCGAGACAACCAGTCCCAACAAGCTCTTCGACTACCTTGCTGCAGGAAAACCAGTGTTGACCAATCTGGGTGGCTGGATAAAGGAGCTCCTAGAGCGAAGCGGCGCTGGGATCGCAGTGCCAGCGGACGATGCCGCCCAGATGGCAGAGGCGATAATCTGGCTGAGCAAGAATGAGGACACCCGGCGTCGGATGGGGATCAGCGCTCGCGAGCTTGCGATTGCGGAGTTTGACAGGACAAAGATGGCAAGGCAATTCGAACGAGCCTTACTTGAGAGTGTCGTGTCGGCTGAGGACTGAGGAGTAATGGTCTCAAACCGAGTAGGCGCATTCGCCAAGCGAGGACTAGACCTTCTCGTGTCGGCCTCTGTCCTCCTCGCTGGTGCACCAGTCTTGGTGCTGATCGGCTTGGCAGTCAAATCGACCTCAGCCGGGAGTATACTGTTCGTTCAGAATCGCGTGGGCAAAGATGGGAAGCGATTCCGCACCTACAAGTTCCGAACCATGATCGAGGGGGCGGCGAACCAGGGGGCAGGGCTCTTAATAGAGGGGCAGGATGACCCCAGGATCACCAGGGTAGGTAAGGCTCTGCGACGATGGAGCCTGGATGAACTGCCGCAGTTCATCAACATCCTGAGAGGTGAGATGAGCGTGGTAGGTCCCCGACCGACCCTTCCTTATCAGGTGGAACAGTATGATGAGTTCCAGCGGAGAAGGCTGGAGGTCAAACCAGGAATCACCGGTTGGGCTCAGATTCACGGTCGAAACGTCCTATCCTGGCCCGAGCGCATAGAGTACGATGTGTGGTATGTGGACAACTGGACTCTTGGATTGGATGCGGAGATAATCTTGAAGACCCTGCCCGTTCTGCTGAGGAAAGAAGGGCTGTACGGCGACAAGGAGAAGTTCCTCATAAGACCCCAGGATGAGAGCCGGAGATGAAAAGGATTATAGTCTATGGGGCTAGTGGTCACGCCAAGGTGTTATTGGATACTCTGGAGCGCATGGGCGAGTACGAGATCGTGGGCCTGGTAGATGACAATGTCAAGCTGGTGGGCCAGGAAGTGTTCGGCCATCGAGTTCTTGGAGATACGAGAATACTGGGTGAGGTCAGGGCCATGGGAGTGGAGGCCAGCATCGTGGGAATCGGCGACAACAAGACTCGAGGTGCCCTGGCGAACAGGATGCTGGAGTATGGACTAGAGTTGATCAACGCCATCCATCCCTCGGCCTGCATCTCTGGCGGCGTGCACATAGGCCCCGGGTCCGCGATGATGGCCAACGCGGTGGTGAACGCTGATTCCTCCCTTGGAGCGAACGTGATCGTCAACACCGCTGCGACTATCGACCACGACAACGTCATAGGTGACTGCGTACACCTCTCACCAGGGGTTCACCTGTCGGGCGGTGTAACGATCGGGGCCTACAGCCATCTGGGCACTGGAGTCGTGGTGATACCGAACATCAGGATAGGGGAGCACGTGATTGTAGCCGCTGGCTCTGTGGTGACAAAGGACCTTCCTGACGGAATCACTGCTGCTGGAGTTCCTGCGAGAGTAGTCACCGCAAAGAGTGGTCGATAGACGTGCAGTCGTGCACATGGCCGAGATGTCTATGGTTGCCTACTAGGAGATGCTATGCGCATACCGTTGTCCGGTCCCGATATCACAGAACCTGAGATAGACTTGATAAATCAGGTCTTGCGCACGCCCTATTTGAGCATGGGACCCATGATCGAGAGGTTCGAGGGCGCTATGGCAGACTACGTGGGTCCCAAACATGCGGTGGACGTGAGCAGCGGGACCGCTGGCCTGCATCTCTGTATGAAAGCTTCAGGCATAGGTGAAGGAGATGAGGTAATCACCACCCCTTTCAGCTTCATAGCCTCAGCCAACTGTATCCTGTTCGAGCGAGCCACGCCTGTCTTTGCTGACATAGACCCCAAGACCCTCAACATCGACGCCGACAGCATTGAGGAGAAGATCACACCGCGCACCAAGGCGCTATTGCCTGTCCATGTTTTTGGCCAACCTTGCGACATGGACAAGATAATCGCTCTCGCAGCCAAGTATGACCTCCCGGTCATCGAGGATGCCTGTGAGGCCATAGGCGCCGAGTACAGAGGCCGCAGAACCGGCACCTTTGGCCGGTGTGCCGTCTTTTCTTTCTACCCCAATAAG
>Ga0307380_10013259_pt1 | contig 10195 bp, 6 predicted proteins | sample UN3MG_FD_202239 | JGI IMG/M metagenome (GOLD analysis project Ga0307380, IMG submission 202239) | Soil microbial communities from Risofladan, Vaasa, Finland - UN-3 | ecosystem: Environmental > Terrestrial > Soil > Coastal area > Acid sulfate soil | place: Finland: Risofladan, Vaasa | collected...
TCTAATCTTAAGTAATAAGACTCATCACAGTAGAAAGGAATCGCACAGTTAGCATCAACTACAACAGCACCATCAACAGCTAATACTTCAATAGTAGCATCTGCACCACCACCTGTTACAGTGATTACATCACCAATAGTGTACCCACTACCTGGTTGGTTAATTGTAATAGAAGTAATAACACCAGCACCATCAGTTACATAGTCTACAAGTAAACCTGTTCCTGTACCACCAGTTGTTGCAATACCAATTGCACCCGGATCAATGTAGCCAGTTCCACCTACTAAACTTAAGTTGTCCAATGAAGAAACACCATCAATTGAAGTACCAGTATAATTGGTATTACCAATATGCATGATATTTTGTTGAGGAATACATTGATCAACTCTGTAGTAGTTTCTAACTAACTTAGGGTTAATATATTTTGATTTATTAGACTCTTGGTATCCACCGTGGAATTTACCTTGCTTATCATTAGCTTTCAATGAAGCTCCAGCTAAGACTAAAGGACAACATTCACCTGGTGTTAAGTCACCTTCCGCTACTAACGTGTAAGTGTCTTTACCATAAAATCCAAAATATCCTGGTCCTGTACTAGCTAATGCTAATGTTGGAGATCCACTAGTAGTGATAAATCCATCAGTTGACCAAGGATTAGCAGGTGTTTCTGCACCTACATTACCGTTGTTTCTTGTAACACCGGTACCTAAAAAGCATTTTTGAAATGCGTGGTTAAAATAACTCATAATTTTTTACATTTTTAATTTCACAAACAATTTATATAATAATATACTGAATTAATCAGTAGTATGCAACTTATGTTGCAATTTTTTTAGTTATTAGTTTCCACCTGTTGAGTCGCTGTCTGCGCTTGATTGAACGATTCAATATCGCCAGCCAAGATTTTAGCAGCCTCATCAACAAATAACTCAATGATGTCATCCTTAAATTCAGACTCTACATTTACAACAGAAGTAGTTAAAGTATAAGCATCAGTAATACCCGCAATCTCTATTCTACGAGGCTGTCTATAGTAATGTAAAATTACATCTTCTACTTCAAACTCATCGTTAGTCCAAATCTTTAATTGACCATTCTCTAGTGTACAGAAAGTTTCTGCCCAGTAAAAGCTTGGTTGCTTATTCTTATCTCTAAGAAGTTCGTCAATATTAGCTTCCTCAACAAGAGTAACTACCATAGCTCTACCATCAGGACAACACTCATCTTTAGCATCAGCTGATACTCGTTTCCATTCAAAGTAATCAGCAGGTAAACCTGTAGTAGTTGTAAAGTACTTTTTCTTCTTAACTAAGGTAATAGGTAGTGGTGTTAGTATTTGCTGAAGATCATCAATCCTTCTTTTGGATTGCTCATCCCCTTCCTGCTTAGTATTCATACCATGCAGTTGTCTACGACACCACGCTACCTGTCCCTTATTAAAAGCTTCGACAACTTGCCAGGCTTCGATATTATCGTAGTCCTGGCTGTCTAGCTTATTAAGTCGTTGTTTGACTTTAAGAATTATAGTACCGTTTAACATCTCTATTATTTAGATGGATTAACTCTAACTGGTTTATTCAAATGCTTATTAGGATTAGAAGGACTCTTAGAAACAGTTACGTTCTTATTCATACTTCTATTCGCTGGAGTAGGATTTCTAACCACACTCGGAAAGTTATTCTTTTTAGGTATTGTGTTCATAGTTTAAAGTTTATTGATTCCAATATTTTTCTACCTCTCCCATTAGATCTGCAAGCACATCTTCATTAAGAGGATTTCTAAGATGCTCAACAACGTCACTTACGTTTCTACCCATCACTGCATGCTTCTTAGCGTGATAGATCATTCCATCAGGCTTAGTTACAATAAATTTATAGAAACTAGCATCCTTCACAAGAGATTTAAGTTTCAATGTTTCCATATCTAACTCAGATGTTTTGATAAAGTTTTCTGCTGCTCGAGTTTTATTTCCTTCAACTCCTGTACCTTGGATATACTCATCTAAATTATCATAGACAATATCGTGAGGTGTAGAATTTTTATACTGTGTGCTATTACCATCAATTACTTTAGCCATATACAATAGCTTCTTATGGTTCTTACCAAATAATCCATCAAGGATACTTGTAGCTTTGTTACGTAATTTCTTATACTCAGTACGTGTAGATACTGTGTCTACTTCCTTATCTAAATACCATTTCGGTGGCTTAGCTCTAGTCTGAGCATCCTCATAGCTTTTTGCTACTAGATCAAATCCACCTGCCTCAATAGCCATTAGCTTAAGTAAGTCATAAGCTTCTTTCTTTGGATCTAAAAACACCGGTTCGTTACTACACTTAATCGTTAGCTTCTCCCAGAATTTATGGTTGTTGGGTTTTAGAAGAGTTACCTTATCCCAAAAATTAGGATCGTCTACATTGATTACATTAGTAGCTAGTTGTTTCTCTAACTCAGACACTACGTATCTGATATTCATAATAACAGCATCTCTCTGTTCTTCAGGAAGATTTTGAATCTCTGGAGCAAATTCATCAAGACCAGTTACAAAACGCACTACACCATTCTTTTCAATAGCAGCTATTTGTTCTTCTTGACTAGTTCCTGGATAAACTACATAACCATAGTTTTCAAGTCCCATATTTTCTCTAGTACTATCTACAAAAGGTCTAATGGTAATGTTACCCATACCTTTAAAGATATCTGCTACGTTAGGTTGTCCTTTACCTTTTTTCTCAATTGGTTTTGATAATGATGCTGGTATCTCAACTTGTAAGATATCTGCTTGTGGAGCTCCTGTTACTAGTGCAGTAGGTCCATCTTTAAATTGTGCTTCTGGCGTTTCATTCATAATTTTAATTGTTGGTTTAAAGTGTTATTGAGCCGGGTAGGAGTTGCGATCCCCTCTGAGTGCATATTACCCGGCTTTATATATGAAAGGGGAACATTGCTGTTCCCCTGATTTTCATATTAGAATGATCCTCCTGTGATAGGGTTTCTCATTACTATTTTAAGAACCTTGGTTGGATCTTTCACCCAGATAGCAGGCATACATTGTGACATGTAAACTCTATATCCGTTGAAATTTCCAGATGATTGGAAGCCTTGGCTTCTTCCCATATAATCCATAGTTCCGTTTTGATACCACCATTTAAGTTGGTTATCCCATTTTAATTTCAACAAGTAAATGTTGTCATTAGTGTTATCCGTTACATCAAAGATGATGAAAGAATAAGAACTTAATGGGTGACCATCTATAATTGGATTTTCAATGTCATTAGTATGAACATTGTCAAACGCTGGATTGATCACGAACTGAACGTTAGCTAAGAACGGTATCACATAACTAGTGTATGCAAATCCGAATCCTAAGTTCATTCCTTTTTTAGTGATAGCTCCAATTTCTGCAGCTTCAATAACAAGACCTGAACCACTAGCTTCACGCTTAATAGATTCGTTAACCATTCTCATACCACCCATTCCAGTTTGTACGATAATCTGACGTTGTGGATCTGGTCCAGTAAACTCAACTCTACCGTTGTAGAAGTTATATAACTCAGCTCTAAATAACTCAAGAGAGAAACTAGATTTGTTATAAACTCTTTTGAACGAGTTGTCAAGTTGTTTCCAAAGACCAACAGATAATCTTGCATCATCCGGACCATCTTGTCTAACTCTACCACCGTGTCCCCACATAAGGTAAGTCTCGATATCCGTAGCAATCTTAGTAAGGTGTGCAGACTCCATAGCTGTTAAGAAAGTTCTTGATAAAGAACCATTAGCCATAGCTTTCTTCACATATGATTGTCCCATTACACCTACCATATCTTCAATAGAAGAAACAGATGGATCCATGTTCTTGTCAAAGTTTCTCCAGATTTCAGTAACCGGGATTGTACCATCTGCATTCATACCACCTCTGATAGCCAAATCAGCTTTAGATGAAACAGAATAATGTACGTGAGCATCAGCTCCTCCAACATAGTTATAGAATTCTCTGAATCCTGACTTAGTTTGAATGTCAGAGAAACGTTCTCCATATTCACCTCTTGCAGAACCTTTTCTAAAGAACTTAGTTCCGTTAGCTAAGAAAGCATTATCTAAATACTTGTAGTTGTCATTGTTCACTATTTGCACAGTGTAAATGCAACCATCACCTAATGGTAAAATATCTTCCTCTGGTATGATAAAAAGCTCAACACCGTTGTACTTGTCATAAGTAATGATATCACCGTGACCGAATTCACGTGTATTCAACTTGATCTTGAATGGCGTACCATCTTGACCTTTAGTAATGTTCATTGGTTCGATATCCTCAATAATGTAAGGAAGATCTTGACTAACCGGAGTTTGCCATTTCCATTCACCACGGATGTTATCTACTTCAATAACATTTTTTCCACCGAATGAAGACATTTGATATAAAGGCATCTCTACCTTTTGGGACATAGCCCAAATATCAACTGGTCCCATATCAGTAGGCTCTGCATCTCTTAACATATTAGATAAGTGATACGAATCAACATGAGAAGACGCTTTGTAATTTGTGTCTCTCAAAAATAATCCGTTATTAAAACTTGGAGTACTCATTGTTTTGGGTTTTTAATTATTAATTGTTATTTATTTTAATCTCTTCTAAAAAAGTTTTTCTGAGGTCTTCTTACAGTCGCTCTTTTTGGAACGGTTGTATCAGGTTGCTCAGCTGGTGCACTAGAGTTTGATAAATTATTTTGCTCAGTCTTGAGCTTTCTAACTACTTTATCTACTGCTTCTTCTCCACCTACTTTCTTAACGTCTGCTCTATACCCTTCAGGATCTGATAATAGGTATAATGCTTCCGCTACTAAAGAGTGGTTAGGTTCTACCCATTGGTATTTCTCCAACAAGTGTCCTAATAAATTCGTTTGTTTACCACTAATTGAAGGATAATTAGGTTGAACCAACCCTTGATATAACATATTTTGGGTTCTTTCATTTAATGGTATTCCGTTAACCTGTCCTTCTTTAAGCACATTGTATACGTTATCCATATACGCTGCTGACTGTGCTTGACGTTGGTTGTTTTGTGCTTCTTGCGTAGCCAGTCTTTGATTTACCATTTGCTGTTGCATTGCATCTAGCTTAGGTTTAAACTGGTTAGCTTTCTTCTCAAGGTCACCACGATCTTGTAAACTTAAGATCTCATCTTCGATCTCCTCTGCGTTTCCATAATTAGTAGCTTGTAAGTAAGCTCTTACCGCATATGCCTGTCCTGCTTCACTATCGATATTCAGTTCTCTAATTTCTTGAGATTGTCCCATTGCTTGGAATAAGCTCTTTAAATCAGTACCACCATCAGCAATATACTTGTAAGCTTGTTGCATTTCTGGTGGCATATTCTGAAAGAATTGTGCTGGCAACTGTTGTTGTAAGCTAGATTCTTTTTGATTAAAGTTAGCTTCAATCATTTCTTCAAGGTCTGCTGAAGTGTAATCTTCAATTTTCTTATCATCTTCAAAAGGGAATAAGATTTTCTTTTCGATTAACTTCTTCACAGCTGCAATCATAGCAGTAGGTCTTCCACCTTTATTCTTTTCAGCTTCTAGTTCTGCTTCTTCTTCAGACTCATCACTAGGAGGAGCTAGAACAGCAGCCGGATCTGCAGGTGGATCTGCAGGTGGATTATCATCAATATCCTCTGTTGGAGGATTGTCAAGGAACGATGTGTTAGGATCCATATTGCTAAACACAGTCGGTTTTTTTTCTTCATTCGGTAGCATTATGCTGCCACCATCAATACTCAGTAGTTCTGCCAGCTCTTCAGCGCTTACGTCTTCTACAATTGTATCTGCTTTAATTTCTTCAATTTCTTCACTCATTGTTGGTTGGTTTTAAATGTTTGAGTTATTAATAATATACACAAATATATTGAATATAAATATTAAATGTTTACTGTAGGGTTATGTCATATAAATAATTTTACTATTATATAGCTATAGTTATTTCTTTTTCTTTGAATCGGTAGTTTTAGGTTTGTCAAACTGATTCTTATTCTCTCTAGCAATTTCTACATCCTGGTTCTTTAAATCTCTTTTCAATTGCATTTCCTCACGCTTAAGTCCAGCCTTTTGGTTATTCTCAGAAACTCTATTGTTTTCTTTAGTTTGATTAAGATTTACAGCATCATTGTATTCAGAAGTCTGCTTCATCTCATCCATTGCATCACGGAAGTCACTACGATTGTTTTCATCTAAATCTTGCATAGCTCCAAAACCAGATGCACGAATTTCTGCTACAAGCAAATCTTTACGTCTATCTTTCTCAGCTTCACGTGTTTCGTGATCAAGAGCCATTTTCTTTTCTTCAAGTACCTTGTCTACATCCATTTGTTTAAGCTTCTCTTGATGTTGCATATCTTCTTGACGTTGAACAGTTTGCTTTTCTTCTGATGCTTTCAATGCTACATTCAATGTACCTAACGAATCTGCTTGCATCATCTTACCTAAATCATAGATAGACGCACCCGTTGTATTGTTTTGCATAGACATGCTTTTCAATTTCTCTAAAATATCCCTGTGAGCTGCTTTAGTCGTACAGAAAACGTTAATTTCTCTTGACATAAGATCAGTACCATTTAACTCAAAGTAAACTCTCTCATCTGCAGAAGTCATATGTTGGAGTCTTACGGATGGTTTAGTTGCCTGATAAAACTGAGCTAAATCAGTTCGCATCTGATGAACCCTTGGCATTAAATGATCTGAGTGTTGTACAAAGTACATCTCTGTCTGTGCATAAGATCCTGCAACCGCTTGTTCTATCCCCGTAGCTGTATTAGTTTGTCCAATCTGTTGTCCCATCCTCTGCGGAGTAACACCAACTACAGCAAAAGCTTCTTGCTTAAAGTGGTTAGCCAACTGAACCCTACTCATCAACCTTTCAGTCTGAGCTAAGTCAAGTTTCTGGAAGTGTTGGAAGTTTAATGCATTTTCTGTATTAGCAATACTGGTGTCTACCGGTAAGATAGAAAAGTCTTTCATTGCCGTGTATGCACGGGCGTAATTTCCTTTACCCCAGTCTTCTCCAAGAGAATGTTGTGGTAATGCGTTTTGATCTAATAGTATTACAGTTCCTAGTTCATCTACCAGGATGTCAGCAATCTGATTGTTAGTTAAGTTATAACCAATTTGGAAAGGCTTCATTAAGTCTACTAATGATGTAGACTTAGTATTACGATCAGAGAATACTCTACCTTCTACTGGAAGTTTACATCCGTATAATGTGGTATCACCTTTAAACTGAAATTTAATTGGCTTAATATTATTCTGATTAATTCCTAAGTATATTGGATTAACTCCACTATTATTGTTAGCACCTTGAAAGGTAGGTTGATTAGGTCCAATCTTTATACCACCCCATGTTTGATTAATCCATATCCATTCAATATGTTCACCAAAAATTAAAGTAGATCTATCTTTATTTTTTATTAACTGATTATTGTATATTGGTTTATCAGTTACTTTATATGTTTCATCTATGATATCAGTAGTTACTTTACCACTCTCATCGATCTTAATAAGATGTCCAAGCATACGTTGTGACTTCCAATAAGCTTGAGTTACTCGAAGCATATCTTGTGTTCCTTGCTCTTGATAATCTTCAGACTCACCTAGAACCCATTCTACGATGTCACCATTGTTGCTTGTGAAGTTATCACGCATTGAAGTATATTGACGCATCGCTAAAGATGGCCCTTCTACATTCCAAGCGTGACTTCGAGTTGCGTCATAGAAAGTACCATCGTTCTGATAACCGCCCATTGGATACACAGCAGATCTAATTGGAAAATGATACTGTAAAGAAGCTAATTGCTCTTCAGTCATCTTCCATCCAAACTTATCGATCACGTCTGAGGTGGTCATCATCTCAATTTTCCCAACAGAGTTCCCCTGGGAGATGTATCTGCATTCTGGAGATTTGTGGTAGAAAGTAAGTACTGGATTCCAAAGCTCTAAGTCATAGTCATCCTCATACATATTGTAATGCCAGAATTCTCTATCAGCAATCAACATATCTTTAAATGCTCTTTCCTCAAGCTCATCCATATGAAATCTCTCTTCATCCACAAGCAGTTGTTTAGATGCCCATTTCTCTACTAAGACTTCGTAGTTTTTAGAGAAGAACTCTTCTAACTCAGGAAGCGTTTTTAAATTTTCTATTGATGTTTCTTGTGCTAGTTGTTGTTGTATTTCTGGATCATCAGGATCTGCACCTGCCTCAATCATCTTAGCAACAAGCTTTTGTTCAGCTTTCTTCACTAAAACATCTTCTATGCTCTCACGCTTTTTTTCTAATACTTCATTGAAGGTATGTTCATCTACAGCTCTGAAACTAACTCGAGTGTTACGTTTAGCAAACTCAGCTGTCAATACATTAATTACATTTGGTATGATTGGATAGAACTTTAATTCTAATGCTCCTGGTTCATCATCAGCTAGAATGTCTACCATATCTCGCAGTTCGTTGTCCTGCTCAACAATATAATCACTCTTATCTATGATACCTTCAGCTAATTTGTAATTCTTCATCAAACGTCTAGCGTTGATGTTTAGCTGTTTTAAACCTTGCCATTCTAACCAGTCTAAATTCCAGGCAGCCCAGTCTTCATCTTTTTCTTTATATGGAAGAAACTGAAGTGGTTGAGTAGTGCTTTGAAAGCGACTGTCCTCAGCCCTGGCTCCTTTCTTTAGTTGTAATGCGTTTAATATTTTCATTTCATATGTTTAAATCCGGATCCTCTTTTTCGATATTTGCTGTTACTAGGTAACGTATTTTTGCCAATATTACGAAATGGGCTACTCTTTAATTTATGCAAATTTGGTGACATTTCCAAGTCTTTTCCTGTCTCATTTTCAACTCGCTTCATATATCCACGGTTTGCTTGTTGTATTTTTGCAAAGGCTACCAACGAAGCTAAACTCACTAATCTATCCACGTTAACACCATCTCTATAGGCTACCATTTCTTCCATAGCCATTTGATCAGGTATTCTACTTATGCCATAAACTTTCTTGATAATGTCACCAGCTTCGTTTGTTTCCGTGTCTATAACTTCAGATACCCATTCTACTAAGTAATTCAGTAAGTGAGTTTTAAATATAGTTCCTACATTTCGCCAACCATAATCCTGAAATACTGACTGGTTAGCTGATAGTTCTTTTAGAAAGACTACCTGGTTCTTAGGCACTAAATATTTTTGCTTTCTTTCAGCAATCATATACTGAATGAAGATTGAAATGTTATTCTCAATAAGTGTCCAGGCATTATACCATTCAATAAGTAATCTTAGCTTTAGATGTGTTTCATTTATATCGTTAAATCTACCACACCAAGCTGCTACAATCTTGTCACCTTCAACTATATTTTCTACACCATTTTCAGTAATTCTAGTTACTTCAATAGGATTTTTATAAATGTAAATAGAACATAATGATTCAGATGTGATAGTTTTACCTTCACTAACTGGATCAATCGATCCGTAGTAAGTTCCCCAAGCTGGTTTCTCATCTGGTCTTTCCCATACTACGATAGCTCCTGTTTTATCCTCGAGTTTTGGACTTACAGGAAAATCTGTTATAGGCAAGTGCGTTGCTTTTTTTACAACCAAGACACCCTCTAAATCTTCTTTCAAATCTATAAGTTCAAATGGATAATCGTGTTCTTTAATCCTTCTTGTCTGATCTGTTACAAGGTTCTGAGGAAACTTAGATATGTCTCTATGAGCAAATCCTTCTTTAATATTTCTTGGATGCTGAGAGATCCTTAATTGATATAGCTCAGGTTTCAGTTCTCTCTTCCACTTTGCAAAGGTAATGTCTAATGATGCTAACGCTGCTACAGGATCAGAGTTACCCCATTTATCTATATGTGGTGGCATACCCCATTGTTCTGGAATAAACAAACCACTTTCACCAAGAATACCCGTTTCATCTATTAAGTTACTTATAACAGGTTCAATACCATTTACTACTGGATTGTATGTAAGTTCTTTAAGTGGTTCACAATCTTTTAGTTTACCAACAGAACCTGCAGCAATGAATAGTCCTGTAGTAATCTCTCCTGCGTTAAGTGCAGGTCTAATGAACTCGAAGGTCTGATCAAGTGTTGGAGCAATTCCTGCCTCTTCATAGAAGAACATTCTACACGGTCCACCAATACCCTT
>Ga0307380_10013262_pt1 | contig 10194 bp, 11 predicted proteins | sample UN3MG_FD_202239 | JGI IMG/M metagenome (GOLD analysis project Ga0307380, IMG submission 202239) | Soil microbial communities from Risofladan, Vaasa, Finland - UN-3 | ecosystem: Environmental > Terrestrial > Soil > Coastal area > Acid sulfate soil | place: Finland: Risofladan, Vaasa | collected...
AGGGTTCTGCTAATATACATCGAAGGTTCTACACTTACATATTGACCCTGTCTATTTGTCCAGAAAACCTTGGTGTCAATTTCTTTTAAATTATCACTTTCTGTATTTACAATGATTATTCTGGTAAATTTAGTGCCAACAGGTTCAGCAGTACCGAGATTCTCATTTGTAACCATTTCAAAATCCATATTTTTAACCTTTTCCATCGCTTCCCGTGCATAATTAGTAGCAACGGTTCTGTCTCGGGCATTGGCCATTCCCATCCACGCGTTACTAAAAGCAAGAAATATTCCTAATACAACTATAACTAAAATGATTACTGCTACCATTAGTTCAATTAAGGAGAATCCGCTGGGATCGAGATTGCTTCGTTGCTTCTCCCCTCGAAATGATATAGAAGATGGATTCCCGCTTTCGCGGGAATGACAGAAAGGAAATAGCCCTCGCAACGACAGAGGAGATTTTATTTTTTTTGATAATATTTTATTTATTATTGACATATATAATCACCACCAATAAATCAATTTACCGATTCACTAATTTTCCAATTGACCAATTAAAAATACAAATTGTAAGATATAAAATGAAAGATAATTTAGTTCACCAGTTTACCAATTAAAAAAATAGTATATTGAAACTGCTGAATCGTTTCTTTAAAATATTAATCCGTGTAACTTCTCTTATTGTTTATATTCCCTATTTTTTAGTTTCTTAGTCAATAAAATCAGTATCGAGTATCGAGTATAAAGTAAAGATAGTATTGAGAATAAATTGGCTTTCCTATTTATCTGCCTATCGATCAACTATAAACTCAAACCTTGAAAATTCTTTATTTTATTATTACTCTTTTCCTTTTTAATTCTTAAACTATATACTAGATACCATATACTATATACTGTTTTTTTACCAATTCTCCGGAGGTTCCGGGCTTACTCTTACCCGGGCGGTTACCGGAGTCATAATCACATAAAGAACCTTTCCTCTTTTATTTTTCAAAGTTATTGTTCCTCCCATACTGGGAACTCCATTGGGATAAAAATATAAATTGTTGTCTGTAAAATTAGTATTAAATAAATCAATATCTTTTAATATTAAATCATTAATTAGTTCTGTTTGCCTATAAATCCTATATCTATCTAAAGTTGACCAAAATTGTAATTTATAATAAACCCCTTCATAAAATGCTCTGGATTGAATATTTTTAAGTCCTGAACCTAAAAGCGCTGCTGCAGTGTTTAATTTATTCAATTGTATCAGATAATCTAATCCGTTTATGCCAAGACCTAGCAGTAAGGAAACTATTCCTACTACAACCATTAGTTCAATAAGAGTGTAACCCTTGTTACAATTAGTGCTGCGTTTCATACTGCGTTTGATAATATTTCCTTATCTCAAAAGTTTTTGGTTTCTAAGTTTAAAGTTTTCGGTTGTCAATTAAAAGAACTGTTATATAAATACATCTTAAGTTTTTACTAGATTCCCGCTTCCGCGGGAATGACGTTTTTTTCTGGTTCTGGATTCCCATTCCCCGATCAGGTCGAGGACAGGTTTCATGGGAATGACATATAAGAAACATATGGCTACTTATCTGATAATCTATTTTGTAGGGGTCGGATTTATCCGACCCGCCCTTATTGTAGGGGTTCGATAAATCGAACCCCTACAATATAAAATGCTTCCTATTTTAAAACCCAAAATACCAGGAAATAATTTTTTCGCCCCATAAAAGGGTGATAAAGGAACCCAAGACAATGAATGGTCCAAAAGGCACCATATCTTCTCTGCTTTTAATCTTAGCCATAATTAAGAAAATTCCAGCTAATGCTCCCAAAAAAAATCCAAAAAAAAGTGAAATTATGATATATCTCCAGCCCAGGAAGGCACCGATCATGGCAGCGAGTTTTACATCTCCTCCCCCCATTGCCTCTTTCTTAAAAATTACCGAGCCCGCTAAACCGATAATTAATATTATTCCTCCGCCAACAACTACACCTAAGGCTGAGTTTATAAATGATATATAATGAACAAAAAAACTTAAAATAAATCCTATTACTATTCCCGGTAAAGAAATTACATCAGGTACAATCTGTTCATTGAAATCGATAAAAGCAATAATGATAAGAGCTGATGATAAAATGATATAAATTAATGTTTGAACACTTAAATCATATGTCAGATAAATGATTAAATATATTAACCCGGTTAAAAATTCTACTATCGGATACTGGACAGATATCTTATTTTTACAATTACGGCATCTGCCTTTAAGCAGGATATAACTTAATAAAGGTATATTATCTCTTGCTGAGATATTACTGCGACATTTAGGACAATGAGATGCTGGATATATTATTGATTCATTTCTGGGAATCCTATAAATACAAACATTACCAAAACTTCCTACTATCAGACCTAATATGAATATTAGAACAACATTTATACCATAGTACATTTAATCTCTCATATTCTATTTTTTAATTATAATATTTAAATGAAGCATATTACCATCAGGATCAATACCATCGAGAGTAAAGGTATCTATACCATTAAAATAAACCATAACATCACCAGGGCTACTCCAGCCATTTCTGATTTGAGATTCTTTGGTAATAGGATTTTGGATTTTTAAGGATTTAATAATATTATCTGTATCATTCCAGATTAATACAGGATGTTTCTCTAATAGTTCTGATTTTATTTCATTCTCTACAGATTCAGCATTAGATTTTATAATTTTTATCTTCTCTTGTTCAACATACCAATTATAAAGGCGGGGAGCATAAATAACTATTGCCCCGATAATAATAATCCAAATTATTAATTTAATTAAAACAATACCTCGTTTATTTAAAAACATTTTATTTCACTTCCTACTTTTTATTCCTCCAACAATCCTTCTGCTTCTATTTGTTCTTCTTTCCTTTTTCCTTTTTTTAATTTCTCTTTGATTGCTTCAGAAACAAAGTGATTCATTAAAATTCCATGAGATTTACAATATGACCTTAATTCCATAATAACTGATTCAGGAATTCTTGCACCTATCAATTTCTTTTTTGTACTCATAATGTTAACCTCAGTTAACTAATGATAACAAAAGTTAACTTATTTGTCAAGAAACCCAATTAAAACGCCTGTATCATCCCCATTTTTTTCTCTGTCATTCCCGAGAAAATAGAAATCTACCTTCCCCTCTACTCTCCTCCCCTTTGAGAGGGAGGATTAGGGTGGGGGTGTGCTTATTCCCTTGAAAGCGAAACGGGAATCTATATTCTCTCTGTCATTCCCATGAAACCTGTCCTCGACCTGATCGGGGAATATAAATCTATATCTGCCTTAATTCTCTAATTCACTTTTATAAATATCATCTATCTCTTTTTCTACTTCTTCCATTATCGGACTGCCTTCCGGTACTAATACCAAAGCTTGAGCAAAATATTTTAAAGCTTTTTCAGGCATTCCCTTCTTTTTATAAACTAACCCCAAATTTGCAAAAATAACATAATTTTCCGGAAAATTTGGCTCAATTTCCAATATCTTGTTCCATTGCTCAATTGCTCCATCATAATTTCCTTTTTGAAGATATAATAGACCCAAATCGAAATAAGCTTTGCTAAATTGAGGATTAAGATAAATAGCATATTTATATTCTTCTTCCGCTCCTTGATAATCACCCATTTTCATATAGCATAATCCTAAATTACTATAAGTATTTTCATCATTATAATATTTTTTTGATTTTTTAAATATCTTACCTGCCTCTTCATATATATCTAATTTATAATAATTTATCCCTAAATCAAATAATACTTTCCCATTATAAGGATTCAGTTTATTTGCATATTCAAATTTTGATAATGATTTTCTATAATCACCGTTATCCAAAATATTTTTTCCTTGATAAGCATATACTTCAGCTAAATAAGGTCTTACAACTATGGTATCTATCAACAATAACATAATAAGCAAAATCAAAATGGTATAAAGAAGACTTAAGCGAAGATTATTTGAGCTTTTCTTTTCTCCATTCATCGAATAATTTTTTTTTCTTTCTTTATTTCTCTCTTCTGTTATATCAAAGTTTTTAATATATGCTACAGTAAGACCCGAGATTATAAAAAAAGCAGAACCCAGTGCGGGAACGTGTAAAGGAAAAGTAAAAAGACTATGAATTAAAAAAGAAGTAATGCCTAACAAAAAACCCCAGCAAATTAATTTTCTTTTATTCTCTGTTTCTTTTTTCAGAAAATTTATGCATAAATTATATAATTTTAATATCATTATTAAAATGATACCTAAACCAAACAATCCTATCTCTGCTCCTATTTGTAAATATTCATTATGAGCTTCCTTAGCATTGTTCCAATATATATTATATTCTGGATGTTCTTTTAAAAATTTTGCTTGATAATCCAAATAATTTATTTTAAAACTTCCAACCCCACCCCCCAGGAAAGGTTTATCTTTTATCATTAGCCAGGTAACTTTCCAATTTAAAATGCGCCAATTTATGGAAGGGTCTTTCTCATCAAAAGTGGATAGAGCTCTTTGGGTCACAGTGAGAGGACTCTTATTTAAAGGATTATCGGCAGAATAAATAAGCGTAATAACGATAAAGATAATCAATAATAAAATAAGCCATTTTTTGTTTTCTTTAAATAAATTGAAAAAATTAAATTTAAAAATAAGAAAAACACCGAACAATAAGCTAAGACTTAGACTAATCCATATACCTCGGCTTTGACAAATCATTAAAGCGGTATAAAACAAAGATAATGATATTAAGTATATAATTTTTTTCTTTTTATTTTTTTCTGATAAATAAAAACATAACATTAAAGGAAAAATTAAGGCTAAGTAATTGGAAGTCCAATTCTTTTGACCAATTAGAGATGCAATATTATCATATTCTTGTAAATAAGAAATAAAATGATAATAATGCAAAATAGTATAAAGAGCAATAAAAAAAGAAGTTATAAAAAATATTTGGATAAATGCTTTAAACTGATTATGATTTTTTATATTTTTTATTATTAAAAAATATAAAATAAAATAAGCCGAAAGAATAATGCCGTCATGAAGACTACTCATCAAAAATCCATTTTTAATGAAAGAAAATACTATTATTAAAATTAATAACACCAGAAGTAAGGGTATTTTATTTTTTTTATAAGTTTTATTTTCTTCCCTTAAAAAACCGATGAGATATAGTCCGCCACTAAGAACTATGAATAATTTCAGCCAAGCTTCTTGATTAGCTAAATATTGATCTACATATTTATTCACAACCAGAGGAGTGAATAAAATCGATAATTTTACCATATTTAATGTTATTCTTTGATAAAAATTGATATTTTCTATTTTATATTTATCCATTTTAACTACTTTAATCAGATTAATGATACTTAATTTTTTAGCTTTTTATTTTTCTCGATGACTGAAAATAATTTAATTTTAATTGCTTATAAAATAATTGAATATTAGATATAATAAATTTAATCTATTTATTAATGTTTATTTGCCGGCAATGCATTATTAAAGTCAAATAATGGTTCTCCGTCTTTTCCTCTGGCATTGACTAACAAATCATTATCCGCTTTGCATAAAACAGAAACCTTACCTTGATGGCCGACTGCTGCGGCATCAAAATCAGCAGCACCGACAGTATCAATATGATATACACCTGCTGTATTAATATAAGGATTTACCATGCTTTCTAAAGGTGTACCTGTTTCGGCTGCAACACCATTAAGTGCTGCTGTTATATCAGCTGCCACACTAACCACTAAAATATCATGACTTCCCATATACCCTACCAACATAGTCTGAATAGTGCTTGCATTTGCTTTTACTATGGAATTAGCTGCACGTTGTTTTTGAGGTACATAAGTTCTTAGACCAAGCAAGACTAATACTCCAATGATGGCCACTACAACCATCAATTCGATTAAGGTAAAACCCTTCTTACTTTCTTTTAACCATATAACCATAACGTTTCTTCTTCCCTCTTTTTATTTTTTAAGAAATTTACTACTTCTAAAAATAGATTTAAAAAATCGGCAGTTTAGCAATCATAGCATTATATGAGGTAACACGAGATTGCTTCGCCTACTTGTAGTAGGCTAGCAATGGCAAGTTTTAGACCTAAACTTTGTGTCTTATTCTTTCTAATAGTTCACCTTGATTCTCCACAAAATTTATCCTAAAATATTTTTTTTCTCGATTATATAAAAAAACACTTTGTCGGTCTATAAAATAAAGTAATATTTCATTCACTAAATTTCAGGTATATATTAAAAAGCCCTCTTATTTTTCTTAAGAGGGCTTTTTTAATTAAATCTTATATTCTGTTTATTAATATTTATTAGCAGGTAGTGAATTAGTAGGAACCAATAATATTTCTCCTCTTTTACCTCTAGCATTTACAAGCAGTTGATTATCTGCTGTAAGTGTTATAGTAACTTTACCTCTAATTAGTGCTTGCGCAGCTTCACCATCAACACCATCTGGAGTGGCAAAACCTGCCCCCTCAGTGGCATTATATTCATATACTTCATAATCAGAACTATAAGGATTTATCATGCTTTCTATTTGTTTTACGGTTACTGCCTGTCCTATTGCACTTGGTATGTCGGCTGGATCATCAATATCCTTATCTCCCATATACCCTACTAACATGGTCTGAAAAGTACTCGCATTTGCTTTTGCTATAGAATTACAGGCTCTTTCCTTTTGAGAACTATAAGCTCTCAGGCCAAGTAAGACCAATACACCGATAATAGCTACTACGACCATCAATTCAATCAGGGTAAAACCTTTTTTGCTTTTTCTAAAACTGTACATTTTAAATTCCTCCTTTTTTAAAAATATTTTAACTATCTAAAATTATCTTATTAAAAAACCGGTAGTTTGGCGGTCATGGCATGGTTTAAGGTCATAGGAGATTGCTTCGCTCACTCTCATTCGTTCGCAATGACAGGTAAGATGGATTCCCGCTTCCGCGGGAATGACAGAAAGAAAACAGCCTTCTCAATGACCATGCTTTAGATCCATAACTTTGCGTCCTACCCTTTCGGATAGTTTGCCTTTTTCAACTTTTTTTATTTTTCCGGAATTAGTCACCTCCATGTTTTATTTTATATTTTCCCTTATGCTCTTTATGTCATCTTACTGTTAGAGTAGATAGGAATTTATCGAAAAAAATAGAGTCGGTAGTTTGGCAATCATGGTAATCTTGGTTACTAAATTACTTTAGACCCGTGACTTTGCGTCCTATCCTTTCGAATAGTTTGCCTTTTTCAACTTTTCATAAATACCTTTTTTTACTTTACTACTTAGGTTATTCCCAAATTTGGAAGATTTTAGACAAGATTGTAAAAAATATTTTTAATATTTTTTAATTGACCGATTATCCAATTGACCATAAGAAGGATAGATTCCCGTTTCCATGGGAATGACATAAGGATTGCTTCGGTCGTTTCACTCCCTCGCAATGACGAAAAATAGTTCACCTCAACTTAGTCCTCACACTAATTGAGGGGAAAGTGGGAATAACAGGCAAGACGTCTGTCCAACTATTATATAATTAATTATTTTCTTACTGTGAGTATATCGGGGAGTAGACCATCGGTTCCGTATCCTTGAATATAAAATATTCCTGCTAATAAGGTAATCTGTATTTCACCAGGGTTATTAGCGTTTTCCGGAAACCATTTTGATGTATTCATAGCAACTTCATTAAAGGGATCGTATAAACCTGCATTCTGAGCTCTATTTACAGCATCATCACGATTAATGTCTCTATCAGCAAGTTCTGCTTGTATTAAACTTTGGATGGTTTCAGCATTAGCTTGAACCAGGATATTTTTTGCCTTTTCTTGAATGATGGTACTTTTTGTCTTTTCTTGTTGGTCGCCACTATAAAATCTTAACCCAATTAAGGCTGATACTCCGATAATAGATAGTACCATCAATAATCCTATTATAGTAAAACCCTTTTTATTTTTCATTGATTGTCCTTTGGGAACTTTTTTAATAAAATTTAAATACTTATATTTATATTATTCCCAAATGTTGAGGTTTTTAGACAGGATATATCAAATTAGCAATTTTGCTAATTTGATAATTGACCAATTTACCAATTGACCAATTAAATAATTTACTTTTTGGTCGATAAATCGATTGAACAATGAGCTGATTAGAGGGACTAAAATAAAGAAATAGACAGGCGAGACGTCTTTCCTGCGGTTTTATTTGTAATACGAGATTGCTTCCTCTGCTTTCGTTGGGGCAGGCTTATTACATTCCTCGCAATGACACAGGAAAATAGATTCCCGCCTCCGCGGGAATGACATATTGGGAGACGGGAATGACAAAATAAAAGACAATGACAAAAAGATTATACGTTTTCGTAGACGTATATTTGGAAGTCCTTGCTGTTGAATTTTTGTAGCTTAACACTGTTTACCGCTGGATTAACTACAAAAACTCTATCATTATTGTCTTTGGGGTCTATGGGGTAGACAAAGAATCCCTTTCTTTCCGGGTCATAGCTATGAGTTGTGCCATAGAAATTCTCGCCATCTTTAAAAATAATTACTATTTTTCGCTGGCTGGGGACTCCTTGAGATTGGCTTTCAAAAGTCCTTACTTTTTTATAATCTTTATCTCCTTTATAATCTTTTACAAAAAAAATTGCTTTAAGAAAAGATATCTCTATTTCTAATATGTCTTTCCCGTATTCTTCGAGAGGATGTAGATGAAATATTTCTTTGTTGGGCCCAAAATCTGTTGACCAGCCTTTTACGATTTTCCCATCTTTATATTTTACTACAATTTTGTTTGACATCACTTGCAAGCTCCTTTCTGAATTTTAGATTTCGATTTTCATTAAACGGACGCTCACTACTGCTGATTGAACTACAAAAATTCTTTCGCTATTATCTTTTGGGTCGATGGGATACATAAAGAATCCTACCTTGTATCTGCCATAGCTGTGACTGGTACCGTATAAATGTTCCCCATCTACAAAATTAACAATTAACTTACGTTGGCTGGGAGTTATTAGAAGGTCAACGTTAAAGGTTCTGACTTTTTTATAATTTTTATCTCCGATGAAATCTTTTACAAAGAATACTGCTTTTAGAGAATTGAAATTAATTTCCATTCTCTCTTCTTCGCTATATTCAATAAGGGGAAATAAAATAAATGATTCTCTATCGAGACGAAAATCTTCGATCCAGCCTTTTATAATTTCTTCATTTTGATATTTTACTACAGCCTTTTTTTTGTGCAATTTATTAAACTCCCTAGTTATTATTTTTTCTGGATTCCTGCCTGCGCGGGAATGACAGAAGAAATATTTATTTCTGATGAATAAAGCTCGTACAAATTATTCACCCCTACCTTAATCCTCCTCCCCAAGGGAGAGGTAAGAGCAGGTTCGGTGAAACGAACCCCTACGTTGTGTCGCTGTCGCGTTCGAATTCATCCTTTAATGCTTTTAATGCTTCGTTTTTTATTCGGGAAACCTGCCTTTGGGAAATAGCTAGCTTTTTGGCTGTTTTAGTTTGAGTCATATCTTTGATGAAAATATAGTTAATAACTTTACGCTGTAAATTTTTTAATTTATTTAAAGCAAGCTCCAAGGCAATTAAGTCTTCTATAGGCAGCCGGAAGCTTTTATAATGGTCATTCTTTATTTTTTCTAATGAAGGTTGCTCATGATAATCATAATGACGATTCTCCTGGTCAATAGAAACAACGTGAACTACTTTCCTTGCCTTTAATACTTCTTTAACGCCTTCTTCGGTAAGGTTAAATTCTTTTGCTATTTTTTTAAGAGAAGGTGTCTGTTTGGCTTCTTCTTTATATTTTACTATAAATTCATCTATTTTTCTATTCAGTTCAGTTATCCAGTGAGGAATTCTAATTACCTGGTGTTTATCTCTAATATAATGCCTGATTTCTCCGGAGATAAACCAGGAGGCATAAGTTTCAAACTTCACTTCCCTTTGTTGATTGTAAAGATTTATGGCATTAATCAGGCCAATATATCCCAACTGTTCTAAATCTTCTAATGGTTCACCGGAATTTTTAAATTTATTAGCAATAGCCTTTACCAAAGATTGATATTTTAAAATTTCATTATCGGTGATTTCTTTATTGGGATTTAATTTCATAATCATAATCCTCTTT